>Ga0326597_10011554_pt1 | contig 11696 bp, 11 predicted proteins | sample RVTome_12_FD_203789 | JGI IMG/M metagenome (GOLD analysis project Ga0326597, IMG submission 203789) | Soil microbial communities from uranium-contaminated site in the Upper Colorado River Basin, Wyoming, United States - RVT100D185 | ecosystem: Environmental > Terrestrial > Soil > Contaminated >...
GGATCAGCGCCGCCACGGTGAGCCGGGTCGCCAAGACGCTCGATGCGGCGGTCGCCGCCTTCCACGCCCGGCCCTTGGCCGACCGCTACAAGGTCTTGATGCTGGACGGCGTGCTCTTGAGCCGCGAGACCGGCGCCGGCGCCCTCAAGCGCCCGGTGCTGGTGGCCTTGGGCCTCAGGGCGGACGGCAAGAAGGAGATCGTCGACTATCGCCTGGCGCCGGCCGAGAGCGCCGCCCAGTGGGAGCTCTTCCTGAGCGATCTCTACCGCCGCGGCCTGACCGGCCAGGGCCTGGAGACGATCTGCACAGACGGCGGCTCAGGCCTCTTGGCGGCGCTGCCGGTGGTCTATCCCGCAATCCCGGTGCAGAGGTGCTGGGCGCACAAGATCAGGAACCTCCTCGACAAGGTGCGGAAACCCGACCGGGAGGCCGTCAAGTGCGGCCTGCACGCCGTCATGAACGCCGACAACCGGCCCAAGGCGCGCGCCGCCGCCCGCCGCTTCGCCGACCGCTGGGAGCCAACCTACGCTCCGGCCGTCGCCTGCCTCAGGAACGACCTCGACGAGCTGCTGACCTGCTTCCGTTACAAGACGCTGGAAGAGCGAAAGCGCGTGCGCACCACCAATGCCATCGAGCGCCGCTTCCGCGAGGTCAGGCGCCGCACCCGGCCGATGGGCGTCTTCCAGGACCGGACCTCGATGGACCGCATCCTCTTCGTCGTCTTCACCCACGAAAACGCCACCCAGGGAGTCCCCACCCTCTTCTCCCTGACACAAACCTTTTGACGTTACCGAACCCGCAGCGAACGACGTCGGCTTCCGCGCGGCCGGGGGCAAGCACTAGACTGGCGGCCGGTGGCCGGTGGGGAGAGCCGGAATGAATGAACCGAGGGCCGTGGCGCTGCTGCTGAGCGGCGGTGTCGTCGTCACCGTCGACGCCGAGCGCCGAGTGCTGGCCAACGGGGCCGTCGCCATCGACGCCGGCCGCATCGTCGCGGTCGGCCCCAGCGCCGAGATCGAGCGCGCCTGCCGGCCGGCGCAGCGGATCGATGCCAGCCGCCACATCATCATGCCCGGCCTGGTCGATGCGCACGTTCACATCACCGCCGAGACCCTGACCCGCGGCCTGGCCCTGGATGACGCCGGGCATCGCTGGATGTTCGACTACGCGCTGCCGCTCTATGCCGCGGTTACGCCCGAGGAGGAGTATGCCGGCGCCCGCCTGGCCTGCCTGGAGATGCTGCGAAACGGCACCACCACCTTCGCCGAGGGCGGCACCGCGCGCGAGCTCGGCGCCGCCGCCCGCGCCGTCGCCGAGGCCGGCCTGCGCGGCATCCTCAGCCCCTGGACCTGGGACCTGATGGCGGAGCCCGCGGCACTCGCCTTCAGCACCGACGAGGCCGTGCGCCGCAGCGTCGAAGCCTTGAGAAGCCATCACGGCAGCGCCGGCGGCCGCGTGCGCGTCGCCACTTCCTGCATCAACCCGGCGCTCTGCTCGGCCGAACTGTTGCGGGAGCTCAAGACGCTGGCCGACCGGCACGCCACCACTTTCACCTTCCATCACGCCAGTTCGCTGGAGCCGGTCGACGCCTACGTCGCCAAACACGGTCGCCGGCCCTTCCTCGACTTCGGCGAGCTCGGCATCCTGGGCCCGAACGTGCGGGCGACGCACATGGTGCACCTCGACGACGACGAGCTGCGGATCTTGGCCGAGAGCGGAACCACGGTGGCGCATTGTCCGCAGACGGCGCTGCGCCTCGCCTACGGTGCTGCCCGCCACGGCCGCTTCCCCGAGATGCTCGACGCCGGCGTCGTCGTCGGCCTCGGCACCGACGGCGTCAACAGCTCCGACAACCAGGATCTGTTCAAGGCCATGGCGCTGGCCGCCGGGCTGTTCAAGGACGGGCGCCGCGATCCGAGCCTGATGCCGGCGGAGAAGGTGGTGGAGATGGCGACCATCGACGGTGCCCGGGCGCTCGGGCTCGAGGCCGAGATCGACAGCTTGGAGCCCGGCAAGCGCGCCGACCTGATTCTGATCGACCGCCGCGCGCCCGAGCTGACGCCGCTGATCGACGTCGCCAACGCGCTGGTCTACGCCACCGACGGCCGCAATGTTTCCACCGTGATCGTCGGCGGCGAGGTGATCATGCGCGAGCGCGAGGTGCTGACGATCGAGGCCGAGCCGCTCTACGCCGAAATCGAGGCCATGGCGCCCAAGCTGATCGCCCGCGCCGGCCTGACGCCGCGGCCGCGCTGGCCGATCGGCTGAAGCCGATCAATCCGCCGGCTCGGTCACGACCACGATCTCCGAATGCAGGGTCCGGTGCACCGGGCACTTGTCGGCGATTTCCATCAGCTTGGCCCGCTGCGCCTCGTCGAGCTCGCCGTCGAGCCGGATCCTGCGCTCGATGCGGTCGACCTTGCCCGCCTTGGTCTCGCAGTCCGCGCAGTCCTGGGCGTGGATCTTGTCGTGCTCGAGGCTGACGCGGACCCTGGCCAGCGGCCACTGCTTCTGCCGCGCGTACATGCGGATCGTCATCGCGGTGCAGGCGCCGAGCGCCGCGGTCAGCAGGTCGTAGGGCCCGGGGCCGGTGTCGCCGCCGCCGAAGTCGGCCGGCTCGTCGGCATAGAGCCGGTGCGGGCCGGCCGCGATCGCCTGCTGGAAGAGGTTGCGGCCGGTCTCCTCGACCACCACCTCGCCCGCCGCCGCCTTCGGCCAGCGGACCGGCGAGGCGGCCTCGCCGAGGTAGCGCTGGGCCCAAGCGGCGATCACGCGGGCGGCATACTCGGCGTCGCGCCGGCGGCTCAGCAGGTGGTTGGCGTCGTCCAGCGAGACGAAGCTCTTCGGGTGCTTGGCGGCGAGGAAGATGCGGCTGGCGTTGTCGATGCCGACGATCTCGTCGCCCGGCGCGTGCAGGATCAGCAGCGCCTTGCGCAGGGACCCGATGCGGGCCTCGAGCGGCTGCTCGCGCAAATCGTCGAGCAACTGCTTCTGGATGCGGAAGCGACGGCCGGCGATCTCCACCTCCGCCTCGCCCGCGGCTTCGATCTCGTCTCTTGCATCGGCTAAGAGATGGGCGACATGGGCCGGATCGGCCGGCGCCCCGATGCTCGCCACCGCCTTGACCTCCGACAGCTGCCCGGCCGCGGCCAGCACCGCCGCCCCGCCCAGGCTGTGCCCGATCAGGAGCGCCGGCGCTTCGTGCCGCTCGGCCAGAAAGTTCGCAGCCGCAATCAGGTCCTGGACGTTGGAGGAGAAGTTGGTGTTGGCGAAATCGCCGCCCGAGCCGCCGAGGCCGGTGAAGTCGAAGCGCAAGGTGGCGATACCGTGCTCGGCAAGCGCACCGGCGATGCGGCCCGCCGCCACGGTTTCCTTCGAGCAGGTGAAGCAGTGCGCGAACAGCGCGTAGGCGACCGGCGCGCCCGCCGGCCGGTCGAGCCGCGCCGCCAGCTCCTCGCCGGCAGCGCCGGGGAAGCGGATTTCCTCACTGTTGCCGACCATGGTCGTGCTCCCGCATGATGTCGGTGCTGAATGCCAGTTATGGCACCGGGAGGCGGCCATCGCCAGACACGAGCCCGTTAGCGATGCGGCCACGGCGGCGCTCCGCGAGCTGGAGCGCGTCAGGCGCGAGCGCCGCCAGCTGGCCATGCTGGCCGACGAGCTCGACGCCTCCGGCGTGGCCCCGGAGAGCCGCATCGCCGCCGTGCTGCAGGAGCACAAGCAGAAGCTCGACGCCCGCTTCCGCATCCTGCTGCAACGCGCCAACCGCCTGCGGGCCTAGGCAAGCGCGCGAAGCAGGCTCGCGGCCGAATCCCGTCCGGCTCAGGGCCGGTCGATCCGGCAGGTGAAGCAGTTGTTCAGGGCGAGCGCACGTGGACATAGCTCACGTCCTCGCGCTCGAGGATGCGGCCCGCGGCCCAGGCGACTGTTCGGGTTCCGATTGGAACCGGTGGACGGGGCGCCGGGCTCACACGCGGGCTCGATCACCCAAGGGGGACACGGGCTCCCGCCCACCGATAGCCTCGCCGGCTTCACGCCGCTCGGCAACTGAGAGATACAAGGGAGGGTGAGGCCGCCTTCGTGAACCCGCCATCCGAATGTTGCGCGGGCTTTATCTGTCCCGGCTCAGGCCGCAATAAATGCGGCCGCGGCAGGCAAACCGCACGCAGCTACTTCCCGAGCCGCTTGCGCACGATCGCGTTGGCACCGGAGATCTCGCCCAGGTCCTCGCCGGCAAGCGCGCGACGCTGCAGCTCGGCTTCGTCCGCCTGCAGCCCCAGCGCCCAGTCGGCCTCGGCCTCCGCCTCCTCGGGCGGCATCACCAGCACGCCGGAGAAGTCGGCGATGACGACGTCGCCCGGCATCACCACGACGCCGGCGCAGGCGATCGGCACGTTGAAGGCACCGCCGATGTCGTAGAGCCGCGTGGTGATCGGCGAGACGCCCCGGGCCCAGACCGGAAAGTCGTGCTGGCGCAACTCCGGTAGGTCGGTGCAGAAGCCGTCGACGACGACGCCCACGCAGCCCGCCGCCTTCAGCGCCGAGGCGACGCCACCGCCGACGCAGGCGTGGCGGCGGTCGCCCAGCCGGTCGATCAGCAGGATGTCGCCGGGGCGCAGCTTGGCGATGACGTGGTGCATCAGCGTCGTGTCCTGGCCCGGCAGCGCCAGGGTGACGGCGGTGCCGGCGATGCGCCGCTCACTCAAGACGCACTGGATCGCCGGATCCATGAAACCCATCAGCCGGCGGTGCCCGACCACGGCGGTCTCGACGGCGCGGTACTTCTCGATCTTTTCCGCCGGCACCTGCGTCGGCATCGCCTTGATGACATAGCTCACGCCCAGCCCTCCGAAATTGCGCCGCCGCGCGGGCGCCCGGCTCAGCCGCCGTTCTTCAGCTTGCTCAACAGGAACTCGCGCCCGACCTTGACCGAGACCCGCCCGTCATAGGCGACGACGTCGGCGGTGGCGTAGGTCTCGCGCCAGTTCTCAGGCAGGTACGAGCCGGTGCCGACGACGTCGAGCGGCGCCCTGACGGCGCCCATGACCCGGCATTTGGCAGCATTGAAGCCCGAGCTGGCGACGATGCCGACTTTGCCGAAACCGGCCGCATCGAGACTGTCGCGCATGTGATAGACGGCGGCGGCGGAAACGCCGGTGCCGACCAGCCAGCGCAGCTCGTCCTCGGTGCGGTACTGGCGCACCGCCTTGGGCACGTGCTTCTCCAACACGGCATAGGAGAGCGAGGGGTCGAGGCCCTCGACAAAGCGGCCGCCGTGGGTGTCGAGGCGGACCGAGATGTCGCCGCGTCCGGCCTTCTCGCTGAGGCGGTGGCAGACCGCCAGCGCATCCGTGATCTCCATGCCGTAGTAGTCGACCAGCACGGTCAAGGGCGCGTCGGGGAAGGTCTCGACGAACATCTCCGCCGCCCGCACCGTCGAGCCGGCGTAGCCGATCAGCGCGTGGGGCATGGTCCCCAGGCCCGCCTGCAGGCCGAAGTAGTGGGCGGTGAAGTCGCTGGCGCAGCCGACGAAGCCCTTGGCCTCGACCTCGCGCTGAGCCGCCGCGCTGCCGACGCTGGCGGCATAGGCCATCATCTCGGCCATCTCGGCGCCGGCGCAGTGGCGCGCGTCCATCGCCAGGAACGCCGTGCCCGGCAGGTCCTTGCACATCGAATAGGCGTTGTAGGCGGCGACGCACGGCGCCCCCAGCTTCTGCAGGTACAAGGTCTCGAGATCAACGAGATGCACCAGCGAGCCGGTGATGTACATCAGCGGCTCGCCGGCGCCGACCCAGTCGCCCTCCTCGTACATCTGTCGGATGTCGAAGCTGACGCCGCGGACTTCGGCGACCTGCTGCAGCCACTCCACCGCCAGCCGCGGCGTGAAGATCACCGGGCGGCGCATGAACACGGCATAGGTCGCCAGCACGTCGCCGTAGCGCCTGACCGTCTCCTTGGTGCGCTTGAAGTAATGGTCGGTCTGGGCCGAGATTTCGCGCTCGATTTCCATGGCCGCTCCCGACCACCGCTACGACGGATTTACTCGGCGGCCACGGTTCTGGCCGGCTGCGCCTCGCGCTGCTTCTTCAGCATCTCGGCGATCAGGAAGGACAGTTCCAGTGCCTGGGTCGCGTTGAGCCTGGGATCGCAATGGGTGTGGTAGCGGTCGCCGAGCTGGGATTCGTTGATCAGCTGGGCGCCGCCGGTGCATTCGGTGACGTCCTGCCCGGTCATCTCGACATGGATTCCGCCGCCGTGCGTGCCCTCGCCCTGGTGCACGGCGAAGAAGCCGCGGACCTCGGCCAGCACGCGGTCGAACGAACGCGTTTTGTAGCCGTTAGCGGTCACCGTGTTGCCGTGCATCGGATCGCACGACCAGACCAGCTTGGCGCCCTCGCGCGTGGCCGCGCGGATCAGCGGCGGCAGCTTCTCCAGCACCTTGTCCGAGCCCATGCGGCAGATCACGGTCAGCCGCCCGGCCTCGTTCGCCGGGTTGAGCATTTCGACGAGCCGCAGGAAATCGTCGATTTCCAGGCTCGGCCCCGCCTTCAGGCCGATCGGATTGATCAGGCCGCGGCAGAACTCGACATGGCCGTTCTCCGGCTGCCGGGTGCGGTCGCCGATCCAGACGAAATGCGCCGAGGTGTCGATCCAGCCGCCCGAGCGGGTGATGGTGTCGCGCCGCGTCATCGCCTCTTCGTAGGGCAGCAGCAGCGCTTCGTGGCTGGTGTAGAAGTCGGTCTGGCGCACTTCCGGCACCTTCTCGCCGGTGATGCCGCAGGCCTCCATGAAGTCGAGCGCCTCGGTGATGCGGGCGGCCATGTCGCGGTAGCGCTTCGCCGTCACGGTATCGTCGACGAAGCTCAGGTTCCAGCGCTGCACCGCATGCAGATCCGCATAACCGCCCTGCGCGAAGGCGCGCAGCAGATTGAGGGTCGCGGCGGCCTGGCTGTAGGCTTGCAGCAGCCGGTCCGGATTGGGGGTGCGCTCGGCTTGGCTGAACTCGGCACCGTTGATGATGTCGCCGCGGTAGACCGGCAGCTCGACGCCGTCTTTGACCTCGACCGGGCTCGACCGCGGTTTGGCGAACTGGCCGGCCATGCGGCCGACTTTGACCACCGGCAGCGAGGCGCCATAGGTCAGGATCACCGACATCTGCATCAGCACGCGGAAGGTGTCGCGGATGTTGTCGGGGTGGAATTCGGCGAAGCTTTCCGCGCAGTCGCCGCCCTGCAGCAGAAACGCCTTGCCTTCCGCGACCAGGGCCAGCTTGCGCCGCATCTCCAGCGCCTCGCCGGCGAAAACCAGCGGCGGAAAGCTCCGCAGACGGTCGACGACCTGGTTCAGGGCCGCCTCGTCAGGGTATTCCGGCAACTGCGCGACCGGCCGGCCGCGCCAGCTCGACGGGCTCCATGCTTGGTTCATGGCTCTACCTCGGCGAAAATGAGCGCCCTATATACGCCCCGCCCGGGGCGTTGCAAAGCGTTACTCGACGCCGCAGCGGCCCGGCAATTCATTCCGCCGCCGCGGCTTTCGTCGGCTGCCACTTCTCGCGCATGGTGACGAACTCCTCCGCCGCCGTCGGGTGGATGCCGACGGTGTGGTCGAAGTGGCTCTTGGTGACGCCGCAGCGCATGGCCACGGCGATGCTCTGGACGATCTCCGGCGCGTCGGCGCCGAGCATGTGCGCGCCGACCACGGTGTCGTTCACCTTCTCGACGATCAGCTTCATGGTCGTCATCTCGTCGCGCCCGCTCAGCGTGTGCTTGAGCGGCCGGAAGCGCGACTTGTAGATGTCGACCTCGCCGAACTTGTCCCGGGCCTCGACCTCGGTCAGGCCGACGGTGCCGATCGGCGGCTGGCTGAACACGGCCGAGGCGACGTCCTGGTGGTCCGGCTTGCGGGCCTGACCGCCGAATTCGGTGTCGGCGAAGGCGTGACCCTCCATGATCGCCACCGGGGTCAGGTTGATCCGGTCGGTGACGTCGCCGACGGCGAAGATGTTGGCCGCCGAGCTGCGGCTGAAATCGTCCACCAGAACGGCGCCGTTCTCGTTCATCAGCACGTCGGCGGTCTCGAGGCCCAGGTCTTGCGTGTTCGGCCGCCGCCCGGTGGCGAACATCACGGTATCAGCGCTCAGGGTGCTGCCGTCGGTCAGGGCCAGCTGCAATGCCTTGCCCTTGCGCTCGATCGCCGCGACGTTGAGCCGGGTCAGGACGTTGACGCCCTTTTTGCGCATCTCCTCGCTCAGCCCGTGACGCAAGTCGTCGTCGAAGCCGCGCAGGATCTGCTCGCGCCGGTAGATCTGCGTCACCTCGGCGCCGAGGCCGTTGAAGATGCCGGCGAACTCGACCGCGATGTAGCCGCCGCCGACGATCGCGACGCGGCCGGGCAGGGCCTCGAGGTGGAATGCCTCGTTCGAGGTGATGGCGTGCTCGATGCCGGGAACGGCGGGCAGCACCGGCGTCCCGCCGGTGGCGATCAGCAGCTTCTCGGCCGTCACCTTATCGCCGCCGACCCGCACCGTGTGCGCATCCTCCAGCACCGCGCGGTCGTGGAAGGTCTTGACCCCGGCGTTGCCCAGCAGGCGCTCGTAGATCGCGTTCAGCCGGTCGATCTCCTTGTCCTTGTTGGCGATCAGCCGGCCCCAGTCGAACTTGACCCGTTCGACCTCCCAGCCATAAGCGGCCGCATCCTCGAAGTCCTCGCGGAAATGCGCGGCGTAGACGAACAGCTTCTTCGGGATGCAGCCGCGGATGACGCAGGTGCCGCCGTAGCGGTATTCCTCGGCGATGGCGACCCGGGCGCCGTAGCCGCCCGCGATGCGGGCCGCGCGCACGCCGCCGGAACCGCCGCCGACGACGAAGAGATCGAAATCGTACTTGGCCATGCCAACCCCACAACCGACGGGCCCATTTCGCGCCCGTAGCGCAAGCAGGCGTACCGAGTACGAGCCTAGCATGCCGGCCGCCCCATCGGCACGTCCGCAATCCGCCACCGCACCGGGGCCGCGCGCCCCGGGTCCTAGCCGATTTCGGCCATGGCGTCGACCGGCAACATCGGTTAGTGTCGGACGCTCGCCGGTTGCCCGACCGAGCCGGCGGGACAGCGTATTCTTCAACGGAGCCCGACACATGGCCAGAACGACGTCCCGGCCCCTCCCCCTCGTCCGTCTCGACAGCGCGGTGCTGTGGCCGAGCCTGCTCGCCATTCTGCTCGGCACGTTTCTGATCGTCGGGGCCGGCTTCGCGCACCCGGATGCCGTGCACAACGCCGCCCACGACACGCGCCATTCGGCCACCTTCCCCTGTCACTGAGGGCCCGCGCCAATGCTCCGCCGCATCTTCCTCCCGGCCATCCTGGCCGGCTTCGCCGCCGGCCTGCTGCTGACCGTCCTGCAGGGCCTGACCACCGTGCCGCTGATCCTCGAGGCCGAGACCTATGAGACGGCGGGTGCGGCCGCCGGCGCCGCCAGCCAGGAACCGGAGGCCTGGGCGCCGGCCGACGGCCTCGAGCGCTTCCTTTACACCGGCCTCGCCAACGTCTTGATCGCGGTCGGCTACGCGCTGCTGCTGTCGGCCTGTTTCGCGCTCCGCGGCCGGCCGATGGACGGGCGGCGCGGCGCCGTCTGGGGCCTCGCCGGCTTCGCCGTGTTCTCGCTGGCGCCGGCGCTCGGCCTGCCGCCGGAGGTGCCGGGCAGCATGGCGGCGGAACTGGCCCAGCGCCAGGGCTGGTGGCTGGCCACCGTGGCGGCGACCGGCGCCGGGCTCTGGCTCGTGGTCTTCGGCCGCGCCCATTGGCAGCGCGGCCTCGGCCTCATCGCCATCGTCGCCCCGCACCTCGTCGGCGCGCCGCATCCGGCGGAGATCGGCGGCCCGGTGCCGCCCGAGCTCGCCGGCCATTTCGCCGCCGCCGTGCTGGTCACCATGGCGGTCTTCTGGGTCGTGCTTGGCTGGCTCGCCGGCGCCCTCTTCGCCCGCCTCGAGCCGGACGACCAACAGGCGTCGGAGCTGGCGGAAGAGGCGACGTGACGGCGATGCTGGAGCGGCCGCTCGCCGGCCCGATGGCCTGGGTCGGCGAGAGCCTGCTGCCGGACGACGGGCGCGTCTACCTGAACCAGGCGGCACTGGCCGAGCTGGCCGAGGCGGCCGCCGTGCTGGCGGCGAACCCGCTGCCGACCGAGGCGCTCGAGCTCAGCGACTTCGAGCTGCCCGCCACCCGCGCGCAGCTGGCCGAGGTGCGGCGCACGCTCGATGCCGGCATCGGCTTCGCCATCATCGACCGCCTGCCGGTGCCCGAGCTCGATGCGGCGGGCGCGACCGGGCTCTACTGGCTGTTGATGTCGATGCTCGCGCGCCCGGTGGCACAGACCTGGAAGGGCGAGCTCGTCTACGACATCGTCGACGACGGCGAGAAGACCGCGCCCGGCAACGGCGTGCGCTCCTCCAAGACCAATTCGGCACAGAACTACCACACCGACAACGCCTTCAACCTGCCGCCGGACTACGTCTCGCTGCTGTGCCTGCGGACGGCGAAGGAAGGCGGCGAGAGCGGCCTCGTCAGCCTGGAGAGCGTGCACAATATCCTGCTCGACCGGCACCGCGCGGCGCTGGATCGGCTCTACCGGCCGTTCTGGTTCGACCGCCAGCGCGAGCACGCGCCCGGCGAGCCCCTGGCCTCGCGCAAGCCGCTCTTCACCTACGACGACGGGAAGCTCGGCATCGCCTTCTCGATCCGCCTCATTCACCAGGGCTACGCCGTCGCCGGCGAGACGATGGACAACCTGACGCGCGAGGCGGTGGAGACCTTGACCGAGGTGGTGGCGAGGCCCGGCCTCGGCAAGGTCTTCCACTTCGAGCCGGGGCAGATCCAAGTCATCAACAACCGCCGCATCGGCCACCGCCGCGGCGCCTACATCGACTGGCCCGAGCCGGAGCGCCGCCGTCATCTCGTGCGCCTGTGGATGCGCGAGGCCGGCCGCCCGTTCTACCAGGGCTAGGGCGCGAAACCCTTCGACCCCAGACCTTACTGGCCCGGCCGCCAGTCGCGCAGCCTCTGCTCCGCCGCGCCGATCTGGGCCGGGCTCATCTCGCGGGCGATTTCCTGGCGCCGCCCGGCCGCCCAGCTGCGTCCCTGCTTCGCCGCCAGGCCGAGCCAGAGATAGGCTTGCGTGAGATCGCGCCCGACGCCGAGCCCGCGCGCATAGAGATCGCCCAGGTTGAGTTGCGCCATGGCGTGGCCCTGGCGGGCGGCGCGTTCGTACCAGCGCGCGGCCCGGGCGGCGTCGGCTGGCACGCCGAGCCCGCCCATGTAGAGCCCGGCCAGCGCCACCTGCGCCTCGGCCTCGCCGGCCTCGGCGAGCGGCCGCCATTCTTGCAGCGCCACGGCGTAGTCGCCGGCGTCGAAGGCGCGCAGGCCCTCGGCGAAATCCGCCCGCGCCGCGCCGGGCCACCAGACCATGCCGCTGATCGCAAAGGCCCAAAGAACCGCGCGCGGGTTCACTGCCTACGTTCCTTCGACGGCATTACGTTCACAGTGCATTCTCCGCGTCATTGCGAGGAGCCGAAGGCGACGAAGATTCCATGGGGATGTGGATGGCGGCCGGTCTTTGATCCAGGCTGGGGCTGCTGACCACTCAACCTGGAGGGACCGATGTCTGCGAATCGCCCGTATGAAGAGCCGGCCGCGATCCGCAC
>Ga0326597_10011555_pt1 | contig 11695 bp, 9 predicted proteins | sample RVTome_12_FD_203789 | JGI IMG/M metagenome (GOLD analysis project Ga0326597, IMG submission 203789) | Soil microbial communities from uranium-contaminated site in the Upper Colorado River Basin, Wyoming, United States - RVT100D185 | ecosystem: Environmental > Terrestrial > Soil > Contaminated >...
CGACGACTTGCGGCGGACGTTCGAGTTTCTCGACGTCGCGCAGGAACGCGTCGACGGGGAACGTGAACGGATCACCGAGGACGATGAGCGTCCGCGTGTCGGTCGGCAGCGGCGACGTCGCGCCGTCCGCCGGATCGGATGGCACCGTCGACGGAGCCTCTATCTCGAGCGATTCGATCTCGACGCCGGGAAGCGACGCGGCGAAGAGGCTGATCGCCGGCCGATCGAGGTGCTCGTGCTCGCCGGCGAGCACGCTCTCGGCGGTGCAGCCGACGATGTGGCGCGCGCCGAGCGTCTCCGAGACGATCTCGAGCGCTCGTTCGGAGCGCGCGGAGTGATGCTGCGACACGAAGAGGAACGCGACGTCCGCTCGCTGTCCGTCGAGTTCGTCGAGCGCCGCACGCACGGCTTCCGTCGCCGCGGCATCGGTCGACGTCTCGAGAGACACGGATGCCGAGAATTTCATGGCCGGGATGCTACGACGTCGGACGCGTCATTTCCAGCGTGCGTCGAAACGCGGTCGGCGCGCGGTCTCCTCCGCGTGCTCGTCGTCGTCACCGGCGTTCGCGACCGGCTCCTCACGCACGATCGGCAGGCCGTAGACCGAGCTCAGACGTGCCGGGTCGAGCACCTCGCTCCAGGGACCTGCGGCGACGATGCGACCCTCGGCGAGGAGCCAGACGTCGTCGGCGTAGCGCGCAGCGAGCGAGAGGTCTTGGAGGACGACGACGACGGCGAGTCCGCCGGCCGCGAGCTCTCGCAGACGCCGCAACGTCGCGTGGACCCAGTAGAGGTCCATCGCGCTCACCGGCTCGTCGAGGAGCATCACGCGTCCGCCGGCAGCGGTCTGGTAGAGCGCGCGAGCGAAGAGCGCGCGTTGCCGTTGCCCGGCGCTCAGTTCGTGGAATGCCCGGGCCGCGCTGTCGTCGAGCGCGACATCGGCGAGCGCCCGATCGATCGCTGGCGGGTCGCTCGCGAGCGCGTAGCGACCGAGCTCGACGACCTGCCGCGTGCTGTACGCGAAACCCGGGCTGCTCGTCTGCGGGACAAACGATATGTGCGCGGCGCGCTCCGCCGGCCGCCACGCCGCGTGCGGCTTGCCGAGGAGACGGACTTCGCCGCGATCCGGGCGCAGACTACCGAGGAGGACCTCGATGAGGGTCGTCTTGCCGCAACCGTTCGGACCGAGGACGACGAGCAGTCGTCCTGGCGTCACACGTCCGGAGATCGCTTCGAGGACGCGATGGTGCGCGACGTACGCGAAGTCGACGTCGCGGATCTCGAGAACGGCGTCGCCGCTCACGGCTCGCGCCTCCCGCTGACCTGCGGCCACAGAAAGAAGAGGAAGACCGGTCCGCCGATGAACGCAGTCAGGACGCCGATCGGCACCAGCGAGGCGCCGGGAAAGAGGTACGTGCTCGCGGCCTTGATCGCGGTGTCCGCGGCGACGATGAGCGCGGCGCCGGCGAGCGCCGAGCCGATGATCAGCGGCCGGTGGCGCGGGCCGATCAAGAGACGCACGATGTGCGGGCAGACGAGGCCGACGAAACCGATCGGCCCGGCGAGGAGGACCGAGCCGGCGGTGAGCAGCCCCGCGATGACGAAGAGCACGATGCGCAACCGGCGCACGTCGAGGCCGAGCGACCACGACTCGCTGGTCGAGAACACCGCGACGTCCATCGCGCGCCCGAGCGCGACCGAGACGCCGATCCCGAGCGCGCTCAGCGCCGCGACGCAGCCGATGGTCGTCGGCGTCGCGAAGTCGCTGAAGTACCCGAGCATCCAGAGCATCATCTGGCCGCGGGTGTTCGTCGGCGCGACGTACGAGACGAACATGATCGCGGCGCCGTTGAGCGCGTTGACGACGACGCCGATGAGGAGGACCGCGATCGGGTCGATCCAGCCGCGGCGCTGCGCGAGCGCGTAGACGACGAGCATCACCGCGAGCGCGCCCACGAAGGCACTGGTCTGGTCGGCGCCGAACTGCGCGATCGCCGACCATCCGGCGACCGAGAAGAAGCCCGCGAGCAGGTAGCCGAGCGTCGCGCCGCTCGACAGCCCGAGGATGTACGGCGACGCGAGCGGGTTGCGCAGGAGCGCCTGGAGCACCGCGCCGCTGACCGCGAGCGCCGCGCCGACGGTGAGTCCGATCGCGAGGCGCAGGACACGCAGCTCGCGGATGCGTGGAGGCGGCCACCCGAACGATTCGCCGACGAGTAGCCGCGCGACCGCCGCGAGCAGGACGAGTGCCGCGAGAGCGACGAGGACCCGGCGCGTCCGCGCCGCGCAGGCATTGGCGTCGGCGCTCGCGTTCGAGCTGCCGGCGGTCCTGGGCGGCGACGTGCTCATCGTCCGCCGCTTCCGTCCGGCTCCGCGCGGGGTGCGAGCGCCGCGTCGACCGCCGCCGCGCGTTCCGGGTGGAGCGCCCGCGCGATCGCGCCCGCGACTCGCGGCATAGAAGTCGACGGCAGGAGCGCGACCTCGTCGAAGACCGCGTGCACGCGTCCGGACTCGACCGCCGGAATCCCGAGACCCGCGAAGATGCGCGCGGGAGGTGTCGACGCGTCGAGCATCTGTCCGGTCGTCGAGTGGACGATGAGGATCACCCGCGGCGCGAGCGTCACGACGCGCTCGAGATCGAGCACCGGGTAGCGCGTAGCACCGCGTGGAAGCACATTGCGGCCGCCGGCGATGGTGACGATCTCGTCGAGGAAGGTGCCCGGCCCGACCGCGGTGATCGGCTGGATGCCGACGAGGACGAGCACGCGATCGACCGGATTCCCATCGCCGAGCGTGCGCAGTCGTTCGAGGGCGCCGCGCGTCGCCGTCGCGAGGCGTCGCGCGGCGTCGTCGAGACCGAGTGTCGCGCCCACGCCAGGCGTCGCACTCCCGGTTGCGACTTCGGCGCCCGCGAGCGCGTCGAGCGCATCGTCGACGGTCTCGATGTCGTAGCCTGCGACGACGAAACCGCGCTCGACGGCGAGTGCTTCGAGTCGTGGCGGCACTCCGGAGCGACCCGGTTGGAGGAAGACATGCGTCGGTGCGAGCGCGTCGAGCGCCTCGAAGTCGATCTGGAACAGGTCGCCGACCGCGCGCACGCCGCGTGGCGCGACCGGATCGTGCGCGCCGGCGCCGACGATCTCGCGCTCGAGCCCGAGATCGAGCAGCATCTGCGTGACCGAGGGCGCGAGGCTGACGATTCGCCGCGCACCGGCGCCGTCGGTCGCGGCCGGGGGCGGCGAGCCGCGGCGACACGAGAGCGACGTCGCGAAGCTCGTGAGCATCACGAGGCATGCGAGGGTGGTCGCCGCGTTGCGTCGATCGTGTTGGCTGCCGGTAACCGTGTTCACCGGTGTGAAGACCTCGCGTTCAACGCCACGCGAACGCGCCGAGTGCGATCAAGAACCAGAAACCGATCGAAAGCGGCGGCACGATACGGAAAAGGATCAAGACCAGGAAGAACCCGTAAGGCTGGATGAGATCGTAGACCTTGCGCACCGGATCCGGAGCCAGCCAGTAGACGACGCGGGATCCGTCGAGCGGCGGCAGCGGAAACAAGTTGAAGAGGCCGTACGCGAGGCTCGTGAGGTAGATCGAGCAGAACAGTGTCTCGATGGCGCGCGACGGTCCGCTCTCAGGAAGCCAGCGCAGCACCGCGAAGTGGAGCGTGATCGCGACCGTGCAGACGACGATGTTGCCGAGCGGTCCGGCGAGCGCGACGAGCGCGAAGTCCCTGAGCGGCCTCCGGAAGTTGTAGATGTTGACCGGGACCCACGCCATGCCGATCGGCACGAGCATGCCGAAGTGGAACACCGAGAGGACCGGGACGATCACCGTGACCAACCAGCTGAACGGGTTGTTCCACTCGATGTGCGCGGACGGGTTGATCGTGCGCTTGCCGAGGAAGTCGGCGGTCGGGTCTCCGAGACGGTAGGACGCGAACGCGTGGAAGCCCTCGTGGACCCCCATCTGGACGAACCACGCGACGACCGCGCAGTACGGCCAGATCGGCTCGTTCACGCACTCCGAGAACTTCATCCGCGTGCGTCCGAGCCCTGCCGCGGCGTCGGTTCGACGGGAGTGATCTCGGGGAGCGCGCCGAACCGGACGAGGATGTCGGCGACGATCGCCGCGACCTCGGCGGCGATGTTCGTGCAGAAGCGCTGGCGTGCGGCGCCGCGGAAGTCGTCGAATGGCGACGTGAGGTCGTTGCAGATGACACTGCCGTTCGCGCCACCGCTGCCGCGATCGACGCGGCGCGTCCATTCGTCGCGGTAGCGCGTCGCTGCGACGCGCAATCGCTCGGTGACGGAGCCCGTCGGATCCGGATCGCCGAGGATCTCGCCGAGGATGAGTTCTCCCGCCTTGATCGCACCGCACTCGCCGTCTCCGGTGATGCCGCCGCGTCGGAGCGACTGGTACGGTCGTGTCGCGAGGCCGAAGGTTTCCGCCAGCGCGATCCCGCAGCTGCGATGCGGCACTTCGCGTCCCTCGTAGAGTACGAACGCCTTCTTGCGGGCTGCATCGACGCGTGCGCGTTCTGTGTCGTCGAGTGCGCGCTCGATGTCCGCGTTCCTGGAGGCTCCAACGCTCATGCCGCCCTGTGTACTGCGACCCTCCGCTGATTGCCAGCGGATTCGAACGGGCGCGCGCCGTGTGGTCGACCTTGCCCGTCGACCGCGCGAGGCGTATCGTCCAACGCGATTCAGGCGGCCCTGCGGAGTGTAGATCCAGGTGCGACGACGAGGACGGCGGCCGATTCTGCAGGCGAGCGTGGTTGCGCTGTTCGTCGCGCTCGGCCTCGTCGTCGCGCTGGGTCTCGTCGTGCGCGACCTGGTGCGGTGGCGCGAAGATTCGCCCGCGATGGAGTCGCCGGCCGCGGACTCACGGCGCGAGCGCGTCGACGTGCCACAGCGGGCCGCATCGACCCGCCGCATGGCAGAGCGCCTCGAGCGCGCGGCAGCGGCGCTCGATCCGGCGACGAATCCCTACCTCAACCGGCGACGCGCGGCGCTCTTCCGCGCTGGCTGGCGCGATGATCTCGAAGCGTCCGCGGCGCTCGATCTACGCGTGCGGATCGGCGTCGAACTGCTCCACGGCGGCGCGAGTCGCGAGGCGGCGGCGGAGTTCTCACTGGCGCTCGAGATCGCGCGGACGCGTCCCGGCGCGGAGGGCACGACCCTCGAGTGGCTTTCTCATCGCCTGCTCGCGCTCGCTTCGCTGCGCATCGCCGAACAGGAGAACTGCGTCGCGAGGCACACGAGCGAGTCGTGTCTCTTGCCGATCTCGGCGAGCGGTGTTCACGCCGCTCCGGCCGGGTCGCGCGCCGCGATCGAGCACCTCTCGAAGGCGCTAGCGATCCATCCGAATGATCCGGCGACCGCGTGGCTCCTCAACATCGCGCACATGACGCTCGGCGAGTATCCGGAGGGCGTCCCCGCGGGCTGGCTCGTGCCGCCGGCGGCGTTCGCGAGCGCAGCCGATGTCGGGCGTTTCCGCGATGTCGCGCCGGCGGTCGGACTCGCCACGGTCGGACTCTCGGGCGGCTCGATCCTCGAAGACCTCGATGGCGACGGCCTGCTCGATGCGATGTGCTCGTCGTGGGGGCTCGCCGACCCGCTGCGCTACTTTCGCAACCGCGGTGACGGTGCGTTCGATGAACGCACGATCGAAGCCGGCCTCGAGGGAATCGCCGGTGGGCTCAACCTCGTCCACGCCGACTACGACAACGACGGCGACGCGGACGTGCTGGTCCTGCGCGGCGCGTGGATGGGTCGCGACGGCCGACTGCCGAACTCGCTCCTGCGAAACGACGGCGGGCGCTTCGTCGACGTCACCGAGGAAGCGGGGATGCTGACGCTTCGGCCGACGCAGACCGCCGCGTGGGGCGACTACGACGGCGATGGCTGGCTCGACCTCTTCGTCGGCAACGAGTCCGGCGAAGGTGACCCGCAGCCGTGCGAACTCTTCCACAACGCCGGCGATGGCACCTTCACCGAATGCGCCGAGCGGCTCGGTCTCGCGCACCGCGGCTTCGTCAAGGGTGTCGCGTGGGGAGACTACGACAACGACGGGCGGCCGGATCTCTATCTGTCGTGCCTCGACGAGCCGAACGCGCTCTACCGCAACGCGGGGCCGCTCGAGCCGCCGAGCGCTGGCGACGGTGCGTCGACTCGAGGCGACGAGGCGCGGCCTCCGACGCGGCGAGCCGCTGCGCCGGCGCTCGCGTGGCGCTTCGAAGAGCGCGCCGCGAAGGCCGGTGTGCGCGAGCCGGATCGCAGCTTCGCGACGTGGTTCTTCGACATGGACAACGACGGCTGGCTCGATCTCTTCGTCGCTCCGTACGACTGGGAGAAGTCGCTCGAGAACGTCGCGCTCGACGCGGTCGGCGCCGCGAATCCCGGACCGCGGCCGCGACTCTTTCGCAACGAGCGCAACGGGACCTTCGTCGACGTCACGCGGGCGGTCGGGCTCTGGCGCACGCTCGTCGTGATGGGTGCCGGCTTCGGCGACATCGACGAAGACGGCTTCCTCGACATCTACCTCGGCACCGGCGAACCGGATCTCGCCGCGCTGATGCCGAACCGCATGTTCCGCAACCACGAGGGTGAGCAATTCCAGGATGTGACGACCAGCGGCGGATTCGGCCACCTGCAGAAGGGGCACGGGATCTCGTTCGGCGACGTCGACGAGGACGGCGACGAGGACATCTACGCCGTGCTCGGCGGCGCGTACGAAGGCGACGCGTTCCAGAACGCGTTCTTCGAGAACCCGGGCCACGGACGGCGTTGGGTGACGCTGCGGCTCGAAGGCGTCGAGGCGAACCGCGCGGCGATCGGCGCACGCGTCGAGGTCCTCGTCGCCGCCGGCGGCTCGCGCTATCGTCTGCGGCGAGTCGTCGGCACGGGAGGCTCGTTCGGGTCGTCGAGCCTGCAGGTCGAACTCGGTCTCGCAAGAGCGAGCGCGCTCCTCGAGGTGACGATCGATTGGCCGGGAAGCGGTCGCCGCGAGGTGCTGCGGGATCTCGCTCTCGATCGGGTGTTCGCGATCCGCGAAGGCGAGGGTGTCGCACGCGAGGTAGCGTCGCGTCGCTTCGCGTTGCGTCAGCGGTGAACGTCTTTCGAGGCCGGGACCACGATCGCGAAACGCCGTGGAACGACGTCGACCTCGTAGTTCCGCAAGCATTCGTGGATGTCGCCGTCGGCGACGAAGGGAGTGGCGGTCGAGAACTCGAGGCGCAGCGGACCGGGAGTCGACTCGTAGATCGTCGTGTCCTTCTCCTCGATGTGCCGGCCCTTGCCGACGAGACGAAAGAGCTCGAGGTAGGAGCGCCCGGTTCCCGCGCGCAGCACGCAGATGTCGGCGAGGCCGTCGTCGACGCGCGCGTCGGGACACGGCACGAAGCCGCCGCCGATCGTCGGCTCGTTGTGGACGAAGACCGCGATGACGTTCTCTTCGATCGCGAGCTCGCTGCCATCCGCTCGTGGGAACGTGCAGCGCACGGCGAGCACTTCGCCACGCGCCTCGCGGCGCTTCTGCGCGGCGAGCCCGCAGAACGCGAGCAGCTTGTAGATCGAAGTGCCGAGGGGACGTGCGACGACGCGGAACGCGCGGCTCTGCCGTAGCCGGTCGAAGCGCGCGGTGATCTCCGCCGGGAAGCCGAAGGACCCAGACTGGACGATGAGCCGGCGCTTCGCGGCTCCCGGCGCGCCGTACGGGAACACGTCGATGCGCAGCGATGCGGAACTCTCGAACGCGATCGCGCACGCGGCGGTGGTGTCGAGCGGCAGGCCGAGTCCGGTCGCGAGGTTGTTGCCGGTCCCGGCGGGGACGATTCCGACCAGCGGGTCGAGCTCGAGCCGCCAGAGCGTCTCGAGCACCGCGGTGTGGGTGCCGTCGCCGCCGACCGCGACGACTCGCTGCGGCACTGCGTGCGGGTCGGTCTCGGCAGTGAACGTCGCCAGATCGCGGAACCCGACCGGACCGTTCTCGTCGGTCGCGGACCGATCGGCCGCGGACCGATCAGCGCCGGCGTCCTCGCGCCGGTCGAGCCACGAGCGGACGCGCTGCGCGAGGCGCCCGCCGCGTCGCGAGCGCTGGTTGGTGACGACGAGCACGCCGCGCATGGGCGGGATTGTAGCGGTTGACCATCGACCGCAGCACCCTATAATCCCCGCGTATGCAGCAGAACACCGCGTACCTCCTCGAGAGCCTCACCCACCGCCAGCTCGTCGGTCGGCGCGTGCGGCTGTCCGACGGGCGCGAGGGGAAGATCGAGCTCGTCGAGTACGAGGCGCCCGAGCGCGTCGCGCTCGTCAAGACGTTCCGCGAGACGCCGTCGCCGCTGACGCGCGTCGGGGTCGATCGGATGAGCGCGCCGCATCTGCCGTACATCACGGACTTGCTCGACTCCTGAGGCGGCTGTTCCGCAGCCGGTCCCCGAAGCGCTCTTCAGGACGTCGCTTCTGACCAGGTCGCTTCTGACCAGGTCGCTTCTGACCAGGTCGCTTCTGACCAGGTCGCCTGTGATCAGGTCGCTTGTGATCAGGTCGCTTCTGACGAGGTTACCGAGCCCTTGGATCGTCGACGCAAGAAACCGAACCGCGGCAAGGCAGCGAGCCAGCGACGGAGCGAGACCGCGGGCGCCGGCGGCACGCGCGCGGACGGCGTTCGCATCGGCGAGCTCGGTGTCGAGAGCGCATCCGCGCTCGGGACGGGTCGGCGCAAATCCGCGCCGAGGAACGAGGCGCAGCCCGCGGCGAAGGTCGACCTCGATGCGCGCGATGTCCGCGTTTGGCCGCTCGCGGTGATCTTCGGCGTCCAGGCGCTCCTGCTCGCGATCTTCTACGCGTTCGCGGGGTCCGGTGCACCTGCGTCGCGCATCGAGGCCTTCGACGCTCTCGCGCTTCCGGGCGGAGACTCCCGGATCGCGGTGCGCGTCGACCAGGACGTGCCGCCGCTCCTCGGCGTACGTTCCGACGCGGTCGAAGTGACGCTGTGGAGCGTCGACGGCGGCGATGCGGCACCGAACGGTCGCTGGGACCTCGGTACGCTCGCGGCGACGACATCTCGGAACGGGACGGCGATCTTCGAGTTCCCAGCTCCGATGGACCTCGGGCTCCACGCGCTCCGCGCGCGGGTACGGGTCGGCGACAGCGAACCGCTCGAGAGCCCTCTCGGCCTCTGGGTCGTGCCGTCGGACCGGCCGTTGGTCTTGACGACGATCCGCCACACGCTCTGGAGTCCGCTCGCGTTCGAAGCAGACGGCGACGCGGACGTGCCGCGGGCGCGACCGGCGGCAAGCGACGTGCTCGGACGGCTCGCGGCCGACCACACGATCGTCTACATCGAGTTTCTGCCTCGCCGCGAGCTGCCGTGGATCCGTGAGTGGCTGCGCGAGAACGGCTTCCCGGCCGGACCGGTGCTCTTCGTCGAGGACTTCGATCCCCGCGAGCATCGCAGCCGCGCGCCGCGGTTGGTGGCGCTCGTAGGCACACGCCTCCAGCCGCACTGGAAGCACCTGGCGCGCGCGTTCGGCTCGGACGACGAAGAGACTCGGGCGTTCGCCGAGCTCGGCATTCCGACCATCCACATCGGCACGTCGCGGCCGCCTTCCGAGAATCCCCGCGGCGTCGTCTCGGCTCAGAGCTGGACCGCGGTCGACGATATCATCGGCGGTTGAACCATCGGCGGCGGTTGAACCATCGGCGGCGGTTGAACCATCGGCGGCGGTTGAACCATCGGCGGCGGTTGAACCATCGGCGGCGGTTGAACCATCGGCGGCTGAACGCACTTGCGGCTCCTCGGCGCCTCGCGACGGTCTCCCGCGACGCGACGACGAGGTTGCGCGGCTGGTGTCGGCCGCGCACAATCCGGGAGCCGCGCGAATGCCCGGCCGGGCGTCGCGATCCCCCACCGCTGTCCACCGACGACGAGGAATACTGACGTGATCGGGAAGTCTGCCACCCGCCGGACGCGCTTTCGCGCCGATTCGGTCCGCTTCGTTCTCGCCGCCTGCGGCCTTTTGCTGCCGGCTGCGCGTTCGCCCGCCGAGGAGTCCGCAGCTCCGGCGGTAGACGCCGGGCGGCTGCGCGAACACGTGCGCGTCCTCGCGAGCGACGCGCTCGGTGGGAGGGACAGCGGCGAGCCGGGTCTCGAGGTCGCGGCCGAGTACATCGCCGGAGTCTTCGCGGAGATCGGGCTCGAACCGGCCGGCGACCACGGCAGTTATTATCAGCACTTCACGGTGCCGGCGGGTGCTGCGTTCGCCCGTGAGGCCGGAGCCGAGGTCACGCTCGCGGGAGGCACCGAGCTCCGTTGGGTAGCTGGCGCCGACGTGGAGGCGTTCGGCTTCGACGCACCGGGTGTCGTCGAAGCGCCGCTCGTCTTCGCCGGCTACGGCGTGACGACGGGTGAGGCCGAGAAGGGGCGCGGGCTCGAGTACGACGACTACGCCGGCATCGATGTGAATGGCAAAGTGGTGATCGTGTTGCGTTCGACGCCCGGCGGCGAACGCGGACGCGAGTTCGGCGGCCGGCGCAGCCCGCACGCGCCGTTCTCGGCGAAGCTCGCCAACGCCGAGCGCCACGGCGCGGCCGCTGTCGTCTTCGTGACGCCGAGCGGGCAGGGCGACGAAGATCCGTACGGCGTCGCGCACCGCGCGTCGCCGCGGCAGCCGACTCTGCCGGCGCTCTACGCGCGACGCGACGCGGTCGATCTCGTGTTGCGATCGGTCGGCAAGACGGTCGCGCGTCTCGTCGAAGAGATCGCGAGCGACACGGCGCCGAGGAGCTTCGAAATCTCCGGATCGCGCATCGCGCTCTCGACGACGCGCCGGCACTTGCAGCTGCGCAACGTCGCGGGTCGCTTGCGCGGAAGCGACGAAGGACTCGCCGACGAGTCCCTCGTCATCGGCGGTCACTACGATCACATCGGTCGCTTCGGAAACCAGGTATCGCCCGCGAGGCTCGGCCAGATCCACAATGGCGCCGACGACAACGCGAGCGGCACCGCCGGCGTGCTCGAGCTCGCGCGGCTGCTCGCGCAATCGAAATGCCGCCGCAGTGTCGATTTCATCGCGTTCTCCGGCGAGGAGATCGGCCTCCTCGGGAGCCGCTACTGGGTCAACGACGCGGCCCGCCAGTTCGTCACCCGCGATCTGACACGGGCGCTCGAGGGTCCGGCGAATCCGCACGGCGGCCCGCCCGGAGGTCGCGCGCTGGTCTGGGAGCGCGGCACGCACGCGATCGCGACCGGGCGTTTCGACGGCGACTGGGTCGAGGTGCGCACGCTGGCCGGAACGGTCGGTTGGGTGCCGGCGGACGCGCTCGCGCAGGTCGCGGGCCCGACGCCGATCCACCGCGTCGTCGCGATGATCAATCTCGACATGATCGGACGCGGCGGCACGGACCGCCCGGTGCAGGTGCTCGGCGCGACGTCGTCGCAGAGTTTTCCGCCGGTACTCGAAGCGATTTCGAAGGCGCTCGAGCTCCCGGTGACGCTGTCGCGTGGTATGAGCGGCGGCGGCTCCGATCACGCGCACTTCCAGCGCAAGCAGGTGCCGTACCTGTTTTTCTTCACCGGAATGCACGCGCAGTACAACCAGCCGGAGGACGACCTCGAAACGCTCGATATCGCGAGCGAATCGCGGATCGTCGACATGGCGTGGAAGTCGGCGCTCCACCTCGTCAACGAC
>Ga0326597_10011557_pt1 | contig 11694 bp, 10 predicted proteins | sample RVTome_12_FD_203789 | JGI IMG/M metagenome (GOLD analysis project Ga0326597, IMG submission 203789) | Soil microbial communities from uranium-contaminated site in the Upper Colorado River Basin, Wyoming, United States - RVT100D185 | ecosystem: Environmental > Terrestrial > Soil > Contaminated >...
TGATTCACCATCGTTTCGGCGATCCGGTAAATATCATCCCTGTTTCGCTCCGCCCTCTTACCTACGGCGATGAACGTAATCGTGACGAGCTCTAGGATGTCACCACTGGCCAACTCTTCGCGCTCTACCTTGTACACGGCGCGGTATCTTGCGTAGGTAAATCGAAAGTACCCTTCTAGCGGTCCGTGAAGTGGCTTATGCACACCCTCTGGTTTGGCGCATTCTCCAAGCCGCCGCGCCTTTGCCAGAATGCCTTGGCGCACCTTCTTGGGTAACTCCGCAAGCTGTGTTTTTGCGGTATCAGTCCATCGTACAATTGTACGGGAGGTCATTATCCAAGTTCCCGCTCCACGTCTTCTTGATCGTGAACGCGCCCGGAAGCAATGTCCTCAAGACTCTTGACAAACATCTGGTACGATTGCGGATCAGACATTATCTCCAGGGTTTCCATTATTGCTTCAATTAAATCTACGTTTACGATCGCAAACGCGCGTTTGTTGTGACGAGTCACGTACAAAATCGAGTCAGATGTCAGCTGCTCGTCCAGCGAATTAAACCGCCTTCGAGCCTCTGAAATATCGATTGTGGCTTCCCCCGGCATATTTAGCTCCGCTTGTTCCAAAACATTGTACCACACACGGCGCAATAGCGAGCCAAAAAAATAAGGATTTTGGCGCTTTTCACGCGCAAAAATGTTGCACCGAACGTACTAACAGAGTATCTTGCCACGGCTGCATAAATATGGGCCAACGATGTCACCAAGAGCCCATATATGGTGTGTAGCTTGGCCCGTGGTTGGACACGGGCCAAAACGAAAGGCGGCGTAGGGAAGTGGCTAAACCCAGGGTTTTTGCGAGGCCCCACCTATACGGGTTACGTGGGTTCGAATCCCACCGCCGCCTATCGCTCCATCCACCCACCGTACGTAACTTGTACGTAAAAATCAAGCCGGGAGTTGACAAAAAGGTGACAGTAAATGCCAAGACGTTGTACGTTTGTCCTTGCCAATCCATTGTCGGGCAAGCATAATTGTAAAGCATGAACCAACTAACCACCGACAAGCGAAAGGCCGTTATCGCCGCCCTCGTTGAGGGTTCAAGCATCAATTCAACGGTTCGCATGACCGGCGTGAGCAAGCCGACCATCCTCAAGCTGTTGCGGGACTTGGGCTGCGCCTGTGCCGCCTACCACAACGACCATGTGCGGGGGCTGAAGCCGGGCCGGGTCAGGTGCGATGAGGTGTGGAGCTTCGTCTATGCCAAGCAGGGGAATGTGCCCAAAGCCAAGGGAGGGCCGAAAGGCGCTGGCGATTGCTGGACCTGGACGGCCATCGACCCGGCCACCAAGCTGATGATTACGTGGCACGTCGGGCTACGCTCGGCCGGGGACGCTGCCGCGTTCATGTTCGATTTGGCCGACCGGATCACGAATCTGACGCAGCTTACAACGGATGGATTCGGCGCTTACCCTGACGCCGTTTGGAACACCTTTGGCGAAAAGATCGACTTCGCCCAGCTTGTGAAGGTGTACGCTGCCGAACCGGCCAACGAAGCTCGCTACAGCCCCGCTGAGTGCGTCGGTTGCAAAAAGCGGCCGGAAATCGGATTCCCCGACAACGACAAAATCTCAGCGTCGATCGTGAAGCGAAGCAACTTGACGGTGCGGATGTCGACGCGCCGGTTCACCCGGTTGACGAACGGACACTCCAAGAAAGTCGAGAATCATGGCCACGCCGTCAGCCTGTTTTTCATGTACTACAATTTCTGTAGGATTCACTCATCAACTAGGCTGACGCCCGCGATGACCGCGGGGCTGACGGATCGGGTTTGGGAGATCGAGGACCTAATCGGGCTTCTCGGATGAAACTTTTCCAAATACCTTGCGGTGCGATCGGCTTGGTTACCCTTGACACCCTCAATGCCCCCCCTACGATTTCGCCTAACGCCACGGGAGGGCCCTTTGCCCGCGGTCGGGCTGCATTGCGCCGAGTCGCGTGCACCCGTCGGGGCGCGGATGATGCGGGCCCGATCGGTTTCCCCTTGAGGAGTTTAATATGAGTGGAGCATTGAAAAAGACGCACCGGCCCGGCTTCGCTTGGTTGCCCGCGGCCGTCTGGTCCGTGGCGTTGCTGGCTACGGGTTGTGGGCGGTCGATCTCGGGCGGCACGATTCAGGTGCAGTTTTATTCTCCGGACGGGGCATCGATCGTGGTGCGGGGGGTCGACGGTGAGGCAGCGGTACCGGTGGTTTCGCGTGGTCCCTTGAGCGATCGCCTGGAGCGACGTCAACACGAGTTGGCCGTCTTTGACGTCAACCCGGGTCGGTACGCCTTGGCGTACACCTCAGCCGCGGGGGCGCCGGAGGCAGTGATCTACGGTGAGTTGGAGGTGTTCAGCCCGTCGAGCGCGATTACGCAGCGGTTCTGCCGGCACGCGTTCCTGCCCGTCAAATTGCCGAGCCTGCGTCCACAGGAGGCAGAGCATCGATACCCGGTCCGCGATCTGTCGTACACCGTGGGATTGGAGGGTGAGGAGTTCGGGCATATCAAGCAGGGCGACCTGATTTCCAAGGTGTACTTCGTGGCGGATCTGGAGCGCGTGCGTAACGATTACGAGGTGGCGTATCGCGAGCGGATTTCGGCGGTGAATCGGGAGTTGGCCGTACTTACGGACCAGGAGACCTACGTCGAGACCCGATACCAGGACGCCCGGCGGACGGCGTTGCAGCGCGACCCGCAGATGAACATCGACGACAAGATGGCCTACGAGCGGTTCGACTGGTTCGGGCTGGAGGAGCCCTACATTCAGTTGGCCCGCAAGAAGCAGGAGTTGCTGGCCCGCCGGGAGGCATTGCTGATCGAGCGGGAGCGACTGCTGGACGAGCGGGCGCGGCGCAACGTGCTGTTGCGCTCCCTGAGGATCGTGCATCGTGATGGGGCGTTGGTGTTGGCCACTCCCGATTTGCAGATACCTTTCAGCAACACGGTGGCGCAGGTATCGCAGTTGGGCGAGGTGGTGGCGGTGCTGCACGTCGGCGGTCGGCATCATTATTGGGCCGGTGACCTGTTGGCGGCCTTGGAATCGACGTCGCGGGAAATGCCCAGTGAGTCTGAGGCGGGCATGGTTGGGGGCGCCGGCCCCGGTTCATAGGAACTGAGAATCCAGGCCTTTGGATCTGACGGGGACTTCTGCGCCCGCGGGGCGTGGTTCGTTCGGCGGGGTCCGTGACAGATTCGGCGAACGCGAAAGAGCCGTAGGGCAGGTCGTTGTTCCGCGCCAGCGGAACGTTGACCTGCCCTCCCGGTGTGGCAGGTGAACCTCCCGGCAAGGCCGGGAGAACCACCTGCCCTACGTCGCCGCTCGCAGCCATTGCCGAAATCCCGCCGATTCTGTCATGCGCCCCGTTCGGCGTGATTCGTTCGGTGTCAGGGCCGGCGCGTTGGATGCGCATCGGCCGTGTATTGCATGGCGGATTGCAGGGCGAGCACGGCGTATGCGGTGACGAGGTAGGGGTTTCCCTCGCGCCAGCGGTCGGCGGGGTTGATCCAGCTTCCGTCGGGGTTTTGCAGATCGGTCAGCTTCGTGCACAGTTCCCCCCGCCAATCGTGTTTGTCGCCGTTAGCGTCAACGATGACGTCCTCGTTCCAGGCGGTCAGAGCGCGGGCGAACACGTGGTAATAATAATAGAGTCCTTCGTGCGACTGTCGGCCGGGCATGTTGGCGTTCTCGTCGAGCGTGTAGTGATTTTTGATCCAATCGTAGGCGGCCCTGACGCGGGGGTCGTCGCGCGACAGCCCGGCATATAGAAGGCTCTTGAAGCCCGCGTAGGTCATGGACCCGTAGGTGCGCAGGTGGGTCGCGCCGGCGACCGTGACCGCGCCGGCCTTGCTCTCTCCGTTGTTGGCCGGCGAATAGATGAACCCGCCGTCGTTCGTCCCGCGGGCAAAGGCCTGATCGTTGGATTCTGATTGCATTTGTGACCGCGAGATGAACACCAAGGCCTTTTGAAACGCCGGGTCGTCCGACGGCAGGCCGCTCTGGTGCAAGGCTTCGAGCATCAACTGCGTGTTGGAGAGGTCAGGTCGCTTGTGATCGCCGTACCCCGCCCCGCCGTACCAGACGTGGTCGCGCTGGTATCCCTCGTCTTCGTCCCATTGGTCTTTCTTGAGCGATTCCTGGGCATTCTTGATAATCTCGTTGAGGGACGGGTCCTTGGCGGCGGCCAACGCCATCAGGCAGACGCTGGTCTGGTAGTTCTTGATCCCCTGGCCCGGTGCGTAGATGCCGCCGTCGGGTTGGCGGGCGCTGAGGACAAGGTCGATCGCCCGCTGCGTGATGGGATTCTTGGGCCCGAAATCGGGGTGTTGGATGAAGCACTTGGCCACCAGGGCCGTCAAAGCGGGGTCGCTCCGGTCCTGGAAGGGCCAGCCGCCGTCGGCCTGCTGGGCGGCGGCGAGGAACTTGAGCCCTCGTTCCACCGCGGGCTTCGCGCATCGCTCGAAGGCCAGCTTGTCGCGGTCGGCGCCCTGGGCGTGAACGCCGCCGGAGATCACAATGAGAGCTGCTGCGCATAGTCTGGTCATGTCAGCCACCTTGTTAGAATGCGGGTCCTTGCGGACATTATAAGGCCTGCGGAGCGCGGGGGCAGGGATCGACGCCGACGGCCCCACGTCCGCTGCCGGGGCTTGACCGTGGTCAGCGTGCGCCGTTAGCGGGCGTGCCATAGGACCTGCCGCTCCACACGGTCGCCCCCAGGCCGAGGAGTTTGAGCCAGGCGTCGAGCAGGATGGCCAACAGGGCCAGCGCCCCCAGCGGATAGGTCAATGCCCTCCGCGGGGGCGCGCTCACCAGGGGGTAAAATCGAAACATCACGGACAACTGCGCGCCGGCGGCCAGGGTCCACACGGCGAGGGGAACGCCCCAGGATGAACCGACGGCTCCCGCCGCCCCGCCGGCGACGCCCAAGCCGATCAGCGACGCCCAAGGACCCAGGCTGATGATCGACAACACCACGGCCGCCAGCATGACCCGCGCGGGTCGCTCGAGGCTGCCTTGCAGGATGCGGCTCCACCCGCGCCACGTTTCGCGCAGCGTTTCGTACATGCGCGTCTCGTACAGTCCGCGGTTCTGAACCACGTGCAACCTGACGCCGGCGGCCTTGGCGATGCGGGCGAGCTGCATGTCCTCGCACAGGGCGTCGCGCACCGCTTCATGCCCGCCGATGCGCTCGTAGGCCCGGCGCTCCAGCAGCATGAATGCGCCGTTGGCGTAGGCCTCGGGCCGACGCGGATCGTTCACCCTTTCCGGCGGATTCCAGAACATCAGCACGCCGGCGGCGACCGGCTGGACGATCGCCTCCCAGATGCACGCGGGTGCGACCACGGGGATCACGGAGAGGAACTCGATGTCGTGCTCCACGGCGTAGCGCAAGGCCACGGTGATCGATCGATTGGAGCGCTGCACGCAGTCGGCGTCGGTGAACACGAGATACGCACCGTCGGCCGACGCCATGCCCGTGTGCACGGCGTTGACCTTTCCGTGCCAGCCGGGTCGCGTCTCGGTGACGGTGACCACGTTGAGGCGCTGCGGAGAAGACCGTTGAAGTTCCGCGAGAATCGCCCCCGTGCGGTCCTCGCTGCGATCGTTGACCGCGATGATCTGGAGGTCGGGATAATCCTGGTCAACAAGGCTGCGGATGCACCGTTCGATGTTCGACTCCTCGTTGCGGGCGGCCACCACGACCGAGACCCGCGGGCTGGCTGGGGCGGCATCGAGGAACAGATCGGGCGTGAGCATCGAAGCCCGGTGCACCGCCCGGGAGATGTCCCCGTGACGGCGAAGCCAGACGACGGTGATCGACAGGCCCAGAGCAATCCAGAAATAAAAGATCACGCTCATGGGCGGTGACGTGCCGTCTCGATGATGAGTCGGCCTGCGGGCGCTCAGTCGCCCGACGACCTCTGTGGGGCCCCCGTATCGTTGTCGTCGTCGACGTCGTCATGGTCTGAGTCGGTCGATTTCGCCGACAACGGAGGCGCGGGTTCGGGTGCTTCAGTCTTGACCGGCGCCGGCGCCGACTCGGCTTGCACGCCGGCGGGGGGATCGGGCTCGTTCGCAGCCGGGGCGGGCTTGGTCATGCCGGCAGGCGGTGATGCAGACAGAGTGCCCGGCCCGCTCAACGCCCCCGCTTCGTCTTCGTCGAGATAGATTTCGCCCATGTCCGTTCCGTCCACGTCGCGCCTCAGCAGCAGGTAGATGACGGTGCTGCCGGTGAAGAAATACGACGCCAGAAACGCCCACGCCAAGCCGAACACCGGCAGAAGCCACAGACCGATCAACGCACCCGAGGTGAAGCGCGACCACCCCTGTCGGGCGTCGGGCGACATGGCATAGAGCGACTCAAACGTCGGAAACAACCAGAGCGAACTGAGCGTGCCCCCGCTTCCGAAATCCACGAACAGATGCGTCGAGGCGACCGCCAGCCACAACACGAACTGCACCACGAGCCAACAGAACCCGCCGTACACGATGGCCAACACCGCGTACCAGACAAGTCGGATCGGGCGGCCGAACAGGTAGCTGTAGCTTCGCGATATGGCATCGAAGCAATCCGTGCCCTCGACGGCGATCGTCGGCCAGAAAAGACTGCCGCCCCCCACCGTGCCCACGACCACCATGGCGATGACGAACCCGCCGATGACGGCCAGGAAAAACGTCAGCCCCCCCACCAGCCCGCCGACGTACGGAATCCGAAGCACCAGCCCGCCCACGATCAGGGCGATGCCGATGCCCAGAATGATCAGCAGCGGAATGATCGGGGCCATGAAAAACCCGCCGAACAAGCGCTCGCGGGTGAACTTGAACGCCTGGGAGAGAGATACGGTCTCGTCACGCGTGTGCTGGACGGCCGCCATCCGACTGATCGCCCCGCCGAAGAACCCCCAGATCAGCGCGATTCCGAGCAGGAACAGGACGGCGAAGAAGAAATGCTGCGTGACCATCCACGTGAGTCCCCGACCCATCAGCACCAAATCGGCGAACACGCCCCGGGCGGGCAGATCGGACATGGGTAGTGGGGGCATCTCGACGGCCGACCCGACCCGCGGTGCGCCCAGCAGTCTCCCGTAACGAACCGACTCGATGGCGTCCCGCAGGCAGTGCAATTCGAAGCCGCGAAACACGGTGAACACGCCCGTGTCCCCCTCCGACCCGGGCGCCGCATCGGCGCGGGCGACGTAGTTAGCTAAGGCGTCGGCGGGGATAGCATTGCCCGTGCCGGTCCACACCCAGTCGAGAATCGCGCCCAGGATGAGCGTGCAGAAGATGCCGCCCAATGCCAGAAGCAACTGGCTGGGATGGACGGAGGACTTGAAGGTCCGCAGGATATGGAAAAGCCCGGACGATTCGAGCCAATCCGGTTCGTTGGGGGCGTTCGTATTCTTCGTCATCTATGCCTCCTTAGGGATAAAGCAGACGTGCTCGGCACCGCTACACCGTGCGTCGCCACGACGCCCCGGCGAGCGGGGCCCGGCGTGGACGCCAGCTTCAATCACACTTCCCGCGGATTCGTCCGACTCGCGCCAACCGGCCCGAATCCCGCCGTCATTATAGCCGGCCAACAATCGGTCACAATGCTCGGTTTGGCAAGACCGGCCTGGCTGTGATGGGCACGCTTCCGAGTTGGAAGCGTGCCCGACGCGCTGCGCGCCGCGGACTTCAGTCCGCGCGGAGCCACGATTACGAGGTTCAGGGACGGGTTTTAATCAACGTTTCCATCGTCCCGTGAAGTCCGAGTCGTCTCAGAACCGGGCAGCGGCTCGCTGATGCGATATTCACCGTCAAACCACTTGCCCAGGTCGATGAGTTGGCAGCGCCGGCTACAGAACGGGCGATGTCGCGCGTCGCTCATGCGCTCAAATCGGATTGTGCCGTCGCATGTGGGGCAGTGCACCACGTACATGTTGGGTCGCCGCACCTCAAAAGTGCGCCGCGGTAAGGGCGCCGCCATCAGACCGCCGTACCTCAACAGGTCGCCGCCATCAGCCCGCCGCCATCAGCCCGCCGCCATCAGATCGCCTTCACGGGTTTGGACTTGCTGCCCTTGGTCTTTCCGGGCTTCTCGACCGGCGTCGTCGCCGCCTTGCCATGGCCCTTGCCCTTGTCGCTCGAGCCCTCTCCGGTCTTGGCGTCGGCCTTTGCGTCGGACTTGACGTCGGACTTGCTTTCCTTTTTTGAATCGGACGAGGTTTCGGTCTCCGCCTTGGCCGACTTCTTGTAATCCTCGCTGCGGTAATCCGTCTGGTAGAATCCGTCGCCCTTGAACAGCAAGGCCGCCCCCGTGCCGATCAGGCGGGTGACGGGGGCGTTCTTGCGGCATCGGGGGCATCCGCCCTTTACCCGTTTGAGCGGTTTGGCGGTGATGGACTGGAACACCTCGATCACGTGGTGACAGTTGGTGCACTCATATTCGTAAGTCGGCATGTCAGATTTCCTTGGATCCCGTGTCCGTCTCGGGTTCGGTCCGCGGTGCCCCATGTTCGGTGTCGTGCCCTGCGATGACGACTTTGGCCGGCCGCAATACCCGATCCTCCAGCTTAAAGCCTTTTTGCAGGACGGCCACCACCGTGCCGGGCCTCTGATTCCCGGCGGCGGGGACCTGCTGGACGGCTTCGTGCTGGTGGGGGTCGAAGGGCTGGTCCCGTGCGTCGATGACCTCGACGCGGCAGTCGGAAAGGGCCTTCATGAAATTGTCGTAGATGAGGCGCACCCCGTCCAGCAGCGTCTTCGCGTCGGCGGCGTTCGACTGTTCGAGCGTGCGGTCGAAGTCGTCGATCGTACCGAGGAGGCTCTTGAACACCGACGCGTTGGCGAACCTGAGGGCCTCGGACAGCTCGTTGGCGGCCCGTTTCCTGATGTTCTGCTGCTCGGCCTTGGCGCGCAGCAGTTGATCCTCGAGCTCCGCCACGCGGGCCGCGATCTGGTCGATCCGCGGATCGGTCTCGGGCGCACGCGGACCGTCGGCCGCGCCCCCAGCCGGCTCACGCGGTGACGGCGCATCGCCGCCGCTCGTCCGATCGTCCGCCGTGGTGGCGCCGGCGGGTCTCCTGGCGGTCGCCTCGTCGGTGGGTCCTTGTTCGTGCTTGCGCTTCATGGCTCCGTCATAGGATTGATAATCGCTAGCCGACATCCTCACCCGCGAGATACTTGATCAGACGATCCAGAAATCGTCTCGACTCGGGCGCGATGGTCGTGCCCTCCGTCTGGGCGTACTCGCGCAGCAGTTCCTCCTGACGCCTGGTCAGCTTCTGTGGAATCTCGACGTTGGTCTGCACGAACAGGTCGCCGCGACGTCGCGTACGCAGCTCCGGCAGCCCGTGACCGGAAATGCGAAACACCTGCCCGCTGGCCGTCCCCCGAGGGACCTTCACCTCGGCCTTTCCGTTAAGCGTGGGCGCCTCGATCGTCGCCCCCAACGCCGCCTGGGTGAACGTAATGGGCATGCGGCACAGCAGGTCCGACCCATCACGCTCCAGGAACGGGTGCGGCTTGACCGACACGTACACGTGCAGGTCGCCGCGCGACGCTCCATCGCTCGGCAATTCTCCTTCGCCGCGCACACGAATGGACTGCCCGTCATGGATGCCCGCGGGCACGTTGATCTCGATCACGCGCTCCTTGGGAATTCGCCCACCGCCCCGACACTTGGGGCACGGCGTCGTTATCACGCTTCCCTGGCCGCGGCAGGACGGGCACGTCGTAATCACCCGCCCGAAGATGGCCCCCAGCCCACCGGTCTGCTCCACCTGCCCATATCCGCCGCAGGTCGGGCAGCTCTGCTTGCGGCTCCCCGGTGCCGAACCCGAACCGGAACAATGCCCGCACGGTTCGTTGCGCGCGTAAGTAACCGTTCGGGCCGTGCCCGTGGCCACCTCGCCCAGCGTGATCTCGACGGACGTCTGAACATCGGCGCCGCGGCTGCGTCTCCGACCCCCGCCGAAGAGATCGCCGAACCCGAACATCGAGAAAATGTCCTCGACGTTCATGTGGCTGAAATCGTGCACGCCGGCGCCCCCCACGCCCGCGTGGCCGAACTGATCGTAACGGCGACGCTTGTTCGCGTCTGAGAGCACCTCGTAGGCTTCGGAGGCTTCCTTGAACTTCACCTCCGCCACCGCGTCGCCCTGGTTGCGATCCGGGTGAAACTGCATGGCCAGCTTGCGAAAGGCGCGCTTGATCTCGTCCGGCGACCCGTTTCGGTCGACGCCGAGTACGTCGTAATAGTCGCGCTTCTCCGTGGCCATCATGATCGCCGACCTGGGGCGCCGGGCACCCTCGCCGCTCCCGCGTGACACAAGCGAAGGGGCGGACACGCGCCGTCCGCCCCTCTGCGTTCATTCAATTCCAGGCTCGTCTAATGAACCGCGTGAGCGGACGGCTTCTTCTTTTCCTTGAGATCGGTCAGCATCACATCCGTGGTCAAGAGCAAACCGGCCACGCTCGCCGCGTTCTCCAGGGCCGTCCGAACCACCTTGGCAGGGTCGAGGATGCCCGCCTTGAACATGTCCACGAACTCGCCCTTGCGGGCGTCGAAACCGGTCCTGCCGGTCTTCTCCAGCGTCTGCTCAACGATCACGTCGCCCTCGTAACCGGCGTTGGCGCAAATCTGCCGGGTGGGCAGCCGCAATGCCCTGATCACGATATCAAAGCCGATCTTCTCGTCGCCGCGGGCGCTTGACCTGGCCTTCTCGACCGCCGGGATCGCCCGCAACAGCGTGACCCCGCCGCCCGGTACGATGCCCTCCTCCTTGGCCGCCTTGGTGGCGTGGAAGGCGTCGTCGACCAGGTCCTTGCGCTCCTTGGCGTCGATCTCGGTGGCCCCTCCGACGCGGATCACCGCGACGCCGCCCGTGAGCTTGGCCAGCCGCTCCTGCAATTTCTCGCGGTCGTAGTCGCTGGTGGTGGCGTCGATCTGTTTGCGAATCTGCTCGCAACGGCCGTTGACATCCGCCTTCTTGCCGGCGCCCTGGATGACCGTCGTCGTGTCCTTGTTGATGACGATTTTCTTCGCCCGGCCCATGTCGGTGAGCGTGACGTTTTCCAGCTTGATGCCCAGGTCCTCGCTGATGACCTTTCCGCCGGTGAGGACGGCCAGGTCCTGCAACATGGCCTTGCGGCGGTCGCCGAACCCCGGCGCCTTGATGGCCGCACAGTGCAGGATGCCGCGAAGCTTGTTGACCACCAGGGCAGCCAACGCCTCGCCCTCCACGTCCTCGGCGATGACCAAGAACGGCTTGGAGGTCGAAGCCAGGCTTTCCAGCAGCGGCACGAAGTCGCGGAGGTTCGACACCTTCTTTTCGTGGATCAGGATGTAGGCGTCTTCCAGCACGCACTCCAGCGACCCCGGATTGGTCATGAAGTACGGCGAGATGTAGCCCTTGTCGAACTGCATCCCGTCGACGATCTCCTTCTCGTTCTCCAGGCTCTTGCCCTCTTCGATCTCCACCACGCCCTCGTCGCCCACCGCCTCCAACGCGGACGTGAGCAGCTTGCCCACCTCCTCGTCGCCGTTGGCGCTGATCGTGGCGATCTTCACCAGGTCGTCGCTGCCGCGGACCTTGACCGATTGTTCTTTGATGGACTTAACGGCCGCCTCGACGGCTTGGTCGATGCCCCGCTTGACGGCCATCGGGTTGGCG
>Ga0326597_10011559_pt1 | contig 11693 bp, 9 predicted proteins | sample RVTome_12_FD_203789 | JGI IMG/M metagenome (GOLD analysis project Ga0326597, IMG submission 203789) | Soil microbial communities from uranium-contaminated site in the Upper Colorado River Basin, Wyoming, United States - RVT100D185 | ecosystem: Environmental > Terrestrial > Soil > Contaminated >...
AATTCGAAACAATTCTGAAAATAATTAGTCACTATTTTCAAAATCACAGCAGTCCTTTGAAGAAAACCAAGGACTTGCGGATACGATCCCCCCGAATTGGTCAAAACAATGCGGAAATTGGGTTAACACTTATCGGGAAAAGTGATCAACGACCCAACTTAAAATTCCCGCTTTCAGTTGGTCAGAAATGGGCATACAGTTACCGACAAAAGCCCGCAGGCGCGCGGCGAGATATAGAATATAATGTTGAGATCAAAGTTGCGGGGATCGAACAAGTGACCACACCGGCAGGCACTTTCAATGCTTACAGACTTGTAGCAGATACGACCTGGGGTCGTCAGGGCCACAGCACATCGACTTACTTCTACAGTCCTGAGACTAGGAGCATCGTTAAGCGATCCGGTCGAAATGAAAATACAGGCGGAACGGTGGAGACTGAGCTGGTCAAATTCACACCCGGGAGTTAAACGGTAACGGAGTTGCGGCGCCTTGCACTTTTACATTTGTCCTGCCGTCGCGGTTCAAGGCCGAAAAATGTACCGGGAGTCTTTTTCGTGCACATTTTTTAACGAGGGTTTCCAACCCTCCCGAATCACGGCGTCGGTGAGATAAAATGACCGAGAAAGAAAAAAGACGCCTCGCGACCGTCTCTTTGTCGAGCTTTGCTTTCATCGAGGTCTGCCGCCTAATGACATTGCGGGCATTCTTAATGTGTCACTCGGCGCGGTCTATACTCAGAAGAGCCGCATCCTCGCCAAGCTCAGAGAATACCTAGAAAAAACCCGCTCGCTGTAAGAAATCCCGACTTTTCCCATCTATCAAATTCCCGGCTGAGAACCCCAGGCGGTAGCCTGGGGGTGAAAGCCTCCGAAGGCTGGGAGGGGTTTCTTCTGGTTTTGCATTTCAAGTGCCACGGGCGTAAGCCCGTGGGTATCTACGAAAAGGCGATCCACTTCTGACCGCAGGGACTCGATAGGTCTGTAAGTGACGTCGCATTTTGAGACAAAGATGGAAAGGAGAAATTCACCATGCGAAGCGTCATTGCTAGCTTCGACAAATGGTCGGCTTGCCTCTCTGTAAGAAATCGACGGCCCTCCCGTCTATTTGAGAGCGAGCGCAAAAGCTCGACTAAAATATCAAGGAGGAATTTGTTATGGGAAAGACAGGGATCAACGTGTTTATGGCTTTGGCAGGCCTTTTCCTGCTACAGCCGTCCGCAGGACAGGCTGCCACCAAGACCGTTAATTGCGATATTCCGGGAAAGACCATTCAAAGCATGATTGGCAAGCTAAAACCCGGAGATACGCTTCGAGTGATCAACGGCAGCACGTGTAATGAGAATGTGGGCATACCGGAGAACATCGAAAGGATCACCATAGACGGGCTGGGGACGGCGACCATCAACGGTCCGGATACGACGCGTGCCACGGTCGGCATTAGAGGCAGAAACATTACCCTTACGGGTTTGACTATTACGGGAGGTGAGGATGGGGTCGGAATCAACAGGGGTGGAACGGCAACAGTGTCGGGCTGCACCATCCAGGGAGCGCTCCGGAACGGAGTCGGCGTTGGTCAGGGCAGCAGCGCGCGGATAACCAACAGTACGATACAGAACAACGGAAACAACGGAGTCAACGTGCTTCGGAATTCCTTCGTCCGACTAGGGTTTCTCACCTTGGAAGGGGCGGACGCGGTTCCTGGAGGCGTGGGGCCGAACACAATTCAGAACAACGGCTCGCATGGGGTCCGCGTAGCCGGCTCCTCTGACGCCGACATCGTTGATAACACCATTAGCAACAACACGGAGTCCGGAGTTCGGGTGGTGGAGGTCTCCCATGCGCTCATTGCCAGCAACACGATCGATGGCAACTTAGAAGACGGCGTAACAGTTGGGCAAAATTCCGGCGTCAATCTCGGCAGGGCTACGGGCACCGACCTCGATGAGCTGCCAAACAGCACGAGCGTTAATAATACAGATTTCGGCATACGGTGCTTCATTAACTCCTACGCCGATGGTCGCCTAGGGACGCTGAACGGCAACAGCGGCGCGAAAAGTTTTCCTGCCGGGTGTATTGACAGTCTGGATCCGTAAACGGACCTGAAGCTCTGGTCCGGATTGTGAGAACGTTGCGAAGGGCCGGCGGCGAGACTCCGTCGGCCTTTCGTCTTATTGGGCTTTTGCAGGTCTCGATTTTGTGTTAGGGGAAGGAGCACATTATGGATGCGGATGAAGAGAAGATCACAGAGATCCTGCGGCGGCTTGGGAGCAAGGCGCGCGGCAGGCACGATAGGTCGAATTGTCCAAGCGAAGAGAGCCTGGCAGTGTTTCTAAACGGCGATCTCGCGGGAGCCGCGCGGGATCAACTGGAGGCTCATCTGGCGCAATGTGCGGCTTGCGCGGATGATCTGGTCGCTGCCTACCACGCCGCACCGCCCGGCGCTCTGGGCGGCGTGCCGCAGCGACTCATCGAGAAGGCGCTGGCGCTGGTCCCTTCGAAGGGAACTCTCTTCGAACTCACGGTCAGATTATTAGGAGCTTCCATCGAGCTGATCCGCACATCCGGGCGGGTGATTGCGGTGCCGGTTCCGGTTCTGCGCGGAGAGGCGGTGCCGTCGCACTCGAATACGCTCCAGGTCGAGCAGGAAGTCGGCAGGTTCAAAGTCGCGGTCGAACTCGACTTGAGCGAAGCGGGCCTGTGCCAAGTGGTTGCCAATGTCACGGGGGAAACGGGAGAGCCCGCCGAAGGGGTGCGCCTGAGTCTAAATTCGGGGGACCGGGAGCAGGCTTCGTTTCTGACGCGCGGCGGGATCGTGGTGTTTGACAGGATATCCCCGGGGGAATACAGTATCGCCGTTTCCGAGTCGGGGACTCAGGTGGGAAGAATCAGGCTGAATTTGATGATGGAAAAATAGCAGAGCGCGGCCACGCCGTAACCAAAAGGCCGTTTTCACCACGAAGGCACGAAGGTCACGAAGGAAGATTTTTCTTGTAAAGGCGCAAAGGGCGCCAAGGGAGCCTAGGCTAATGTTCGACGGGGTATAATCCGGACCAGGAACCTTTGCTGTATGCAGAAAAGCGCTCTCACTCTCGATTTTGCCCGCGAGGAACGGAGACTGAAGGTTAGCTTCTTTGAAGGGGATGAGAAGACGCTCCGCCCTTATGAAAACCATGAGGTGGCCTGGGAGCAGCTCGACAAAACTTGCCTCGAAATCATCGGTCTGCTCCGGCGCTCGAACCGCGGGGTGAAAATAACCCCCGAGATCCTGAACAGCCTCAAGAAGTCAGGCCAACTCCTCTTCGATCTTCTCATACCGTCCCGGGTTAAAGAAAAAATTGCCAGCACAACAGCTCAAAGTCTGACTCTTCATCTAGACGATAGCCTGGTCCATATACCTTGGGAACTTCTCTATGCCGGCCGGGTGTTCCTTTGCCGCCGCTTCGCGATAGGCAGAATCGCGAACACCCGCCAGACTCTGACCTCACGGTCCAGCCGCGCATTAAAAACGCCGTTGAAAATTTTGATCCTCGCCGACCCGCGGGGCGACCTTCAGGCTTCCTATCGAGAAGGGTTGGAGATCAAGGCCTTTCTGGACGAAAAAAGAGATCTCTTTCACGTCGACTTCAAAAGCCACCCTGTGGATATTGCGTTCGTGAAAAAAAATCTTCGTGATTACGATATCGTCCATTATGGAGGCCATGCTGATTATCACGCTCAGAATCCGTGCGAGAGCGGCTGGCTTCTAACCGATAGCAAGCTCAGGGCGAGCGACATCTGCACCATGGGCGGCCACCAGCCGATGCCGACTCTGGTATTCGCCAATGCCTGCCGGAGCGGCCAAACGGAGGAGTGGCAGATTAAGGAAGGGTGCGAGCAGGAAATCTTCGGTCTCGCTAACGCGTTTCTCCTTTCCGGCGTGCAGCATTATGTCGGAACTTTTTGGGAGATCGCGGATGAACCCAGTTCCCATTTTGCCAAACGGTTGTACAGGTTTCTCGCCGAGGGGAAAGGAGTTGGGGCGGCTCTTCAGGCGGCCCGAAAAGCGGTGATCGATGATTACGGTGAAGAGACCCTCGTTTGGGCCAGCTACATGCTTTACGGCGACCCCAGTCGTGAATATGGCGTTGCTGCGGAGACTTCGGCGCAAAGTCGACCGGCGCCGGATCGCGGACACTGGAAGAGAGCATTGCAAGCGCTTGTACCGTCCGCAGACGTCCGGGGTTCACCGCTGGTTTTTTCCTTGATCGGCGCGTTGCTCCTTTCTTGGGTTTACATCGCTTATTCTCAGTTCATCTCCGTTATTTCGGACGAAAGATCTAACGTCGCGGCACAATCCCGTACGCAATCCGCAATCAGCGTGGCGACCGTTGCTCCGCCGGCCGTGACCGCACCACTTAGTCTCAGCATGAATATCATCGGGCAACGCAAAGAGCCGGATGGGAGTTATGCCGAAGTGATTGTGCGAGAAGGGAGCGTGCTTCGTTCCCGCGACCATTTTCAAATTCACCTGGAGGCGAACCGGCCTTCTCACATTTATGTTCTGCTTTTCGACAGCCAGGGCCAGGCCAGCCAGCTCTTCCCGGACCCGAAGATAGAACAGCCGGGTTTTATTGAGAGCGGCCGCAAGATTGCGATCCCTGACAAGGATCTCTGGTTCTGGCTCGACGAGCACCCCGGCACCGAAACCGTCTATGTGTTGGCGTCGGAGGAACCGATGTCCGACATTCGCGGACTTCTCGGCAAAATGGCGAAGGCCAGCGAAGCCGAGCGCAAACGAATATCGGCTGACATCAAGCAGCGAATCGGCATCGTCGAGCGCGGTGTTGGCGGCGTCGCCAAAGGCAAAACCGTGAGCTACGCCCTGAGCGACGGCAGAACGATCCAAAAAGTAACCGACGTTGTCGCGGGTTCCGGCGCGGTGGTACGGGCGATCAGCTTCGAGCATAGATAGAACAGGTCCTCGAGCTTTCGTCCGAGAAGCGCGCAAAGCTTCTCCTCGTGCGACGTTTCAGTGGCGTTAAAACAGAGATGAAGATAGCGCCGCACAGGTTTGTCCTTTTTCTTTTCGCTGCCGCGTTATTGGTGGTTGACTGCTTTGCCACCGAGCAGCGCAAGTTCGAGGCTACGGTTGCTGCAACTCGGCGCGCTCTCCAGCAAGGCAAAATCCACGAAGCGTTGGAGTATCACGAGGCCAAAGCGCGTGAAGCTGAAATAGCTGCGTCTATCAGTCCGGCACCTCAGCAATACTGGCAAGCCGCATTCGTGGCTTATATGGAAGCATCGAGGGCGGCGAAGCTGAGTGGTCAAGTTCAAAAAATGCTCAGTTACAGCGAAAAGGCTCTGGAGACAGCCCGGAAAACGGGAAAACCAGTCCCCGAAATAAGAGCAATCAACGGAATGATTTACGCCCATACGTACATCAAAAATTTCGCCAAGGTGGGCCCACTTATAGAAAACGGAATGACCCTAGTCCAATCGCTGCCTGCTCAAAATAGCCGGCGGTTCTATTTCGAGGGCGCGTTTTATGGCCACATTGGTTTAGCACACGCGCGCCTCAGGGAATATGATGGCGCTATCGAAGCGCTTTCTCGTTCGGTTCACTCGTACGAAAAATTTCTAGCCTCTATCCCAGATGATTCGAATCGGCGCGAGAACGGTTGGGGAAGCCTGCTATTGCATCTCACGTGGCTGGGCAATGTTTATCTTCGTGCAGACAAGCTCCAGGAGGCGCAATATGAGACTGACCGGGCCTTTAGATTGATCGAAAACTGGGGTTTTGGGTATTCCTTCGAGGGCGATCTACATCGAAACCGAGGAGAGATCTATCTAAGACAGAACCGGCTTTCGGACGCGCGGAGAAGTTTTGCGACCGCTCTTGCTCTTGCTGAAGGTCAAGCGGACGCAAATAGGACCACTCTAGCGAGCATCCAAATTGGCAATGCGTTAATCCTATCCGGCCAGCCTTCAGAAGCTGTCGGGTATTTTAAAAAGGCGATTCACCAAATCGAGTCGGCTCGTTCATTACTGCACGCCGAAGACAACAGGCGAAGCCTTTTTGAAGGGGGACTCGAAGCCTACGTGAGCCTTATCAAGACTCTCGTTGTAGCAAACAAAGGGGAGGAGGCATTTAACTATAGCGAAAGGGCCCGATCCAGAGCGTTTCTCGACCTCTTGGGCAGCAGAGTGGGGTTGTCACGAAGTAAAACGGACTTACAGGAGAAGGAAAACACTCTAAAAGAGAGATTTGCGGAATTCGGCGCAAGGCTCGCGGCGCAGGGCGTGGAGACTACGCCGGTGGCAGGTAGCGTGGCGAGGGTATGGGGTCGCCTTCAAATCGAGTATGAAGCGCTCGTCGAAAGAACCAGGCAAGAGCGCAAAGAACAAGCGGTTCTGATGAACGTGGAGCCATTGAAGCTCAGAGAAATTCAGGAGCTGCTGGAGCCTGGACAGACGCTGATGCAGTATTTCGTCGCGCCCGAGAAAACTTTTTTGTGGGTTGTGGAAAAAGATCGCTCGAATGCCCTTACTGTTTCGATCTCGCAAAGAGACTTGGCCCAGAAGATTGACGAGATGAGAAAGTCGATTGCCGAGTTGAATCCGCTGCGCGATTATCAGTCCCTGGCCCGGAATCTCCATGACCTACTTGTCCGTCCAGCGTTGCCGCACGTCAAAGGCAAAGAGCTGATCATTGTTCCGCACGGCGTGCTGCATTATCTGCCGTTTCAGGCTCTGTATTCTCCGCAAGGAACGTACCTGATCGAGAATTATTCCGTAAGCTACCTTTCCAGCGCCAGTCTGCTTCAATTCACCAGGGCCAAGCGAAGGGCAGTCGGGCAGAAGATGTTAGCCATCGGCAATCCAAGTTTTGCGGGTTCCAAGGTGAGTCTCCCCATGTCCGAGTTGGAAGCCGCTGAAATTCGGCGGCTATATCCGAAATCGGCAGTATTGGCAAAAGGGGATGCCACGGAAGAGAAAGTCAAAACGCTTTCGCCGACTCATGACGTCCTTCACTTCGCCACCCACGCTGAGTTAAACAAAGACGACCCTCTGTCCTCGGCGGTTCTCCTAGCCAAAGGCGGTAGTGAGGACGGACGGCTGGAGGTCAGAGAAATCTTTGGGATGGATCTGAAGGCTAATCTTGTAGTGCTGAGCGGATGCGAAACCGGTTTAGGAAAACTCTCGACCGGCGATGAGTTAGTCGGTCTCACCCGCGCCTTTATCTACGCCGGCACGCCGTCTGTAGTCGCAAGTTTGTGGAAGGTGGATGACAGCTCCACGGCGCAACTGATGGCGAGCTTTTACAAGAATCTCAAGACGATGAGCAAGGTCGAAGCGCTTCGTCATGCGCAGTTAAACTTAATTCGGGGCAACGTCAACAGCGACCTGTTGGCGAGGCGAGGGATCGGTGGCGTTGGCAAGCTCGGTGAAACTCCAAGCTCCGTGCTCCCTGCTTCCCGCTCCATTCCCCTTTCTCACCCCTACTTCTGGGCGCCGTTTATTTTGGTGGGGGATGGGAAGTAGCCGCCACTACGACGCAGCGGGCGCATTGCGTTCACACGGGGTTCTTATACAATACGTTCATGCTTATGGATCGCATCACTATCAGGCCTGATGTCTGCGGCGGGGAACCGACGATTCGCGGCATGAGAATCACCGTGAGTCAAATCCTCGAAATGATGGCAGGCGGTATGTCTCCCGATCAGATCTTGGCAGACTTTCCTTACCTCGAAAGATCTGACATTGAGGCTTGTCTGCTATACGCGGCGCGGCAAGCCGCCCATCGCGAAGTCACGCTGAACAGGTGAAGTTTCTCGTCGACGTCAATCTGCCGCCGAGGCTTTGCACGTGGTTAGAATCACGGAGCCACGAATCCGAGCATTTGGTCGATCTTAATCTTCTGACGGCCACCGATTCGCAAATATGGGATCTCGGCCGTATTCGAGGTATCGTCGTTATTTCGAAGGACTTCGATTTTTACAACCGAGCAATTTTGCTCGGCCCTCCGCCACAGGTTGTTCATGTCGCGGTCGGGAATTGTTCAAACACAAAGCTTTTTGAAATATTTTATGCGCGGTGGTTGGATGTTGAAACTGCTTTGCTCGCGGGATCAAAATTGATCTCAATCAGCCAAGAGAAAATGGAAATCTTCCCATAAAGCGCGGCTGGGGCGCTTAGACCAAAAAACTCTATCCGCCATCCACCGTGTTGTTAAAGTAAGCAGCGCCGGAAGACAAAGCGAAGAGTCTTTCACCACAGAACGACTTCATCCACTTCGCCAGCCATGCGGAGCTGAATGAGAACGATCCGCTGTCATCCGCGGTGCTACTCGCCAAGAGCGATAAAGAAGACGGGAGATTGGAAGTCAGAGAGATATTTGGGAGGGACTTAAAAGCAAGTCTCGTCGTGCTCAGCGCTTGTGAGACGGGATTAGGGAAACTGTCCAGTGCCGATGACTCGTTGGCCTGACCAGAGCTTTCATCTACGCCGGCACGCCGTCGGTGGTGGCGAGCCTGTGGAATGTCGAAGACAGCTCAACCGCGCAGTTGATGGCGAGCTTTTACAAAAATCTCAAGACGATGACCAAAGTCGAAGCGCTCAGTACCAAGCCTGCTTCATGGAGGAATGTCGTATGGAAGCAATAAAACTCTTCGATAAGAAAGATGCGCCGTTGGATTGGGAATACGACGGGGAGGCGGACACGCTTTACATTAGCTTTGGGAAACCAAGACCAGCGGTCGGCGTGGATGTGGGTGAAGGGGTTCTGGTCCGCTATGACGAAAAGGCGCGGGAAGTGGTCGGGCTCACTTTGATCGGCGTAGGACGGCGATTGGAAGAATACATCAAGGGTGCTTAGGTGCTGGACGGGGCGCCGCTTATCTTGGTCGGCCATGGGAATTAGCAGTTGGATTGTGGATCTCGGGAGGCGGCGAAAAATGGGTCCTGACCCCGTTTTCCGTCTTCATGTGAACCCCGTTTATCTTGTACGATGCCATTTGGGTTCACTGACCGGTAGACCTGCACCTGGGCGGGGAAAAGTTGGAGCCACCCGCCGGAGTCGAACCGGCGACCTACTGATTACGAATCAGTTGCTCTACCAACTGAGCTAGGGTGGCTCACAGGGGTTTGACGAAGTGGATGAGCGTCGCGACGATGAACGAGCCGATGTAGGCTGCGAAAAAATCTAAAAAAAGGCGAAACTCAGAGATTTTTTCCAGGTGTTCCTTAAGCCCAAAGTAAAGTAACATAAATTGACCCAGGAACAAACCCACCATGCCAATGACTGCCGAAAGAACAAACGCCGAACTTGCCTCGCGGACCACGGTCTTGTGCGCAAGGAAACCGGCAACGAAAGCTATGCCGGCGTACAAGACCGCATTGGCCTGCAGGTAAGCGTAAACTTCTCGCGCGATCTCTTGCAATGGATCACCTGTTAAAGAGCTTCAATATTTTTTTCGTGGCATTCTCCGGATCGGCCGCGCTCATGACCGCGGAGATCAACGCCACCCCGCGAACTCCGGTGCGGCACGTGTCCGCGATATTCTCGGGCTTGATTCCGCCTATAGCATAGATGGGAAGAGAGATTTTTTCCACTACATTCTTGAGTGCCGCCAACCCCTGAGGCGCGCCATAGGGCGCTTTCGAAGGGGTAAAGTAGACGGGGCCGAATAAGACAAAATCAGCGCCGTTCCTTTCGGCCTCAGCCGCCTCTTCAAGGGAGTGAGTCGAGGCGCCGAGCAGCCGTTGTCGACCCAGCAGGGCTCTCGCCGATTCGATGGGGATGGAGGCGGTCGAGAGATGTACACCGTCTGCATCCATTGCCAGAGCGATGTCGATGCGGTCATTGATCAATAGGCGGGCGTGGTAACGCTGGGTGAGCTTGCGTGCCGCTTCGGCAAGGAAAAAGAGCTCTCTTCCACCGAGATCCTTTTCTCTAAGCTGAATTGCTTTGACGCCGCCGTCCAATGCCTGCTGCAAAACCCAGAGCAGGTCACGCCCCTGAGTCAAGCTTCGGTCGGTGACCAGATAGAGATCGAAATCGGGCGTCGGCACTGGCGACAGCTAACCCAGAATCCCGTCTATCGGGCTCGAAGCCGTGGCATAAAGCTTTTTGACGATGCGTCCGGCAAGAAAAGCCTTTCGCCCGGCATCAACGCCAAGCCGCATCGCCTCCGCCATCAGGATCGGATCCCTCGCGCCAGCGATCGCCGTGTTCATCAAGACGCCGTCACAGCCCATTTCCATGGCAATGGCCGCGTCAGACGCGGTGCCCACGCCGGCGTCGACAATGACCGGAACCGTCGCTTGCTCTAGAATAATGCGTATGTTGTAAGGATTGCGAATTCCCAAACCGGAACCGATCGGCGCAGCGAGCGGCATGACTGCGGCGCAGCCAATCTCTTGGAGCTTTTTCGCCGTAATCGGATCGTCGGTGATATAGGGCAGGACCACGAAGCCTTCCTTGACGAGAATCTTCGCCGCCTCCAATGTTGCGGGAATGTCGGGGAACAGCGTCTTGTCATCGCCGATTACTTCGAGCTTGACCATTTTGCCTACGCCGGCCTCGCGCGCCAGGCGGCAGGTGCGCACCGCGTCGTCGGCGGTGTAACAGCCCGCCGTATTCGGCAGGATCGTGAACCTTTTTGGGTCCAAATAGTCGAGCAGATTTTCCTTGTTAGGATCGGTGATGTTGACGCGGCGCACGGCGACCGTCACGATCTCAGCACCGGAGACCTCAATGGCTTTGCGCGTCTCGGCGAAGTCTTTGTACTTACCGGTGCCGACGATCAACCGCGATCGATAGCTTTTGTCTGCCAATTTAAGCAGATCTTCCATGTTTTTATCCTCCGCCCACGAAATGCACGATTTCAAGCGCGTCGCCCCCTTTGAGAACCGTCGAGGGGTGGGCTTCGCGGGAAACGATATTGCGATTGAGCTCGACGACGACGCGGCCGGAACGGATTTGCAGCTCTTCAAGGAGCCGGGCGATGCTCAGCCCGTCGGCAATCTCTTTTTCTTCTCCGTTGAGATAAATTTTCATGAAAACGCAAAAAACCGCATTCACTCGGGCCACCTCGCGGTGGCCAGGGAATACGGTTTTAAGTTCGTCCCGCGCCGTATGTCTGAACTACGCCACTTGCGGGACCTTGACTCTCACGCTTCCCTACGCCGGTGCGACCCGGATCAGGTTCGAAGGGTTACCTGTTGTGTCAGGCTCTCAGTCTGCCGCAGGCAGACACCCCTAGCATCTTGAGAACCCTTAACAGAGCGCCGGAGGCAAGTCAAATTACGCGGCGCGATTGGCGCCACGGCATGACTCGGCATTGTTCATACACTGACGATACCTTCGGCGTACGCCTTCCGAGTCGAAGGCAATGGGTCTGTGGCTTGAAGGGGGCCTGCAAGCCGGCGTGCTATAGCGCGGGACAGAGAATGACTTCAACATCCGCCTGAGTCGCGAAGAAGTCATTGGACCTGTACGGTTGGGTGCCTTCGCCTCTCCAGGCTTACGCCGACGGTTTACAGTATGTCTTTTTTCCTTCTCGGATCATAAATAATCCGGCTTAGAGTCAATACTGTTCACTTAAATAGCCAGGTGTGGTATCCTGTTGGGAAATCCGACAGGGGGACCGCCTATGGCACGAACCGTTGCCGAGCTTCCCAGTGGTGCACGCATTACTGATTTTATTAGTTTGG
>Ga0326597_10011560_pt1 | contig 11692 bp, 10 predicted proteins | sample RVTome_12_FD_203789 | JGI IMG/M metagenome (GOLD analysis project Ga0326597, IMG submission 203789) | Soil microbial communities from uranium-contaminated site in the Upper Colorado River Basin, Wyoming, United States - RVT100D185 | ecosystem: Environmental > Terrestrial > Soil > Contaminated >...
CTCCCGGTTCGAGGTCTCGCTCCTGAGCCTGCGAAGGAAGGACCTCTCGGAGGATAACCTCGAGAGCCTCGGCTTTCCCGTCTACTACCTGGAGAAGGGGAAGTTCGACCCCTCGACCTTGCCCGCGCTGGTCTCGCTCCTGAAGAAGCTCGAGATCGACGTCATCCAGACCCACGGTTACGGCGCCACGACCTTCGGGAGGATCGCGGCGAGATGGCTCGGGATCGGAAGCGTCTTGCACGAGCACGCGAACCTGACGGACACTCCCTGGTTCCAGAAGATCCCCGATCGACTGCTGGACCCGGTCACCGACGTCGCCATCGCCGTCTCCGAATCGACGCGCGAGTTCTGCATCCGGGCCCGGAAGCTCTCTCCCGAGAGGGTGAAGAAAGTCTACCTCGGCGCCCCGCTCGACGAGTTCCATCCCTTCTCGCCCGAGGCCCGGCGGGAGGCGCGCGAGAATCTCGGCTTCGGACCGCACGAGAAAGTCGTCGGGACGGTGACCCGGCTCATGGAATCGAAGGGGAATCGCTACCTGGTCGAGGCCGCCTCGATCCTCGCCCGCAAGAGAAGCGATGTGAGGGTCGTCGTCGTGGGGGAGGGGCCGCTTCTTTGCGAGCTCGAAGCGCAGGCGCGGGAGCTTGGCGTCTCCGAGCAGGTGACGTTTCTCGGGTTCCAACGCGACGTCGCCCGGGCCTTCGCCGCTTTCGATGTCGCCGTCTTTCCTTCACTCTGGGAAGGAACGCCGCTCACGGTATTCGAGGCGATGGCGATGCAAAAGCCCCTCGTCGCCACGAGCGTCGACGGCCTCCGGGACGTGCTGCGCGACGACGACAACGCTCTCCTGGTGCCGCCGAAGGACTCGGTCGCCCTCGCCAGGGCTTTGGAGCGGAGCCTCGACGATCCCCATCTCGCCTCCCGCCTCTCCGAGAGAGCGCTTCAGACCTCTCGGCAGTTCGACATTGGGATCTTCGTCCACAAGATGGAGAGGCTCTACGAGCTCATCGTCGATCGATACCGGGCTTCGAGAGGGCGGCCCCACTGGGACTACGGGAAGGACTTCGCGTTTCTCGAGGAGGCGGCGGTTTCTTCGTGAGCTCCTTCTCGAAACGGCTTTCGTTCTTCCTCCGGGTCGCGGCCAGCATCGGGCTTGTGGCGATCATGGTCACGAGGCTCGACACCGCGAACATGCTTCGCTTCGTGCGCCGAGCCGACGTCGGTCTGGTGGCTCTCACGCTCCTCGCGGTCCTCGCCGACCGGGGCCTCATGGCCGTCCGCTGGATGAAGCTCGTCGAGGCCCTCGGAGTCCACGCATCTCGCTCGAAGCTTTTCAAGATTTTCTTCTTGAGCACGTTTTTCGGGAGCTTCCTTCCGAGCGGGGTCGGGGGGGAGGCGGTGCGGGCGATCTCGTTCTCGCGGCTGACCTCGAAAGGCATCGAGTCCGTCGCTTCGGTCGTGCTCGATCGCCTCATCGGGCTCCTCTCGATGCTTCTCACCGGACTCCTTTCGCTCGGGGTTTTCTACCAGGTCTATCCTCATCCCGCGCTCCTTTACGTCGTCCTCGCGTCCTCGTTCTTGCTCCTCGTCGTACTCGGCTCTGCCCTCGCGCGGCCGGTCCACACGAAGCTCCTCGAGCGGTTCGGCTCGGGGGCGGGTCGTTTCGCCGGATGGCTGCGGAAGGGGGTCGAGGCCATGACGCGCTATCGAGAGAAACCTAGTGTCCTCGGGCTCGTGCTCCTGATGTCGATAAGCGTTCAGCTCCTCCGCGTGCTGCAGGCCTACCTTCTCTCGGAAGCGATGGATCTCGAAACCCCGGCCGTCTACTTCCTCTGCTTCGTCCCCCCGATCCTCGTAATCACCATGCTTCCGATCTCCGTCGGCGGCTGGGGGACGGCGAACCTCGCTTACGTCGCGCTCTTCTCCCAGGTGGGCATGGATCCGGACGGCGCTTTCGTGCTGTCGGTCTTGATCCTCGGGCTCGGAGTCGTCGGGAACCTCCCGGGAGGTTTGATCTATGCTTGGGAGGGTTTTGCCTCCACGAGGGAGCTTTGAAACGGATCCTCGTCGTGACCTCGGACGTCCCTTTCGTCAGCGGCGGCCACCGGGTCATCGCCGAGGAGCTGACGGAAGCACTCTTGCGGCAGGGCCATCTTGCGGAGATCGTGAAGACACCCCAGAACCGATTCGGCCGTCAGTTCGGCGCCTATCTCGCCAACTGGCTCACGGATGTCGGCGAGAGCGGGGACGGCCGGCCCATCGACCACGTCATCTCCCTCCGCTATCCGAGCTACGCCGTACGCCATCCGAAGCACGTCTGCTGGCTCAACCACCGGATGCGCGAGTACTACGACCTGTGGCCGGCGCTGAAGCGGCGGATCACGCGGAAAGGCGTCGTCAAGGAGTCGGTGCGGCGGGCGCTCATCCATCGGGCCGATCGCTACTTCCTCACGCGCAACGTGAAAAAACTCTACGCCCAGTCCAAGACCGTCGCCGCCGGGCTTCGCGAGCTCGGCGACATCCCCTCCGAGGTGCTCTATCCGCCGCCACCCGAGAGGTCCTATCGCACCGAGGCCTACGAGCCGTTCGTGCTCTCGGTTTCGAGGCTCCACGCGCTCAAACGCGTCGACCTCCTGGTGAAGGCCATGGCCAAGGTGAAGTCGAAGGAGCTCCGCGCGGTCATCGCCGGGACGGGGGAAGAGGAGGAGAACCTGAAGCGGCTCGCTTCCGAGCTCGGAGTCGCGGCGCGGATCGATTTCATGGGCCGCATCGACGACGGTGAGCTCGTGCGCTATTACGCCCGCTGCCGGGGTGTCTTCTTCGCGCCCTTCATGGAGGACTACGGCTTCGTCACCATGGAGGCGTTCCGGTCGAAAAAGCCGGTCCTCACGTGCATGGACAGCGGCGGCCCGGCGGAGATCGTTTCCGTGGGGCGCTCGGGATACGTGCTCCTGCCCGAGCCGTTCCAGATCGCGCAGCAGCTCGACGTCTGGGCGGAGAGTCCCGACGTCGCCCGGCGCATGGGGGAAAACGGCGAGGCGGACGTGCGTCCGGTCCAGTGGGACGCCTGCGTGGAGAAGCTCCTCTCTTGAAGACCGTCACCATCGCCGGCGCCGGCCCCGCGGGTTTGGCGGCGGCGATCCACCTGCGCCGCTCGGGGGTTCCCGTCGCGGTCTTCGAGCGCCGCGACGCGGTGGGCGCCCGATTCATCGGCGAGTGGCAGGTGCTCGAAAGCTACAGCCGGAGGGAAGACGTGCTCGAGGAGCTGCGGTCGATGGGGATCGAGCCCACGTTCGAGCACATCCCCGCGACGTGGGCGCACGTGGTGGACGACCGCGGGAGGAAGCTCCAAGTTCGGAGCAAGGTTCCCTACGGCTACTTTCTTCGCCGCGGGGTCGAGCCCGGAACCCTCGACCGCTCACTGGAGGCCCAAGCGACAGCGCTCGGGGCGGAGATTCACTACTGCCGCAAGCTCGCGCCGGAGGAGGCGGACATCGTCGCCACCGGTCCCGGCCCCGCGGACGGGATCGCGAAGGAGATCGCGTTCCGGACAACCGCCCCCGATCGCATCGAGGTGATCTTCGACCCCGATCTCGCTCCCGGAGGCTACGCGTACTTCTTCGTCCTCGGCGGCTGGGCCACTCTGGGGCTCGCTCTTTTGGACGGCTACGGGAAGCTCGAGGCCCAGTTCGACAAAGCCGTCGCCCGGTTCCAGCAGATCGAGCCCTTCGCCATCGAGAGTCCGAGGCCCGGCTACTCCTACATGAACTTCTTCCTTCACGGGAGCTCCGAGCGAGGCAACCGGCTCTTCGCCGGAGAAGCCGGCGGATTCCAGGACTATCTCTTCGGCCTCGGGATTCGCTACGCGCTGGTCTCGGGCCACCTCGCTGCGCGAAGCCTGGTCGAGCGCGTCCCTTTCAACGAGCTCTGGAGGAAACGACTGCTTCGCGGTATGCGCTCGAGCCTCGGAGCCCGGCTCCTCTACGAGTCCCTCGGCCGCCACGGGCTCCGGCGATTCGTCTCTCAGTCGGGACGCCGCGACTTCCGTGAGTTCCTCCACTCCTGGGCCCGTCCCTCCTGGTGGCGCCTCGCGCTCCGCCCGATCGCGGAAAAAGTGTTCGGAAAGGCGGAGTCCTGCGGCCACAAGATCCCCTGCACCTGGTGCCGCCCTCGTGAAGGGCGCGCGGGAAAGCCCGAGCCCCTTCCCGCCGATTTCGTGTCGCGCTACCTCGAGGAATGAGCTCTTCGACCGACCTGCGAGAAGCCTACGCCGCGTGCCGGCGTGTGGCTCATCGATACGGAGCGAACTTCTCCGTCGGCTTCCGCTTCCTCCCGGGAGGAAAGCGCGACGCGGTCTACGCCAGCTACGCGTTCTGCCGCTACGTCGACGACCTCGTGGACGAGACCCCGGGCGCCGACGTGCGAGAGCGGATCGACGAGTGGAAAGTCGAGCTCGAGCGGTTGTACGCGGGGAATCCGACTCGGCCCGTCACCCTCGCCCTTTCGGACACGGTGTCGCGGTATCCCATCCCCAAGTCGGCTTTCGCCGGGCTCATCGAAGGGTGCCGCATGGATCTGGTGAAGAAGCGCTACGCCGATTTCGAGGAGCTCATGGTCTATAGCGAGCTCGTGGCGACCACCATCTCGACGATGTCGCTCGCGATCTTCGGCTATCAGGGGGAGTCCGCCGTCGACCGCGGCAGCGATCTCGCGACCGCGTTCCAACTGACGAACATTTTGAGAGACGTGGGCGAGGACCTAGAGAAGGATCGCATCTATCTCCCCCAGGACGAGCTTTCGCGATTCGGGGTGAGCGAGGAGGATCTGAAGGCGAAGAGAGTGACGAAGGAGTTCTCCGAGCTCATGAGGTTCCAGGTCCAGAGAGTCCGCGACTACTACCACCGCGCGGAGCCGCTCCTCTCGATGATCGCGGCAGATACCCGGCGCTGCACCTGCCTCATGGGCTCGGTCTACTACCGAGTGCTCGAGCGTATCGAGGCCTCGGGGTATCGAGTGTTCGGTCGAAGGCTCGGCTTGAGCTTCGGCGAGAAGGTCGGCCTCGTGGCTCGGACCTATTTGGAGAAGTCGCCCTCGTGGGTGAATATGAGCCGAAGGAGCACGGCATGAAACAGCGCGCCGCCTTCTCGGTTCTGATTCTCGCCGGTCTTTGCGCTTGTGGGATCCTCGCCGCCGGCGAGGAAGTCGACTCGAAGGAGCTCTCCCGTCTCGTCGAGATCCTGGACGTCGACCCTGGAGAGAGCTTCGCCGACGTGGGCGCGGGCGACGGCCGCTACAGCGTTGCGCTCGCCCGGACAGTGGGCGAGGGCGGACGCATCTACGCGACCGAGGTGGACCCCGACGACTTGAAAAAGATCGAGGAGCGCGTCGGCCGGGAGAAGCTCGGAAACGTGGAGGTCGTGAGCGGCACGCAGGAAGCGACGGGACTGTCCGAGGCATGCTGCGAAGGAATTCTCCTGAGGCGCGTTTACCACCATTTTCAGAATCCCGCGGCGATGCAGGCGAGCATGAGACGCGCTCTGAAAGACGGCGGCCTTCTCCTGGTCATCGACTTCGGGACCCGGCGGAGCTGGGACCGTCCCGAGGGAGTGCCGGCCTCGCGGGACGGGCACGGCATCGACAAGGATCTTCTCGTCTCGGAGATGGAGCTCGCGGGCTTCGGGCTCCTCCGCGATCTCGCCTGGGAGGACGGCGACTACGCGCTCTTGTTCCGCGCCGTGGCCGTGCCCGACTGAGTCCTCCGAAGATCTCAAGATAAGCCGATTGAGAGGCGACTCTGAAGGTGATCTTTCCACTTAAGCATCAGACCTTTTAAGCATCAGACCTTCTAACCCCTGGGCAGCGAGCGGCTTGCTAAAGAGATAACCCTGCATGAGCCGACACTGCCGAGACCGTAAGAACTCCAGTTGCTCTGGCGTCTCTACGCCTTCGGCAACTATCTCCAAGTTCATGCCCTTGGCCATGGCCACCAGCGCGGTTACAATCGATGCGTCGCAAGGATTCGTGGTGACATCACATATGAAGGACTGATCAATCTTCAAGCCATCGGGAGGAAAACGCTTGAGAAGGGCTAAAGAAGAATAGCCCGTCCCAAAATCATCAACGAAGATCCGCAGCCCCAAGTTCTTTAAGGCGCGAAGAGTGGCTATGGCAGTCTCTGCGTCCTGAGCGATGCTGCTTTCCGTGATTTCGAGCGCGATATGTTCGGGGTCGAGATTGGTTTCACGGAGAATCCCGGCGACAGTCTTTGCTAAACCTTTCCGCTTGAGCTGGTGGTATGAAAGGTTAACCGCCGCCCGGATGCCCGGGAGACCAGCCAGTTGCCAGGCTTTGATTTGCTTGCAAGTCTCCCGCAGCACCCATTCCCCTAGCGGTGCGATCAAGCCTGTCTCCTCGGCCAACGGTATAAACTGCCCGGGCAGAACCAGACCCAGATTCGGATGCCGCCATCGGAGGAGGGCTTCCACCCCAGCGACTTGCCAGCTAACAACGTCCACCTGCGGCTGGTAGAACACCTCGAACTGCCCGCTTTCCAGCGCCTCCCGCAGACTATCTTCCAGCGCCAGCCGTTCAAACGCCCGAGCATTCGCACTGAGCGTATAAAACCGGTAATTATTGCCTCCCTCTTCCTTCGCTTTGTACATCGCTGTGTCGGCGTTTTTGATCAAACGATCTTGATCTTCCCCGTCGGTGGGGTAGATGGCGATGCCGATGCTGGCGGTAACGAGGAGCTCGGTTGTTCCGAGTATATAGGGCTTGGCGAGTGCCCGGAGGGTGTTCTGGGCTACCCTGGCCGCATCCTGAATACGGATGAGGTCAGTTAAAATGACCACGAATTCATCCCCTCCCAGCCGGGCTGCGGTATCGGTCTTGCGCAGGCAAGCGGAAAGCCTTTCCGCGGCGGCGGTCAACAGTTTATCGCCGGCTGCATGACCCCGGGTGTCATTGACGTTCTTAAAATGATCTATGTCGATAAACAAAACCGCAAAGCTTTCCCGGTGGCGGCTGGAATAGGCCAGCGCATGGAACAGGCGATCATAGAGTAGCTGGCGGTTGGGCAAACCGGTCAGCGAATCGTGCGTCGCCTGGTGGTGCTCACGCCGCCGAGCCCGTTTCAATTGGCTGAGCATTCGGTGCCGCTCGACGGCATGGCGTATGGTCCGCACCAAGCCTCGAGTGTCCGCCTGGCCCTTGACCAGATAGTCCTGCGCTCCCGATTGCACCGCCTTTACTGCCAGAGCCTCATCATCATGGCTAGTCATGACCACGATGGGCGCATTCGAGACGGCGGCCAGCGCTCGCGCGACCGTGTCCAGGCCCTCCCCATCGGGCAACCACAAGTCCAGCAGCATCAAGTTGAAATCACTACTCTCCAACTGCCGCAGGCCTTCATCCAGTCGATTGACGTGCGTAACGTCAAACTGTGTTGTATCCGAATCGGCCAGCATTTCGCGCATCAAGCGGGCGTCGCCGGCGTTGTCCTCGACCAGCAAGACCTTGATTGGCGAAACGTCAAGCGCGCGGGGGGTAATCATTCTTGCGGTCGCCGGCTCAAGTCAAGCAATCGAGTACGAGGCAAATCAACTTTCGCACCATCCCGCCACCTACGATTCTTGAGGGTTTGGCAGCTTGACGACGTTCATCCAGAAATCGCCCATCGAGCGTACCGTCTCCAAGAACAGGTCGAGTTCAATGGGTTTAGTGATGTAACAATTGGCCTGAAGGTCGTAAGAGTCGAACACGTCCTGTTCCGCACCAGAGGTTGTCAGGACGACCACCGGGATGCGCTTGAGATTTCCATCACCCTTGATCTCTGCCAGCACCTCCCGGCCGTCTTTGCGCGGCAGATTCAAATCCAGCAGGATTAGCTGCGGCCGTCGCGCCTCGGCGTAGCGTCCTTGGTGGCGGAGAAAGGCCATCGCCTCCACGCCGTCCCTGGCCACATTGAGGTTATTGAGAACCTTGCTTTCCTCGAGAGCTTCACGAGTGAGGCGCACATCGCCTGGATTGTCCTCCACCAACAGAATTTCAACAGGATCGCCGTTTCTTACGTCATTCATGGAAATTCGTCCTTTATGATGATAGGTATGGTGAAATAAAACGTAGCGCCCTCACCAGGCTCCGACTCCACCCAAATCCGGCCTCCGTGGCGTTCCACGATTTTTTTGCATATCGCCAGGCCAATGCCAGTTCCCGGATGTTCCTCCACGGCGTGAAGGCGCGGGAAGATCACGAAGACCCGCTCACGAAATTGAGGCGCAATGCCTATGCCATTGTCTCGCACCCAAAACAGAAACTCCGCCTCTTTACGTTCGACCCCCAGATGAACCCGCGGCCTATCACTACGGAACTTGATGGCATTCCCAATGAGGTTCTGGAAGACTTGTCCCAATTGCGTCCCATCGGCGATGACCGTGGGCAGAGGGTCGCTGCTGATGATCGCACCGGTCTCCTCAATCGCCCTTCGCAGATTGGCCAGAGCCCATTTCAGGGCCGCTCCGGCGTCAGTGGGCTCAAAAACCTTGGACCGCGTCTCCACCCGCGAGTATCTCAAAAGGTCCTTGATCAAAGTCTGCATGCGGGTGGCCCCATCGACCGCATAGGCGATAAATTCATCGGCATCCTTATCCAGTCGTCCCTGGTAGCGCCGCGCCAGGAGCTTGGTGTAACTGGCCACCATTCGCAGCGGCTCTTGCAGGTCGTGGGAGGCGACGTTGCAGAATTGTTCCAATTCGGCATTGGAGCGGAGCAGCTCCGCTGCTTGCCGCTGCAGCACCTCCTCCGCCCGCTTGCGCTCAGTGATGTCGCGCCCGATCGCGGAGGCGGCAATAATCTTCCCAGCTGAATCCTTAATTGGAGATACGGTTAGAGAGATATCAATTTTCCGGCCATCTTTCTTCAGCCGCAGGGTTTCAAAATGCTCGACGCGCTCTCCGCGTTTGATTCGTTCCAGAATCTGTTGCGCCTCATGGCCGCGCTCCGGCGGAACGATAAGAAAAATGGGGCGACCCCTCATCTCCTCGGCGGAATAGCCATAGATCCTCTCCGCGCCCGTGTTCCAGCTCAGAACGGTTCCATCCAAGGTCTTGCCGATGATCGCGTCACCCGAAGACTCGACAATGGACGCCAGGTGCGAAAGCCCTTCTTCCGCACGCTTGCGCTCGGTGAGGTCGCGGATAATGCCGGTGAAGGTGAGCGGGCCCTTCCCGCGGACGCGAGTGACGGTCAATTCGATAGGGAACTCGGTGCCGTTGGCGCGAACCGCGGAGATCTCCATCCGCCTGTCGAGCAAGGGGATTTCGCCGGTTGCGAGGTAGTCTGCCAGCCCTTGGCGATGCTTCTCCCGCGACGAAGGGGGAAAAAGGACGTCGGCCAGAAGCTTGCCGACTGCCTCGGCCGAACTGCAACTAAACGTCTTCTCTGCAGCCGGATTGAACTCGATGATTCTGCCCCGCTGGTCCATGCTGATGATGCAATCCAGGGCCGATTCCAGTATCGCTCTGGCGCGCGCCTTAGATGCGTCCAGCTCCTCTGCCAGCTCGTTCAGCCTGGCGATGTCAGTTGCCTGCTCTTCCTTAGGACGCTCTCGCTCCCGGCTGATCCTCTCGGGGTAGACGCCCACCATCATGAGGAACAGGCGCCGGTCGCCCAGACGCATCTCGCTGGCCCTCAGAGCCACCCGGAACGTGGATCCATCCTTACGGCGGCCGAGCAGTTCACACCCGCTGCCGGTGAAAGCGGCTTTGACGGCGGACAGGCTCTTACCGGGTGGGAAGCCGGCAGTTTCGTCTACCCCGGCCAGGAGCATCCCGAGGGGGCGGCCCATCAGCTCGTGGACCGCGGACCCGAACAGGCGCTCGGCGGCCGGATTCAACCACTCAATAACCCCCGTTTCGTCGGTGGTGATGATCCCTTCGGGAGCTTGCTCTACAATCGCGCGGCTGTAAGCCTCGGCTCTTTGGAGATAGGTGACTCTGGTTTGGACCTGGCGCACCATGGGCTAAACCACAAAGAGCGTCGCCGTAGGCCGGACGAGCTGAGTGGCGACTCGGCCTGAGCCGTCAGGGACTCGCGGCCGGATAACAGCTGCCTCGGGTTCCTCTTGGAGCTGAAGCATCCTCTCCCAATGCTGTAGCGTCATCCTAAACGCGAGGCCAGCGGAACCGGAAGCAGGAGCCGGGACTTCCTGCCGAGGGAAAAGAGGGGAGAGCTTAGCCGCAGGCAAAGCTGCCGGTTCCCGGAGCACCGTGAACGAAACGGCAACCGCGCCCACGACGCCTCCTCGATGGCCAGAGATACTGACACCTCTCTGAAGGCTCATGAGACCTCGAAGGCGTCTCTAACGGTCAAACGCCTCGACTACAGCCGGCCTGGATGGTCGATTTTTAGCTGTGGGCGGAGTATAGCATGGTTCGCCGGCCGGCGTTCTGAAAACAAGTCCGTTTAAGATACGGCGGGAACATCCCGACGTCACCGCGACATCGACGCGTGCCGCCGTCCAAAAAAGACTTCCTCGATTCTCCTGAGGCGCGTTTACCACCATTTTCAGAATCCCGCGGCGATGCAGGCGAGCATGAGACGCGCTCTGAAAGACGGCGGCCTTCTCCTGGTCATCGACTTCGGGACCCGGCGGAGCTGGGACCGTCCCGAGGGAGTGCCGGCCTCGCGGGACGGGCACGGCATCGACAAGGATCTTCTCGTCTCGGAGATGGAGCTCGCGGGCTTCGGGCTCCTCCGCGATCTCGCCTGGGAGGACGGCGATTACGCGCTCTTGTTCCGCGCCATCGCAGTGCCGGACTGAATTCTCGTACTCACTCCAGAAGCTCGATCGTCACCTGAAGCCCGGCACTCCCGCGAGTTTTCGATCGGCCGTAACCAGCGGCGCAACCCTTCGAGCCCTTGCAGATCAGCGACGACTGTGTGCCGGCGCGAGCTCACCACGGGTACGGCGGCCAAACGACGAGGTCGCGTCGATCGCCTCGGCCACGTTTCGCTCAGAGAAGTTTTGTGAACTCCTCGACGTTGAGGCCGGCTTCGCGGAGGAGCGTTCGCAAAGTTCCTTTGCCCAGCTCTTTATGATCGGGGATGGTCAGACGACGATGCGGAGGCGCCACCTGACGAAGAATGATGTGACTTCCTCGCTGCCGATCGAAACCGTAACCGAGCTTCCCGAACGCTTTCACCGCATCCCGGCCTGAAACCACCGGGAGCTTGGTCATTCAGGGACTTCCACTACTTCTTCGGTGATGGCAGGCGGGACCGGGTCTCCGTGGGCCTTGAGGCTCTCGAGGTAGCCCTCGATGGCTTCCTGGATGTTGGCCACTGCTTCTTCCCGCGTCCGGCCTTGCGAGATGCAGCCGGGCAGGCTGGGACACTCTGCGACATAGACGCCGTCCTCATCGGGCTGAATCAGTACCCGGTATTTCATGCTCAACCTCTCCCCCTAATATCTTACGTCAGTCTTGTCATCGACCAATCGTCAATTCATCGCGCGTCTCGTTGCCCCCAGGCCTCGACGAGTCTCCGGGCGATCTCGCCGTGGGTCTCTTCGACGCGGTTGAAATCCGTGCGGTTCTGGTGCACGTATATCGAGACGATCGTCGGACCTCCGGGGTGGAACAGAATTCCGACGTCGTTCCCGGCAATGGGGGGCCAGTCTCCCGTTTTGTGCGCGGCC
>Ga0326597_10011561_pt1 | contig 11691 bp, 9 predicted proteins | sample RVTome_12_FD_203789 | JGI IMG/M metagenome (GOLD analysis project Ga0326597, IMG submission 203789) | Soil microbial communities from uranium-contaminated site in the Upper Colorado River Basin, Wyoming, United States - RVT100D185 | ecosystem: Environmental > Terrestrial > Soil > Contaminated >...
CCTCGACCCGGCGCTGCTCGCTGCCGACGTGGTCAACCTCCACCCGCTGGACAACGCGAAGACGACCGCGATCGCGCCGTCCGATCTCCTGCGCTTCCTCGACGCGGAATCCCACCCCCCGCTCCTGCTGGCGTTCGGGCCCGAGGGGTGACGGCCCGGCGCCCGCCCCACGACCCTGGTGCGCCGGGTGGCCGATCAGTCCCCGAACGGGTTCTTCCTGGCGGCCGCGCCGCGCGGCCGTTCGGTGTCGAGCATGCGCTGCAGCTCCTCGATACTCACTTCGAACGGATCCCGCTCCTGCACCGGCGCGCGGACGCGCACCGGGGCGACCCCCGGTTGTCCCACCGGCTGGAGCTGCCACTCCGTGAACGTGTGGTCCTGTACTTCCCAGGTGACGCCGTCGCGATCGGTGAACCGCCTGTAGCCCATGCTTGACCCCCTCGTTCCGACGGTCGACATCGGTCCGCCTCCAACGTAACGCCGCTGCGGTGGACCTGCGACGCCGCATGCCTTGCGGTCGGCCCGCGGGACGCGGAGCTTCCGTCGCCCTCCTAAAAGGACGACCGACATGCTCCGGAGCACCTTTGCCGTCGCGGCCCTGCTCCTCGCCTCCACGGCCGCCGCGCAGCAACGGCCCCTGCGCGCACACCCGCGCGTCCAGGAGGCCATCGGCCTGCTCGCCGTCTGGACCGACGCGCAGGTGGCCTACCAGCAGATCCCGGGCGCGTCCATGGCGGTGGTCCACGATCAGGAGCTCGTGTGGAGCGCGGGCTTTGGGCTGGCAAACCGGGAGCGCCGCGTCGAGGCGACGCCGCAGACCATCTACTCGATCTGCTCGATCTCGAAGCTGTTCACGTCCATCGGGGTCCTGCAGCTGCGGGACGCGGGGCAGGTGCGGCTCGACGATCCGGTCGCCAGACACCTGTCCTGGTTCACCATCCGGGACGCGTACCCGGACGCCCCACCCGTCACCATCGAAGGCCTGCTGACCCACTCGTCCGGCCTGCCCCGCGAGTCGGACACGCCGTACTGGAGCGCGCCGGATTTCCGGTTCCCCACACACGACGAGATCGTGCGGCGCCTGCCCGAGCAGGAAGAGCTGTATCCGGCGCAGACCTACCACCAGTACTCCAATCTGGGACTGACACTCGCCGGGGAGATCGTGGCCGCGGTCTCGGGCCAGCCGTACGAGGGCTATGTCCGCGACCGCATCCTGACGCCGCTTGGACTCGCGAGCACGACCCCGGAGATCCCGGCGTCCCTGCACGGGACCCGCATGGCGGTGGGATACAGCGCCACGACCCGTGCGGGGACGCGGGAGCCGCTGCCGGTGTTCCAGGGACGGGGCATTGCCCCCGCCATGGCGTTCGCCTCGACCGTGGAGGACCTGGGCCGGTTCGCGTCGTGGCAGTTCCGCGTGCTCCATCACGGGGCGGACGAGGTGCTGAGCCGGAACACGCTGCGCGAGATGCAGCGCGTGCACTGGGTGGACCCGGACTGGGAAACCACGTGGGGCCTGGGATTCGTCGTCTTCCAGCAGGGCGACAGGACGTTCGTGGGCCACGGCGGCAACTGCCCCGGCTACCGCTCCAATCTCCAGATGCAGACCGACGATCGCATCGCCGCGATCTTCGCCGCCAACGCCAACGGCGTGAATCCGGGAGCGTTCACACGCCGCGCCCACGAGATCATGGCGCCCGCGGTGGCGGCGGCGAAGGACACCAGCCACGCCGGCACGCCACCGAATGCCGAGTTCGCGAAGTACGTGGGCGCCTACAGCGAGATGCCCTGGGGTGGCGAAGTGGCCGTGCTCCCGTGGAAGGGGAGCCTGGCCATGCTCTATCTGCCCACCGACGACCCGCTCGGCGACCTGACGGAGCTGAAGCACGTGCGCGACCACACGTTCCGGCGTATCCGGAAGGACAAGGCCCTGGGCGAGGAAATCCGGTTCGAGGTGGGGCCGGACGGCCGGGCCACCCGCGTGTGGCAGCACAGCAACTTCAGCCCGCGGATCCGCTAGGAGGAACCAATGGCACGCGGTACTCTCTCGTTCGTGTTGCTGCTCGGGGGCGCGGCTGTCGCGCTGGCGCAGGCGCCCGCCAGCCGCCCGAGCGACGCGCTCGCGCCCACGCCGCCCATGGGCTGGAACAGCTGGAACAAGTTCGCCTGCGACGTGAGCGAACAGCTCATCCGCGAGACCGCCGATGCGCTCGTCGCGAGCGGCATGAAGGACGCCGGCTACCGGTACGTCGTCATTGACGATTGCTGGCAGGTGGGGCGAGACAGCGTCGGCAACGTCCTCGTGGACGCGGAGCGTTTCCCCTCCGGCATGAGGGCACTCGCCGACTACGTCCACTCCAGGGGGCTCGGGTTCGGGGTGTACTCGGACGCCGGCACGAAGACCTGCCAGGGACGCCCCGGAAGTCGCGGGTATGAATACCAGGACGCCCGGACCTATGCGTCATGGGGTGTGGATTACCTCAAGTACGACTGGTGCTCGCACGGCACGCAGAACGCCGAGGCGTCGTACCGGCTCATGCGGGACGCGCTCGACGCCAGCGGCCGGCCCATCGTGTTCTCGATCTGCGAGTGGGGCACCACCAGGCCCTGGCTCTGGGCCAGGGGCATCGGCCATCTGTGGCGCACGACGGGAGACATTCAGGACTGCTGGGACTGCCGGCGCGACTGGGGCGGCTACGGGTGGGTGCTCATCCTGGACCTGCAGGCGGGGCTCGAGAGCTACGCGGGCCCGGGGCACTGGAACGATCCCGACATGCTCGAGGTGGGGAACGGCGGCATGACCACCGAGGAGTACCGCGCGCACTTCTCGATGTGGGCCCTCCTCGCCGCTCCGCTCATGGCGGGGAACGACATTCGGAGCATGACGCCCGAAATCCGGGACATCCTCACCAACCGTGAGGTCATTGCGGTGGATCAGGACCCGCTCGGTCGGCAGGGTCGGAAGGTGCGGGATGACGGCGACGTCGAGGTCTGGGCCAGGGAGCTGGCAGACGGGAGCCGGGCGGTGGCGCTGCTCAATCGCGATACGACCGCGACGTCCGTGACCGTGACGTGGCCCGAAATCGGCTACACGGCGGGGCTCGAGGCGATGGTGCGCGACCTCTGGGCGCATCGGGACGTGGGGCGCATGCGAGGGCGGTACACCGCCACGGTACCCGGCCACGCGGCGGTGCTCGTGCGGATCACGCCGTGACCTGAGGCGGCTCATCCGGTGGCCGCCCCCCGGCGGACACCGGGGGGCGACCGGATCACTCAGTCACCGAACTTGGGCGGCGGATCCTGCGGGGGATCCGGCGGGTCAGTGTCCTCCCACGCGATGTGATCGTGGGCCGCGCGGATCCAGATGTGCGCCTGTGCTACCCACGGGTCCATCTCGTCCCGCGCCCACGCTTCCAGCGCGGTCACCTTCGCCTCCGACGCCGCCATTCGCTCCTCGAGCGTGCGGATCTTTCCCCAGACGAAAAACACATCTACCACCAGCGCGACGACGACGATGGCGGTGGCCCACGTGAGCCACGGGGGCGGTCCGGAGTTGCTCATGCCAACCTCCTTCGGAAGCTAGGGTTCGCTGCCTTCGGCCGGCGCGCGCAGGCGTGCCAACCGGTCCTCGAACAGGCGTTGCAGTCGGGCCTTCCCCAGGGCGCGCGCGGCGTCGCGCCGGATCTCGAGGCTCCGCCCCACGAAACCGAGGTAGGCCACTGGCGCGGGATGATCGAATCCCGCCGCCGCCACCATGGCCTCGTCGTAGCGTCCAGTCGCGAGCTCGAGCTCGGCGAGTCGCAGCCGTTCCACGGGGAGCGGCTCGCCGTGCTCCCACTCGAGGCGCTGCCGCGGCGCGGTGGCGCGCAACGCCGCCAGCTGGGCGACCGCCTCGGCGGTGTCGCCCCGGACCAGCGTGAGATGCGCGGCGAGCGCGCGCGCAAACAGCGCGACCTCCCGGGGGTCGCGGTCGTCGCGCGGTGCCAGCAGGGCCTCCACCACCTGGCGCAGGCGGGCCGAATCGCCGCGGGCGGCGTACAGGACGCCGAGCACCCAGAGTGCCTGCGGCGCCCGGAGGCGGCGGTAATCCCCGCCGAACGCGTCTGTCACCAGCGCTTCCAGCTCGCCGGTGCCCCGCTCCATGGGCGCCCCGGCCACCACGCCCAGGACGTGGTACGAGTACGCCTGGGACGTGCCGGCCGCCGCGGCCGAGTCCAGCAGGCGGGCGGCGGCGGATCCGTGCCCGGCCGCGACCAGCAGGCCCTGGAGGCCCACCAGCGCCGACCACCGATAGCCCGCGACGCCGTCCCGCTGTGCCAGCACCGCCTCGAACGCGCCGCGCGCACAGGCGGCCTGCCGCGCGCCCGGCGAGAGCACTTTGCCGGCCTGGACGGCAATCCGGGCGTCGGCCGCCGCGACGGCGCCCCATTGCATGCGCCGGGCGCCGCCCCGAACGCACGTGACCGCCGCGTCCAGGTACGAGAGGATGGTCGTGTCCGGCGCGAGACGGCGATACGTCGCCAGCAGCGTGGTGGCACGCTCGGCGTCGCCGTGCTGTGCCGCGAGCTCGATCTGGTGCACCAACGCGGGCGTGAACGTGGTGTCCGCCCGAATGGCGGCGCGGAGCAGCGCGTCCGCGATCGAGTCGAGGCCCGCCCCCGCCGGCAGGAGATGGTAGTAGACCTCACTCGATGCGGCGTCCACCTCCGCCCACCCCGGCGCCAGGCGGCGGGCACGCTCGAAGGAACGGACCGCACTGTCGGCCTGCCCCTCGAGGTACGCCCCAAGCCCCAGCGCGTACGCCTGGTACCGCTCGGACAGCCGTGCGCGCTGGGCCAGGGCGAGCTGGATCAGGGAGGTCGCGCGGTCGAGCCGCCCGCTCCAGCTCGCGGCTTCCGCGCCGCGGATGGCCGCGAGCACCAGCCCCGAGTCCTCCCGCACGGCCCGCTCGAACAGGTCGAGCGCCTCGTCGAATCGCGAGGACCGGTACGCGCGCCCGCCCTGCAGCCACAGCGTGATGGCGGCGGCGTTCCCCTGCGTGAGCAGGGCAAAATCCACCTCGTGCCCGGGATCCACGAGCGAGGGCAGCAGCCGCCGCAGCGCGGCCACGCCAATGAGATAGAACGGCGTTCCCGCGCTCGCGGCCGCCGTCTCGCGCGCCACCAGGGTGTCCCCGCCCGCGTCGTGCAGCGCGAGCGACACGAACGTGGAATCCGCCTGGTCCCGCACCGAGCCTTCGATGTAGAACCGTGCGCCGCGCGCGCGGGTGACGACCCGTGCCTGCGCCGCGGAGACGTTGGCCACGTCCGCCCGGCCGCCGGCGTCGAGGTAGCGCCACCCGTCCTCCGCCCGGAGCGGCGCGGCGTGATCCAGCGCCTCCACCAGCGCGAGGCCCACGTCGAGGCCGGCCCCCGCCTGATCGGGTGGCAGGCCGCGCGCGAGCAGCGGGAACACCACGAGACGGTTGGCGTCCAGCGTGACCGCCTTCGGGCGCGCGAACAGGATGGCGAGGATCACGACCACCAGGGCGGCCGCCGCCGCGGCCACCGGCCTGAGGGAACGGGACGCGGGCTGGCCCGCGGTCGGGGCCGCGGCGAGCGCGTCCCGCATGGCTTCCGCGGTGCGGTACCGGTCGGCCGGGATCTTGGCCAGCGCCTGCTCGACGACCGCCACCACGCCCGGGGGAATGTCCGGCCGCACGATCGTGAGCGATGGCGGACGCTCGTGCGCGTGACGCGCAATGATCGCCTGGGCGCTCGGCCCGCCGAACGGCGGCTCGCCGGCCAGCATTTCATAGAGCACGCAGCCGAGCGCGTAGAGATCGCTGCGCGGATCCACCGCCCCACCGGTCGCCTGCTCCGGACTCATGTACGCCGGCGTGCCGATCACGAGCCCCGTGGACGTCAGCCGCTCGGCCCCGGCCTCCGTCACGGCCCGCGCAATCCCGAAGTCCGCAACGACGGCGTGCTCGCCGGCGAGCAGGATGTTCTCGGGCTTGATGTCCCGGTGCACGATCCCGAACGAGTGCGCCCAGCGGAGCGCGTCCGCCACTTCGCCCGCGATCCGAACGGCGTCGGCCACGGGCAGCGGGCCCTCCGCGCGCAGCCGCTCACGGAGCGACGCACCCTCCACGAGCGGCATCACGTAGTACGGCACATCGCCCACCGTGCCGGAATCGTGCAGCGGCAGGATGTGGGGATGCTGGAGTTGCGACTCCAGCAGGATTTCCCGCAGGAACCGCTGGGTGCCGACCGCGGCCGCCACTTCCGGGCGCATCACCTTCACGGCGACGTCGCGGGCGTGGCGGGTGTCACGGGCGCGGTAGACCACCGCCATGCCACCCCGCCCGATGGGTCCCTGTACCTCGTACTGCGGGGCCAGCGCGGCCCGGATGACCGCGAGCTGCCCGTCCTCCGGATCACGCCGATCCGGGGTGTCCGTCATGTGATGGGCGGCATCGTGGTCACCCGGAATCGGAAGATCGTGGGGTAGGAGTCGGGCGGCGGGCCCACGCGATCCACCCCCAGCAGCCAGCAACCAGCCGGTACCGGCGCCGGGACGGTGGCGACGCGCCGCAGCACTCCGGGGGCCGCGGCCCGGGCGCGCGTCCGCACGCCGAGCGTGACGTCGCCCAGACCAACCGGCAGCACGAAGGTCCCCGCCTCGTGCTCCGGGTGAGTGATCGCAACCCGCACCGTGTCCGGCCCCGGCGGCAGCGGGATCTCGAAGGTGCCGTCGGCGGCAGTCACGGCTGCGCCCCCGACCACCCCCGGGACGCTCACGTCCGCCGCCTCCACGGGATCGTCGCGCTCGTTGACGACCCTCCCGCGGACCCGCCGCACGGGGTCCATCGGCAGCGGGATCACCGCAAACGGGGCCACGCACTGACGGGCGACGAGGCGCGCTCCCGCCGTGTCCGCCCACTCCAGGCTGACGGCGAGCGCGGGCAGGGCCGCGGTCTCGAGTCGTAGCTGCTCCGCGGTATCCTTGACGGCGAAGTAGTGCCGGAACGGCAGGGCGAGCGGGATCGGCACCTGATTGCCCAGACCCTGCGGCCGGGGTGGCATGCGGACGATGCCAAACGGGGCTCGCGCCGAATCGTGGGCGGGGCCCAGCTGCTGGATGGTGACGACGTAGGCACCAACGTCGCCGGCCGCAACGAACCGGAGGGAATCGCTGCCGGGGTACCGATCCACCAGCACGTCGTCGCCGAACGGTGAGCCCACGAGCCGCACGTCCTCGTCCGCGACGACCTGGCCCGCCGCCAGCCGGACCGTGACGGTATCGAGGAACGCGGCGGTGTCCGGGAGGATCTGGCCCGTGAAGGCGGGCGTGGAGGCCGCGGCCGCGGCCGATTCGAGCGCGCGCAGCACATCCGGCGGGAAGACCCTGGTCCCGGCGGCGGCGGCGGCCCGAGCGGCGGCGAGCGCTTCGCGCGCGCGGGCGACACCCGAGTCCGCGAGATCGCCCAACGCGAGGGCCGCGCGCTGCCGATACGCGGCCACGTAGCCCGCCACGCCCGGCTCGACGAGCTGCGCGAGCGTCACCGCCCCGCTGGGCGTGGACACCAGCTCCAACCTCCGGCGGACGTTGGCGACGCGCCCGGGGCCCGGACCGTTGAGCAACGCGTCCTCCAGCGCGCCGACCGGGCAGGCGCGCTGGGCCACGACCGCGTCGCGTTCGCCGTCGTCGCACTCGATGCACTCCAGCCAGTCCAACACCGCGGCTTGGCGCCGCTCGCGCCCCACGGTGCTGCAGCCGCCCGGGCGCAGGTACAGCCAGGCCACGAGCACCAGCGCCACGACGACCACTCCCACCGCGATCTTCAACGTCAGGGGTCGCATCTAGGGCGCGCTCCAGGTCGCGGTCATGGGCTCAGTCGCTCGGGTCGAGGCTGGGCTTCGGGCAAGGCTTCACGCCGCAGTTCCTGGTGCCGGGGTGCAACACCCGCGCGTTCCACCACGATGTCTCCTCGCGGGTGGCCCGGAACGCCTGGCCCACGGAGATGTGCGCGTCGGGCGCGGCGGTGGTGCTCTTGGTTTCCCGGACCATCAGGTTATGGGACGGAAACCCCTCCGCGGTGCTGGGATGACGCCTGCCGAGCAGCGCGTGACCGAACTCGTGCGCGAGCGTCAGGGCCAGGTGGGGGAACGCGACCAGGAGGACCTGGCCCTGGGTGGTGTCGGGCGCGCACCGGTACCCCTTGTACCCGGCCGCGCCATTCAGCTTCAGACCGGCCACGACGACCACCACGAGCGAGTCCCCGTGCGCCAGCCCCTCCGCAGCGAGGTCCGGACACGTGACGAGGTCCCCGACCTTCAGAAGGTCCGGCTCCCAGTTGTAGCCTTTCTTGGCCCGGATATCGTGGAGCTTGTCCTCCGCCAGGACGAACGTGAGTCCCACCCGATTCGAGTCGAACACGGCGACCGCGTGTCGCAGGGCCGAGTGGACCGCCTCCGCGACTGTCGCGAAGCCGTCTACTGGTGTGACCGCCAGCCGTACCACGACGGGGATGGGTCCCACCTGCGTCGGCAGGGCAGTACCGGTTCCGAACGCGGTCGGCAGGCGAACCTCTTCGCCGGCCGCGTCCTGCCAGACGTGCGCGGCGAGTTCGATGCCCTGGGCCTGCGCGAACAGCGACGCCTCGCCGTCGCAGCCGCTCACCATGTTCCCGACGAGTGCCTTCCCGACGAGGGCCACCCCCGCGTACGCGACCGCGAGGTATTCGGGGCACGAGCCGCCGCCGTGGGCGCCTTCGGCCAGCGCGACCGGGGGGACGCCGAGCCCGCCCGCGGGCCGGCTGTCCACCACTACGTCGTCAGTCGCGACGTCGGTGGCGGGCGCGGGCACGACGTAGATCACGGCGTCCGCCGACTGGCCGTCCACCGTGACCTCGACCTTCCCGGGCGTGGAGGCTCCGGCGAGAACGCGTACCACCGCCTCGTGTCCCTTGGCGACACCGCCATCGAGGCCCTCGACGGCCACCGCACTCGACGGCGCGGCGCTCCACACGGGGGCGGCGGTCGCGGACGGAGCGAGGACGTCGCCGGTCGCTGCGCTGAATACGCGGGCCTTGAGGACGAACGCGGAACCGGCCAACGCCCACACCGACGACGGGACGATCTTGACGTCTCCCACGTCACTGGCGGACCAATCGGGGCCAGGGGCGTCCGGGAGGGGCGGGTCCTCCGAGAACGGCAGCGGGGGAATCTCCCCCTCGCAGGAAGCGGCCGCGAGCACGACGAGCCCCAGGCGACAGAGCCGCCTGCCTTCGTGTCGCCGTCCGCCCGTGGTTGTCCGCCGACCGTCCATGGTCTCCTGCCTGATGGCAGGGAGCCTATCTTATCCCACACCGGATCGGACCGCCAGAAGCCCCTCCTCCAGGGAGCTCGACCGCCACGCCGCGCAGGACCCCGAGCCGGTTCCCCTAGCCCCGAGGAACCCGAACCGCCAAGTTCCCCGGGCGGCATCGAGCGGACAAGGAGCCACCCGTGTACGTCCCGACACCCGTCCAGCCCCCGGAGTCCCCGCGCGTCCGCGAGTTGAGTCAGCGGATCCAGCACCTCATCACCGACTTCCAGCGGCAGTATCCCATGACGCCGGCCGAGATCCGGCAGGCGCTGGGGCATGTGGCTGGCACGACGACGGGGAGCCGGCGCCCGCTCGCCGTGGCGATTGCCGTGGGAGTGGTCGCGGCGCTGGGGGCCGGACTGTTCATGTCGCGGGGCGGCGGGGATGGCGGAGATGCGGCGGGCATCCCCATCCTGGCCGTGGTGGGCATCGCGGCGGCGGTGGCGGGGCTCGTCCTGGCCATCCGGCGAAGCCGTTAGCGCACACCGAGAGCCTCCGGTGGGACTCGAACCCACGACCTTCCGCTTACAAGGCGGATGCTCTGGCCAACTGAGCTACGGAGGCGGACGCCCCTAAGCTAGGGGGTTCGGGTCCCGGAGTGAACGCCCGGCCCGGCCGCCAGCTCCCCCGCGATCTCGACGAGATCCCAGTACGGCGGCGGATAACCCTGTTCCGCCGTCCGGCGCGCGACCTCGTTCCGCACCCGGTCCGCCAGACTCCGTTGCCGCGCCACGAAGGCCTCGTGGCGTAGCGCGGCCGCCGCCGACATTCCCTCCGGGATCGGGCCGCGGCCACCAAGGAGCACCCGCGCCCAGCTGTAGGCCTTGCCCAGCCGGGCGGCCGGCAGCTTGTACCACGCGTACGGAATGTCCTCTCCGGCGTCCGCGCGCTCGAGCATGGCGTCCACGACCGCATTGTCCACGTGGTCCTGGAGCAGCGCGGACGGGTCCCGCCACTCCGCGACGACCACGAGCTGCGGGTCGTACTCCAGATCGGACGGCTCCTGGGTGGCGAAGTGCCGGACGCCGAACCCCGCGAGCCACCGCCGGAGGCCCGTCCGCGAAATCGTGGACAGTCCCGTCCACAACGTGACCCCGAGGTCGCGATAGGCCCAGGAGGCGACCTCGGAGCAGAAGAGCCGCGAGGGATCCGTGTAGTCCATCGCGAAGTCGTACGGGATGTGTCCCGCGCGGGCGCGCTCGAGCGCGCGCGACGCGGCACGATGCGGGAGCCGGGGATCCGCGACGAGCGGGGGCAGGTCCGCCCGCGGCCGGAGCAGCATGACCCGGAGCTTCTTGTCACGCAGGTATCCTTCGGCCGTCGTGACCGCCACACCGGACTCGATATGCGCCTCGATGACCGAGACCACCTGAGTCTCTGGATCCACGTGCACGAGGCCGACGTGGGAGAAGTTGCCGGGGTAGTCGCTGCCGCGGGCGATGAGCGCCGACGTGGGGTATCCGCCACGCGACACGAGGATGTCGCCCGAGTGGATGTCCACTCCATGCACGGCGGCCGAGGGGGCCGCCGACGGTTCGTTCCGGCCCGGCAGCAGCGGCGGAACGCGGTCCGGATGGTGCAGCATGACCTCTTCGACGGCGGCCCGCGCGCCGTACAACATCCGGTACAGCCGCTCCCGCGTGGCGCGATCCGCCATGTCCCACCGCACCGACTGCCGCTTCACGGCCTCCCGCAGCCGTCCGGACAGCGCGACGTAGTCGCCGGCCGGTCCGGGACAGGCCGCCACGGACACGCCGAGCGCCAGAAACCGGGATTCGATGGCGGAGAACGCCGGCTGACCGGGATCGAGGACCAACACCTCCAGTCCGGCCACCGCGGCACCGAGCACGGTCAGCTCGCGCGCGGCGGCGGGTTCGGTCCGTTCGCAGCCCTCGGCACGCGCCGCCCGGTAGCCGTCCTCGAGCGCCCGCCACAGGCTGTCCTGGCCCCAGGCGAACGGACCACCCTGCCGCGGCGCCTCCGACACATGGGGCGCGCCGGCCGGCAGGGCGAGCAGCAGGAGCGCCGTGAGCGACAGCGCGACGAGTGTGAAGGGTCGCGTGGCGGTCCGCATCAGAATCTCGGGTTCACGATGTTCGCGAACTTGGAGCCGAAGCGATAGCTGAGTCCGATCCCCACGTCGTACTGGAAGTTCGTCTCGCGCTGGCGGCGCTCGAGCAGGATCTCCTCTTCGGAGAGGTCCTGCGCCGGAAGGTAGAACTGGTCCTTGATGCGGGCGAATTCGACGAACAGGTCGAGATTGAGTCCCCGGAACAGGCGGTACTCGAAGCTCACATGCGTGTTGATGCGGTGGCTCGCGAGATTGTGCAGGTATTGGGT
>Ga0326597_10011562_pt1 | contig 11689 bp, 8 predicted proteins | sample RVTome_12_FD_203789 | JGI IMG/M metagenome (GOLD analysis project Ga0326597, IMG submission 203789) | Soil microbial communities from uranium-contaminated site in the Upper Colorado River Basin, Wyoming, United States - RVT100D185 | ecosystem: Environmental > Terrestrial > Soil > Contaminated >...
GTGCGCCGACGTCCAGGAGCAGCCGGACGATAGCATCGTGTCCGGCATCTGCCGCACGCATCAGGGCCGTCCACCCGGTGTCGTCCGTGGAGTCGACGACGACCTGGTCGCTCTCCGAGAGCAGTGTCCGGATCGCCTCGGCGTGTCCGGACATCGCCAAGTCCCGGAGACGCGGATTGGGATCCTGGGCGGCTGGTGCGGCGAACGCCAGCGACACGAAGAGAAGCACCACGACGCCCGTCAGCATCGGATCACCCCAGACACTGGCAGTACTGCGCATGAAACGCTATTCCGATGTTTCGGGAGAGCGGTAGTAGCCGAGGCGCGTTCGCACGAGGAGGTTCTTACGGTTCGCCATTCTCACTTCGATGTTGCGCCACCCGTTCACACCCGCTCCGGTCGGGGGGAAGTAGGCTATGCGATACTGGCGATGCAACTCCTCTGAAATTGTGTCGAAGGCCGTACGCATCTCTTTCTCGTTCGTCGGGAAGAAGGCGCGCCCACCGGTATACTCCGCCACCTGTGTGAGCAACCCCTCGTTGATATCCATGCCGCCAGCTGCGGTCCATCCGACGAGCCCCACCGAGTAGATCGACACGCGGGATCGCCGAGCCGCCTCGAGTGCCTCGTCCATGGACGCCTCGCTACCCTCATCGTCGCCGTCGGTAAAGAGAAGCAAGGCCTTGCGATCGTGAACCGTGTCGAGCTGCTGGAGCGAGGCGAGCAGCGCGTCGTAGAGGTGGGTGCTTCGCTGCGGCCGCATCTGGTTGATCATGGCCACATGCTCGTTCATGTCGTCCGTGAACGCGGGTCCGAATACGACACGGTCATGAAAGAAGCCGATACGAGCTGTGTCGCCACGAGGCAGCCTGCTGATGAACCGGTTCGCCGCGTTCTGAACGTCCTTCAGGTTTGAGCGGACGCTTGCGGAACTATCCAGAAGCACCATGACTGTGACGGGGGTGCCTTCGGAGGTAAAGAACGCCAGTTCCTGAGGGGTCCCCTCTTCCATGATCAAGAAGTCGTCCTCGGTCAGCCCTCGGACGAAACGACCCCTCGCGTCGGTCACCACGACATCCAGCGCGACGGCGCTCACACCCGCCGAGAAGCTGGGAGGTCTCTCTTGCTGGAAGCGTGCGTCTGGCGGCGCCGGTGCGGCCGCTGCCAGGCGCAACGCCAGCAAGGCAAGCAGTCCGATCCCGATGAGCACCCGTAGAGTCTTCACTGGCCAGTCTCGTGGTGTGTCGAGACCATCCTGCCACGGGGAAGGCCAGAGAAACAACCGAGGGAGCGGCGACGAGTGCGTCTATCGCGGCTGCGCCGTCCGTCCCGAGCGGGCGCCGGCCCCGCCCGAACCGGAGCCGGAGCCGCCCGATCTGGTGCCACCGCCGCTGCTCGACCCGCCGCCGGAACTCGATCCACCGCTGGAACTCGAGCCGGCGTTCGATCTCGACCCACCGTCTGAATAGCCCTCTCGAGAGACCGCGCGGCGTGACGACGTGCCTGATCCCGCGCTGCCATTCGGGCTCGTCTTCTCGCCGGCAACCGTTTCGCGGCTGGTGCCCGGAGCATCCGGGACAACCGCCGTTCTACCCTGCGTGTAACCGCGCCCCTGTATCACCCGACCCGCGCCGTTGCCGCTCGGTTGAGCCGGGCCTCCTGGTCGAACGACGACCGGGCGTCGGTCGCGGGTGTAATACGGGCTATAGGTATTGCTCCACCAGTTCGAGTAGCCGAAGGGCGAGTAGGAGAAATAGTACGGAGAGTACGCACCATAGGCGTAGTACGGATCGTAGGACGGATAGTACGGATAGTACGGATCGTAGGCGTAGGACGGAGAGTACGGAGAGTACGGATCGTACGGAGAGGAAGCGTAGTAGGGGGAAGAAGAGTACGGAGCATACGAGTAGGAGGGGAGTCTGTTCGACCGCTGGACCGAGGCTGCGGTCGCTCCCTGTGTCCCTGTTGCCCACCCGCTGAACGGACGAACTACGTCGACGCGACCAGGAAACGACAGCGCGACCATCGCGTCGACCACATCATCCGGCACGCCGGCGGCGTCAAGTTCCTTGAGCGCACGGCCGTTCAGATCGAAGCGTGAACCGGTTTCGACGAGTGCGGCCTCCACCGCAGGCGCCGCGATTTTCCCGGACGCGTCGACGACTTCTTCGAGCGTCATGAACGTGGAACCTGCGAGTCGCGCCGTGGCGACCGCCGCGTATCTCTGGATGTCGGCCGGCAGGACCACGCCCTCAGGCCGGCCGTTCGTTCGTTGATAGCGCCGGACGCGTACCTGCGCGTCCTGATCGACGCCGACCGCCTGGATATCGACCCAGGTCGGTCCTGCGGTCATGAGCATGATCCCCGAAACCGCTCGCGTGGGCTGGCCGCTGCATGCGATGTCGGCGCGCGTAAAGAGCCGTTCCCCGGTCACCGACCACTCGCTGTGCTGACTGCCGCTGCACTCCGGTTCGCTCACCGGGTGGCTGGCTCCATCCGCAACAATCGTCTGTTGCACGACCGATTGGCCGCCAACGTAGGTTGTCATACCGACGCCGCGATCTCCGGAGGCCGGAAGCACGCACACGAGAACGTCTTCCGGGGCCGCGGTGGCTGCGAGCGACCTTCGATCATCCTGAACCAGGCTCCAGCATCCCAGCCACGGAGCCCACCGCGCATCGCCCAGCGGCGTGTTCTGTGCCCGCGCCGGTACGGCCGCCAGGAGAACGAGTGCAATCGTCAGTGCGTAGTTCGTCATGATGGTTCTCCCGCGCCTCTCAAAAGAGGTAGTTGATGCCGGCCGTCAGCTTGAAGCCGGTGAGATCGATTGGGTCGAAGCTGGAAAAGTCGGGGCCCAGCTCAGCCTGTGACCACAAGTATCGTCCTTCTCCCGTGAGGTACAACCGTCTCGCGATTTTGACGTCGACCCCGGCGAACACGTGCGCGCTCGGCGCCCAGCCGCTCGACTCGAACGTGTCGCCGAACACCGACAGATCGAGGAAGTCGACGAAGTCGCCACTTTGCTGGAACTGGTACCAGAGCGCCCCTGCGCCGGCTCCGACGTATGGGGTGACCGCGCTGGGGACCCAGGCGACACTGCCGACTTGCTGGCCGCGCGGCGTCAGCGCGAGCTTCAGGCTACCGCTGAGGTTCGCCTGGCGAAGACGGGTGGCCTGCGTAATCGGCAGGCGATCGTTGTCGAGAAACTCTCGATACTCAGAGCGGATGGTCGTGCCTCCGAACTCGACGCCGAAGACCGCCTCGGTCCGCGACCCCGCGGCGACGCCAACGTCGAACGCGATCGTCGGGGCATCGAAATCACGCGGGTCGACGGTCAACTGTTCCTGGACGAAGGCGAAGAGGTCGCTACCGGCGCGCTCGAACAGCCATCCCCCGCGCACGCCGACCGAACCCCGAGGGCGTTCGAAAAGAAAATCGGGGTCGCCCTGGGGCTGCGCTCCCGCCACGCCCGCCCCACCCAGGCTGGCGATCAGCAGGAACCCGAGGATGCGGCCGATAGTCGGGGAGCTAGACATGTACGCCACTTGTGCAAGTTCGACACCAACGCGACCCAGCCTTGATTGTCAGTGATAACGCCGGTTTCCCACAGGGAGACGGCCGCGACGCGGAGGCGGATTCACCCCGAGAGGGCACCCGATGTGGCCGGATTGATGGACCAACGCCGCTCTTCATCCGTCGTCGCGCCCTTTGCGGTACTCGTCGCGCAGTTCTTGAGCGACACGTGTCAGCCTGCGTTTGGCATGTTCGATTCCGGGCTGTGCGTCCCGCCAGGCCTGCTGGGCCCTGGGCTTGATATCTTCGTGAATGACCCGCTGAGTCTTGGCGAGGGTCTGTACGGCCTTGGCACGCGTCGCCGGGTGCCGGGCTAGTGCCCAACCGACGCGCAGGGCCATTCGGTGCAGCAGGCTCATCTCGACGTTCAGTATAAGGGCGCGTGGTCCGCGCGTCCTTCGCTTGTTGCTCGACCTGCTGGACGTGTCCTCTGCCGAGCGCCTGACCGAGTCAACCGTGTGCTGGTTGTACAAGAGGCGTATTCGGTGCTGGTTTTAGCGCCAAGACGGGGTAGGCTTGCCGGTGACAGCGAACACGTCCACCCGGTGCTCGATGGGAGGAGTTACAGCATGAGGAAGCAGCGAACATCCCTGGGACTGGTAGCCGCGGGCCTCGCTTTTGCCGCGCTGGCCTGCGGAGGGCCGGATGCAGGGCTGGAGATCGACGCCGATGACATCGGCGGGGTTGTGAGGGGGCCGGCGGGGCCTGAGGCAGGCGTCTGGGTGATTGCCGAGACGCTGGATCTGGGAACCCGGTTCAGCAAGACGGTGGTGACAGACGATGAGGGGCGCTACGTGGTGCCCGATCTGCCGGATGCCACGTACGACGTCTGGGTGCGCGGGTACGGCCTGGTGGACTCTGAGAAGGTACGGCTGCGGCCCGGTGCCATGCAGGATCTCGCGGCAGTCGTGGCTCCAGACGCGGCAGCGGCCGCGCAGTACTATCCGGCCGGATACTGGTTCTCGATGGTCGAGGTGCCCGAGAAAGACGAGTTCCCGGGCACGGGCGCCAATGGCAACGGCATCTCGCCGAACGTCCATAGTCAGGCCGAGTGGATCGCGAACATCAAGACGAACGGGTGTATGACCTGCCATCAGCTCGGCAACCGGGCCACCCGGGAGGTCCCGGAGGCCTTCGGCGAGTTCGAGTCGACGGTTTCGGCCTGGGAGCGGCGCATCCAATCGGGTCAAGCCGGTGGTCAGATGAGCGGCGGCCTGGTTCGGATCGGGCCGAGGGTAGGGCTGGAGATGTTCGCTGACTGGACCGACCGGATCGCGGAGGGTGAGCTTCCGGCCGAGGCGCCGCCACGGCCTCAGGGCGAAGAGCGCAACGTGGTCATCACGCAGTGGGATTGGGCTGACCCAGAGGCGTACCTCCACGACGAGGTGTCGACCGACAAGCGCGATCCGAGGGTCAATGCCAACGGTCCGATCTACGGCGCGCTCGAACTCAGCAAGGACTACGTGCCGATGCTCGATCCGGTGGCGCACATCGCCACGAAGATTCCCATCGTGCCGGTGCGCGACAATCCGAATCTCAGCCCGGCCTCGGGCCCGCAGGTGGCAGCGTCCGCGTACTGGGGCGACGAGGCCATCTGGGACAGCAAGGCGAACGTGCACAATCCCATGCTCGACGCGCAGGCGCGGCTCTGGCTGACGACGCGCGTGCGCGAGGCCGACACGCCGGCCTTCTGCCGCGCGGGTTCGAACCATCCGTCGGCACAGGTCTTCCCGGTAGAGCGGTCGGGCCGTCAACTCTCGATGTACGACCCGTCCACCAAGGCGTTCACGCTGATCGATACGTGCTACGGCACGCATCACCTGGTCTTTGCGGAGGATGAGAACAACACGCTGTGGACGAGCGGTGGCGGGCAGGTGCTCGGGTGGTTCGACACGCGGATGTTCGACCAGACCGGAGACGCGCAGGCGTCGCAGGGCTGGACGCCCCTCGTGGTCGACACCAACGGCAACGGGCGGAGGGACGCATATACCGAGCCTGGGGAGGCAGGCAATCCCGAGATGGACATGCGCGTGACCACCGGCTTCTACGGCGTGGCGGTGAGCCCGGTCGACGGCTCGATCTGGGGATCCTCGCTGGGCTTCCCTGGTGCCGTCGTTCGTGTCGTGCCAGGGAACAACCCGTCGAAAACCGCACTGACCGAGGTGTTCGAGCTGCCGTGGGGCAACCCGGCGGCCGCCGTGCAGGGCTATTCGCCCCGCGGGATGGACATCGATCGCAACGGCGTGGTCTGGGCGCCGCTGGCGAGCGGCCACATGGCGAGTTTCGATCGGCGCCTGTGCACCGGACCACTCAGCGGGCCGAACGCGACGGGGCAGCACTGTCCGGAGGGGTGGACGCTGTATCCGGAGCCGCTGCCGCAACTCAAAGGTGTGGATGATTCCGGCAGCGCCGAGGCCAGCTACTACACCTGGGTGGACCAGTTCGACACGCTGGGTCTGGGTGCCAATGTGCCGATCGACACCGGGAACCTCTCTGAAGGGTTGTTGGCTCTCAAGAACGGCGAGTGGGTGGTGATGCGCGTGCCGTATCCGCTGGGTTTCTATACCAAGTGGATGGACGGCCGCATCGACGATCCGAACGGCGGCTGGAAGGGCCGCGGGCTGTTCTCCACCTTCAGCAGCCGAACGCCGTTCCACATGGAGACCGGGCCTGGCACGACGAGCAAGGTGTTCAAGTTTCAGATGCGCCCCGACCCGCTCGCGCGCTGACCCGTGAGCGAGTCGGTCGCCGCCTGTGACGGGCGTGTCGGATAGAGAGCCACAAAGGCCTCGGGAAACAATCGTTTCCCGGGGCCTTTGTTTTCCTGTGCGTGGAGACGTGTGTTCATGATTGTGAAGGTGCTCTTCCCGGCCGTTCTGGTCGCCGGCCTGTGTTCGTCGTTGGCGGTGCCGCCCGCATGGGCGGGACAGTCAGCGCCGCCGGCACAGACCGACGCCGATCGGCTTTACGCCAGCCGGGAGGATCTGCCGAGCGCCGAGCGTGCCGCGACGATCTGGGAGGGCCGACTGGCCGGCGATCCTCGAGACTTCGAGGCTGCGTGGAAGGTGTCGCGTGTACGCTACTGGCTTGGAGGGCACGTCGCGGAGAACGAGCGGCGCGGGCAGTACGAGCAGGGCATCGTTGTGGCACGCCAGGCAAGCGCCATGGAGCCTGACCGCCCCGAAGGGCACTTCTGGATGGCCGCCAACATGGGGGCGCTTGCCGAGTCGTTCGGTCTGCGCGCGGGACTGCGGTATCGCGGTCCCATTCGGGACGAACTCGAGGTGGTCCTCGGTCTCGACCCCGCGTTTCAGCAGGGCTCCGCCGACCGGGCGCTCGGCCGGTGGTACTTCAAGGTGCCACGGTTCTTCGGCGGAAACGATAACCGGGCGATCGAGCATCTGGAACGCGCGCTTACCTACAACCCTGACAGCACCGCGACGCTGTTCTTTCTGGCCGAGGCCCTGATCGAGATGGGCCGTGTGGAAGAGGCACGGGCCCGGCTCGGGCAGGTAGTTGCCGCGCCGCTGGACCCCGAGTGGGCACCCGAAGATCGGGAGTTCAAGGCCAAGGCGCAGGAGTTGTTCGAGACGCTCCAGCCGTGAGGAGCAGTTCCGAACTGTTTGGACGAGCCACGGAGGCACAGAGGCACGAAGAGAGATTCCCAAGGTGTTTCACCGTGTCTCCGTGGCTCGTGAAAATGAAACGCCCCCGTGTCCGTGTCCGTGGCCGAGGGATCCGAGCCGTGCACAGGGGTGTGCAGTTTGGGTTAGAGTGTGTCGTCTAGCTGGGCTGTCGTCAGCCCCGGGAGGGATAGCGTGAGGAAAGCATGTGTCGTCTCGATCGCCATGGCAGGGCTGGCGCTGATGTGTGTTCTGCCCCTGCAAGCGCAGGGGGGGGCGGGAGTGAGTTCCATTCGCGTGGGCGGCACGCCAAGAATATCCGACGCGGCCGCCGCAGGCCCGATTCCGCACCTGCCCGATGGCACCGTGGACTTTACCGGACCCTGGCTCGACGGCGGCTCGAACGCCGATATCGAGCGCGATGCTGGACTGAAGCCGGGGGAGCTTCCGCTTCTCCCGTGGGCACGAGAACTCAGGGACAACCGGCGCACGCAGGACGAGCCCTACACGGCCTGCCTGCCGATGAGCGTGCCACGGCACAACCCGTACCCGTGGAAGATGGCGATGACCTACACGTCGAAGGGGCTGACGCATATCTACATACTGCATGAGACCGGCGACGCCGGTGCGCACCGGGTGGTCTACGTGGACGGCCGGGAGCACCCGGCAGATCCCATCCCGACATGGTGGGGGCATTCGGTCGGGCGGATCGTGGGGAACACGCTCACCATCGACACAGTTGGCTACAACGACAAGTTCTGGTTCGACAGCCGCGGCACACCGCACACCGAGCAGCTGCACACCATCGAGCGGTGGACGCGCAATAATGTCGGGACGATGACGAACGTGTTCACGCTGGACGACCCCGGGGCGTTTTCCAGGTCGATCGATCTGACGTTTCAGGCCAGGCACATCCGCCCGGATCTCGAGTTGATGGAATTCATCTGCCAGGAGGACAACGAGTACGGCACCGCCGCCGGCTTTCAGCCCGGCCTCGGCACGAGCGTCAAGTAGGAGAACCGCGCGAGAGACGAGAGACGAGAGACGAGAGACCAAAGACCAAAGCCTACAGGGCTTCGTCTAGGCTGAGGCGACTCGTTGCCGTGCTCGCTCGCTTTGCGAGCCTCGTCTTCGCGGTTGCGCGGCGGTGCCTGTGTCGTGATCACGTGCACAAGTCGATAGGCCGCCGAGGCGACGTCGTCGACAACGCGGTCGAACACAGGCTGGTTGGCCTGTGACGGGTGATTCATCCCGCTCAACTTCCGCACGAATTGAAGCGCCGAGGCGCGAATGTCGGCGTCGGTGGCAGGCGGTGCGAAATTGGCCAATGGCTTGATGTTTCGGCACATGGCAGCCAGTTTCTCATCAGCGGCACGCCGTCGCCATGGGGCCAACACGCGTCCTGTCGGTGCGGCGTCGATATGACACGACGCTGTCCACAGACGGGTCACGCGCACAACCAGAGGACACACGGATGAACGAGGCGCCTGCTAAAGAAACGCTCGGTTTTCAGGCTGAGGTCACACAGCTTCTCAAGTTGATGATTCACTCCTTGTACGGGCACAAGGAGATCTTTCTGCGTGAGTTGGTCTCGAATGGATCGGACGCCTGTGACCGGCTGCGCTTTGATGCCATCGCGGACCCCGGGCTCCTCGAGGGCGATGAAACGCTGACACTCCGTGTCAGTTACGACAAGGCCGCCCGCACGATCACCGTGTCCGACAACGGTATCGGCATGTCCCGTCAGGAGGTGATCGACCAGATCGGCACGATCGCCAAGTCCGGGACGCGGGAGTTTTTCCAGAGCCTGGGCTCTGACGCCGCCAAGGACGCGCAGCTCATCGGACAGTTCGGCGTCGGCTTCTACGCCTCTTTTATCGTCGCCGACAAGGTGTCCCTGGTGACGCGCCGAGCCGGTGCGGCGGCCGACCAGGGTGTCCGGTGGGAGAGCGCGGGCGAGGGCGACTACAGCATCGAGGCGACCGACAAATCCACGCGCGGGACGGACGTGGTCCTGCACCTGCGCGCGGGGGAAGACGACCTGCTGTCGAGCTCAAAGCTGCGCGAGATTCTTCGCAAGTATTCGGACCACATCAGTGTTCCCATCCGAATGACGAAGACGAAGTGGGACGCGACAGCCCGTGAGGACGTGCAGACGGAGGAAGACGAGCAGATCAACCAGGCCTCTGCGCTCTGGGCACGGCCCAAATCGGAGATCTCCGAAGAGCAGTACCACGAGTTCTACAAGTACGTCGCGCACGATGTCGAGCCGCCGCTGGCCTACACCCATGCCAAGGTGGAGGGTCGTCAGGAATACACCCAGCTCCTGTTCATCCCGCAACGAGCGCCCTACGATCTGTGGGACCGCGAGCACCGCCACGGCATCAGGCTGTATGTCCGGCGCGTCTTCATCATGGACGATGCGGAGCAATTGATGCCGGCGTACCTGCGCTTCGTCCGGGGTGTCATCGACTCCAGCGACCTGCCGCTCAACGTGTCGCGCGAGATCCTGCAGCAGTCGAGAGATGTGGAGACGATTCGAGCGGCGTCGACAAAGCGCGTGCTCAGCCTCCTCGACGACCTGGCCGAGCACCACAAGGACAAGTACGCGACCTTCTGGAAGGAATTCGGCCGCGTATTCAAGGAGGGCGCTGTCCAGCCTGCCGACAATCAGGAGCGCGTCGCCAAGCTGCTGCGCTTCGCCTCGACGCATGTGGGCGAGGAGGAACAGACCGTCTCGCTGTCGGACTACGTCGGCCGGATGAAAGAGGGGCAGAGCGCCATCTACTACATCACGGCCGACGGCTATGCGGCCGCGAAGAACAGCCCGCATCTCGAGATTTTTCGAAAGACCGGTGTCGAGGTTCTTCTGATGTACGACCGGATCGATGAATGGGTCGTCTCGATGCTGACAGAGTGTGACGGGAAGCCGCTCCAGTCTGTCTCGAGGGGTAACCTCGATCTCGGCACGCTCGGTGAGGTGAGCGACGAGCAGAAGCCGGAGGTGCGGGAGGGTGCACACAAGGACTTGCTCGAGCGCATCCAGCACGCGCTCAAGGATCGCGCCAGCGGGGTGCGCGTGACGACTCGCCTGACCGATTCGCCGGCCTGTCTGATCAGCGACGAACACGGGATGAGCACGAACCTGGAGCGCCTGCTCAAGGCCTCCGGGCAGCACGTGCCGACCGTGAAACCGATCCTGGAGATCAACGCGCGCCACCCGATCGTCGAGCGGCTTGCAAGCGAGTCTGACGCCTCCCGGTTCTCCGACTGGAGTCATATTCTGTTCGATCAGGCGACGCTGGCCGAGGGCGGCCAGCTCGATGATCCTGCGACGTTCGTGAAACGGTTGAACGACTTGATGCTGGCGCTCAGCGGAGGACCCGTGTCCAGGATCTGGACGCCAGGGGGTTAGCTTTACTCTGTCATGTCCGGTGGTGACCACGGTGACGAGGGGTGGGCATGTCCGGAGCAAAACCGTGGTCAGCGTAAGTGCGAGGCGCGCCCTAACGGCGCGTTGTCCTCAGCCCACCAGGGTTGGCTGCATCGGCACGGGACCTCGAGGCCGGAGGGTGATGCGAGGGCTGGGCTCGACCGGGCGGCCCTCGGAGCGCAGCTGCCACTTTCCAGCGAGCGTTGCAAGGACGAGGGTGCCTTCCATCCACGCGAATCCCTCACCGATACACGACCGCGGCCCGGCTCCGAAGGGAAAGTACGCCAGCCGCGGCCGCTGGTCCGGTGACATCCAGCGCTCGGGCGAGAATGTCAGCGGATCTGGAAAGAATCGCGCGTCGCGGTGAGTGACGAACGGACTGGCGACCACCAATGATCCGTGGGGAATCTGTTGGCCGGCACATCGGTGCGGCTCGGCGGCTCGCCGGACGATGACCCAGGCGGGCGGAAACAATCTGAGCGCCTCCGCCAGCACACTTCTTGTGTACGCAAGCCGCGGCACATCCTGTGCGGACGGCAGGCGAGCGCCCACGACGCTCGCGACTTCGGTATGGAGCCGCGCGTCTGCCTCAGGATTGGCTGCGAGTAGCGTCCACGTCCAGGTCAGCGCGTGGGCGATCGTATCGTGGCTCGCCAGCAAGAAGGTGACGGCGTCGTCACGAAGCTGGCGAGCCGACGCCTCGTCATCGGCCTTGCGCGTCTCCAACAGCAGGGACAGCAAGTCGTCTCGTGTGCCGCCGGACCGGCGTCGTGTATCGACGACATCGTCGACAATCGTGTCGAGCCGGCGCCGTGCATTCAGGACGCGGCGACGCGACGCCACGAGCGATACGAGTCCGTCCACTTGTGGAATCGCGCTCGCAACGGCGGTGTCGACGTCCTCGGCCACCTCTGCGAGATCGTGGCCGAAGAGGGTTTCTCCCGCGATCGAGAGCGTCACGCGTCTCATCTCGCGCGCAATGTCGAGCGTGACTCCGGGTTGCCACCGCTCTCGACATCGGGCGGCGTTGCTCACGACAAGCGGAGCGTACGCCTCCAGT
>Ga0326597_10011563_pt1 | contig 11689 bp, 10 predicted proteins | sample RVTome_12_FD_203789 | JGI IMG/M metagenome (GOLD analysis project Ga0326597, IMG submission 203789) | Soil microbial communities from uranium-contaminated site in the Upper Colorado River Basin, Wyoming, United States - RVT100D185 | ecosystem: Environmental > Terrestrial > Soil > Contaminated >...
CGAAGAGCAGGCGGAGCGGTTGCGGGGTGAGGCGATCGCCGACGAAGAGCGTCAGGCCCTCGCCGCCGAGCTGGAAGCCGAGCTGCGACAGTTGGAGCGGGAAGTCGTCACGCCTCTCGAGATCCCCGCCGCGGTCAGTCCACAGCTCCCGGACGAGATGTTCGAGTCGATCCTCCTCATCGGAACCGATGCCAGCGGGTTCCTCGCCGACACGATCATCAACGTGTTGCTGCCGTCCGACGGGAGCGCGCCGCTGATGGTGTCGATCCCTCGCGACCTCTACGTGAATGACGCCTGCACCAAGCGCTATCAACGGATCAACCGCAGCCTGGGAGGGTGCTCCGGTCTCGCCGGGGGTCCCGATCTGCTCGCGATCAACGTCCAGACCTTCACCGGGATCGAGGTCGACCACTACGCCCGCGTCAGCTTCTCGGGCTTTTCAACGGTGGTGGACCGCCTCGGCGGGACCGAGATCTGTGTCGGCGAGTACCCGATTCGCGACATGAAGTCCGGTTTGAACCTTGCTGCCGGATGTCAGCTGGCCGACGGGTCCCAGACCCTGGCATGGGTTCGTTCACGCAGTCCGGAGGTATTCCGCGACGGATCGTGGGTCAGGTCACCCGGTTCCGACTTCGATCGGCAGCGCAAGCAGCAAGAGGTGCTCTTCCAGTTGGCCGACGTACTCAGCTCATACGACTCGGTGGGTGGGCTGACGGGTGCGCTGCAGAACCTGGCCACCGTGGTTCGGATGGATTCGGGCCTGGGGGTCGGCGACGCCGCCTCCATCGGTTTCCGCTACCGCGGGCTCGGTCCGGCCGACGTGATCCGGCTCAGCATCCCGGTCCGCAACTACACCACGGGTGCCGGTGCCCAGGTCCTCATCCCCGCCCAGACCTTCAACCAGGTCCTCGCCGCCCGATATCCGGCAGCTGGACGCTGATCGTCCTGGCCTCCATCCGAACGGTACGTAGCCTGGTGTCCGACATGCACCGAACCCCGGTCCTCTCGATCGTGCTGCTGGTCACCGCCTGCACCGGCTCGGCGAGCGAGCCGAGCGTGACGACGTCGTCGTCCACCCTCGCCGACACGACCACGACGACATCCACGTCGACCACGACCACCGTTCCCAGCTTCCAAGTCGAGGACGTTCCGACCCTGGCTCTGTACTTGACGGCGATCGAGTCCGGGGTGGAGGGCACCGAGCACGAAGGAGCCGCCTACGAGGAGCCGTTGTCGCTCATCAACACCGGCGTGCTCTTCTGCGGGCTGCTCGACGAAGGATTCGCACCCATCGACGTTCTCCGTGGCTGGGTGGCCGCCCTCTCAACGGACGCAGCCACCCCCAGCGAGGACGACCTCCTGCTCGGCGGAGTGGTTCTCGGTGCCGCGGTTCGGTTCATCTGCCCCGAGCATCTCGACGAGCTGCAGTTGTAACGACCCGGGACGGGGCGAGACTTCCTCGGTGACATGATCAACTTCCGTCGAGTTCTGGCATCGCTGGTCAGCGGTGCTCTGCTCCTCGTGGCAGTCGGCGCCCAGGCGGGTGCGGTCGAGTTGGATGAATCGGCCCTCGCCACGGCCCAACGCGGCCTGGCTCTGGGCCTTCGGGCCGCCGACGATCTCGTCACCGACGCCGAGGACGGCGTGGTGACGGGCGAGGGTGTGGCACGGGCTCTGGCGACTCTGGAAGGGATCATGGAGCGCTTCGAGAGTCGCGAGAATCACGGCAACGGCCGGGGCCCGGTGCGTGCGATCGAAGTCCACGAGGCACTCCTGCGCGGCGAGCTCCCCAAGGCCGTCGGCGGGGGTGACTCGATCCCAGGACTGGCCAAGGCATACGGCCACATGCGCGCCGAACTCCAGGGCGAGGGTCGCGGCTCCGGCGCCGATCCGACCACCACGCCCTGATCCCGGGTCTCTAGCCTGCGGCGGCGATGGCCGTCACCACCACACCCCGGATCAGCCTCGATCGCGCCCGCCGGCTGGCCCTGGGCGCCCAGGGCTTCAACGACCCCGCGCCTCGCTCGACGATCGATGTCCGCCACTTCCGGCGGGTGCTGTCGCGGGTGGGGGTCGTGCAACTCGACTCGGTCAACGTCATATCGCGGGCGCACTACCTGCCGTTCTTCTCACGGCTGGGGCCCTACGACCGTGGCGCGCTGGACCGGTGGTTGTGGCAGTCGCGCGAGCTGTTCGAGTACTGGATCCACGAGGCCTCTCTCACCTCCATCGATCGCTGGGCTCATCTGGCATATCGCATGCGTCGGGGCCATCCGTGGAAGGCGATCGAACGGATCAACACCGAACAGCCCGGCTTCGTGGAGAAGGTGTTGGACGAGGTCAGGATCGCCGGGCCGCTGCGAGTCGGCGAGCTCACGGAGGGCGGTTCGCGGACCGGGCCATGGTGGGGCTACGGGCCGGGAAAGCTGGCGCTGGAGTGGCTCTTCGTCCGCGGGGAGGTAGCCATCGCCGACCGCCCGAATTTCACACGCCTCTACGACCTGACGGACAGGGTCATCCCGGACGAGGTGCGGGCTGCGGAGACCGATCCGACCACCGCCCGGCGCACCTTGCTGCGCGACGCCGTCCGCCACCACGGGATCGGGACGGTCGCCGACTTCGCGGATTACCACCGTCTGAAGGTCCGCGATGCCCGTCCACTGCTCGACGAGCTGGCCGCCGCCGGCGAGATCGTCGAGGTGGTCGTCGACGGGTGGCCCCGACCGGCATACATGGACCCCAGCATCCCTGTTCCCCGTTCGGTCCACGGGGCGGCGCTGCTCGCCCCCTTCGATCCGATGGTCTGGTTCCGGGATCGCGTCGAGCGGCTGTTCGGATTCCACTACCGCATCGAGATCTACGTTCCTCGCCCAAAGCGGGTGTTCGGCTACTACGTGCTCCCGTTCCTCCTCGACGGCGAGTTGGTCGGCCGAGTCGATCTCAAGGCCGATCGAGCCGCCGGGCGCCTGCTCGTGCAGGGTGCTTTCGCCGAGACGGGCGCCGACAAGATCCGGGTGGGAGCCGCTCTCGCCGATCATCTCCGTGACATGGCGGCGTGGCAGGGCCTCTCCGAGATCGAGATCCGCCCCACCGGCGACCTCGCCTCGCACATCCCGGTGTGAGCCCTCAGATGGCGGCGATGTCCGTCCGGTAGCGCATGCCCGGGAACGAGATGCGACCCACACCTTCGTAGGCGACCGACCGGGCGGTGGCCACATCGGGCCCGCGACCGACCACGGACAGGACCCGCCCTCCCGCGGTGACGGTACGTCCATGGTCCCGTCCCGTCCCGGCGTGGAACACGGTCACGTCGTCTCCCAGCGCCTCCAATCCCGAGATCGGATCGCCCGGGCGGGGATCATCGGGATAGCCGGCGGCGGCGAGCACCACGTTGACGGCGGCCTCGGCGCTCCAGGCGAGCTCCACGCCGCCGACATCCCCTGCCGTCGCCGATGCCAGAACGGGCAGCAGATCGGAGACGAGCCTCGGAAGGACGACCTGGGTCTCGGGATCCCCGAGGCGACAGTTGAACTCGATCACCTTCGGGCCGCCGGAAGTCAAGGCGAGGCCGACGTAGAGAAAGCCCCGATAGGGGTGGCCGTCCGCGGCCATGATGCGGAGCGTCGGCTCGATCACCTGACGTTCGATGTCCGGGATCAGCGAGGTAGGCAGATCGACCGGTGAGTAGCTCCCCATCCCTCCCGTGTTCGGGCCCCGATCGCCGTCCTCCAGCCTCTTGTAGTCCCGGGCGGGCTGCAGCGTGAGGTAGCCCTCGCCGTCGCACACCGCGAACACCGAGAGTTCCGGCCCGTCCAGGAAATCTTCGATCACCACGCGCGTTCCCGCCGCGCCGAAGCCCCCCTCGAAGCAATGATCCACCCAGGAGGCCGCTTCGTTGCGACTCGCAGTGACCAGTACCCCCTTCCCTGCCGCCAGCCCGTCTGCCTTGACGACGTACGGTCCATCGGAGAGTTCGAGGTGACGATGCGCTCCGTCGGGATCCTCGAAGACTTCGGCGTCCGCCGTCGGGACTCCGGCGCGGGTCATGACGTCCTTTGCGAACGACTTCGACGACTCGAGCCGGGCGGCAGTCCTCGTCGGTCCGAAGGCGGGGACTCCGAGCCGGTCGAGGGCGTCGACGACACCGGCGGCGAGTGGCGCTTCCGGACCGATCACGGCCAGGTCGATGCGCTGGGCGGATGCCACGGCGGCGATGGCGCCCACGTCGGTGAGCGACACGCCTTCGACCGTGCCCCCCAGCGACGCCATGCCCGGGTTTCCGGGCAGCATCGTGAGTGACGTCAGCATCCGGCTCTGGGCGATCTTCCAGGCGAGCGCGTGCTCTCTGGCGCCGGCCCCGACGAGGAGAACCCTCACCGGGAGAGCATCTGCCGGCGCTCGGGGCCCACCGAGACGAAGGTGACCGGCACCCCGGCCCTCTCCTCGACGTACTCGATGTACTCGCGGGCCTCCTTCGGGAGATCCGCCTCGGTGCGGCATGCCGTGATGTCGGTACGCCAGCCGGGGAGTTCGTCGTAGACGGGCGCGCAGTTGTAGAGAACCCGCTGTTGGCGCGGGAACTCGTCGTAGCGCTCCCCGAGCGACGTGTAGGCGGAGGCCACCTTGATGGTGTCGAAGGCGGAGAGGATGTCGAGCTTCGTGATGAAGAGCTCGGTCAGGCTGTTGACGCGGACGGCGTAGCGCAATGCGACCAGGTCGAGCCACCCACAGCGCCGCCTGCGTCCGGTGACGGTTCCGTACTCGCCTCCGAGCTCGATCATCGTGTCACCGATCTCGTCTTCGAGCTCGGTCGGGAAGGGTCCAGTCCCGACGCGGGAGATGTACGCCTTGGCGACGCCCACGATGCGGTCGATCGCCCTCGGTCCGATGCCCGCACCCACCGGCGCCCCTCCCGCCGTCGGGTTGGACGAGGTGACGAACGGATAGGTGCCATGGTCGATGTCGAGCAACGTCCCCTGCGCCCCTTCGAACAGGACCTCCTTGCCGTCTCGCAACGCCTGCCACAGCTCGAGCGAGGTGTCCGTGACGAAGGGGAGGAGCCGGTCGGCGTACCCGAGGTACTCGTCGGCGATCTTCGCCGGGTCCATCGCCAGTTGGTTGTAGACGCGGGCGAGCACCTTGTTGGTGTCCTCGAGAGCCGTCTCCACCTTGTCACGGAAGATCTTCGGGTCGTAGAGGTCCTGGACCCGGATCCCGCGGCGCGAGTACTTGTCCGTGTACGCCGGCCCGATCCCCTTCTTGGTCGTGCCGATGTTGTGTCGTCCCAGGTGACGCTCCATGACCGCATCGAGCTTGCGGTGGTACGGCATGATCAGATGGGCGTTTCCCGAGATACGCAGCCGTCCTGCATCGACCCCCCGGCTGGACAGCATGTCGATCTCATCGAGCAGCACCTTCGGGTCGATCACGCAGCCGGAGGCGATGACCGGCGTGCACCGGGGGTACATCACACCGCTCGGGATCAGGGAGAGAGCGAAGCGCTCCGAGCCGATGATCAGCGTGTGTCCGGCGTTGTTCCCGCCCTGATAACGAACGACGAAGTCGGCGTTCTCGGCGAAGGCATCGGTGACCCGACCCTTGCCCTCATCGCCCCACTGGGCTCCGAGCACGACGGTGGCAGGCATCGGGTCGGATGCTAGGCGGCGGAAGCAGGCGGTCGGCTCGTCGTGAACGCGGTGTCGAGGGGCGGACAGCCGCTGCGATCGGGATGATGGGCAGGGATACCGGCCGGGGCGATCAGGACGGCGAGCAACTGCGTCGAGACGCGGTGTCGCAGGATTGGCTGGAGGTCCGGCGGGGGAATCCGCCCCGGAGGTGTGTCGTCAGGAGGCTCGGCGGCGACGTTCGGCGAGCCGGCGGCGACGGACCGGCCCGCGCTCGTCTTCGGTCAGCCCTCCCCACACGCCCGAGACGTGGTTGGTCTCGACGGCGTAGGCGAGACAGTCCTCCTGCACCTGGCACGCCCCGCAAATCCGCTTGGCCTGGCGGATCCGTTGCGCGGCCGTACCGGTCTCACCGGCGGGGAAGAAGATCTCGGGATCGTGGCCGAGGCAGCTTGCGAGGTCGCGCCAGTCGAGGACGAGCAGTCCGTGGTCGATCAGGAGGTCGGTGGTGTCCATCGGTCGTTCTCCCCACAGTGCCTTGTCGTTTTCGTGTGTGGAGCCTTTCCAGTGATGATTCTTTCCGTTTCGCATCGGATCCTCGCGTAGGCCGAGTGACCGGCGAGCCGATGGTCCACGAGGCAGCCGACCGGCTCGGCGTGCACTACATGACCATGCACCGTTGCGTGCGGCTCGGTCTGATCCCGGCGTCGAAGGCGGGCGGCCGCTGGCGCGCGTCGGCAGCCGATCTCGGCGAATCCGTACGTCCCCGCGCCGGTCGCCCCGAAGGGAGCGAGGCACCATGGGCGGAACGGCTCCCGTCCCGGATGCCGCCGGGTAGGGTCCGCGTGGCCCGACATTGCCATGAAGATGAACGCCGATGGCACACCGAAGCAGTTTGCGCCGGGGCCGGCCCAGGAATCCGTCTGGTCCCACGCGCGCCCGACCGCGCCCGACCCCAGCGGTCGGCGCGTCCTCGAGGCGGATTTCGGCCGGGTGGTGATGCCGTGACCGGCCGACTCGTGATCATGGGGTCCGGGGAGGTCGCTCCCACGATGGTTTCGACCCATCGGGAGGCGATCGAGGCCGCCGAGGCGACCGAGATCGTGGTGCTCGACAGCCCGTTCGGATTCCAGGAGAACGTCGAACAGCTCACCGAACGGCTCGTCTCCTTCTTCGAGACGTCGCTGTCGGTTACTGCGGTCGTCGCCAGCCTGCGGGAGCGGGACCCCCGACCGATCGACGTGGAGCGCTTTCGTAACCAGCTCGGCGCGGCCAAGGCGCTGTTCGCAGGCCCCGGCTCGCCCAGCTACGCCCTCGGCGTCTGGCAGCGTGCCGCCGCCGGGCCCCTCCTCGACGATGTCGTGCGGCGGGGCGGGTCGGTCACCCTCGCCTCCGCCGCCGCCCTGACCGCAGGCCTCCGTACGATCCCCGTCTACGAGATCTACAAGGTCGGAGCAGAGCCCCACTGGTTGGAGGGACTCGACCTCCTCGCCCGATTCGGGCTGAGAGCGACCGTCGTCCCTCACTGGAACAACAGCGAGGGGGGCAATCACGACACCAGTCGGTGCTACATAGGTGAGCGCCGCCTGGCCGCCCTCGAGACCGAGCTCGACCATGGGATCATCGGTGTCGACGAGCACACCGCCGTCACGTTCGATCTCTCGACTCGGCGCATGGCCGTCACCGGCAAGGGAACCGTGACCCTGCGGGCCGACTCGCAACGGGTTCTCGAACCCGGCGAACAGCTGGATCTCGCCGAGGCCGCCCGTCTGCTTGGCAGAGCCGGTCCTCCTCCCGCTCCGCGCGAGTTGGATGGCCGCCCCGCCCGAGGGTTCCAGGATTCGCTCCTGGCGGCGGACGCCGACGGAGTCATCGCGGCCATGCTGGCGGTGGAGGAGCGGATCAACGACGACCCGGGCCTTCGCCGCGAGCTGCGCTCGATGATCGTTCAACTCGGCGACGCCGCCCGGCGCGGCCTGGTCGATCCTCACACGGTCGTGGGAGGCTACGTCGAGCTCCTCCTCGACCTGAGACGGGACGCCCGCACCGCACGCAGGTTCACCGAGTCGGACCGTATCCGGGACGGGCTGGCCGACCTCGGTGTCGAGGTTCGCGACACCGAGCACGGCGTCGAGTGGGCGCTCGACTCCGAGATCGGCGATCGGGAGCGTCAGAATCCGTGATCCTGCCCAGACCAGGGAGGGGGGATCTGCCCCTCGAATTCGTCTACCGAGGGTCCGCGCAACGATTCGAGTCTGCGGCGACCGACCACGTACGTGACCGCCAGAAGCGCCAACAGACCCGGCCACCCCGTGGCGATGCGAACGGCGCCGAGCGTTGTGACATCGCCGTCCAGATACAGCCACCCGGACACACTCGTCCTCAGACCGAAGAACGCGACCCAGATCCAAGTCACGAGGCCGTAGGCGGGACGCACCCGCTCGTGCCGGTACCACCCGAGCGGCCAGCCCCTCGCGGCCCAACTCAGGTAGGCCACCAGCGGCCGCCGCACCAGCACGGAGATCAGCAGCGCAACAGTGGCGCCTGCCCCGGTCACGATCCCGGGGAGGAAGTAGGTCTCGGCGCGACCGGATCGGGCGCTCACCGCGATGGCGATCCCGGTGCCGAAGACGCCCGACATGGCATAGCGCAGCGGTCGCCCGGTGACGAGGCGCACCAGCACGATGCCGAGTGCCACCGCCATTCCCGCGTACACGGCCGCCCGCAGACCGGCGAAGGCGTTGACCACGATGAACACGAGTGGCGAGAGGACTCCGTCGGCGACCCCGGACCGGCCCGAGAGCAGCCCCCGGACCTCGTTCAGCAGTTGTCGTCCGGCCGAGTCGGTCATCCGTCGATCGTAGGTTCTGCGCCCACGTCGAGACGCGGCGATGCGATTCCGACGACTCGCGGAGCCACCGCCGACTGGGAGGCGGATGCGAGACGGCTGCCGGGCCGGTGACGCAGGGGTGGTGGATGGCGGTGCCCGGACCCGCCCGCAACCTCGTCGCGCCAGCGGCTCGGTCGTGGGTAGGGGCGAGATCCGGTGGGCGGTTCTTCCGTAAGGGCTGATTGCGGACGACAATGGGCTCATGCCGAGAATCCGGGCGGAGAGCATCGAGGCGCACAAGGCTCTGACCAGGAGCGACATCGTCGATGCCGCCCATGAGATCCTGGCCGAGATGGGCTCGGCGGACATCTCGCTCGCCGAGGTCGCCTACACGGCCGGAATAGGCCGCACCACCCTGTATGAGTATTTCCGCGACAAGGACGACCTGATCGCCTCGCTCGTGGAGGAACGTCTGCCGGTCGTGGTCGACGAGATGATCCAATCGGTCGCCGACGTCGTGTCCGTGGAAGACCGGATACTGGCCCTCGCCTCCGCCACCGTCAGATTCGTCGTCTCGGACCCGGTGCTCGGCGTCATCCTCCACCGCGAGCTGCCCCGCCTCTCCGCCGATGCCCAGGCGCGGATCAGAGACGCGCACGCCGACCTCGCCAGGGAGATGACCGCGACCTGGATGCGCGGGGTGGAAGAAGGGCTGTTCAGACGAATGGCGCCCGACGTCGCCGGCAGATTCATGAACGAGTTGATCATGGCGGCGGCGAAGATCCTCATTTCCTCCGGGGAAGCCCGCTTCCCGGAGGTCGTCGCCGATCTCGACCGATTCCTGCTGGGCGGTCTCCGCAACTGAGCCGAACCCGCCATCTACGCTCTGTGGTGTGGACAGGCGTTACCTCAACCGCGAGTTGTCCTGGTTGGACTTCAACGCCAGGGTGCTGGCGCTGGCGGAGGACGACTCGATCCCTCTGCTGGAGCGGATCCGCTTTCTCGCCATCTGGGCGGTGAATCTCGACGACTTCTTCATGGTGAGAGTGGCGGGCCTCAAGGAGCAGGTGGCGGTGGGTGTCCGGTCGACCTCCGCCGACGGGATGTCGGCGACCGAGCAAGTGGAGCGAATCGGACCGATCGTCGCCGACCAGTACAAACGAGCCGACACGCTCTTCCTGAACGAGCTGGCACCGAGTCTGTCCGACTCCGGTATCCGCTTCGGGGACTACGGCAGCCTCGACGACGACGACTGCGCATACCTCGACGAACAGTTTCGCAACCGGGTGTTCCCGGTGGTCACCCCGCTGGCGGTCGACCCTGCCCACCCGTTCCCGTACATCTCGAATCTGTCCCTCAACCTGGCGATCATCGTTCGCAACCGCGACAACGGTCAGACCCGATTCGCCCGGATAAAGGTGCCGCCGATCCTTCCCCGGTTCGTCGTCATGCCGGACGGCGAGCGCTTCGTGCCGCTGGAGCAGGTGATCGCATCCCATCTCGAGGAACTGTTCCCGGGTATGGAGATCGTCGAACACCACGTCTTCCGTGTGACGCGGAACGCCGACTTCGAGATCGAGGAGGACCAGGGGGCGGACCTCCTCCAGACCATCGAGTCGGAGCTGACCCGTGGCCGGTTCGGGCGGGTCGTTCGGCTCGAGATCCACGACTCGATGTCGCCCGAGGTGCTCGACCTCCTGAGCCGGGAGATGTCGATCGAGGCGACCGATGTCGTTCGCATGTCCGGCCCGCTCGGGCTCGCCGGGCTCTCCGTGGTCTCGGACCTCTCTCGGACGGATCTGTCGTGGGAGCGATGGAACTGGACGACCCAGCCGCGCCTTGCCGTACGTGGGGGCGAGGCCCCCGACTTGTTCGCCACGATCCGGAGCGGTGACGTGCTCGTCCACCACCCGTACGGATCCTTCACGACGTCAGTGGTGGAGTTCCTCGACCAGGCCGCCCGCGATCCGAATGTCCTCGCCATCAAGATGACCCTCTACCGCACCTCCAAGGACAGCCCGATCATGCGGGCGTTGATGGAGGCGGCTGACGACGGCAAGCAGGTGGTGGCGCTGGTCGAGCTCAAGGCGCGCTTCGATGAGGAGCGCAACATCGAGTGGGCCCAGAAGTTGGAGGACGCCGGGGTCCACGTCGTCTACGGCGTGGTCGGACTGAAGACCCACACGAAGATCACACTCGTGGTCAGGGACGAGGGCGATGTCATCACCCGCTACGCCCACATCGGCACCGGCAACTACAACGACTCGACCGCCCGGATCTACGAGGACGTCGGCCTGTTCACGGCCGATCCGGCGATCGGCGCCGATCTCACCGATCTCTTCAACTTCTTGACGGGCTACTCCCAGCAACGTCGATACCGCAAGCTGGTCGTGAGTCCGGTCACGGCGAGGTCGGCGTTGACGGACCTCATCCGCGCCGAGGCGGCCAAGGGCTCGTCCGGCCAGATCACCATGAAGATGAACTCGTTGGTGGATCCGGGGATGATCGACGAGTTGTACGCCGCCAGCCGGGCCGGATGCCGTGTCGAGTTGATAGTCCGTGGCATCAGCTGCCTCATCCCGGGTGTGCCGGGCATGAGCGACGGGATCGTCGTCAGGTCGATCGTCGGGCGGTATCTCGAGCATTCCCGCATCTACCGCTTCGGCGCCCGAGGGCACGATCGCCGGTACCTGGTCGGCTCCGCCGACCTCATGCAGCGCAATCTGGACCGGCGGGTCGAGGCGTTGGCGCCCGTCGAGGATCCCGACCTCCAGTTCCGTCTCGACGAGATCTTCGAAGTGTGTCTGGCCGACGACTCCCTGGCATGGCAGCTGGGACCGGATGGTGTCTGGTCCAAGGTGCCGACCATCCTCGGTGTGGACACCCACACGACACTGCGCGGGCTGGCCGAAGCGCGGGCCGTCGCCACCGTCGAATAGATCCGCTTCGAACGTTCACTTTCCGTTCACCTGGCAGCGGATTCCGATTCATTCGGACACCGTACGTTCCTGTCGGGCATCGGACAGAAACAGGCCCCATCAACCTATCGCGTGGGTGTCCACGCGGTCACGGAGGAACCCAAAGATGACGAAGACCTCGAGATCGTCCGCAGTGATCGCAGTGTTGGCACTCGTGCTGGCCGCGTGCAGCAGTTCAGGCGGTGGTGACGAGGAGACCGACTCGACCACGGCCGGCGACAGCGGCGGGGAACTGAGCGGTGACATCGTGATCGACG
>Ga0326597_10011564_pt1 | contig 11689 bp, 10 predicted proteins | sample RVTome_12_FD_203789 | JGI IMG/M metagenome (GOLD analysis project Ga0326597, IMG submission 203789) | Soil microbial communities from uranium-contaminated site in the Upper Colorado River Basin, Wyoming, United States - RVT100D185 | ecosystem: Environmental > Terrestrial > Soil > Contaminated >...
AATACCGTCGGACCGCGCCAGAACCCGCAGTACGGGATGGTGCTACCGAACTTCGTGCGGCGCGCACTTGCCGGGCTCCCTTTGACTGTGCACGGGAACGGCTTGCAGACGCGAAGCTTCACGTGGGTCGGCGATGTCGTATGGGCGATGACGCGGCTCATCGAGGAGCCGCGCGCGCTCGGTCAGATCTTCAACATCGGGAACGGCGCCGAAATCAGCATTCGCGAACTGGCTTCGAAGGTCAAAGCCATCACCGGCAGCGCTTCGGACATCAGCTTCGCCCAGTACTCTGAGGTGTTCGGCGAGGGCTTCGAAGACATGGCCCGCCGGGTACCGGACATCACGAAGCTTCGCAAGATCGTCGGCTACGAGCCTCGAGTCCAGCTCGACGAGATCATCGAGCGCGTCATTGACTACTGCCTCGACCAGCCCGAGTTCAGGTCAGAGGCGGCAGTCTCAACACTTCCCCCGGCCCTGCGCTTCACGCGCGAGGTCGTACTCCCCCTGGCCGGCTAGGCGCGTCGAACACACTCGCCGGCTGTCGTCCCCCAGTAATCCCCTGACACAGCAGGAAGGGTCTGACTCAGACCCCTCCTGCCCCGCCTCTTCCTGCGGCCCAGTCCCCACGACTTTCGTGGCAGCTGCCGCTCACGTGGCGCCACACCCGCCCCAAACAACGCCCCCTATCGAAGGCGGGTGTGTTTCTCGCATTTCTCCGGCGATGTGACACCATCCGCGCCAGGACGTCCGTCTGGCATATCCTTGATCGTCGACTTGGCCACCCGCATGATTCTGCTGAGCGTTGAAGACGTCCACCGAAGCTATACAACCGGCGCCGCACGGGTACGCGCGGTCACGGGAGTAAGTCTTTCGCTGAACACGGGCGAGTTCGTCGCGATCGTGGGGCCCTCTGGGTGCGGGAAATCCACCCTGCTTCACCTGTGCGGGGCGATGGACCTGCCGACGTCCGGCACCGTGCGCTTTGAGGACGCCGTCCTCAACACGCTCGGCGACGACGAGCTGACACGGATCAGACGGGAGCGCGTGGGATTTGTCTTTCAGTTCTTCAATCTCCTGCCAACGCTGACGATGATAGAGAACGTCCAGCTGCCGCTGCTGCTCGCCGGGCGGCGCGCGGATGCGGCGGACACATCAGCGAGGAGTCTTCTCGATCGGGTCGGACTCGGACAGCGCCTGCGCCACTACCCGCAGCAGCTCTCCGGAGGCGAACTGCAGCGGGCTGCGGTCGCCCGGGCACTGGTCCACCGCCCGGCTCTTCTCGTCGCGGACGAGCCGACCGGGAATTTGGACACGCAGAACGGCCGGCGCGTGCTCGAGCTCCTCACTGAGCTGAACCGAGAGACGGGCGTGACCCTGCTGCTCGCGACGCACGACGTGGAGATCGCCTCAGCCGCACATCGCGTCGTGCGAATGCGCGACGGGCGGATCGAGGCGGAAAGGTTGGCCGGTGCGGTTGTTTAGCTGGTTCATCCTCAGACGGCTGATCCGCGAACCGCTCCGCTCGGCGACCACCGCCATTGGGATAGCGCTGGGGGTCGCGGTGATCGTGGCGATCCAGCTGACCAATGCCAGCTCGCTCGCGGGATTCCAGACAGCGCTCGATACGGTGTCTGGCCAAACGTCACTCGAAGTTGTCGGGGCGGGGCTCGGCGTGAACGAAGCACGACTCCAGGAGCTCGGTTGGCTCCGCGAGTACGGTGACGTCGCTCCCGTCATTGAAGGCGACGTCGCATGGAGACAGACGGGCCGGCCAACCGAAACGCTTCGCGTCCTCGGTATCGACATTCTCCGTGACCGGCCGTTTCGCGAGTATCAGCTGCTCGAATGGGAGGGTGCGCAGGCAGAACCCACGCTGCAGGAATTCCTGGCGCTGTTGCTGGACCCCTCTTCAGCCATTCTCACCGCGAAGTTCGCCGGGCCGCTCGGCGTGACGATCGGGTCGACGATTTCCGTCCAGTACGGTGACCGCACGATCCCGCTGACGGTCCGAGGGCTCCTCAGGGACGAGGGTCCCGCGCGCGTCCTCGACGGCCACTTCATCCTGATGGACATCGCGGCTGCGCAGGAGCTCCTGAATCGCTTCGAGCGCATCGACCGACTCGAGATTCGACTGACCGCAGACATCTCGACCGACGCCGCCGAGATGAAGATCGCCGACCGCCTGCCGGATGGTCTGTCGGTCCAGCGACCCGCGCAGCGCGGACGGCAGGTCGAGAACATGCTGGCTGCGTTTCACCTCAACCTCACGGCTCTCTCCTATGTGGCGCTGCTCGTCGGCCTCTTTCTCGTGTACAACACCGTGTCGGTAGCCGTGCTGTCACGGCGTGAGGAAATCGGGACGCTCAGGGCCCTGGGGGTGACCCGCGGGCGGGTGCGCGCGTTTTTTCTGGCAGAGGCTGCAGCGCTGGCCGCCGTTGGCTCGATTCTGGGGCTGATCCTCGGCCGAGTCCTGGCCGACGGGACGATCGCGTTGACGTCAACCACGGTTTCAGTGCTCTACATCGCGGCCGCGGCCGCGCCCCCGGCGCTTGGCGCGGTCCACCTGGCTCTGGCCTTTGCAACCGCGGTCCCCCTCTCGCTGCTCGCGGCGTACATCCCGGCGCAGGAAGCTGCGGGGGTGCCGCCGACGGCCGCGATGCGCGGCGCTGATCGACTCGACACGCGCACGAGACTCTCGAAACGTCTGATCCTGGCGCCCTGTGGCCTGTTGGCCCTTGGCGCGTGGCTGGCCACGCTTGCACCCATTCGCGGACTGCCGCTGTTCGCGTACGCCTCGGCCGTGGCTGTTATCTTCGGTGCGTCGCTTCTGGTTCCAGCCATCCTATTCGTCGTCGTACGGGGTGTGCACCGCCCGGTGCGTCGGTTGCTGCACATCGAGGACTGGCTCGCCGTCAGCAACCTGTCGGCGGCCATCCCGCGGTTGTCGATCTCCGTCGCCGCGCTCGCCGTGAGCCTCTCGATGATGGTGGCCATCGCGATCATGATCGGCAGCTTCCGCGAGACCGTGGTCTACTGGGTCGGACAGACGCTGCAAGCTGATCTATTCGTCAGCCCCGGCTCGGGTCGGCGGCCCGGCATCGACGAAACGCTGTCCCTCGAGGTGGTCCGTATCGTTGGCGAGAGCCCGGACGTCGCGGCAGTCGATCGCTTCCGCATCACCGAGGTGGCCTACGGCGACACTGGCATCCGCGTTGGCGGCGGTCAGTTCGACGTGTTGCTCGCGTACGGCTCACTGCTCTTCAAAGAGCCGGCAGACGCACGGGCGGCCATGCGCAGCGCGATTGGACAGAACGCCGTCGTGGCGTCAGAAAGCTTCGCGCTCAAGCACCGCTTGGGAGTCGGAGACGAAGTCGACGTTCCGACGGAGGCCGGCACGGCTCAGTTCCGCATCGTTGCCGTGTACTACGACTACTCGAGCGACCGCGGAGTCCTGATGATGGACCGCGCCACATTCGAGCGCCATTACGGAGACATCGCCGATAGCGGCCTGACCGTGTACCTCCGAGAAGACGTGGACCACGATGAGGCCCGCCAGCGGCTGCTCACTGCGATCGGCGACGACCACTCCGTCTTCATCAACACCAATCAATCGGTTCGCGCCGAGGTGCTGCGCATTTTCGACAGCACCTTTGCCATCACCTACGCTCTCGAGCTCATTGCCATCATTGTCGCGATCCTCGGCGTCTCGGGGACACTCGTCACGCTCATCCTCGAGCGCGAGCAAGAGTTCACGATTCTTCGGCTCATCGGCACGGGCCGGCGGCAGATCCGTCGGATGGTGGTCGGCGAGGCCATGCTCATCGGTGCCATCAGTCAAGGAATAGGCCTGGTCGTGGGGTTCATGCTGTCGCTCGTGCTCATCTATGTCGTGAACGTGCAGAGCTTTGGATGGACCATCCAGTTCCACCTGCCAGTGGCCTTCCTCGTGCAGTCATCGATCCTGATGATCGCTGCCACAGCAGTGGCAGGCCTCTACCCTGCACGCCGCGCCGTGCGTCTCACTGTAAGGCACGACGAATGACCGGGCGCGTCACTACGGCCGTCGTTGCGCTGACCACCATCTCCGCGACGGGGCAGACGCCCGCATGGAAGGAGGCCACGCCAGGCCGGCTCCTGACGCTGCCCGCCGACCACTCCAGCCACCCCGAGTACAAGCTCGAATGGTGGTACTACACAGGGAATCTCGATACCGCTGACGACCGCCGCTTTGGATATCAGCTGACATTCTTCCGCGTCGGCGTCGATCCGGTGCCCGCCAGCCGGTCGCGATGGGCGGTTCGCGATCTGTTCATGGCCCACTTCGCTCTCACCGATGTCAACGGCCAGCGGTATCAGTTCAGCGATCGGATCAACCGTGCCGGTGCGGGTTGGGCTGGGGCCAGGACGGACACCTATCGAGTCTGGAACGAAGACTGGGAGGCGACACTCGACGGCTCGGTCACGCATCGGCTTCAGGCCACGACCGCGGATTTCGGAATCGACTTGCGTCTTGAAGAAGACCGGCCGCCGGTTCTGCACGGCGATATGGGGTTTAGCCGCAAGGGATCGGCACAGGGTAACGCCTCGCACTACTACTCGCTCACACGCCTGCCCACGCGGGGAATCGTCACACTCGGCGGGCGCGCCCTCGAGGTGACTGGTCAGAGCTGGATGGACCACGAGTTCGGCACGACCTTCCTCGAGCCTGATCAGGTCGGGTGGGATTGGTTTTCCATCCAGCTCGACGATGGACGTGACCTGATGATCTTTCAGCTGCGGCGCGCCGATGGCTCCATCGACCCACGGTCGAGCGGCACGCTGGTGGAACCAGACGGCACGGCGGTGCCAATCACGCAAGAGAGCGGGTTCCAGATCGTTGCCGGTCGCACGTGGACGTCGCGTGCCAGTGGCGCCCGCTATCCGGTCGAATGGACGGTCCGACTCCAGGGGCGCGACGTCACGCTCTCGGTAACCGCCGCTGTCGACGGACAGGAATTGCAGTCCGATCGCTCGACCGGGGTGACCTACTGGGAGGGCGCGATCGACGTCACGGGACGCGTGGCCGGTCGGCGCGTCGCCGGACGAGGCTACCTGGAGATGACCGGCTACTCAGGGCTCGCCATGGGAAACCTCATGCGATAGTGAGGCGTTGGCGCCGGCCTGGACCGCGGTTTCACGTGACGCCTGACCTGCGTGTGGAGCCGCCGGGGACCTCGGTCCCTCAGATCCGCACGGCACGTGTCATCAGATAGCCCTGTCCCACGCAATTCTCTGCGAAGTAACGAATCGTGAGGGCGTCGTACTGGCGACGGAACTCTGCCAGTCTTGCCGGATCAGACGCCGCGAGCGACTCGACCAGCTTCCGTACCGGTCCGGCCGTTCGTTCTATCTCTTCCCGGAAGTGCTGTGGGCTAAGCGCAGGCACCGTCATCGTCGCGCCATCGAAGACGATGTCGCGCACAGCGGCGCCGAGACGCTCGCGCACCACGTTTGGATCACCCCAGAGTGGGGGTGGCGCGACGCCTGGCGGTACCGGCATGTAGCTCCCAATCAGGGCGAACATGCGGCCCGCTAGCTCAGGGTCCTTAGTCCGGTGCCCATCGCGCCGTCTGCCAGATCTCCCAGCGGAACAGTACCAGTACGGTCAAGACCTCCAGGCGGCCGATCCACATGGCCAGCGTGAGCACCACCCGGCTGATCGGGTGGAGATGGGCGTAGTTGGCCATGGGCCCGACGGCGTCGAAGCCGGGGCCCACATTGCCGAGCGTCGCCGCCATGGCCGTCATGCCGGTGATGAGGTCCGCGCCCAAGCCGATGACGATCGCCGACCCAACGGCAAACGTCAGCACGTAGAGCAGCATGAACACGACTACGTTGCCCAGCACGTCGTCAGCCACCACGCGCCCCCCGAGCTTCACGGGCAGCATGGCACGCGGGTGCAGCGTGCGCTTCAGCTCGCGCAGGGTGTAGCGTGCCAGGAGCACGTGTCGGACGACCTTGGGCCCACCGGCTGCCGATCCGGCTGACCCGCCGATGAACATGAGGGCGAGCAGCACGACCTTGGCTTGGGGTGCCCACAGTTGGAAGTCGGTGCTTGCGTATCCGGTTGTCGTCACGATCGAGAGCGCCTGAAACAAAGCGAGACGAACCGATGCGGCCGCGTATGTGCCGCTGGTTAGGAGAAACAAGACCAGGAGCAGCGTCGAGATGAGCACCACGCCGACGTATGCCCTGAATTCTTCGTCGCGAACGACCCTGAGGAAGTGGCCACGGACCACCCGCACCTGCAGCGCGAAGTTGGCGCCGGCGAGGAACATGAACACGCAGATGACCCACTCGGCGGCAGGGTTGTGGTACCCCGCAATCGACTCCGGGTGCGGCGAGAACCCGCCGGCTGCCAGCGTCGTCATGCTGTGACACACCGCGTCGAAGGGCGACATGCCCGCCATCCACAAGGCCAGGGCCTCCACGCCTGTCAGCGCGGCGTAGAGCCGCCACAGTGCGAGAGCCGTCTGACGCAGTTGCGGGGTGAGCTTCTCGTCGGTTGGACCCGGCGCCTCCGCGAAGAACACCTCGCGTCCGCCGATGGCGAGCCGCGGCAGCACGGCGACAAAGAGGGCGATCACACCCATGCCACCCAGCCACTGCGTCATCGAGCGCCAGAAGAAGATGGCGCGCCCGAACCGACTGAAGTCCGTGAAGATCGTCGCGCCAGTCGTCGTGAGCCCGGACATCGACTCGAACAGCGCGTCGATGAAGCCGAGGCCGCTCCACATGTACGGCACGGCTGCCAGATGCGCCATCAGCATCCAGGCACCGGCAACCACCGACAGGCCTTCGACGCGTCGAAGTCGCTCGGTGACCTCGACGGCACTTGCGCCGCCTGACCGGCGCATGACGGCGCCTAGCAGGATGGTGGCGGCCGCAGCTAGGGCGAAACCGACGGCGTCACCGTACTCCGCGTAGTAAAGCGCGACGCCCGCAGGCGCGAGGAACATCGGCCCGAACAGAGCGACCAGGATGCCGATGACGTGAATAACGACCGAAAGACGCATCGTCTTGCTTCTTAGGAGCCGCCGGCGCTCTCGATGAATCCCCAGGTCGGGTCGGCCGCGGCCCGGGTAGAGAACACGAGGACGCGATCTCCTGCCTGCAGGAGATCAGCGCCGCGCGGCACGATCGCGCCGGAGCCGCCGAGAATGGCGCCGATGATGCTGTCGCCCGGGCGATGCAGGTCGCGGATGGCTCGGCCCGCGTATTGGGGTGGCACCTCGAGCTCGAGGACGCGCCCGTCGCCCTCCAGCACGGCCAGCAGGCTGGTCGCGCGCCCCTCAATCTGGTGCACCACCGACGCGATGGCCGCGCCGCGGGCGGAAAGCGCAACGTCGATGCCAACCCGTTCGAAGAGGCGCAGATTGAGCGGATGGCTGACCCGCGTGATGATGCGACGAACCCCGAGCTGGCGCCCGAGCAGCGACGCCAGCAGATTGCGCTCGTCGTTGTCGATGACGGAGACGAGCACGTCGCTGCGGCCGATATCCTCGGCCTCGAGCAGCGCCAGGTCGGTGCCGTCGCCGTTCAGGACGAGCGCGCGCTGCAGACGAGCCGCCAGCAGCTCGCCGCGCTTCGCATCGCGTTCGATGATCCGGAGCCGGATGCTGGACTTGGCGTCAAGCCGCTCGGCGAGCCTGAAGCCGACGTCCCCACCGCCGATGATCGTCACGGTCTGCTGCCGCGCCTTTGCCAACGGCGCAACCCAGCGCTGGACCTGTTCCATCGCGTCGGGGGTACCCATCACCACGACCTTGTCGCCTGCCACGAGCTGGCTGTCACCGCGCGGGATGAAGAAGCTGTCGCCGCGCCTGACGGCGACGAGCAGCGAGCCAAGCGGCAGGCGCAGGCCGGCCACGGTGTGGGCGGTGAACGGCGATCCGGACGCAAGACGGTATTCGAGCAACCGAACGGCGCCGCCAGCGAACTCCTCGGCGTCGATGGCATCTGGCACCGCCACCAGCCGCTCGATATCGGCTGCCAGCTGGGCCTCTGGCCAGACGACGCGATCGATCCCGAACTGAGCGAGGCCGTCATGGCCTTGCGGCAGGCGCAGGAAGTCCTCGCGCGACACGAAGCAGCTCGTCTCCGGCGAGCCGAGCTGGTTGGCCATGGCGCAGGCGACGATATTGACTTCGTCGAGACCCGTGCACGCGATGAAGACATCGGCCCGCTCGGCGCCAGCGCGCTTCAGGGTCTCGCTGGACGTCCCGCCGCCGGCGATGAACTCGACGTCGAGCTTCTCGAACCGGTCCGCCACTTCCGGGTTGTCGTCCACGACCACCACTTCGCGGTCGGCAGCCAGTGCCTGGGCGAGGCCGAAACCGACTTCTCCGCCGCCGATGATGAGGATGTGCATGAGAAACAGCGTCGTCGGACACCTCTCCCGACTTCAGAGCAGGCGCAAGGCAGATTGTGCCACGATCACAGGCTCGGCTCCGCGCAAATGTTCCAGTGAAGAAGCGGACGTGCAGGTCGTTGTGCAAGCTGGAGGCGCGCACCAGGCGCCTCCTACCTCACCGTACCCCAGCGCTACAGTCCGTAGATCTCTCGGTACTTGCGTTCGAGGTACTGCAGATACGGCTCAGGGTCGATGCCCGAACCGGTCACGCGTCGCACCAGGTCCTGTGGCATGTACCGGCGCCCGTGCTGATGGATCTCTCGCCGCAGCCAGGACAGGAGTGGCGAGAAATCACCGTGCCTCATCAGGTCGTCGCGCGACGGTTCGACCGACTGGAACGCATCCCAAAGCTGAACAGAGATCAGGTTGCCCAGCGTGTAGGTGGCGAAGTAGCCCACGAGGCCATCCGCCCAGTGCACGTCCTGAAGGATGCCCTGGGCGGCGTTCTCTGGAACGATCCCGAGGTACTCCCGCATCTGCTCGTTCCACAACTCGGGCAAGTCGTTGACCGCCACCTCGCCCCCGAGCATCGCGATTTCCATCTCGACGCGAAGCATGACGTGCAGGTTGTAGGTCGCTTCGTCAGCCTCGACGCGGATGAGCGACGGCTGAACACGGTTGATGGACCGATAGAACTCGTCCAGGGTCGCCCCGCCGAGCTCGGCTGGAAAGCGCCGCTGCAGCGCGGGAAAGAAGTGTTCCCAGAACGGACGCGACCGTCCGACGAGGTTCTCCCAGAGACGGCTCTGTGATTCATGCACAGCGAGCGATGTGCCGCCCTCGAGTGCCGTGCGAGTCCACCGGCGGTCGGAGCCCTGCTCGTAAAGAGCGTGCCCAGCCTCGTGCATGGTGGCCCAGAGCGTGGAGAACGGCTCTTGCGGATCGAAGCGCGTCGTGATGCGTACGTCGCCAGCCCCAGACGACTCCGTGAACGGGTGCGGCGACGTGTCCTGCCTCCCCCGCGTCCAGTCGAACCCGAACGCCGTAGCGACCTCGACGCCGAAGTCCCAGAGGGCCGGCTCCGAGTACGGCAGCCGCAGAAGCCTGTCGTCAACTTGCGGTCGCTCGGCAATCGCCCTGATCAGCGCGACCTGTCGCGGACGGATGCCAGCAAAGATCGCCTGGACCTCCGAAGTCTTCATGCCCGGCTCGTAGTCGTCCAGAAGGGCGTCGTACGGGTGGTCGGTCGAGGGAAAGAAGGCCACGTATTGGCGCTTCAGACGAAAGACCGTGTCGAGGTGGGGCGCAAAAAGCGAAAAGTCTGCCTCAGCGCGTGCCTGGCGCCAGGCGTGTTGCGCAGCCGACGTGGCCACGGCCAGCTCGGACACGAACGATGCCGGCACTCGCGTAGCCTTGTCGTAGTCTCGGGCGGTCACGGCGAGTATGGCGGTGGCCTCCGAGTGGGCGTCGCTCCCGTCAGCATGCGCTTTCGCGTATTCGAGCCACTCCCCGACATCCGCCGACGTGAACCGCTCGTGGGCTAGCCGTTGGATGGCGGCAAGCGCCTGACCGCGTGCTGCGGATCCGCCGGGCGGCATGTAGACGCGCTCGTCCCACGAAAGGATGGACGCCGCGTGACGCAAGTCGACGACCTCACGCACTCGCGCGCTGAGTTTTTCAAGGGTCGGATCCATCGTGTCGCACCGTCGTATGGCCTGTGATTGTTTCACAGCTCGTGTCCCGAATCGCACATTCGGTGACCGATGACCCGTCGCGTGGCCCGACGGGCGCGCCTGGCTGACAAGGGGCGACGACGAGGAAGATCGGGTCTATGGGAAGGAGGAGTAAGACCGCCAGATGGGATGCCGCGCCGGGAACGTGTCAGGCTCTTTCGTACCCGGGACGCTATCGACGGACCCAGAAAGCGGCCGCAACGAGCAGCCCCAGCCCGATAAGCAGGCGAATCTCGAGGTCGACGCCGAAAAACTGGTCGTGGATCGTGTAGGCCAGGTCTCTGAAGCCTTCCGCCGCCCACGAAATGATGCCGTACTCAGCGAGTGACTGGGCGAACATCGTGAAGTCTCGAGGAACGACCGGCATCCGAGAAGGCATCGGCCGTCAAGACGACGGCGATCCAGGCCGCGCCGGAGGCCAGCGAAACGGCCGTCCAGATGGACAGGATTTTGAGAGCAACGAGTGCCATGGTTCAACCTCCGGTTCGCGCCGTTCCAGCAGGGAGCTGCCGTGCCAAAACGGTCGTGTTCCAGCTCGCGTCGCTGAAATCTCAGTGAAGAGGAGCGACCCGGCGTAAGAACCGTCGCCCGGTCAGGCGCCGAAGTCGCGTCCCTCTCTTGTGTTGCAACCAAAGACTTCAATCAGCGTGCCGGCCGCAAGTTGTTGTCGGGGCAGCCTGCCCGCCGATTCTTCTGGCCAGCGCAGCAGTGAGGTCTGGTCGGAACCAGAAAGCATGGCGGCCCGACGGGCTCGACTACCCCGCAGAAAGGTCTGCCCCCAGCGACCTGCTGTCATAGAATGACCATCATTCGGCTGAATCTGCTGCCATTCTCAATGGGACCTGCGGAGGCGGGCATCGCGCGGACAACGATCCGGTGGCCTTCCCAGCAGTACCTGGAGTGGGTCAAGTATCAGTACGGCCTCACGCTGAGCGGGGATTGGCTCAGAGCGGCGAGGGTGCGCGTCGCCCAGCGGCAGATCCTCTACGAGGACCCGGTCGTCTACGAGTGGCAACACATCGCGACCAAGGCTCTCGTCATCGGGGGAGCCGAGGACCGGCTCGTTACCGAATCCGTCTGCCCACCATTCGTCCAGACATGTCCCACAGAGTCCTGTAACTACAGGAAGTAAATGGGATAAACAGCTGATTAGCGTCTAGGGTCGTCCATTGACTTCCCGCTCAATCCCACAGAAAATGTGGGAGCAAATGAGGGAGCAGGCCAACCCCGGACGACGGCATCCCCAGAAGGCCCTGACCGCTCGAGCCGTGCAGGCATTGAACCCGACTGGACGCGGGAGGCGTCTCGCTGACGGCAACGGCCTCTACTTGCTGATCGCGCCTAGCGGATCGAAGAGTTGGGTCCTCCGGACCATTGTCAAAGGGAAACGCTGTGACATCGGGATTGGGAGCACCACAGTCGTGTCCCTTGCCGACGCCCGTGAGGATGCCCACCGCTTGCGGAAGATGCGCGAGCGGGCCGGCGTCAGCGCGTCGCCCGGACCTGCATCCCCAGCATGCAGCCATCGACGGCGACCACGACGGCGGCGGGCGCGTCGCCCGGG
>Ga0326597_10011565_pt1 | contig 11689 bp, 16 predicted proteins | sample RVTome_12_FD_203789 | JGI IMG/M metagenome (GOLD analysis project Ga0326597, IMG submission 203789) | Soil microbial communities from uranium-contaminated site in the Upper Colorado River Basin, Wyoming, United States - RVT100D185 | ecosystem: Environmental > Terrestrial > Soil > Contaminated >...
TTTTTTTGAAAACGCTCATCTGGTCCCACAGCCTGGCGACGACGGCTTCCAGTTCAGCGCGATGTGCGGGAAAAGCGGTTGTAAGGCTTTGCAAAACTCCCCTTTCGAACGAGGCGTTGTAGGCCACGATCGAGCCTCGCGCGCCCAGGCATTCCAGCAGGGATTTGATCACGCGTGGGCGCGGATCGTGTGGATCAAGGTGCAGGTATTCGCCGTGGTGAAGCGTGCCATCTTCCTCCAGCCGATGGCAGCTGAACTGAAAGGGAAAGTGTTGATACGGCTTCATCCCCACAAAGCGCGGGATGGCTGGGCCGAAGGTCTCAAAGTCGAAGAAGTGCACGGGATACGCCAGCGTCGCAAGCTGCGCACGGATGCCTTCTTTGTTGACGTGCAGAAACGCCTTATGAACACCATCCACGTACGCCTGTTGCTTGGGAGTGAGCGAAAAATCCGCGGGCAGCTCGTCGAGGAACAGGATGTTTCGCTCTCGCAGCTCCTCCTTTTTGGGTCCACTCAAGCGCGGAATGCCGATCGCCAGCTTGCGATCCCCCACGCCCGCCCAACAATGGGTTTTGAACGGGCACTGGTAAGGAGTTGCGCAGTGCTCGCCGATGGGGATGGGGGGCGCTTGACGAAGTTCAAGCAGGCGTTTGAAGTCTCGCAGTCGCTCACGGGCGTCGGGCAGCAGGCCGAGCACTTCATCGGTCACGTCTTCTTGTTTGAACAACTTGGACAGATCCGGATAGACGCACTCGCCGTTGAGCACCATTACCTGCGTGCTTTGGATGGGCAAGCCTGCGCCTTCGAGCACGTAGCGCTGGATCGCCAAGTCGTCCAGATGTTCGTCCTTCACGCGGGTGGAGGATTTTACTTCGATCAGGTCCCAACCGTGCTGCCCCTTAACCAGCACGTCGGCGATGGCGTAGGTGTAGTCGAAGTGAAAGGCCCCTTCAAAGAGCGTCGTTGCGCCTTGAGCGATGGCGGCTTGGGTGTCTGTAACGGCTTTGGACAACTCCTTGTGACTGTTCTGGATCAACACGCCGCCTGGAAAACACAGGCGCGCACGCTGACCCACCTCAAGCCCCTGCTCGAAGAGAAAGCGTTGAAAACCGGGGGCAGGCGTGGCTTTTTCTGGATCATGAATCTCAAGCCACAGCCGCTTGGCGCACTGTAGACCCGAAAGATAGCGAGACTTTGAAAGTGCGGGCATGCGCGCCTCAGATGAAGGTGGCGATCTCGTCCAGCGGCTTTTTCGTGATCTGGGGGACCTTCGCCCCTTCGGCAGGGTAGCCCACCACGAGGTTCAAGAACGGCTTTTCATGCGCCGGACGCTTGAGGATTTCGTTCAGGAAATCCATCGGGCTTGGCGTGTGGGTCAGCATCGCAAGGCTGGCGTGGTGCAGCGCGGCGATCAAAAAACCGGTGGCAATGCCTACGGACTCCTTCACGTAGTAGTGCTTGACCGTTGATCCATCCGGCCTGAGGTCGTGCATTTTGGCGAAGATGACGATCAGGTATGGGGCTACTTCGATGAAGGGCTTGTGCTCGTCGGTGCCCAGCGGAGCCAAGGCTTCGAGCCACTCCTTGGGGGCGCGGCGGGTGTAGAACTCGTGTTCTTCCTGCTCCGCGCGGATGCGGATCTCGCGTTTGACGTTGGGGTTTGAAACCACCACAAAATGCCACGGTTGCAGGTTTGCCCCGTTGGGCGCGGTGCCGGCGGCCAGCAGGCAGTGCTCGATGATCCGGCGCGGCACGGGCCGATCGGAGAATTCCCGCACCGTACGCCGTCGCTTGATGTCTTCGTAGAACTCAAGCGCGCGCCGCTGCATCTCGTCCACGGGGTACTCTCGGTAACTCGTCAGGGAGGCGAGTTCAGGCTTTGGCATGCGTTGATTATGATCCCGTTTGGCTTGACCGTCAAAGTGAGGCTTAATGCGTTCGCTGAGGTTATCATGAGGGAGTTTGAAATGAACCCGTACACTCGACAGCGTGAAGAAGACTATGATTGATTGTCATTCCGGACGCGTGCCAGCGCGATCCAGAGCCCTGTTGCTCGTCATTCCGGACGTGCGCAGCACGATCCGGAATCCAGAAAGTCTTTAGAGCATCTGGATTCCGGCTTTCGCCGGAATGACGAAAAAAGGTGCCGGCAAACAAACTTAGCACTGTCATGCAGCCCATTATTGATGTGGACAGAAAGGAAGCTCTGTATGCGGGTCGCCGCACTCTATGACGTACACGGGAACCTCCCGGCCCTTGAGGCCGTGCTCCAGGATATTCGTCAAGCAGGCGTAGACCATGTCGTGGTCGGGGGCGACGTGGTTCCAGGCCCGATGCCGCGTGAAACGCTTGAGATGAGCGAGTTGGGCGAAGTGCTGTTCTGCCATGCCACGCCGCAAAACGACACTGACGTATTCACCTGCTTGACGCCTGACAGGCGCCTCTTGCCGGTCTTTGAAGGGGTCAACGTATCTGTAGTGGTCTGCGGGCATACTCACATGCAGTTCGACCGTTTGATTGGAAGGATTCGAGTCGTAAACGCCGGCAGCGTGGGCATGCCGTATGGAAAACCGGGCGCCCATTGGCTCTTGCTTGGACCTGGCGTTGAATTGCGGCATACGGCTTACGATCTGGCGAAAGCGGCCGAACGCATGCGGGGCACGCGGTATCCGCAAGCTCAAGGTGTGGCGCAAAACGTCCTGAAACCCCCATCAGAGGAAGAAATACTTAAAGCGTTCACCAAGGTTGAATTGAGGTAATGGCAAGTGCTCCGCGGCTGGCTTCTCTGCCAAACATCGACAACTTGGTAAAATCTGGACATACACTGGCGCTTCACCAAATCGTTTTGGTATAGAACTCTTGGATGGTTTTATCAGAAGCCACCAGAGGCGCTTTGCGCAGTTGTGCGGTCGCCACGATGGTGCGGTCCGCAGGGTCGCGGTGCGCCTATTTCAGCCAAGCATAGTGGGCTCATCAAGGTCGCCGAGGTATGCCACTTTCCCCTGAAATTTGGCGAACACGGTGCTCACATCTTCACCCTCTTTGATTCGCGTAATGCGCAGCACGGGCTTGTCCCGATGCGTGACGATCAACTCTCCGCCCTCGGTTTCCAAGCGGCGAAACAGTTCCAACATGGTGGCTTTGAGCTTGCTTTTCGAGATGGTTTGCATGAAGTGCAACCCCTTTCATGACTCTGGCCATAACCGCAGCTATATTGTCTGCTAAGTAGTATTCGCCATCAATGTTTTGCGTGAAGCTACACTTTCAACTTGCAGCATCATTCATTGAACGGCAAACAGGAGTTTAGCATGACTATGAAGTGTTCCGCCTTCATCGCAACCAGTTTGGACGGTTTCATCGCCAGAAAGAACGGCGACATCCTAATCCCCATCCTCATTGGCGAAGGTATCCCGTTGTTTGGCAAACTACCACATGACGTGAAGCTCGAACACATTGCTACGAATGCGTATGCCAGCGGTTTCGTTCAAAGCAAGTACAGGCTTATTAACGCGACCTGACCCAAACGCGCAAGTAAACGTGAAAGGGAGCTTACCCCTCATGGATCAAAAAGCTTCGAGGAAAGAACGGGAGCGCGGGTACAATGGCAAACCAAGACAAGCCGGTTCGCGGAAAAGCACGGCTGAATAACATGAAATGGTCGTCATTCGCCCATTGAGCGCATTGACCCTCACCGACCTCAAACGCGTCGCAAGCGGCTACTCGTCTGACTCCAAGTATCACGTCGCTTACACGGATTCAGAAGATCATACTTCGTTTGATCTAAGACCCGTCGCTCTCCTAGTCCCCTACGTCAAGGCGTACGACCACCTTGACGAAGAATCCCTTCAGCGATATGGCCCTGCGCTTGGCAGTGGCTTTTCATGTGGGGCACTTGAGGGTGACGTGCTGGTAGGACTCGCCATTGCAGAACCAGACCGTTGGAATCGCAGCGTATGGGTGTGGGAGTTTCACGTCGCGCAAAGCTATCGGCGGCAGGGCATCGGCGGTCGCTTGATGGAATACGTGGTGTTGCAAGCCAAACGAGAAGGCCTCCGCAGCATCGTGTGCGAGACGCAGAACACGAACGCCACCGCCATCCAGGTGTATCGCAGGTTGGGCTTTCGCGTTGAAGGGGTTGATATTTCCTACTATTCGAACCATGATTACCCTGATGGCGAGATTGCCGTTTTTATGAAACGAAGGGTGTCGTAGCCGCATGGTTGCTGCACACGTTGGGCGGTGCCCAGCGGTGGTATTTCAGATCAGGGGCGGAAAACGAGTGTCGGCCTTGCTCCCATTGGCGTTCTACCCGAATTTCAGCGCCAGGGCATCGGCTCGCGGCTGATTGAGCGTGGGCTTCAAGAGTGCAAAAAGAGCGAGTATGATTTGGTAGTGGTGTTGGGCAATCCGCGCTACTACACGCGCTTTGGTTTTGCACGAGCCAAGGCCCGTGGCTTGGACAACGAGTATGGCGCCGATGAAGCGTTCATGGTCATGGAACTCCGTAAGGGCGCTTTGGACAGGCTCAAGGGCATGGTGAAATACGCACCCGAATTCAAGGAAGCCGGCTGCTGAGCGACGAATGACAAACTGCGAGATCAGACCCTTCAAAGTGAACGATATCGAGGCCGTGCTGAGATTGTGGGCGTCGTGCGAGGGGCTCGGAAGAGGCCCCGGCGACTCCGTCGAAGCACTGAGCCGCTTTCTGGAGCGGAACCCTGGACTATCGTTGGTCGCCGTGGACGGCAAGTCGATCGCAGCTGCGGTGCTGTGTGGTCACGATGCACGTCGCGGCTATATTTATCACCTGGCAGTGGCGGCCGAGTACCGACGACAGGGCCTTGCATCTGCGCTGGTGCGCGGCTGTTTGTCTAGTCTGAAAGCTGAAGGCATTGAGCGCTGCCAGGTGTTCGTTCAAGCGGACAACGCAGTCGCAAGAAAATTCTGGGAAGCGGTGGGCGGCAAGCTGCGCACCGATCTGCACGTGCTCTCCATCGCGCTCTGAATCATGCATGCAACGACCCGAATGCCATGGCCGAGATAGATAAACGAAACGTGCTTGACGACGACATGTTCACGTGCCAAGTCACCAAAGACGAAAAGGTGTTCATCTATTGGCATGGGAAGCACGTCAAGACGTTGAAAGGAAAAGAAGCCCGGAAATTCACGGACAAGATGGCAGGTCTGGACCCCAAGGAAGCCCAATTGGTGATGGCAAAGGCAACGGGCAACTTCAAGCGCGGCAATGAACGATAACCCATGCTGCTTGTACCAGGTTGCGCGCTGGATGCAAGGCGCAACGCACCTGCGCAGGTGTGTTGCTATCCAAAGGAGAGTGCACCATGCTGCATGTTCACAAAGTATCTCGGCGTGAATTCTTGACTGCTTCCAGTTTGGCCGCTGCGGGGTTGGCCCTGACGTCTTGTGCACCCACTGCAACCCAGCAAGCCACGCCTATTGCAGAGCCCGCAGTGGCAAGTGCCGATGAGGCCCTGCAACACCTGATGGAGGGCAACCAGCGGTACGTGGCCAACAAAACCGTTGATCCCAATCAGAGCGAAAGCCGACGTATTGAAGTGGCGCAAGGCCAACACCCGTTTGCCACCATCCTCGGCTGCGTAGACTCACGCGTGCCCCCTGAAATCATCTTTGACCGCGGGCTGGGCGATTTGTTCGTCATACGCACCGCGGGCCAAGTGCTGGACAACGCAGTGGTGGGCAGCATCGAATTTGGGGTGGCCGAACTCGGTATCCCGTTGATCATGGTGCTCGGACACGAGAAGTGCGGCGCGGTGAATGCGACCATCGAAGCGCTCGAAAATCATACGGAAGCAGAAGGCTCCATCAGTGCGCTCGTCGAAGGCATCAGACCGGCGGTGGAGAAAGCCAAAGGCCAGCCCGGCGACCTGCTGGATAATGCTGTCAGAGCCAACGTGGAAGCCACCGTCAGCCGTTTGAAAGAGTCGTTCATTATGGCGCAGGCGCTCACAGAAGGAAAGATCAAGATCGTCGGCGGGCGCTATGATCTGGACACAGGAAGCGTGGAAATCACTGTTTCGTGAATAATGAGTACGCCAACTCTTCTGGAGGCGCCACTTCTCTCCATAACTGTACTGCTCAACCCGATACGTGGATTGCACGCTGTAAGGGACAAGTGGCATTGCTCGCAACGATGGCCTTCCCCTACGATGGCGGTTATATCGAGCGTGCTCGCTTGCTGCAAAGGAGCTGTGGTGGAGATCCGAAAGGCAACCTCTGAAGCCGAAATTCAGGCTTGTTTTCGGGCGATGCAAGAACTTCGACCCCATCTGTCGGAAGACGATTTTGTCGCGCAGGTCTTACGTCAAATGAAGAACCACGGATACACCCTCGTCTACGTCGCGTATGAGGGTCAGGTCGTCGCCGCTGCGGGGTACCGCGTGGCGGAGTATCTGGCTTGGGGCAAAGCCCTCTACGTGGATGACCTGGCCACGCACAGTGAGACGCGCAAGCTCGGGTACGGCGGAAAGCTGCTGGACTGGCTTTTGGAGCAGGCAGTGGCATTGGGGCGCGCTCAGTTCCACCTGGATTCCGGAGTGCACCGGCACGATGCACATCGTCTATATCTCGGGCGCAAGCTGCAGATCACGTCGCATCACTTTGCCAAAAAGCTGTCATCGCGACAGGAGGTCAAGCATGCTTAAAGCTGCACGCCACCTCGCCATCTGGCTTGCCGCTTTTTTTGTGGCTGGGTGCTTAGAACGACCCTCAACGTCAACGGCCCTTGCGAGGGGTTGTTCATGCCTTGATGCACCACAACGACGCCGATAATCACCTTAAGGAGAGAGGTTGACGATGACGGAACATCATGCGGCGATGGCGGAGTTGGAAGCCGGATTGGAGCAAGGCAACCGGATTAGCATGGGAGGAAATGAGTGAAAAACCATCACTACATCCTCGATGACCTGCTGGAAGGTTGTCAGGTCATCGGCTTCGATTGGCGATATCTCTACGTCAACGACGCCGTTGCCGGACACGGCCACAAGCCAAAAGCCGAATTGCTAGGGCGCACCATAATGGAGGCGTACCCTGGCATAGAGAACACCGACGTGTTCGCGGTGTTGCGCCGCTGCATGGACGAGCGCGCTCCCTGCGACATGGAAAACGAGTTCGCTTATCCCGACGGCGCCACCGCGTGGTTCGAACTTCGAATTCGGCCCGTGCCTGAAGGGGTCTTCGTCCTATCCATTGACGTCACCGCGCGCAAGCACGCCGAGCAGGAAACCGAGCGACAGCTGTACCGCCTCAAGTCGCTGCGGGCGATTGACCTTGCCATCCTGGGCACAACGGACCTGCAGTTGGCGCTCAAGGCCGTGCTGCAAGAGGCCGTCAACCGATTGCAGGTGGACGCCGCCACCATCTTTCTATTCAACCCCACGACGTTGAAGCTCGACGTGGCCGCCAGCATCGGATTTCGCAGTCACGTGGTGGGACCCATTGGGTTGAGCTTGGGCGAAGGCGTGGCCGGTAAAGCCGCGCTGGAGCGTCGCACCATCGTGGTCCCCGACCTGGCCAAGAGCACCCCGTTTGCCGGCGTGCCCGCGGCGGTTTTGCAGGAAGAAGGGGCCCAGGCGCTGTGCGCCGTGCCCCTCATCGCCAAAGGGCAACTCGTGGGCGCGCTGCGCATCGTCCATCGCACTCCGCTCGACCCCGACCCACACTGGCTGGAGTTCCTGGAAACCTTGGCCGGACAGGCGGCGTTGGCCATCGACATGGGCAGGTCATTCGAGAACCTGCAGCGCTCCAACCTCGACCTGACCCTGGCTTACGATACGACGATCGAGGGCTGGTCGCATGCACTGGATTTGCGTGACAAGGAAACCGAGGGCCACACCCTGCGCGTGACCGACATGACGCTCACGTTGGCGCGCTTGGCCGACATGTCCGAAGCCGAATTGGTGCACGTCAGGCGCGGCGCGCTTTTACACGACATCGGCAAAATGGGCATTCCCGACGCGATTTTGCTCAAGCCCGACAAACTAACGGACGAGGAATGGGTCGTCATGCGCAAGCACCCGACCTATGCGTATGAGCTGCTCTCCCCCATCGCGCACCTGCGCCCCGCCTTGGACATCCCCTACTGCCACCATGAGAAGTGGGACGGCTTGGGCTATCCGCGCGGACTCAAGGGCGAGCAAATCCCGTTGGCCGCGCGCCTGTTTGCGGTGGTGGACGTATGGGACGCGCTGCGCTCCGACCGCCCCTATCGTCGGGGTTGGCCAGAGGAAAAGGTGCGGGAGTACATCCGCGCGCAAACCGGAAAGCACTTCGATCCGAGGGCGGTAGATCTGTTCTGGCAAGCGATCGGTGAAAAGGCCCATGAGCGCGAGCAAGGCGTCGGTGGTGAACCCCATGTGCGCCCATCCAGCGGAAGCAGGAAAGCATGAGTGACTTACGAATCGCCGTCGTCGGCCTGTGGGCTGAGGATGTCCCTGCCACCGCGCATTTCTACCGAGACGTGATTGGCTTGTCTTTGCTTGCGCACCACCACGGAGAGCGGCCGCACTTCGATCTGGGCGGCAGTTATCTGACGATCCTCAAAGGTCGCCCCGTTCCGGCTCAGGATGCGAGTCCCCCGCACTTTCCAGTCGTTGCATTGGCCGTGGAAGACTTGGATGCGGCGACTGAGCGTCTGCGAGCGCATGGGGTCGAAATGCCGTGGGGCGTGGAAGGGGACGCTCAATCGCGCTGGGTCAAATTCTACGACCCGGCCGGCAATCTGGTGGAACTGGTTCAGTTCGAACATCGTGCCTAACGCCCATGCGCGCGGCGATTGCAGCAAATGACGTGGGTCCTTGCAGTCCTTTGACCCATAGGGCACGATGGGTACGCTTAAACTTCAACGCAAAGCAAGGTGAACTCTATGGAAAAACAGAAGTTGGTTGAGCACCTGAACAACGATCTGGCAGGCGAATTGGGCGCGGTCATTCAATACCTGACCTACGCCGCCAAAGCCAGCGGCCCTTACCGACCGCAGTTGGTCCAGTTCTTCATGGCGGAGGTTCCGGATGAGCAAGCGCACGCGCAGTTTCTGGCCAACAAGATCGTGGCCCTGGGCGGCGAGCCGACCACGCAGCCGCGCCCCGTCCCTACCGCCCGCAACAACCGCGAGATGATGGAGGCCGTGCTTGCTGCCGAAAAGCAGGCGGTCAAGGATTACGCCCAACGAGCACAGGAAGCCGAGCAGTACGGCGACAAGGGACTGCAGGTTCAACTGGAGGACATGGTGCTGGATGAGAGCGGCCACGCCGAAGAAACCGAGCGCATGCTCAAAGACTGGCCCCTCTAGCGCCGAATTAAACCAGCAGGCCGCAGTCAGAGCCAAGGGAGGGCGCTTGCTTACGAGGTATCACCTCGACCTCAACCATCCCGATTTCATCGCTGGTCCCTCCCCCCCATTGCAGAAGTTGCGGGACGTGACGGAAGACGACCTTCTCGTTTTTTTCGAGCACCAATTGGACCCGGACGCAACCCATATGGCCGCCTTCTCGGCCAGGGACAGGAACACGTTCCTGATGCACTGGACCAGGGTGTTGGGCAATGAGGCCATTATCAAGAAGACCATCCTCTTCAACGAGCGCGTGGCGGGCAACATCGTGTGTTTCGAGCATTCGGGCAAACGGGAAGTCGGCTACTGGATCGGTAAGGAATTCTGGGGCAAGGGCATTGCCACCCAGGCGCTGTCGCAGTTCTTGAGCCTTGTGAAAGTGCGCCCGCTATACGCCGGCGTTGTCAAGCACAACGTCGCTTCGATTCGGGTATTGGAAAAGTGCGGCTTTGCAGCCTGTGGTCAGGAGGGCGAAGAATTGATCCTGATGTTATCATGATAAGTGAAGGGGGCAAATCATGAAACAGGTGTACATCGCGCAAAACCCCATCGAGGCCAACTTCGTGAAAGGGATTCTCGAAAATGAAGGCATTCAGGCGCACGTGCGGGGAGAATGGGTGTTCGCCGTGCGAGGCGAAGTGCCCATGACGTCCGAGACGTTGCCTTCCGTGTGGGTGGTTCAGGACGCCGACTTCGATCGCGCGGCTGAAATCGTAGCGCAGTTTTGCCGTTGTGAAGCAACTGAGAAGGGGTCTTATACCGATCCGTATAAGACGGTGTGATAAAAGCAGTGCCTACCCGCAACTGTTTAACTGCCCCCTGGTTACGATCGAAAGGGGCGGTATTTTACAAGCGTCTTATATGGCACTCACAGCAACTCCAGTGGTATTATGCGGATCAGTATAAACATTGTTAGGCCGCTTTGGGCGTATCGAAACGGCTTCGATTTCGTGACTGCTCACTAACCGTGCAAGACCGACTGACGATTTTGATCACGGGCGCTGCAGGAAACCTTGGCAGTCGACTCGCGCGCCAGATTGTGCCTACTGGGCATGAGCTACGGTTGATGTACCACCGCAAACCATTGCCCGAAGACGTGGCGCATGTCGCAAACGTTCGTCCAATCAAGGCGGATCTCGGTGATCCAGCGACGTTACCTGCGGCGGTCGAGGGCGCCGACGTACTCGTCCACTTTGCGGGCCGGCTATTTGCTCCGCATCCAGAGCGCTTTCTGCCGGAGACCAACACGCGCTGGTTCGCCAACCTGTTGACTGCCGCTCTCCAGGCGCAGGTGAGCCGGGTCATCCTGATTTCGTTTCCCCATGTTGAAGGTCCAACGTCCGTGGAGCGGCCAGCGACGGGGCGACTCGATCGCTGCCCGATCTCGGTGCATGCCCGTACGCGCTTGGATGAGGAGCGACTTCTCGTCAAGCGCACGCAGGACACCGCGACGAGCCCGGTGATTCTTCGACTCGGCATGATCTACGGCCGTGGAATCCTGATGGTCGAAGCTGCGCGCTGGCTCGCACGACGGCGGCTCCTCTGTGTTTGGCGGGAACCAACGTTATTCCAACTTCTCTCGACCGCCGATTATCTGCGCGCAGTCGAAGCGGCCATCTTTAAGCCTGGGGTTCGAGGAATTTATCACGTTGGGGACGAACAACCAGTCACACTTCAGAAGTTCCTGGATGAGGCCTGTCGGGTATGGGGCTATCATCGGCCCGTCCGGATGCCGTTCTGGGCGATCTACGCAGCGGCGTGGTTATGTGAGTGCTTCGCGATGATCGCGAGAACCCCGTCGCCTCTCACGCATGATTTCGTTCGGCTGGGACGAGTGCCTCACTGGGGTGATACAGGCCGTGCCCGAGAGGAGCTGATTCCGCAATTGTTGTATCCAACATTCGAAACGGGCCTGTCAACTCTTTGACCGGCGGCGGTCTAACACGGACTGGACCCGACGGCGCCGAGAACGGTGACGCGCCGCGGGTCAGTCCTGGGCGTTGGGCGCTAAATCCGAAAGTGACACCTTTATGGCAATGACTTCCTCCGTTTCTAAACTTTCCAGGTTACGTAACCTGAGTGTTGCTTTGGCTGTCGTTGGCCTGGTTATCGGTGGGGAATATTTCTTTCGACACTATGTTCTATTTTGGTTGCCCATCTTTGGAACTTTATTGATCAACGACATGCTTTCTCTGTTTTTGGTCTATTTACCAGAAGCCGTGGCATTTTCAAAGCCCCTGGTTTCAACCCTGGGGATATAGAAAATGTCCTTGCATTATGTAGCTCGATGCTATATAATGCAAGGCATGGGTGACAGAGAAT
>Ga0326597_10011566_pt1 | contig 11688 bp, 9 predicted proteins | sample RVTome_12_FD_203789 | JGI IMG/M metagenome (GOLD analysis project Ga0326597, IMG submission 203789) | Soil microbial communities from uranium-contaminated site in the Upper Colorado River Basin, Wyoming, United States - RVT100D185 | ecosystem: Environmental > Terrestrial > Soil > Contaminated >...
CGAGTGCGACGTCGCCTGAGCTTGAAATTTCGATACGGCGTGCTCTACACGATCCGGCCCGACACTATTCGCGTTCTGGCCGTCATGAATTTGCGCCGCCATCCCCTGTATTGGGTTGGTCGGTCACAGCCAGCGGCCCAACACCTATCAGCCCTCTCCTCGTCAAGGGCACAGACCTTCTCCGTCCGGTCGTCGAATCAAGAAGACGCGCGACCGTCAGCGATAACCGCCGAATCACTGCGTCCCCTTTCAGGGCCGTCTTCGTTTCCAGTGCAGGTTGGCATCCCGATGTGGGGATGGACCCAACACCTATCGAGGCTCAAGCTTCGCGTGGCGAAGCGCATAGGTCGTGGGACCTGCGCGGCCTAGAAACTCATTCGGGCCCTCATACCGGCCTCCTCATGACGAGCGACGTCGAGTGCGCGTCCGTTGTCGGCAGGCGCGGGGGAGGGGCAGCGCATCGCGGGAACGCGTGTGCGTCTGCACGTGGAGATCGCTTACGGCGTGACCCCGCTCGGCGTGTTCCAGCCGCCGACATCGGCCGCGAGCGCCTCGGCCTGCGGCGGCCCCCAGGTACCTGGCTGGTAGTCGTAGAGCGGGCTGGTCCCTCGGACAATCGGATCCACGATCGTCCACGCGGCCTCCACGGCGTCCTGGCGCGCGAAGAGCGTCGGGTCCCCGCTCATGGCGTCGCCCAGCAGCCTCTCGTACGCGTCCATTCGACCGTCCATGCCCTGCCTCGAATGCTCGACAACCGACAGCTCCAGCGGCTGTCCCAGCATCCCCTCTCCAGGCCGTTTGCTCAGGGCGCCAAGAGCGATGCCGACGTCTGGACTCAGGCGAAAACGCACGTAGTTGCCGACTGTCGATGGCGGCGGCTCAGTGAAGACCACTTGCGGCGGGCGCTTGAACTCCACGAACACCTCGGTGACCGTAGCCCGGAGGCTCTTGCCCGCCCGAACGTAGAACGGCACGCCCGCCCAGCGCCACGAATCGATGAAGAGCATGAGTGCGGCATACGTGGCGACATCGGAATCCTTCGAAACACCCGGCTCGTCGCGATACCCGAGAAACTGGCCACGCACCAGGTGCTCGAAACACAAGGGTCGCACCGTGCGCAGCACCTTCGCCTGCTCGCTGCGAATCGCGTCGGGCGCCGCCGAGGAGGGCGCTTCCATGGCCAGGAAGCCCACAATCTGCAAGAGGTGATTCTGGACCACGTCGCGAATCACGCCAACTTCTTCATAGAACTTGCCTCGTCCGGTAACCCCGAAGCGTTCAGCCATGGTGATCTGCACGCTCCTCACGTAGTACCGATTCCAGACGGGGTCGAGAAACGCGTTGGCGAACCGGAAGTACAGAATGTTCTGGACGGCTTCCTTCCCGAGGTAGTGGTCGATCCGGAAGATCGCCTCTTCGGGGAATACGTGGTGAAGTGTCGCATTGAGCGCCCTCGCCGACTCGAGATCGCGACCGAACGGCTTTTCGACAACGACACGCGCCTGTCGGGTGCAACCCGCTTCGTGGAGTCGCTCCACCACGGTCGGGAACATGCTGGGGGGAATGGCAAGGTAGTGGATTGGCCGCCGAGCATCTCGCAGTTCACCGCCCAACTTGGTGAACGTGGCTGGGTCGTTGTAGTCGCCGTCAACATAGCGCAGGAGCGCTGCCAGGGACGAGAAGGCGGCTTCGTCATAGACGCCGGCGTCAGTGATCGACGCCCTGGCGCGCTCGACGAACTGGTCCAGCGTGAAGCCGGACCTGCCGAGGCCGATCACGGGACAGGCGAGTCGGTCACGTTTCACGAGCGCGAGGAGGGCCGGAAAGATCTTCTTGTAGGCGAGATCTCCGGTGGCGCCGAACAACACCAGCGCGTCCGACAAGGCCGCGGCCGTCGTCGTCACTTCTTCTCCACGTGTCCGCCGAACCCGAAGCGCATCGCCGAGAGCACGCGGTTCTGGAAGTCGTCCTCGCCTCGGGACGCGAAGCGCTCGAAGAGCGCCGCGGCGAGGACGTGGGCGGGCACGGCCACCTCGTTGGCGGCCGCCACCGTCCATCGGCCTTCGCCGGAGTCAGAGACGCGCCCTTCGAACTGGGCGAGGCTGTGGTCGTCCGCGAGAGCCTGGGCCGTGAGGTCGAGCAGCCATGACGTGACGACGCTACCGCGACGCCACAGCTCCGCAATGTCCGCGAGATTGAGGTCGTACTGGAAGTGTTCGGGGTGTCTCAGCGGCGTCGTCTCGGCGTCGCGGTCGTGGCTGGCCGCGCCGATCCCGGCGTGCTTGAGGATGTTGAACCCCTCGGCGTAGGCGGCCATGAGACCGTACTCGATGCCGTTGTGGATCATCTTCACGAAGTGCCCGGCACCGGCGGGTCCGCAGTGCAGATATCCTCGATCGGCGGTGCTGCCGGTCGTTTGGCGGCCTGGCGTCGCGAGGATCGAACCCCGGCCGGGAGCCAGCGTGGCGAAGATCGGATCGAGGCGCGCGATCACCTCGACCTCCCCGCCAATCATCAGGCAATAGCCCCGTTCCAGGCCCCAGACGCCGCCGCTCGTACCCATGTCAACGTAGTGCAGGCCGCTCGGGCCCAGTCGCTTCGAGCGGGCGATGTCGTCGTGGTAGTGCGAGTTGCCACCGTCGATAACAATGTCGCCAGCCTCCAGCAGCGGCGCGAGTTCGTCGATCGAGGCGTCCACGTACGCAGCCGGGACCATGAGACAGAGGGCACGCGGCGTCTCGAGCTTCGAGACGAACTCCTCGAGCGACGACGATCCGGTCGCCCCTTCACGCACGAGCGCGTCGACGACGGTCGGTTGTCGATCGTAGACCACCGAGGTGTGACCTCCCCGCATGAGCCGGCGCACCATGTTCGCGCCCATCCGACCGAGGCCGATCATTCCCAGTTGCATTCAGACTCTCCCATCTCGTGAAACCCCCTCGTCGCGAGGCGACGGCCGATGCCATGAGGCGTACAATGTCAGCAGCCGCAGCGAAGTGCCACTCCGATGCGTCTTCGCCGAACCATGACCGCCCGGATCATCATCGACGCCGCGACGGGCCTTGGCGAGACCCTGACCGCGCTCCTGTTACACGAAGCAGCCCGCGCCTTCGAAGAACGTGGACGTTTCGGCCTTGCCCTCCCCGGCGGCTCCGTGGCGACGACGTTCTTCCCCGTCGTCGCCCGCAACGCCGATGTGTTGTCGGGCGCCGACTTCTTCTGGGCTGACGAGCGTGCCGTATCGCAAGACGACCCGGAGTCGAACTACAGGCTCGCCCGAGTGCTGCTCCTCGATCCGTTGGGCGTTCCACCAAGCCGCATCCATCGAATGGAGGCGGACGCCGAGGATCTCGACGCTGCCGCGGCCGCCTACGAGGCCACGCTGGTGCGGGTGCTCGGCAGCCCTGGTCGCCTGGACGTCGTCCTCGTTGGGGTCGGCCCCGACGGTCACGTCTGCTCGCTCTTTCCCGCTCATGCGCTTCTGGCCGAAACCAGGCGGCTGGTGGCACCGATCATCGACTCCCCGAAGCCCCCCGCGAGGCGCCTGACCCTCACGCTGCCGGCAATCGAGAACGCGGGCCTCGTGATCGTGGCCGCCTTCGGGCCGGCGAAGGCGTCGGCGATCGGCGCGGCTCTGACCGACGAACGGTCGGCACTACCGGTCGCCAAGGTCGCGCGGCGCGCGCGGCGTGTGCTCTTCCTCCTCGACCCGGCGGCCGGGCACTTGGTGCCCCCCAGTCACGCAAACCTCGGATCCCGGAGCCCAACGTGATCCTCGCTGGCGACATCACGAATCAGAGCCACCGACGAATCATCCCATGGCTCAGACACACACCGCGCCAATCATCGTACGCGTACCGAGTGTGCTCTTTGGAGGACATCGTTCAGTGTCGATTGGTCCGACGATTCCTCTCCCCCGAACAACTTGCAGGAGTTCCTTCTTGGCACTGCGCTTGCTTTTTACTCCGGTAGTTGACGCACGAGGGTCGAGAGGAAGCACAGGCGCACGGCCCGTACTCTCGACGACGTCGACCAGGAGGAGACCATCCATGAGGAAGACGCTACTCGCCACGATGCTGGTACTGGGATTCGCAAGCGTCACGTCCGCTCAAGCTCACACGAATATGGAGCTCTTTCGCGACGTGTCGACACAGATCAACCGCTACGTGCATTTCACGATCTTCGACAGCGTCTCTGCCAACGTTGACGACGGCTTCGTGACACTGTCAGGGAAAGTGACGATGCCCTACAAGGCTTCCGATCTCGAGAAGCGCGTGGCGAGGGTCGAAGGGGTGCGAGGCGTCCAGAACAACATCGAAGTGCTGCCCGTCTCGTCGTTCGACGACCGCCTTCGGGTGGGCATCGCGAGAGCCCTGTACTCGCATCCTGCCCTCTCGATATATGCGCGCGGGGTGGCGCCGCCCATTCACGTCATCGTCGAACACGGTCGCGTGACGCTCGTCGGCGTCGTCAACAACGAGATGGACAAGACGATCGCCAACTCGGTAGCGCGATCATTTCTGGCCTTCGACGTCAAGAACGAGTTGAAGACCAACTCAGAGATGACGCGGCAGCTGGAGGAGCTTTAGTGATTGGGTGCCTGGCCGATACTGCCCGACCTGGCGGGCTCACGGTTTGGACCGTGAGCCCGCCTCGCTCATCTGGAGTCGGTCGAGTTACCCCCACAATCCTCACGTGTGCCAACGGGGGTACACGCGGTGTGCGATCGCGCATGTCGAGACATTTCCTCGTTCCTGAGTACGCTGAGGGAACCATCCACTTCGAGGACCGCCAAGGCAGTCGCGCTAGCTTCCGGCGTGGGGCTCGAGCGTCAGTGGATCTCGAGGTGGCAGGTGAGTCACCGCGCCGCCGAAGAAGTCAGCCATCGTGGCGCGACCGTCGGAGTCGCCCTTGGCGATCTCGTCCCACTTACCGACGAGGAGAAGAACGACCTCGTCGGGCTTCAGATGCTGCTGCGCGACCCTTCGGACGTCGTCTGCAGTGACGGCCTCAACCTGCGGGCGCCACAACTGCCAGTACTCGTGGGACCGTCCGATGAAGGCGTCGTAGGCGAACGTGCTCGCGATCTGCCCGGCGGAGTCGAAGCGCTGTGGAAACGTCTGGATCAGCGAGCCTTTGGCAATCTCGAGTTCCTCGTCGCTGACGAGTTCCTCCTGGATACGCCGTACCTCTTCAAGCGAGATCTTGGCGGCGAGAGCCACGGTCTCGTTCTTCGACTGAAACGAAACGGTGAAGGTACCAGGCTGGAACGGGTCGAAGGAGAAACTCGAGCCGGCCGAGTACGCAAGCCCCTCGTCTGAGCGAACGCGCTTCATGATTCGCGAGGTGAAGCCGCTCCCGCCAAGAATGTGGTTCATGACCTGAAGCGCCGCCCGATCGGGATTCGACCAGTCGGTCCACTGCGGCACGAGGTGGCCGATAAGCACCTTGCCCTGGGGGATGTCTTTCTCGACGTGATAGACACCCGGAACCACGACGTGCATTGACTCGGGCGGTGGCCACCGGTTCGAATCGCCGTCCCCAGGCCAGTCGGCGAGCCCGCGCTCGAGCGTCGCCAGGATCGTGGGGGTGTCGACGTCCCCTGAGACGCTCACGATCATATTTTCTGGCCGCCAGTACCTCGCGTGAAAGGCCTGGAGATCCTGGCGCGTGATGGCGTCCAGGTTCTGCTTCCTCATCCGACGCGAGCCGTAGTAGTCGTTCCCGTAGAGCAACCAGCTCCACTCGCGGCCGAGAATGGCGTCGGCGTCGTCATTTCGCTGTCGCATCGCCTCCAGGGTGTTGCCCTTCTCGACCTCGAGCCGCTCGGGGTCGAAGCGAGGGTGTCGCAGCATGTCGAAGAAGAGCGCGAGCGACTCTTCGAAGACCGGTGTGATCGAGCGAACACCCGCGCTGGCGGTAGTGTCCCCTCCGGAGCTCGAGAGACTGGCGGCGAGAAACTCCACCTGCTCGTCGAAGTCCCTGGGTGCGAGACGCTCGGTCCCACCCGAGCGGATCAGGGAGCCCGTGAAGCCCGCGAGCCCTACATGCTCGTCGGACTCGAGATAGCTCCCGATCTTCAGGGTCGCGGTGAGCGAGACAAGCGGGAGCGTGTGGTCCTCGGCAACATACACGACCACGCCGTTCGAGAGCTGGTGCCGATAGGCGTCGCCGTCGGGAACCGAGAAATCGAGCGGGCCAAAAGCGATCGTCTCTGGCCGGTCGGGAATCGTGTCGGGCTCGGCGACTCGGATCACCTGCGCGTAGAGGGGGCTCGTGACCGTGAGCGCGAGCAACAGCGTCGCACATCGGCTCATGGTTGCACCTCCGCACTGGCGACATTGCGTTGGTAGAAGGCTACGGCGCGCCGGTCGAGGTCGAAGTACTCAGCGGCGACTCGTTTCACGTCCTCGACGGTGACAGCGAGCGTGCGGTCAGCCCACTCGTTGATGTACTGCCAGTCGCCGAGACCGTCATAGACGAGGAGCTGGAGCAGGAGGTAAAAGCCGCTCGCGAGCCTCTGATACGCGCTCGCCGTGATCTGATTCTTCACCTTCTGGAGCTCGCGCGTGGGGATGGGCTCGTCGCGGAGCTTCACGAGCTCGGCCACGAGGGCCTGCTGGAGTCTTTCGGGCGTGCTGTCGCCCTTGGCCTCAGCCTGAAGCGAGAACGCCCCCGCCCACTTCTTGGAATCCTGGAACGCGCCCGCGTCCGAGGCAATGCCCTGGTCGAGCACGAGCGACGTATAGAGCCTCCCACTCTGGCCGTTGAGAAGGCCGGCGAGCACGTCGAGCGCGTACGAGTCGCGGTGACGGAACGGCACGGTGTGGTAACGCAGCTCCACCTGCGGCTGGCAGTCGCAGCTGGCGCGCATCTCCTTTTCCGCCGTTTGCTCCATTTCGAGGGTGACGACATCGGGCGGCTCGGGGCGCCGCTCGAGCCGACCGAAATAGCGCTCGGCGAGCTCCTTCACTGCGTCGAGCTCGAAGTTACCCACGAGCGCTGCGGTCACGTTGTTGGGAGCGTAGTAGGTGTCGAAATATGTCCGGGCCTGCGCGAGGCTCAGCACCTGAAGATCCGACGGCCAGCCCACCACCGGCCAAGTGTAGGGGTGGGACTGCCAGAACATCGCATCAAAAAGCTCCTCGAACTTCCCCGTCGGGGTCGACTCGGTACGGAGACGCCGTTCCTCATGAACGACGTCGCGCTCCGAGTAAAACTCCCGGAAGACGGGATGGAGAAGCCGGTCCGACTCCATCCAGAACCACAGCTCGAGCTTGTTGGCGGGGACGGTGATGAAGTAGACGGTGACATCCTGGCTGGTGAAGGCGTTCATGCCCGAGGCGCCCTCAGACGTGTAGATCTTGTCGAACTCATCCTTGACCATGAGTGCGCGCTGCTCGGCGACGAGTGCGTCGAAACGCGTCTGCAGCGTGACGAGCTCCGGCGGCCGGGCATCGGGCGCATACGGGTCCTCGATCTCACCCAGCCGGAAGCGCTCGCGCTGCTGCTCGTAGATCGCGCGGATCTGGGTCTGAATCGTCTCCTGCTCGTCGATGATCTCGAGATCGCGGCGGCTGTTGGTCGTCCCGATCTTCTTGGTCCCCTTGAACATCATGTGCTCGAAGAAGTGGCTGATGCCGGTAATCCCTGGCCGCTCGTTGGACGAACCGACGTGCGCCACCCACCCGGCCGTCACGGTCGTGAGTTCCGGCCTCTGCACGGCGAGAAACGTCATGCCGTTGGCCAGCTCGAAGCTCTGGACCGGAACCTTCGCGGTCTGACCATAGACGGTTGCAGCAAGTCCTTCGAAGAGCGCGAGCGCCAAGAGCAAGCGTCTCGGTGTCATGGCTGTCATATTATCGCGCGCCGCCCACGTGTGTGAGTGGAGGTCGCCAAGGGCTTCAGACCCAGTCGGAACCGGTGTGCGCATGCCGCCGGTCCACCACGAGCATCTCGGTCACGCAGAGAGCGACGCTAGGAAGACCCGACGACGGCGTACGCTGAAGATTCACCCGCGATCTTCGACAACGACAGGCCAGCCCTGCTACTGGTAAGACGTCACGGGGCGAGTCTGTTCGTGGCCCTGCCGCGCGAGCACTCCCGACGGACATGCCCACTCACACGCGCTTGGTCGGGCTGAGCCCGGTATTTTCTATATAGTGTGTGTGCAATGTGGCCGACGGGGTGGGCTGCGGACCTGCGCAACCTGCTTTGTGGCACCCAGCTGTCTTCAACCGAGGGAGCAGGCGGTTCCAATGGGTGCAGGTTCTGACTATGACACTCTCCTCACGACGACAGATCCGTTGACACGTCGAACTCGGCCCTTTTGCCGTGCTTTCGTAGCGTTCAGTTGATGCGCCGAGTTCTCGGTGGACTGCTGGCGGGCGCCCTTCCTGCTCTCTCACAGCGCGGTCTTGAAGGCCTCCGAGGCAGGGAGCTGCGACGGAGACCAACCCTGCAACGCGGGCGCTGCACTCCGGGGGGCCGCTTCGCAGGCACCGACCGCACCAACGTCCCGTGTGAGCGAGTCCCAGGGTTGGGTGCCGCTCGGCCCACTGCCGGTCGACGAGGCGGGCACCACTGGGCGCGGCTACCAGGCTCCTCCCGACGGCGCCGGCCTCGTCGAGCCAGGCCGCAACCAGATCGCCCTGCACCTGGCCGCCGCCAACTATCTCTACGGAGAAGAACGGGCCGGATTCCGGATCGCCGAAAAATTCGAGACGCACACCGCCGCGATCGAGTTTCGACGCGGGTTTTCGAACCGGGTCCTTCGTCGCTTCGAGCTCGGCGGCCAGCTCCAGGTGCATCGAAACACCGAGGGCTTCCTGAATGGTTTCATCGGCGGGTTCGAAAAGCTCGTCGCACGGACCACAGGCCATCAATCGGCGGTGAACACACTGCGAACCGACCTGAGCCGCGACTGGCCGCTCATCAATCTTGTCGAGAAGGACGGTCAGGACTTCTACCGCCGCGAAGGCCCGGTCAGTGGCCTGGGCGACGTGGCGCTGTTTGTCAGGACAGCCTTGACGGGAGACCCCTCGGCGGGATCGGCCACACTGGCCGCACGTGTGATGGTCAACATCGCGGGTTCTGAGGCGCTCACCTCAGGCAACTACGTGAGCGCGGGACTGAGCGCGAGCAAGCGAGTGCTTGGCTGGCTGGCGCTGCATGGCGACGCGCGGGTCAGCCTGCCGATCGATCGAGACAATCGGGCCGGGCTGCCGCTCAAGCGCGGCACGGTCGGCGCCATGGGCGCGGCGGAGTTCAGAGTCTCGCAGAAGACGTCCCTGGACCTTCAGTTCGACGTGAACGGCACCCCCTACGCAGCGACAGGCACCCGGGCCTTCGACCGTCCGTACAGCGCCATTGAACTCGGGATCAGCCGACTCTGGGGCAACAGGGTGCTGACGCAGCTCTACGGCCGCGAGAACATGAACATGCGGCCGATGCAGGTGCAGCCCAACCTTGACCCGGACTTCTCGGTCGGCATCAAGCTGACAATCCGTTGACCTCGCCAGAGGGCCGCGGCGACCAAAGTGTGGCACGGTCGGTGCTCACCCCAGAGCACGCAGGCCCCCGTAGAGAGACCAGCACGCCCGCGGCGCCGACTATTGAGGCGGCTCCGCGGGAGTCGCGGTATCGAGTCGCTCGATCACCTCGCTGGTCAAGTCCATCCCGGGGGCACTCCAGAGAACGGCCTGATCACTGCTGAGCACAAGCTGAAGATCCTGAATGCCCACGACCTCGTCGAGCACCCCCTTCACCCGTTGCTGCACGTCCGCCTGCGTCTGCCGCTGCAGATTCTGAAGCTCCAACTGTGCCTGCGCCGTGGAGCGCTCGAGATCGGTCCGCTGTTGCGACTCCTGCTGCTGCAACTGGACACGGACGGCCTCATTGGTCGCCTGAGCCAACTGCTGTCGAAGGTCTTCGAGAGCTTGTTGCCTGGTTCTCAGTTCGCCGAGACGCCGTTGCTGCAACTCACGGACTCGAGCCAGCTGAGCCTTCCCTTCGGCCGACTCGGTGAAGACCCGTTGAATACTCACATATCCGACTGGCAGCGAGGGGCCTGACACGGCTTGCTGGCCGGCGAGTACGACGCCCGCCACCAGCGCACCGACACCGATCGTTGTAAGAAATGTGTTCATAGGCTGGCTGCTCCGTTAGGGACGAGGGTGTCATCTCGAGCACCACCGCAAGCGTACAACGTGGTCCGAGGCGGGTCCACCGTTGTCGGCACCCGCGCTTCTGCCGGGCAGGCTCGAGAAGCGTGGCGAGTGTCTCATGGGCCACCAGCAGCATGCAGACCCTCGGACACGGATGCGCGTGACGGGCAGCCTCCGAAGCCAGGGAGCCGGTCACTCCTGGCGACTTGGGTTCGCCTCTCCCACGAGTGCATCACTGCCGGTGCACTCGTCGTACCGGCGCATGGATGTGGACGCGCCCTGGAGGCTGCCGGTTCTCTGGCACAATGAGGCTGTGGAGTGTCCGCAATGCGGTTCGCCGATGCAGGAAGACACATTGGACGGCCGCAACAGCCGACCCGTGACAATCAACCTCTGTCACGCCTGCCAGGCCTTCTGGTTCGACAGACACGAGAGTCTGAGCCTCACACCCGGCTCGACGCTCACGCTGTTCCGCACCATCGGAGATCACTCGGCTCTGGCGGGGGTGCCTCGGATCGCGTCGCCATCCTGCCCCCGTTGTCGATCTCGGCTGCAACGAGTCCACGACATGCAGCGCACGACCCGCTTCGAGTACCTCAAGTGTCCGAACAACCACGGCCGCCTGACAACCTTCTTCAATTTTCTCCGAGAGAAAGACTTCATTCGCCCGCTGACGCCGGCGCAGATAGAGGAGCTGCGTCAGAACGTCCGGACCGTGAACTGCTCCAACTGTGGCAGTGCGGTTGACCTGTCCAAACGGACTGCGTGCGACCACTGCGGCTCACCGCTGTCGATGCTTGACATGAAGCAAACCGAGGCGATGATCGCGCAGCTGCGCGAGGCTGACCGCGAGCGGGCGACCATCGATCCCGCGCTGCCGCTGGATCTCCTGCGGGCCAGGCGAGAGGTTGACGCAGCGTTCGATACATTTGAGAGAGACGACTCCTGGTTCCGCAGCGCGTCGGACCAGGGCCTGGTCGGCGCGGGTCTCGCATTCGTGGCACGCTGGCTCAACAAGAAGGTGTAGCGGATCGAGACCCCGCCTCACACAAGGAGCGTATGACCTATGGGCATCATGGACTTCATCAAGGGCGAGCTGCTCGAGATCATCGAGTGGAACGACGACTCGCGCGACACGTTGTCGTGGCGTTTTCCGGACGAAGACAAGGCAATCAAGAACGGCGCGCAGCTCATCGTCCGGGAATCGCAGGTCGCACAGTTCGTCTACCTTGGCGAGTTTGGCGACACATTCGCTCCCGGCAAGCATCGCTTGACCACAGACAACATTCCGGTACTGACCCGAATCAAGTCGTGGCCGTTTGGCTTCGATTCTCCCTTCAAGGCCGACGTCTACTTCGTGACCACACGGTTGTTCACCGGCAACAAGTGGGGCACGTCGAACCCGGTGATGGTCAGGGACACCGACTTCGGCATGGTTCGTCTGCGCGCGTTCGGCACCTACGATTTCCGGGTCACGGATCCCAAAACGTTTCTCCGCGAAGTGGCAGGGTCGGACCACAAC
>Ga0326597_10011567_pt1 | contig 11686 bp, 11 predicted proteins | sample RVTome_12_FD_203789 | JGI IMG/M metagenome (GOLD analysis project Ga0326597, IMG submission 203789) | Soil microbial communities from uranium-contaminated site in the Upper Colorado River Basin, Wyoming, United States - RVT100D185 | ecosystem: Environmental > Terrestrial > Soil > Contaminated >...
TTCCACTACACGCTTTTCAGCAGCGTCTTTTTCGGCGGCTTCGCCGGCATTTATTTTTGGTTTCCAAAAATGTTTGGCCGGATGATGAACGAGACGCTGGGCAAGGTTCACTTCTGGCTGACGTTCATATTTTTCAATGGCGTGTTCATCCCCATGCATCTGGTCGGTCTGCGCGGCATGATGCGGCGCATCTCCAACCCGATGCAGTATGAGTTTTTGAAAGCAATTGAACCGCTCAACATGTTCATCACCTTGATGGCAATCTTGTTGATTTTGTCGCAGCTCGTTTTCGTGGTTAATTACTTCTGGAGTCTCCTGCGCGGGAAAGTCGCCGAGGACAATCCCTGGCAAGCCAACACCCTGGAGTGGACTACCAGTTCGCCGCCACCCCATGAAAACTTCGTGACCGCGCCGGCTGTTTATCGTTGGCCCTACGACTACAGTTTGCCCGATTCGACGGCGGACTGGTTACCGCAGAATCGTTCCGAAGCGACCGCCAAGCTCGTAACACCCTAGGAGAGAACCGCGTGACGACTCAAACAGCCGCCATATCTGAAATGGAAAGCCCGGTTGGCAAGAACGGCACCTGGTGGTTCCTCGCATCCGAAATACCGATCTTCGGCGGGCTCATCGCCGCCTATATCGTCATGCGCTTAGGCAGCGCCGGTTGGAGCGAAGCTTCGAGTCATTTGAATTTTACCGTCGCGTTGCTCAATACCTTTTTGCTCCTGACCAGCAGCATGACCATCGTCATGGCCCACGCCGCGGTCCAGCGCGCAGCACTCAAGCGCGCCGCCCATTTTCTCGGCTTGACGATTTTACTGGGACTGGGATTTCTCGGCATGAAGGCATTTGAGTACAGCACCGAGATCGGCCATGGTTTTCTCCCCAGCTCGGGAATATTCTGGTCGTTCTATTACGGCATGACCGGACTGCACGCGCTCCATGTGTTGGCGGGGATCATCGTCAATGTCGTCTTATGGAGCCAAACCGTGACAGGCAGCCTAGCGCAACAGCCGCATCGCGTCGAGTTGGCCGGTCTATACTGGCATTTAGTCGATATCATCTGGATTTTTTTGTTTCCGCTGCTTTATCTCGCCTAGAAGGAGCCAACCTTGGATAGCGTTCACGAGCGTCATTACCTGATCATCTGGCTCTGGCTCATCGCCTTAGTCGCCGTCTCCGTCGCTGCCGCATCGGTACTGCCAAAGCCGCACGCGATCGTGCTGATTTTTTCGGTTGCCATCGTCAAGGCGTTTCTGGTAGCTAAGCACTATATGCATTTGAAAAACGAGCGGGCGATCATCTATGCCATCGCGCTCGTTCCGATAGTTTTCGTCATGATATTATTCCTCGGGCTAGTTCCCGATTTTGTCTGGCACCTGACCAAGAAATAATTGTTCGGGCGCCCAATACCGCGTCAACGAGACAGCCGGATGAACCAAACGAACCCATCGAGACGCGACGTAATGTCGCTGGTCGCGATGACTGCGGGTCTCTTGCTCAGTTACGGTCTATTTGCGGTTCAGGGCCTGCTCTTTCTGATTCCGCGCCGGCTCGCGCCGCGCACGCGCCGTATCTTCGCCGGCCAAATCGATCAGTTCGAAGTCGGCGCCATCAAATCCGTATTGGATCTGCAGGGCAACGAAATCCTGATCAAGCGCGACGCCCAGGAGCTGCGCGCGTTCAATTCCACCTGCCCACATCTAGGCTGCCGGGTGCACTGGGAGAACGACCGCAAGCGCTTTTTTTGCCCTTGCCACAACGGCGCGTTCGACCAAAACGGCGTCGCCACCGAAGGTCCGCCGGCTGCCGCGGGACAAAGCCTGGCGACGCTGCCCTTGGAAGTGGACTCCAGAAGCGGCGTGGTCTATCTCGAAGTCAAAGACAGTCGGAAAAAGCTCGCATGAAATCCGAACCACAGACGCACTGGCAGCCGGCGTTGATGGCGCGCATCAAGTCCATGCTGCCCATCGATTGGGAAATCATTCGGCATATGGGCGCCGAGCCGATCCCCTACCACCTTAAGAAGTGGTGGTTCTGTCTGGGCGGCACAATCCTCTATTTATTCATTGTCCAGATCGCCACCGGCATTGCGCTGACTTTCTACTACGTGCCGACACCGCAGGAAGCCTACGCCAGCATCGTCGCGATCACTCAAGAAGTGCGCTTTGGCTGGTACATTCGGTCGCTGCACAAGTGGTCGGGCAATTTGATGATCGTCGCCGTGATGCTGCATATGCTGCGGGTGTTTTTTACCGCGGCCTACCGCCACCCACGACAGCTCAACTGGTGCGTCGGATTTCTGCTGTTGGGAACCACGATGACCTTTGGATTCACCGGCTACTCGCTAGTATACGAGCAGCTGAGCTTTTGGGGCGCCACCGTGGCCACCAACCTGGCCGAAGCCGTGCCGCTCATCGGCCCATGGATCGCGTTCTTTCTACGGGGCGGGCCGGAGGTTGGCGAGAATACTTTAACGCGCTTTTTCGTTCTTCATATCGGCGTGCTGCCAACGGTGGCGTTTATTTTGGTCGCCATCCATATTTTCCTCGTGCGCCTGCACGGCGTCACCGAGTTGAACTTCGATGGTGAAACAGTTCCCGAAGGGAAGCGCCACTTTCAGTTCTGGCCGGATCATGCCACGACGGAAATTCTGATCGGCGTACTGCTGATGTACTTGCTGACCATCTTGGCGCTGGTTTTTCCCGCCGGTCTCGGCGAGCCGGCGAATGTCAACGAAACACCGCTGCATATCAAGCCGGAGTGGTATTTCTATTTCAATTTCCGTTTGCTCAAGTTGACCTCACTAAAACTCAGCGTGGTTCTCACCATGGCAATCGGCGCCATCGCGTTCTTCTGGCCTTTCATCGAGGAGTGGTTCATGCGGCGCTGGCGCGTTTCCGATCGCTTGCCGGTCACGCTCGGCGTGTTGGCCTTTTTGCTATTTTTGATGCTAACCGTGTGGGAAGCCTTCGCCTGAAAACTGGGAGCCAAGTATGTCACTAAACATCAAACGTCTGATCGTCGCCGCTCTGTCTTTTCTGTTTCTTGGCGCGCTCCTGCTGGTGGCCTACCAGGAATCCAAACGGCACCGCGTGGAGACGGGTCTCGAACCGGTGATTACGGCGACCAACTCGGGGTGCGTCAAGTGCCACCAGACCGACGCGCCGGCGCTGGTGAAAGATTGGGAGAGTTCGCGCCACGCTCAGCTCGGCGTCGGCTGCGTAGATTGTCACCAGGCGGAAAAAGGCGACATCGATGGCTGGACCCACGAAGGCGTTTTGATCTCCGCTCTGGTCACGCCCAAAGACTGTGCCCGGTGCCACACCAAACAGCATCAGGAGTTTGCCAAGAGCCACCATGCTAAGGCGGGCGAAATCCTTGCGAGTCTGGATAATATATTGGCCGAGCGCGTCGCCGGCATGCCGGGCAATATGGCCGACGCGGTCAACGGCTGCTGGCAGTGCCACGGCAGCATCATCAAGTTTAAACGCGACGACAAAGGACAAATTCTTCGCGTCGGCAAAGATAGCAAGCCGGTGATCGATCCCGACACCTGGCCGAATAGCGGCATGGGGCGGTTGAATCCCGACGGTTCGAAGGGCTCCTGCCACGCCTGCCACTCGCGCCACGGTTTTCACGCCTATGTCGCGCGCTCGCCGGAGAACTGTGGCAAGTGCCACATGGGACCGGATCATCCGCAAATCGAGATCTACAACGAATCCAAACATGGCATCGCCTTTTACGCCAACCGCGACAAAATGGCACTCAGCAAACCCGGCGACTGGATTCTCGGACGTGATTATTACGCGGCACCCACCTGCGCCACCTGTCACATCAGCGGCCACATGACGCCCCAAGGCATCAACACCGGCAACAACCACGACGTCGGCGAGCGCATCAGCTGGACGCTCCGACCGGTGGTGAGCACCAAAATCAACCGGATCACCTACGATGACGGCTACAAGGAAGATTATCCGGATACCCGGCAGTTGCCGAAAATCGGCGCCAAGGTCGATACCACGGAACATGTCGTCGAGAATGAAGCGCTGGTAAAGAAAACGGTCAACCGAACCGTCAAAAGTATTTTGACCTGGCAAGAACGCCGCACGAACATGAAGGGCGTGTGCTTGAACTGTCACAACGACACCTATGTTGACAATTTCTATAAGCAGTTCGACAGCCTGGTCACGCTCTACAACGAGAAGTTCGCTATACCGGCGCAGGATTTCATGAACAAATTGACTGCCGACAAAGTGCTCAATCCCGCCGCGCCGTTCGAACATGAAGTGCAATGGGTCTTCTGGGAGCTTTGGCATCACGAAGGCCGGCGCGCCCGCCACGGCGCTAGCATGATGGGCCCCGATTACACCCACTGGCATGGGATGTACGAAGTGTCGAAACATTTTTATCAGAAGTTCATGCCGGAAGTGATCAAAGCCGCAGCCACCAAGGGACCGGCGATGAAACAGAAGTATGAGAAGCTCGTCAATGAGCACCTCGCCCGGCCCGAGCATGTTTGGCAGAAAGGTTTGAAACCGGAAGAAGCTGAAGCGCTGCGCAGGAGCTACGAGGAGCGTTACAAATAACCGGCAAGACGTTGTGCTCTTTCGGGGCGAAAATCGACTGGCTTAACGACAAAAAATAACCCTGGCGCCTTTTCCGATGGAAAGGCTTGGAGTTATTTTTTCTTGGCCGGACGGATGGTCAGGACCGGACAACCCGCCCGCGCGACAACTCTAGCCGTGACGCTACCCAACATGATCTGCTCGAACCCGGTGCGGCCATGAGTGGACATGACGATCAGGTCGGCCTTTTCCTCTTCCGCCTTGGCAACGATCCGATGGTACGGCACTCCGGCCTCGACGACCTCATCGATATGAACTTTACCGACCATATCGGAAAAGTTTTCTTTGATGAATTCGTGCAGCCGATCTTTCAGTTGAGGCACTAACGCGCTGGCGGGATTGAGCCCGTCATCCTTGCCGAACCAGTCGCCCTCTTCGCTAATCACGTGGTAAGCGATGACTGCCGCATCCTGCTCGCGCGCCATCTCCAGGGCGTAGCGCACGGCGCTGCGTGATAGTTTGGACATATCGGTTGGGGCGAGAATCTTTTTCACATTAGTCACGGCAGCCTCCCGCTTGGATCGCTTCGCTGAGCGGCTGATGACTAACAGCGCAAGAAACATGCCTCCCTCGGCGCGCAGATTTCGCGGCCATTCGATTCATTTGGACAACTTTCATTCGCATCGCTGCGGAAACTCAATGCGGATTTCCCATTTTTGAAAACGGTTCGCGGCTTACCGCGCCCAAGCAACGGAACTCCCACGAAAAATCGTTCGCTGTTCTTGGCACGGACAGTGCACCAGCGAATAGTTGACTCTATGAGAGTTCCGGCTCCGAGAAGGAGAAACTCCGAGAGGTCCAACGGCGGTAAGGGTTCCTTTGGGGATGTTAAGCTTAGCGGAGAGTACTGGCCCATCTGCAAAGTTGGTTGGAGGAGAGAGAGGTTTTAAACATGACACTCACAGCACCTATCGGGAGGCATACTGCGATGAAAGTTGTAGACGTAATGACCGATAATCCGGTGACGATCGCCGCAGCTGAAACCATTGGGCAAGCCGACGAATTAATGTCGGAAAACAACATCCGCCAGATTCCCGTCGTCGACGGCCATGAACTTGTCGGGATCGTGACCGACCGGGATATCCGTTCATTTCTAAGCGACGCGTTGCTGGCTAATGCCGACCGCCGAGAAAAGGCGCTGGCGACTCCCGTCAGTGAGATCATGACGACCGATCCACTGTTTCTCGCCCCGGACGACGGCCTCGACGAGGCGGTCGAGATGCTCATCGAACAAAAATTTGGCGCCCTACCGGTGGTCGACGAAGCCGAAGGCTTGGTTGGAATCGTATCCTATGTCGATGTCCTGCGCTGTTTTCTTAACCGTCTACGGGAGGAGTAACCATGAAGAACGGTAAAGAAGGAGTCGTTCGAGAAATCATGATGGGCAGCCCGGTAACGCTCAAGCCGGAGGATACCCTGAATTTGGCCAATGACGTGATCTCCCTGGGGCGCATTCGTCATATCCCGGTGGTCGACGATGGCCGGCTGGTCGGCATCCTGACGGAACGGGATCTGATCGGCACCGCGGCCAGTCAAATCTTCGGCCTCAAGCAAAAAAACAAGTCCGTGCTGCTGAAGAGCGTCTTGATCAAGGAAGTGATGAAGAAACGAGTGGTTACCGTCGCGCCGGAGACACCAATCAAGGATGTCGCGCACTTGATGGCGGACAAAAAGATCGGTTGCGTGCCGGTCATGAGCGCCGGCGTCGTGGTGGGATTGGTCACCACGACCGACATCTTGCGCTACGTCGAAAGCCTGGCGTGAACGAGCATGCTTGGAATTTGGAATCTGTAATTTTGAATTTGTAATTGCGGCCTCGTTGCGCGAGGACGCGGGAGGACCTATGGGCGGCTTCTTGGGAGAGAAAGAAGTTCTCACTAGAGAGCGGATCAAGGAAATACTGCGCAATAAAGAGTACTCCTACTTCGAAGAGAAGGTTAACCTGCTCGAAGTAAGGGACGATTCCTTTCTGCTGAAAATATCATTCTTGCTCGAATACAAGACGCGCATGATCGTGATCGAAGAGAAAGACCCTATCGTGGTGCCATTTAAGGAATTCAATGTGGAAGACTGGGGCGACGGCATCAAAAAGATCGCCGATATCGAATAGGCCGCGTCATCTGATGCTCCGGCAAGTTGCTGACAGGTTGAACATGCTTCGACAGGCTCAGCATGAACGGATTCTTCTCAATTATTTGAAACCTCTCTCCGTTCGTCCTGAGCTTGTCGAAGGGCGGACGGAAGGTTCAGCAACCTCGCAGTGATGTCGATGTCACGCGCATCTCTCGTCGGCCGCTGCTCGCCTCGGACGATCGTCGTTGCCGCCTTTCTGACAAAATTCGCCAAACACCTAGCGCTGCTCGCCTGCCTCGCCATCGCCGGACAGGCCACCGGTAGAGCCGCGCTGGGGCAGCCCGCCATCCTTTTCTTGATAATTTGCGCCGCTTTGCTGCACACCGTCGGGTTGGCGCTTAAACCCCGCGTGCCAACTCCCGCCGCATCGCCCCGGGACTCGACATGATCGCCGAGCGTCTCGATAGCGCGAAGATCGTGTTCGGCATCAAAGGCGAGCTTAGCGGCGCCATCGAAACTCTTTGCAACCATTCCAAGCTGCCTGATCTTGCCGCCCAATTCCGCGCTCACAAGCCGGATTCACAAAACGAGCGTTACAGCTACATCGGCGGCGGCATCGCCGTGCCGCACCTGCGCATCGACAATCTTGCCGAAGCGGAAATAATTCTCGGCCTGGCACCGGCTGGTCTTGCCTTTAACGATCACCGGATCAAGATCGTTCTGCTGCTCGCCACGCCGGCGGCTCGGCCGGCCGAGCACTTGCAGCTATTGCAGCGTTTGAGTTCGATTCTGCCGGCGGTGCGCGACGAATTGCTGCAGCAGCGCGATGCCCGGCAGGTCTTGAAAATCATCGCCCGCGCCGAACAACAGTCGGCGCTGCCGACTTATTTAAATCTCAGCCAAGCACAAATCGCTTTTGAGTTGCAGACCGATCTCGCCGACGGCCTGGGCACGGTCGAAGCCCAGAGCCGATCGAGCCATTACGGCCGCAATATGTTGCAGCGCTCGCGCCGCGAGCCCTGGTATTTTAAGCTCGTGCGCAACCTGTTCAGCTTTTTCGCGCTGCTGCTCTGGATCGCCGCGCTGCTCTGCTTCGTCCCCGGCGTCGATCTGCCGCAGCTGGGCCTGGCGATTCTGACAGTGATCGTCGTCAACGGCCTGTTCGCGTTTCTGCAAGAATACAAATCGGACCGCGCCCTGGAGATGCTCCAACAACTGATCGCGCAAAAATCGAAAGTCATCCGCGACGGCACCCTGCAGGAAATTGCCGCCGCCGAGTTGGTCCCCGGCGATCTTATCGTGCTCGAAGAAGGCGATCTGGTGCCGGCCGACGCGCGCGTCACCGAGGCGTTCGAAGTCGAGGTCGATAATTCATCTCTCACCGGCGAGTCGAGCCCCGCCCGCCGTTACAAATCGGACCAGCCGGTTCTGATCACCGGCAAATTTCTCTGGATCGAGCTGCCCAACATCCTTTTCGCCGGCACCTCGCTCTTGCGCGGCCGGGCGCGCGCCGTGGTCTTCGGCACCGGGATGAATTCTGAGATCGGCAAGATCGCCAACCTGACGCAAGAGATTCAAGTTGAGCAGAGTCCGCTGCAAAAGCAGCTGCGCGGCACGGTCTACGCGATCACTGCGCTCGCCGGCGGGCTCGGCTTGGCATTTCTGCTGCTCGGCTGGCTGGTGGCGGGGCTGACGTTTCTCGAAGCGCTTGTCTTCTTCATCGGCCTGTTCGTCGCCAACGTGCCGGAAGGGCTGCTGCCGACCGTGACATTGTCGTTGGCAATGGCGGTTCAGCGCATGGCGCAACGGCATGCCCTGGTGAAAAGCCTACCCTCGGTGGAAACCTTGGGCTGCACCACGGTCATCTGTTGCGACAAGACCGGCACTCTGACGCAGAACTTGATGATGGCCACCGAGGTGGCGGTTGACGGCCAGATCGTGCAAGTTTCGGGAGTTGGTTACCGGCCCCAAGGTGAATTTTTTCACGACGGCAAAGCGCTATCGCTGGAAGCGCTCTCGCACTGGCACACGCTGCGCCGTCTGCTCGACTGCGCGCTTATCTGTAACAATGCGAAATTGGAAAAGGCTGGCGCCGATTTTCGCGTCATCGGCGATCCCACCGAAGGCGCGCTGGTCTGTTTGGCCGAGAAAGCCGGCGTGAGGGGAGTTCATCAGCGACTCCACTTAAATCCCTTCGAGTCGATCCGCAAACGGATGAGCGTGGTGGTAAAACCTTATCGGCAGAAGCAAGCGACGATCTACGCCAAAGGCGCGCCGGTGGAGACCCTCGGACAATGCGATCGCATCCATGACGGCGACGACATCCGGCCGCTCACTCAGTTGGATCGTCAGCGTATTCTCGCCGAAAACGACGCCATGGCCGAGCGCGGCTTACGCGTGCTCGCCTTTGCCTATCGCGACGCAGTGGAACTGAACGGCACGCCCTACACAAGCGCTGAGATCGAAAAAAATCTGGTCTACTTGGGCTTGGTGGCGCTGGCCGATCCGCTGCGGTCCGAAGTTCCGCCGGCGATCCACGCCTGCCACACTGCCGGCATCCGCGTCATCATGATCACCGGCGACTACGCCCTCACCGCCGCCAGCATCGGCCGGCAAATCGGCTTGGGGCAAAACGCGCCGCTAAAAACATTCACCGGCGCGGAAGTCTCCGAGATGGATGACCAACGACTGCGCGCGATTCTCGCCGCAGGCGAAATGATCTTCGCCCGCGTCGCGCCGGAACATAAGCTCCGCATCGTCGCGCAATTGAAACAGATGGGCGAGATCGTCGCGGTTACCGGCGACGGCGTCAACGACGCGCCGGCGCTCAAGAAGGCCGACATCGGCATCGCCATGGGGCTGCGCGGCAACGATGTCGCCAAGGAAGCTGCGCGGATGATTCTGACCGACGACAACTTCGGCTCCATCGTCGCCGCCATCGAGGAAGGGCGGGCGATTTTCGACAACATCAAACGCTTCGCCGCCTACGTGCTCAACAGCAACCCACAGGAAATGTATCCCTATATTTTCTGGGTGCTGTTCCCGGAAATTCCTTTGGCAATGACCGTGATGGGCGTGCTCGCCGTCGATGTCGGCACGGATTTGATTCCCGCCATGGGCCTCGGCATCGAGCCGCCCGAAGAAGGCATCATGGAGCGCCCGCCGCGCCGGCGCGATGAGAAAATACTGTCCCTCGATTTCATCCTACGCTCCTATTTCATCCAAGGCTCACTGCTCGCCGTCAGTTGCTATGCAACCTATTACTACATGGGCTGGGTGCTCGGCGCGTGGCAGTTCGGGCAAAGTTTTAGCTCGATGCCGGCGTCGCCGCGCGGTTTGAAATTTGCCCAATCGACGCCGGCGTATCTGCAAACCTTGACTGCATATTTTTTCCCAACCGTAACCACGCAAATCGCCAACGTGCTCTGCAAACGGTCCTGGAAGATCTCGCTATTCTCGCAATCTTTTCTCAACCCGGTGCGCCGCCGCGAAAGCTTGGAGGCGCTGGCCAACTGGCGCCCGCTACGCCACCTGACCCAACCGAGAACGGGCTTGGGTGTAACCAGCGCAATCGAGTCGGTGGTGATCGTTCCATCGATGGCTTGGCTCGCCAGAGTTTTTCAACGGCACTACATCCTGTTCAATTTAGTATCCAACCCGCTTATCGATCTCGGCATCTTCTTCGAGTTGCTGCTCTGCTATCTGTTCTTCTCCACGCCGCTGGCGGAGGTCTACTACTTCGCTCCCGTGCCCTGGCATGTCTACCTGTTCGCCTGTCACGGCACCGTCATCCTCTTCACCTTTGAAGAAATAAAAAAATATTACCGGCGCAAGGGATTCCCGTTGGAATTTCTCGGTTAGAACCGAGCGGAGGACAGACCATGCCACAACCTGCCGACCAACAATGTTTTCATTGTCAGAAAATTCGCCCCTACGATCTGCTGATTCCCAGTGAAATGCTCAGGCCCGCGCTCCAAGAGACGATCAAAAAACACGACGCCAACTGGACGCCGGGCCAGATGCTCTGCGTCGACTGTCTCGACCTCTTGCGCGAGGAATACGTCGAGGACGCGCTCAAGGAAGAAGTCGGTGAGCTCACTCAGCTCGAACAAGAAGTCATCCGGAGCATGAAGGAACAGGAGACCCTGACCGAGAACTTGAACCTCGCGTTCGAGAAAAGCATCACCTTCGGTCAGCACACCGCCGATCACGTCGCCTCCTTCGGCGGGAGTTGGACCTTTATAGGCTTATTCGGGCTCGTTTTATTCGCGTGGATCGGCATCAATACGGCATCCGCCTTGTGGCACCCCTTCGACCCCTATCCTTATATCCTGCTGAACTTGATTCTATCCTGCTTGGCGGCGATCCAAGCACCGATCATCATGATGAGCCAAAACCGCATGGAAGCGCGCGATCGCCTGCGCTCCGAGAACGACTATCAAGTCAATCTAAAAGCCGAGTTAGAAATCCGCCAGCTCCATGAAAAGCTCGACGTCCTGCTCAAACACCAATGGCAGAAACTCTTGGAGATCCAGCAAATCCAGATGGATTTCATGAAAGAATTGACGCACCGGAGTTTCGACAACCGAACCGCAAAATGAACTAGCCCGCAGCAAGTTACGAGGGGTCGAATTAAAAACACGTCGAGCGAAATTGAATCGCAAAAGACTCCCGGTACAATTTCTTCCCGGGGGTGTCCGGGTCGGACCTGTGCAAGATATTGATTCACTGATATAAGATTGGCGAATAGACATGTTTTGGAGGCTTAGCCGCAGGTTTTTTGCGTTGAAACGCTCCCTCTAAGAGACAAGCGATGCCGCGCGGCAAAAAGTACCCAGGCCCGTTCAAAGGGCGCGGGGTCACCCATTAGCCGGCAGGTCAAGCAGGCACAGACGTTCCCGTGAAATAAATTTCTTTATTTCTTTTTCTTCAATTCGCCGGCTCCGTGCTCTTTCGGTAACGCGCCCCTGTTTTCTCTTCAT
>Ga0326597_10011568_pt1 | contig 11686 bp, 12 predicted proteins | sample RVTome_12_FD_203789 | JGI IMG/M metagenome (GOLD analysis project Ga0326597, IMG submission 203789) | Soil microbial communities from uranium-contaminated site in the Upper Colorado River Basin, Wyoming, United States - RVT100D185 | ecosystem: Environmental > Terrestrial > Soil > Contaminated >...
TCCTGAACGCTGAATGACGATGCGCGCGGCCACCTGGCTTTCCGAAATCGTCACGGCCGGTCGCGCGAAACGGAACCGCGGCTCGGGCGATGCCAATTCGCCGGCACCGGTGGCGAGTATTGGCGGCGCGTCCGACGGGTTATCGTCGAGCCCCTGCACCGGGCTTTGCGCGAAAGTATCGTCCGTTGTCATAGCGGCGCCCGGGGGTCGGGTTGCAGCGGGCTCGCCTGTTGCCTTGCCGGGTCCCGTGACGGATGGGTGCCGGAGCTTCGCGTCGATGGTCAACATCATTCCCGCGGCCACATCGCGCAGGCGATCCTGTTGGCCGAACGCGGCCATGCCGAGCCCAGCCACGGCGAGGGGCAACAGAAATTTGGCAACCGATCCTGGGGATTCGTGCCGCGGCGGCACGTAACGTTCGACTGGCACCGCGGCAGCTGTCCATCGCGGCGGGGACACAGATACGCGACGGGATGATCCGGCGCCGGAGACGATCGAGCGCAATCGCTCCATGCCCGTGATGCCGAATTCGTGGAGAAACGCCGCCACTGTCGTCGTGCGATGCTCGCGCTGGAGCGCAAGTCCGCCGGCAATCGCCCACCATCGCTTCGGTGACAGGCCATCGATCGGCATCGGCTGGAGTCCGGCGCGAAGGGCCTCGAGCGGCGTGTTCGCGTTGTACGGATGCTTGCCAGCGAGCAGTTCGTAAGTCAGGCAGGCGAGGGCGTAGACGTCGTCACGGACATCCGGCATCGCCGTGGCCCGAGGTTCCGTTTGCTCAATGTCGCCAGGTACAAGCGACGGCCACCCCGCCGGCACGAGATCCAGCAGCTTGACCCTGTAGTCGAAGGTCACGAGCACGTTCTCGGGCTTCAGATTTCCGTGCACCCTGGCCTTGGCATGCAGGTACTGGAGCGCGGCGCCGACGGCGCGGACGATGGCAACGGCTTCTTCGATCGGTAATGCCGTCGCGTCATCGAGTACGAAACGCAACGATGCGCTGTCGACGAACTCCATGACGAGAAAATAGCGGTCTCCATCCCGGCCGAAGTCGAGGCATTTGACGATGTTCGGATGCGAGATGGCCTGTAGCTCCGCAGCGCCGCGTTCGAACTGGTCGGCGAAATGCGGAATCGTGACAAGCTGCTCGTCGACTAGCTGAATCGCGACTCGCCGTTGGTCGCCGGAAACCTCGCCGCACTCCTCGACGGCTTCGTAAATATCGCCCAGACGCCCGCGCCCGAAGCGCGCACGCAGCCGGTAGCGCTGGCTGATCAACCGGTCGCCGTGATCGGGTAGCGTCCGCGTGTGATTCTGACCGTCCATCGCGCTGCCGCTCAATCTCCGCCGGGTGTCCGGACTGTGACTGCAGATCATGCTGGCATCGCGCCGGATGGGCCGTTCTCCAAGCGCCGTCGCCAATCGGCGACAGGGTCTGCCGATGGTGGCTGCCGTGCGTGTCAACGTGGAACGCGTCGTTTCGTTCACCCTCTAAGTGAAGGCATGCTTTACCGCTATGGATTGCGGAAGGAGGTCGACATGGCAGGCAGGATTCGTGCATTTGGCGGCTGGACTATTGCGCTTGCATTCATGTTGTCGGTTACGTCCGCGGGATGGACGCTCGAACCGCCGGCGACGACAGGGCGCGCCGTGGCCGTCGAAGAGATCGTCAAGTCCTGGGAGTCGGTCGATGCGCGGCTGACCTCGTTGCTGGGCGAATTGCCCTCCGCGGCGCATGGCGGCATCCAGCGCGCGATCGAGGCGAATCGGCAGGGGCGCGCGCGCGCGCTGGCCGAGCTCGAGGGCGCCGGCGAAGCGGACGCGGCGGCCGGTCGTGAACGCGCCCAGCAGGCGCTCGCGGATGCGGCAGTGCGCGCCGAGCGCGGACTGAACGAGGCTCGCCTGCACGTGCCTGATCGTGTGCTGCCGCGCCTGGACGAGGCCGCTGCAGGCATGCGTGAGGGCATTGCGAAGGGCGCCGGTGCCGTTGCAAAGGGTTCGCCGGTTACGACGCCATCGAGTCGGCCGCAGATCGATCGGGCGGGAGGAATGCCCGCCGACGCCGGTCGGTCAGGCGCAGCCGGCCAGCCGCAGTCGCCCGGACGCCCCCGCGGTTAGGCTGGATCGACTCGAATTGTCGTGACCGACTGCGGGACGCACCGCCATCAGTCGAGGTAGCGCTCGATCTTCCGGAACAGGTCGACGCGATCGACCAGGTCCGTCAGCCAGTCGAGCTGGTCTGATTCGAGTACCAGCACCGGCGACAGTTCGTAGCGCTTGAACCAGTCCTCATAGAGCCGGTTCAGGCGGCGCAGATACGCGGTCGGGATGTCGCGCTCGATCGCGCGACCGCGCAGGCGGATGCGGCGCCGCAAGGTGCGCACCGGGCAGCGCAGGTAGATCATCAGGTCCGGCGGCTGAAGCGTCGCGCTGATCGACTGGTAGAGCTGCCAGTAGACCTTGAAGTCGCGCGCATCGATCTTGCGGTGCCGGTAGAGGTTCCGCGCAAAGATCTCGGCGTCCTCGTAGATCGTGCGGTCCTGCACGACAGCGCCCGGCTCGTCCTGCAGCTCGAGATGCAATCGGAACTTGTGGGTCAGGAAGAAGACCTGGGAACGGTAGGCCCAGGTCTTCATGTCAGCGTAGAAATCCGTCAGGTAGGGGTTCTGCTCGTTCGGCTCGTAAAAGGGCTTGATGTCGTAGCGGCGGCACAGGAATCGGGTGAGCTCCGTCTTGCCGGCCCCGATGTTGCCGGCGATCGCGATGAAGCGCTTGCCGGTCATGCTGACTCAGAGCCAGTAGACGAAGATAAAGAGCCCGAGCCAGACCACGTCGACGAAGTGCCAGTACCAGGCGACGGCCTCGAAGGCGAAATGCTGGCGCGGCGTGAAATGCCCCTTCAGGCAGCGCAGCCAGATCACCACCAGCATGATCGCGCCGATCGTCACGTGCAGGCCGTGGAAGCCGGTCAGCATGAAGAATGTCGAACCGTAGATGCCGGTGCCGAGCTGCAGGCCGAGCTCTTGGTAGGCGTGGCCGTACTCCCTGGCCTGGACGCCGAGGAACACGAATCCCAGCACGAAAGTCAGCGCCAGGAAGATCTTCAGCATGCCGCGGTGACCCATCTTCATTGCATGGTGCGCGATCGTGATCGTGAGGCCGGAGCTCAGGAGCAAAGCCGTGTTGACGGCCGGCAAGCCGAAGGCCGGGATGATCTCGTAGCTGCCGTCATCGCGCGGGCTCAGTGCCCCCGGCCCGTTGCTGGGCCAGCTGGCCTCGAAGTCGGGCCACAGCAGGCTCGTGACGGCCTTCGCGCCGCCGCCGCCGAGCCAGGGCACGGACAACTGCCTCGCATAGAACAGCGCGCCGAAGAAGGCCGCGAAGAACATGACCTCGGAGAAGATGAACCACATCATTCCCATGCGGAACGAGCGGTCGACCTGCTCGTTGTAAAGACCGGCCTGGTTCTCGCGGATGACCGCGCCGAACCACAGGAAGAGCAGCGTGCAGAGCAACACGAATCCCGCGCCGAGCACCCAGGCCCCGAGGGCCGCCCCGTTCAGGGTCGCCGCCGCGCCTGCCATCAGGACAAACAGGGAAATTGCCCCGAATAACGGCAGGCGGCTGCCGTTCGGGAAGTAGTACCGGCCCGGGTCCTGGGCATGTTCGGCTGGTGCCATCGGCTCGATCCTCTATACGACTTCGTAGAACGCGTAGGACAGCGTCAGGCGGTCGATGCCGGGCGGTAGCTCCCGGTCGACGATGAATCGCACAATCATCTCGCGCTCTTCATCGCGCGCGAAATGCTGCGGCGTGAAGCAGAAGCACTCTGTCTTGCGGAAAAAGCGGCTGGCGCGCATCGGTGAGATGCTCGGCACCGCCTGGCCGGTCGTGTCGTGGCCGGCGAGATTGCGGGCGACATAGCGCGCCTCATAAAGCCGGCCCGGGTGCACCTCCATCGACGCGGCGACCGGCGAGATGGCGAAATGCCCGCCGCCGGGAACCGACGCGGTGAACTCGACGACGACGGTGCGGCTCATGTCGGGCAGGGCGGTGCCGGCCACCGCGGCGCGGCTGAGTTCCGCGCGGGTACCGATGCCGGTGACTTCGCAGAAAACATCGTAGAGCGGAACGAGCGCGTAGCCGAAGGCAAAACTGCCGGCCGCCATCAGCGCAAGCTTCGCTGCGAGCCCGCGATTGGCCCTTCTGCCGGGCGCATCCATCAGCCGAGCTCCAGGAGCCGGGTCAGCACGAAGGCGCCGTACACCACGAGCGCGGCGAGGCCGAGCGCAATCGCGAGGCGCAGATTACTGGCGTGCCGGCTCACCGGAGCTCCGGCGCCTTCTCAAAGGTGTGGTACGGCGCGGGCGAGGGCACCGTCCACTCGAGGCCGTGCGGCCAGTCCCACACCCCGGCCGTGGCTCGCGCCCCGCCGCGCGCGCACTTGACGATCACCCAGACGAACAGGAGCTGCGACAACCCGAAGCCAAAGGCGCCGATCGACGAGACCATGTTCCAGTCGGTGAACTGCGTCGCGTAGTCGGGGATGCGGCGCGGCATGCCCGCGAGCCCGAGGAAGTGCTGCGGGAAGAACAGCACATTGACGAAGACCGTCGTCAGCCAGAAGTGCCACTTCGCGAGCCGCATGTCGTACATGTGGCCGGTCCATTTCGGCAGCCAGTAATAGACGGCGCCCATGATGGCGAAGACGGCGCCCGGCACCAGCACGTAGTGGAAGTGCGCGACGACGAAATAGGTGTCGTGATACTGGAAATCCGCCGGCGCGATCGCGAGCATCAGGCCCGAGAAGCCCCCGATCGTGAACAGGAACAGGAATGACAGCGCGAACAGCATCGGCGGCTCGAAGGACAGCGAGCCGCGCCACATCGTCGTGGTCCAGTTGAAGATCTTCACGCCGGTCGGCACTGCGATCAGCATCGTGGACAGCGTGAAGAAAAGCTGCCCCGCGAGCGGCATGCCGACCGTGAACATATGGTGCGCCCAGACGATGAACGACAGGAAGGCGATCGATGCGATCGCGTAGACCATCGCCTCGTAGCCGAAGATCGGCTTGCGCGAGAAGGTCGGGATGATCTCCGACACGATCCCGAAGGCCGGCAGGATCATGATGTAGACCTCGGGGTGCCCGAAGAACCAGAACACGTGCTGGAACAGCACCGGGTCGCCGCCGCCGGCCGCATTGAAGAAACTGGTCGCGAAGTAGTAGTCGGTCAGAAGCATCGTGACGCCACCGGCGAACACCGGCATCACGGCGATCAGCAGATACGCGGTGATCAGCCAGGACCAGGTGAACAGCGGCACCTTCAAAAGCGTCATGCCTGGCGCGCGCATGTTGACGATCGTGACGATGACGTTGATTGCGCCCATGATCGAGGACGCGCCCATCAGGTGGATCGAGAACACGGCCATCGGGAAGGCGCTGCCCGACTGCAGCACGAGCGGCGGGTACAGCGTCCAGCCGGCGGCCGGCGCGCCGCCCGGCATGAACAGCGTCGAGATCAGCAGCATGAACGCGAAGAACAGCAGCCAGAAGCTGAACAAGTTCATGCGCGGCAGCGCCATGTCGGCGGCGCCGATCTGCAGCGGAATCATCCAGTTCGCGAGGCCGACGGTCGCCGGCATCACGGCGCCGAACACCATGACGAGCGCGTGCACGGTCGTCAGCTGGTTGAAGAACCCGGGATTGACCAGCTGCAGGCCGGGCTGGAACAACTCGGCGCGTATCAGGAGCGCAAACAGCCCGCCGATCAGGAACATCGCGAGCGAAAACACCAGGTACATCGTCCCGATGTCCTTGTGATTCGTCGTCGTCAGCCAGCGGCCGAGGCCCTTTGGCCGTTCGTCGTGGTGGCTCACGTGGCCCGCGGCCTCGCTGCCGTGTGCCGTGCTCATAACTGCGCTACCTTCTGTTGCGTGAGCCAGGCCTCGAACTCGGCCTTCGGCTTCGCGATCACGACGATCGGCATGAAACCGTGGTCGGCGCCGCACAGTTCCGCGCATTGCCCGCGGTAAGTGCCAGGCCGGTCCTCGTCCACCGAAATCCACATCTCGTTGATGAATCCGGGTATCGCGTCGCGCTTCATGCCGAAATCCGGCACCCACCAGGCGTGGATCACGTCATTGGCGGTCAGCAGCAGGCGGATCTTGGTTCCGGTCGGCACGACCAGCGGGTTGTCGACATCCAGCAAGTAGTTGGCAACCGTACTCGGGTCGATGCCCGAGCCGCGCTGGCGTGCCAGGTCGCTCGAGCGCGCCAGGCGGCTGAAGAAAGAAACGCCGGAGCCGAGATATTCGTAATGCCACTGCCACTGGTAGCCGGTGACCTTGATGGTCAGTTCCGAACCCGCCGTGTCCTCGATCTTGATCAGCTTTTCCACGGATGGGATCGCCATGCCGATCAGGATCAGCGTCGGCACGATGGTCCAGGCGGCCTCGAGCCTGGCGTTGTGCAGCATCTTCGTGTCGGCGACGACGCCGCGGGACTTCCGGAACCGGATCAACGCGACGATCATCGCGCCGAAGGTCAGCACTGCGATGATGAGGCAGATCCACACCATGATCATGTGCATGTCGTAGATTTCGCGGGACAGCTCGCTGACGCCTTTCGGCATGTTCAGCAAGCCCCAGTCCGCGCGGGCGGGCATGGCGGTGAGCGCCGCGATGGCACCGGCGATAGCCGGCAGCTTGGAGTTCCGCTTCGCGATGGACACCGACGCTCCTATTGGTGGTGGCCTGCGCAGCGCGGGCTCACGGCCCGCGCATCGTAAGGGACGCGACAGCGGGTCGCAACACGATTTTCCCGTTGCAATCCAGAATGATAGGGCGAGGCAAGGCCCGCTCAGCGCCGATTGAGGATCGCGGCGCCCGCAAGCGCCGCCGCAGCAGCGGAAACCGTCGGATCGGCGAGCCACGGAACGATCCCGAGGCAGGGCGCGTCGATCGCGTCCATCAGCGTGCCGATGTTTTCATCGCGCCTTGCAAAAGCGGGATCGATGCAGTTGCCGATCCAGCCGGCGAGCGTGAGATCGCGCGCAGCGACCGCTTCCACAGTCAGGAGCGCGTGATTCAGACAGCCGAGGCGCAGTCCGACGACCAGCAGCACCTCCATGCCGAGCAAGCCGGGCAGGCCTGCGCAGGAACGCCGCGCATCCAGCGGCACCAGGAAACCACCGGCACCTTCGGCCAGCACGACATCGGCGGAGGCGCAGAGCGCATGGAACGCCGCGGCGATGCGATCGGTGTCGATCACGAGCCCCGCCTCGGCGGCTGCGATGTGCGGTGCGATCGCGGGCTCGAACAGGCAGGGATTCACGACCGCGTAAGGATGGCGTGCGCTCGATTCGGCCTGCAGCAGCAGCGCATCGGCGTTCGCGCAGCCCTCGGGACCGGCGATGGCACCGGCGGCGATCGGTTTCATGCCGGCGACCGTGACGCCCGCCTCGCGCAGGCGGCGCAGCAGCGCCGCGGTGACGAGCGTCTTGCCGACGCCGGTATCGGTGCCAGTTACGAAGTAACCGCGGGTCATCGCGGCGTCGGTCCGCTGCGGCGGCGAATGGCCGAGACGGGAATCGCAAACTCGCCCTCGTGCTCGTGTTCCGGCCGCTCGACCGCGCCCCAGGCCTGACCGAAGACGACTTCGTAGCTGGCCGGCAGGCGTCCTTCCTGTCGGTGACGCTCGTATGCCTGCTCGACCACGCGCAGTTTCTGCTTTCCGGTCAGGCCGCGCGGCCTGCCGGTCGTCGCGTTCTGCGCGCCGATCGCCTTGAGGTCCCGCATCAGGGCGCGGACATTGGGGTAAGTCAGCGTATAGCGCAGGACATCGAGCACCGGCTCCAGGAGCCCGGCGCGCACCAGACCGTCGCCGATATCGTGCATGTCCGCGAAGGGGCTCACATGCGTGTATTCGTCGGCCGCGCGCCAGGCTTCGCGCAGCTCGATCAGGGTATCCGGCCCGAAAGTCGTGAAGGTCAGGAGTCCGCGCGGCTGAAGCACGCGCCCGATCTCGGTGAAGGCGGCGTCAAGGTCATCGCACCATGGCAGCATCAGATTGCAGAACAGCAGGTCCACGCACGCATCAGGCAGCGGCAGTGAGAGCGCGTCGGCGCAAAGTCGCTCGAAGCGCCCGGCATCGTCATGCCGGGCCGCCTCGCGCAGCATGCCTGGCGCGAAATCCACCGCGATGACGCGGGCCTTGGGCCAGCGCACACTGAGCGCGTGGGCCGCATGGCCCGTGCCACAGCCCAGATCGACGACGACTTGGGGTTCGAAGGCGATCCAGGCGAGGCGGTCGATAAGCTGCTGCCGCACGCGCGCCTGGAGCACTGCCGACTCGTCGTAGGTCGCGCTCGCCCGATCGAAATTTCTTCGCGTGGCATCCGGATCGAGCGGGCGAGGTCCCGAATGGAGCGGACGCTCTGCGCCGCTCATTCGGGCGGCACAATATTCGCGAGCGCGGCGACGAGCGCTTCAACATCCGCATCGCGATGCGCGGCCGAGAGTGTCACGCGCAGGCGCGAGGTGTCGGCAGGCACGGTCGGCGGACGTATCGCCGCGACGAAGAAGCCGCGCTCGAACAGCGCTTGGCTGGCCCGCACGGCGCGGTCGGCACCGCCAAGCAGGATCGGCTGGATCGGGGTCAGTGAATCGGCGAGCGGCAGGCCCGCTTCACGCACAAGCTCGCGGAAGCGGCGCGTGAGCGCCAGCACGCGTTCGCGCCGCCAGGGTTCGGCAATCGATACGGCAAGTGCAGCACGCGTGGCAGCCGCCACTGCGGGCGGCAGCGCGGTCGTATAAATGTAGGTGCGTGCATTCTGGATCAGCGTATCGATCAGATCGGCACTGCCGGCGACGAATGCGCCGAAACTCCCGAAAGCCTTGCCGAAGGTTCCGACCAGCGCGGGCACTTGCGCGGTTGTCAACCCGAAGTGTTCGAGCGAGCCGCGCCCGCTTTCGCCGACGACGCCGAGGCCGTGGGCGTCGTCCACGGCGAGGAATGCCCCGTGTTTCGAACAGGCGGCTGCGAGCGCCGGCAATGGCGCGAGGTCGCCGTCCATGCTGAAAACCCCGTCGCTCAGCACGAGCGCCCGCCCGGATGGCTGCACGGCGAGCTGCCGTTCGAGTGCGGCGGCATCGCCATGCGGATAATGATGCAGCGCGGCGCGCGACAGCCGGCCGCCATCGATCAACGACGCGTGATTGAGGCGGTCGCCGTATACGGCGTCGCCGCGCGTCGCGAGTGCGGCTGCCAGGCCGAGGTTCGCCATGTAGCCGGTCGAGAAGACGATCGCCCGTTCGCGACCGGTCCAGGCCGCGAGTTCCTGCTCCAGCGCCTCATGTTCGGGCTGGTGTCCGGTGATCAGGTGCGAGGCGCGCGCGCCAACACCATGAATGCGCGCTGCACCGATGAATGCCTCGATGAGCTCTGGATGCGCGGAGAGGCCGAGATAGTCGTTGCTGCAGAAATCCACACAGCGATGACCATCGAGCTCTATATCCGCCGTGTCGTGGTCGCCGCGGAGCGTCCTGCGCCGCCGTCGCCGCAGGCCGCGGGCATCGAGTTCCGCGAGCGCCGGTTCGAAACTGACAGGTGCGACCGGCACCGGTCTCAACCGAGCGCGGCCGCGGGCTCCGGCCGGATGCCGAGGCGCCCGAACAATGCCCGATCGCTCAGCGTGTCCGGATTGCCCGTGGTCAGGAGCTTTTCACCGTAGAAAATCGAATTGGCGCCCGCCAGGAAGCAGAGAGCCTGCATCTCGTCGCTCATCGATCCGCGCCCGGCCGACAGGCGCACGTGCGCGCGCGGCATCAGGATCCGCGCGACGGCGATGATGCGCACGAACCCGATCGGGTCGGGTGCTGCGGCTCCGGCGAGCGGTGTGCCCGCGACCGGCACGAGCTGGTTGACCGGCACGCTTTCCGGGTGCGGGTCGAGGGTCGCGAGCGTGTGCAGCAGCGCGACACGGTCGGAGTCCTGCTCGCCCATGCCGAGGATGCCGCCGCAACAGACCCGGATGCCGGCGTCGCGCACCGCCGCCAGCGTGTCGAGGCGGTCCTGATAGCTGCGCGTCGTGATGACCTCGCCGTAAAACTCGGCAGACGTGTCGAGATTGTGGTTGTAGAAATCGAGGCCGGCGTCCTTGAGCCTCTGCGCCTGCGCGGGGCTCAGCATGCCGAGGGTCGCGCAGGTCTCGAGCCCGAGTTCACGCACGCCCTGGACCATCGCGGCGACGGCTTCCAGGTCGCGATCCTTGGGGCTGCGCCAGGCCGCCCCCATGCAGAAGCGGGTCGCGCCAGCGGCCTTTGCCGCGCGCGCCCGCTCGAACACGGCGCCGGGTTCCATCAGCGCTTCCCGCTCGAGGCCCGTGTCGTAGCGGATGCTCTGCGGGCAGTAGGCGCAGTCCTCGGGGCAGGCGCCGGTCTTGATGGACAGGAGCGTCGACACCTGAACCTGGTTGGGGTCGAAGTGCCGGCGATGCACGGTCTGCGCCTGGTAAATGAGGTCGGCGAAGGGCAGCGCGTGAAGTTCACGCACTTCCTCGAGGCTCCAGTCACTGCGGATCGCTCCGGATCGGCCGGCACTCAAGTCCATCGCATTGTTCCTCCAACCGGAACGAAATTGCCCGAACCCGGAATCCGGCTCCCGGGCAGGCTCGAGGCGTGGGGAAGTATTGGAATGCACCGGCTGGCTGTCAACCAGGCCTGTACGATTGGGTTTACAGCCATGCGCTGGCAGCGGTGCATGGCTTGTTCCCGGCGACCTGCTACCTGTGCCTCGATCCGGGCCAGCCGCCCGCGCTCGACCTCTGTTCCGGCTGCGAGGCCGACCTGCCCTTCAACGCCAGCGCATGCCCGGTCTGCGCCATGCCGGTGCCGGATGCACGACAACCTTGCCGGCGCTGCCGGCGCCGCGGCCGGGCTTTCGACCGGGCATTTGCGCCTTATCGCTACGAATTTCCGCTGGTCGAACTGATCCACCGCATGAAGTACCGCGGCGTGCTTCCGATCACGCGCATTCTCGGCTGTGTGCTCGGCAGGAGATTGGCGGAACGCGGCGCTCCGCAGATCGATGCGATTGTGCCGGTGCCACTGCACGCCGCGCGCGAACGTAAACGCGGCTATAACCAGGCGCGGGAGATCGCGATCTTCGCCGCGCGCGAACTTGGGCTGCCGGTCCATGACTGGCTCGCGCGACGAATCCGTGCCACTGCCGAACAGGCCGGGCTGCCGGCGGGTATGCGCCGGCGCAATCTGCAGGACGCATTCGTGATCCGCGCGGGACCGGTACCACCCCGCGTCGCGATCGTGGACGACGTGCTGACGACCGCCGCGACCGCTGAGTCGCTCGCGCTCGCATTACGCCGGGCCGGCTGTCGCTCGGTCGAAATCTGGGCGGTTGCGCGTGCCTAGTGCGGCCCCGGCTCAGCTGCGATAGAGGTAATCGAGCGCGAGCCCGACGAAGACGACGAGCCCGAAGTAGTGATTGTTGTTGAAGGCCTGGAAGCAGGCCCCCGGTTCGCGGTCGCGGATCAGCCACTGCTGCCAGGTGAAGAACAACGCACCGGCGGCGAGCCCTGCGCGGTACCAGTTGCCGAGCGCCGCCTCGTCTCCCGCGAGCCACAGCGCGAACAACACCATCGCCTGCATCACGCCGATGATGAGGCGATCG
>Ga0326597_10011569_pt1 | contig 11685 bp, 9 predicted proteins | sample RVTome_12_FD_203789 | JGI IMG/M metagenome (GOLD analysis project Ga0326597, IMG submission 203789) | Soil microbial communities from uranium-contaminated site in the Upper Colorado River Basin, Wyoming, United States - RVT100D185 | ecosystem: Environmental > Terrestrial > Soil > Contaminated >...
GGGCCGAAACATTTGATCTCATAATAGGATTGGGGATTGCTCGCGTCCGTCGGCGTGACATTGACGCGCTCGGTCAGGGAATTCCCTCCGTGGTGGTTCAGCTTTGCGAGTGTCGCGTCGACATCTTCGACTTGAAACCCCAGGTGCTCGATGCCGATATCGGCATCGCTTCCCGGCGGACATTTCAAGATTGCGAGATTGATATGGCCGTCGGAAAGATAGATGCCGTTGCGCCCAAGGCCGACCCGCTTGAGACCAAAGACTTCCATGTAGAAGCCGGCCGTCTTTTCCGGATCATTCGTCCTGATCGCGACATGCTTGATGCGAGCCATGTTCGTCCCCCTTTGCGTGATGCCACTCTAATACACCGCTTTCCACCTTGACAAGAACTTCTTAACGGCCGCCCAGCCGGCCCTCCAAGTAGCCTGGATAAAAAAACGCCGGGCAGAGACCCTTTGGTCCCTGACCGGCGCTTCGGTGCCACCCTCAATGGCTCGTGGCAGTTATAGATCCAAAAGCTAGCCGGCGTTTTCGTCGGAGAAATTGTCCATTGTCCGCTCCGTCAGACGTTCAAAAAATCTCATTTGCCCGCCGTCTTCATGAACGACCGGTCGATCATGTCCCCCACCGTGATTTTCTTCTTGATCCGGCCGGCTTCGATCTCCTGCTCGATGACCGTGGGAATGACTTTCTCCGCGATCTGACCGTTGAGCGGGAAAGAATCCCGGTACTCGTCGTAACCCGCCGGCGCGTAGGCAGGATCCATCTTGACGTATTTCATCATGATTTTGACCGCTTCGTTCTTATTTTCGCGGGTGTATTTCACGCCTCTTTGAAAGGCGCGCAGGAATCTGCTCGCCTGATCTTTCTCCTTGCTCAACCATGATTCCCTGGCCGCGAAGGTCTCATAGGGCCACTCCGGAAAGACTTCTTTTAGATCGAGGAGCTTGTTGTAGCCCTGGGCCTTGGCGATCTCGGTCACCGGGAACCAGACGATCGAGGCGTCGACGCCTTTGGCCGTCAGCGCCGCGAACCGCGCCGGCGTGCTGCCGATTTGCAGTATCGTCACCTCTTTGGAATCGACTCCGAAATGGCGTAGCGTGGCGCGCGTGAGAAAGTCCGTCAGCGAACCGAAGCGGCTGATCGCGAAACGCTTGCCCTTGGCCTGCTTCATCGATTTAAAGTCGGGTTGGGAGTAGAGCTGGAAGGGCATGATGTTGCAGACACCCCAGAAATTTTTTACATCGAATCCCGCAGCGCGGCCGCCGAGAGTCTCGACGAACGCGCTGCCCATGATTTGCACGTCGCCGCCCATGAGCGCCTGAAGATTGGTCGAGCCCGCGTTAAATAAGACCAACAACACGTCCAGCCCCTCGTCTTTAAAGAAGCCTTTCTCCTCGGTAACATACACCGGTAAAAAGGCCACGTTCACCGAGGAAAGTCCGACGATGATTTTGGCCGAACTCGAGCGTGGCGCGAGCCCCGATAGGATCAGGGTCAAGAGAAGTAGCAAGCGAAACTGTTTCATGAAAACCTCCTTCTTTCTTTAACTGCCGGGTTGTTTATAGCACATTATCGCCCTGTTTCCCCACCCGCAACGCACGCCATACGCGCTCGGAGGTCAACGGCAGCTCGCGGATGCGCACGCCGGTCGCGCGAGCGATCGCGTTGCCCACGGCGGGGGCGACCGAGACGATGCCGGACTCGCCCATTCCCTTTGCGCCGTAGGGGCCTGGACCATCTTCGTTTTCGATCAAGGCGGACTCAAAATGTTCGGGCAGATCGTCGAACCGTGGCACACGATAATCGATCAGATTGGCGTTGAGCGGCTGGCCGTTTTCGTACACCAGAGATTCGAAAAGCGTATGGCCGAGCCCTTGTATCGCCGCGCCCTCGTCCTGCCCTTCCGCCTGCGGCGGATTGATCGCCTTTCCCACATCGGCGACCGTCATATATTTTTCAATCGCGATCTCGCCGGTCTCAGAATCAACGCGCACTTCCGCTCCGCCCATGCCGGTTTCCCAGAAAAGCGGAAACTGGGCGCCCATGCCGTCGCCGGGGCGTATGGTGCCGCGGCCGATGATCTCGCCGCCGGGCATGCCGAAGTACACGCTCACGATTTTGCCATAGCTCAACTGCTTGTCACCCGCGATGGCGCAGCCATCCTTCAACGTGATCGCGCTCGTGCTTGTCTGGAGCGCCTCCGCAGCAGCAGCAATCAATTGATTGCGCAGGTCGAGCGCCGCCGCTTTGACCGCGCTGCCCATGACGGTGGTCGAGCGGCTCGCGCCGGTGGAACGGTCGAAGGGCGTTGCCAGCGTGTCTGTGCCGCCCATGATAACAAAATCTACCGGTAGCGCTAACTCCTGCGCGGCGATTTGGCAAAGAATGGTGCGCGCCCCCTGCCCGACCTCGGTTGTGCCGGCAGTCAATATCACGCTGCCGTCAGCGAGCAGCCGCACCAACGCCACCGACACCGGCATCGCTTCGGAATCAGAGACACCGACGGCAACGCCGGCTCCTTTTCCGTTCGGCCTTGCCGCACCAACCCAATCCAGCGGCTTGACCGCCGCCTTGGTTCCCGCCCGCAAGTCGGCGTCGAGCGGCGTCGCGCCCGGCTTCAACACCTCGCCGCGCCGTAAGAGACGGCGCAGACGAAATTCCAGCGGGTCGAAGCCGAGGCGCTCGGCAATCGCATCCATATGCGATTCCAGCGCCCAAATCGTTTGCGGCCCGCCGATGGAGCGCATCGATCCCGCGGGAACGGTGTTGGTGTAGAGCGCCACGACATCGACTTTGCAATGGTCCAGCGTATACGGCCCGATCATCCGGCTGATCGCCCGCTTCGCCACCCGCGGGCCGTTATCCGCATAGGCGCCGGTGTCCAGTATGACTTCGGCTTCCCGCGCGACCAATGTCCCGTCGCGTTTTACTCCCGTTTTGATCCGAATCCGCGCCGAGTGGCGCCGCGTCGTCAACATCGACTCGGGGACGCTTTGCACCACGCGCACTGGCCGGCCGGCGGTCTTGCGTGCCATCGCCACGACCAGCGGCTCGATCTTGAAATAAGACTTGCTGCCGTATGCGCCGCCGACGAAGGGCACGATCACTTCAACTTTCGCATGCGGATAGCCGAACATATGCGCCAATTCGGCACGCACCAAAAACGGATGAGCCGACGAACTCCAGAGCTCAATTCCGTCCGCCGTGACGCGCGCGACCGCGGTATGCGGTTCCATGGCGTACTGATAGATCATCGGGAACTCGAAGGTCTCATCGATGAGCTCTTCGGCATCGGGAAACGCTTTTTCCGGATTTCCCTTGATGAATTGTTCTCGATGGCAAACGTTGCCGCCGAACCGTTCTCCCACGCCCCCGACATCGTGAAACTCGCCGGTTCCGGATTGCTGTTCATGAACAAGGGGCGCGCCTTCCGCGCGCGCACCATCGATATCCGCCACACAGGACAGTTCCGTATATTGAACATCGATCAACGACAACGCGGCTTCGGCGGTGATCGCATCTTCCGCGGCTACTACCGCTACGGGCTCGCCCACGAAGCGCACCCGGTCGATGGCCACCACCGCGCGGTCGCGCAAACAGTTACCGTAATAGGGATCTATATCTTTGAGATCATCACGCGTGAGCACGGCGGCAACGCCGAGCAACGCTTCGGCCTTGCCAGGGTCGATGGATTTGACGACGGCGTGAGGAAGCGGACTCCGCAGGATCTTGGCTTCGAGCAGGCCGGGAAATTCCAAGTCGCCGGCAAACTTCGCCCGGCCGGTGACTTTTGCAATTCCGTCGATGCGTGGAGTGGGAGAACCGACTGTCATTCCATCCATCAGGCCGCGAAATTCACGCAGAATGTTAGATAACCGATTGTTCCGGCAAAATCGTCTTCAACACGCGCAGATAGTTGCCTCCGAGGATCAGAGCTATCTCTTGCTCGTTGTAGCCGTGCTTTTGCAGGCCGTCGATCAAGTTCGGCAGGTCTTCGATTTCTTCGAAGCCTTTGACCAGCGGCGCTTTGTGCAGAGGATGGTGGCGGTCTTTTAGCGTGCGCGGACCATCGTACTTGACGAAATCCATGCCCAGGGCCACGTGCTCGATGCCGACGAGCTTGATCATGTAGTCCATGTGCTTTAGCAGGTCTTCCAGAGCAGCGTCCTTTTTCGCTACTCGCTCGGGCAGAGCGAGAATGCCCACCAGGCCGCCCTGCTGGGCGATCGCTTTGATCTGGTCGTCGGCCAGATTGCGCGGATTTTCGAGCATGCCGCAGGCGTTGGCGTGGCTGACGATCAGCGGCGCGGTAGCGGCTTCCAGGGACTGGAAGAAGCCCTGGCGGTTCATGTGGGACAGATCGACGACCATGCCCAGTCGGTTGGCCTCCTTAATTACCTCCACGCCGAAATTCGTCAGCCCACCTCCCGTGCGGTTCTCCCACACGCCATCGCCGAGCTCATTGCGGAAGTTCCACACGGGCTGCAGCGAGCGCAGCCCTAGCCGGTAGAAGTTTCTGAGATTATGGATGCTGCCGCGCAGCGACATGCAGCCTTCGAAGTGCAGCAAGAATTTGACCACCCCCGGTTCCACCTTGTCGGGGAGATCGCCGCGGGTCTTGATCATCTGGATCATCCCCTCGGATCGCGGCGCTTCTTCGAGAAACTGGTCGATTTGATCGAGCGCTGTTTCCAGATAACGGCCGGTGTTCTGGCTGTGGGAATAGGAATCGCCGCAGATCGCGTAAACGCAAATGTTGATGCCGTCGCGGATCAGGCGCGGCGCGATGGCGTCCCGAATCGGCGCTTTCTCGCCGACGGAGGTGCGGTAGAGCTGTTCGTAGACATCCCTATGCCCTTCCACTACTACGTATTTCTGCAAGACCGACTTTCCGTCCATGGTTTACCTTTCTTGAAGAAACTCTCCGCTTCAGATAGTAATATTTAATAATCTTCTTTGAAGCAAGCTATTCGAAGAATCCCAAGCAATGTCCCGTCGATTGATCTGGTTGTTGTCGCTGCTTTTGATCGCGAGCCCGGCCTGCAAGCAGGCTCCCAAAGGCGGCGCGGATAACTACTTCCGCGTCAATCTCGGCACCGAACCGCCGAGCCTGGATTGGTCGCTGGCGACCGATCACGTATCCTTTAATGTCATCGCCAATCTCATGATCGGCCTGACGGAATTCAACAAAGAACTGAAACCGGCTCCCGTCATCGCCAAGTCCTGGGATGTGCTCGACGGGGGTAAGAAGTTGGCTTTCCATCTGCGCGACGACGTGGCGTGGAGCGACGGCAAGAAAGTGCGCGCCCAGGACTTCGAATATTCCTGGAAACGGCTGCTCAGCCCAAAGACCGCTTCGGAATACGCCTATATCCTCTTCGATATCGTCAACGCCCAGGAATATAACGAAGGCAAAATCACCGACGCGGCCTCCGTCGGCGTCCAGGCGCTCGACGACCTGACGCTCGCCGTCCAACTGCGTCATCCGGCCTCCTATTTTCTAGCCGTCACGACCTTCGAAGTGACCTTCCCGCAAAGACAAGATATCATAGAAAAATTCGAGTCGCGTTGGACCGATCCCGGCAATATCGTCACGAACGGCCCGTTCCTGCTCTCCGAGTGGAAGCATGAAAACCAGATAGAGCTGCGCGCGAACCCCAACTTTTTCCGCGGCAAGCCGGCGATGGAGCGCGTCACCATGTTCATGGTGAACGAAAAGACCACCGCGCTGGCGATGTACGAGCGGGGCCAGTTGGACTTCATCGACAATCACAGCATCCCGATCTTTGAAAAGAGCAAGCTCGCCAACAAACGCGGCTTCAAGCGGGTACCGCAGCTGCGAGGCTATTACTACGGCTTCGTCACCGACCGTAAGCCTTTTAACGACCCGCGCGTGCGCAAGGCGTTCATGATGGCGGTGGACCGAAACGTTTTTCCATCGATTCTTCACGGCGGCGAGATACCGGCGCCGTCCTGGATCCCGCCGGGCATGCTGGCGCACAACACCAAAATCGGCTTGCCTTTCAATGCGCCGGAAGCGCGCCGCTTGCTGCGCGAAGCCGGTTTCCCGGAAGGCAAGGGATTTCCACCGGTGGTGCTGGCTTACAATACCGAAGAGGATCACAAAATGGTCGCCGAGGCGGTGCAAGGGATGTGGCAGCGCAATCTCGGCGTCGTGGTAAAGATCGAGAACCAAGAATGGAAAGTCTATCTCAAGAAGCTCCAGAACGATCCTCCGAATATTTTCCGGCTCGGCTGGGGCGCGGACTATCCCGATCCGGATAATTTCATGAAGCTCTTCACCGCCAACAGCGGCAACAACAACACTCGATGGAAAAATCCACGCTACGATCAGTTGCTGGAACAAGCGGCGCGGGAGTTGGATAACACAAAGCGGGCCAAGCTCTACGACGAAGCACAGAAACTTCTCTGCGAGACCGACCTGCCGATCATGCCGCTTTTCTGGACCGCCGAAAGCACGCTGCTCAATCCTCATTTCACCGGACTGGAGCTAAACTCCATGGCGCGCATGGACCTGCGCCACGTCCGGCCCGCGAAACAGTAAAGAACTTAGGAAAGGTTCAAAACGTTCAAGCAGTTCAAATGGTTCAAATCGTTTTTCGGATCGATCGACGGCTTGAACGTCTTGAACAAGCGGACTGGTACTTTTCGCATGGGGACTGGCTAATTTTCCGTCTGCGGAAAAGCTGTCTGTCCGTCTCCGGTCTTCAAATTTGACCGCTCAAGTACGCACCCTGCACAAGAACGGAGCACAAAAAACTAGCATGTCCCCTTTTTTCCCCGGTGAAATCATGCTAGGTGCCAATGGAAGTCCTCTGAAAGGACAGACAGAAAGGCGGGGCAGGAATGGAACTCAGCGAAGATGATGTGCTGCATATTCTTAAACTAATCGACGAGTCACAGTTCGATTACTTTCAGCTCGAAGTAGGCGACCTGAAAATCACGGTCAGCAAAGGGGACCCGATTCCGCTCACGGCGGCTCCTCAAGTCGCCGCGGCTCCGGGGGCCGCGCCGGCGCCCAAACCGGCTCCGGCCGCTGCCCCGGCGCCGAAACCCGAAGCGCCCAAGGCCGCGGCGATACCGGCGGGTATGGCGCCGATCACCGCCCCAATTCTAGGAACTTTCTACGTCGCGCCGGAGCCGGGCGCCCCGCCCTTTGTCAAAGTGGGCGACACGATTACCGAAGACACCACCGTCGGCCTCATCGAAGTCATGAAGGTTTTCAACAGCGTGCGCTCCGGCGTCAAAGGCGTGGTCACCGAAATGGTTGCGCAAAACGGCCAGTTCGTCGAGCACGGCCAGACGCTCTTCCTGGTGAAACCCTCCTAAGCGCGAGACTATTCATGAGCGTCACGCGCGTTTTGATCGCCAATCGCGGCGAGATCGCCGTTCGTGTCATCAGAGGCTGCCAAAGCCTGGGCATTGAGACCGTCGCCGCCGTTTCCGAGGCGGACCGCGAGAGCCTTGCGGCCAAACTTGCGAATCGCGCCGTCTGCATCGGCCCGCCCCGCTCCACCGACAGTTATCTAAAAACGACCACCCTCATCGCCGCGGCCCACGGCACAGGCTGCGATGCGATCCACCCCGGCTACGGTTTTCTCTCCGAACGGGCCGAGCTGGCGCAGGCCTGCGCCGACAACAAGATCACCTTCGTTGGTCCCAGCGCAGAGAACATCACGATGATGGGCGACAAGCTGGAGGCGCGAAACATCGCCCGCGCCGCTGGCCTCCCGCTAGTCCCCGGGTCGGATCACGCGAAGAACCCGCACGAGGCGACCCGCATGGCGGAAACAATCGGTTACCCGCTGCTGATCAAGGCCGCGGCCGGCGGCGGTGGCCGGGGCATCAAGCTGGTGTGGGACAAGAACGAAATCGAAACAACGTTCCGCACCGCCGCCGCTGAAGCGCGCGCGGCCTTCGGCAACGATACGCTCTACATGGAACGCTACGTCGGCAACGCACGCCACATAGAAGTGCAGATTCTCGGTGATCAGCACGGCAACGTCATCCATTTGGGCGAGCGCGACTGCTCGTTGCAGCGCCGCCATCAGAAAATCATCGAAGAGGCGCCGGCCTACGCCGTTCCCCAAGAAGTGCGCGCCAAGATCTGCAATGCCGCCGCGGCACTGGCCCGAAGCATCGGCTATCGCAACGCCGGCACCATCGAGTTCATCTACGACAACGATACGGCGGATTTTTATTTCCTGGAGATGAACACGCGCATCCAGGTGGAGCACCCGGTGACGGAAATGATCACCGGCGTCGATCTGGTCGCGCAACAGTTACGCATTGCGCGCGGCGAGGTATTGCCGTTCAAGCAGCCGGACATCAAGCTCCAGGGGCACGCCATCGAATGCCGCATCAACGCCGAATCGCCCCAGCACGGCTTTCGCCCCTGTCCGGGCCGGATCGACGAATGGCAACCACCCCAAGGCGCGGGGATTAGACTCGACACGCACTGCTACCCAGGTTATTTTGTGCCGCCCTATTATGATTCCCTGCTGGCGAAGCTAATCGTTCACGGCGCCGACCGGAAAGCAGCCGCCGATCGAACCCGGCAAGCCCTGGCTTCTTTTCACGTCGCCGGCATCGATACCGGGATTCCCTTCTTGCAGACTGTCATCGACGATCCCGAATACCGCAGCGGCAGCGTCAATACGCGCTGGCTGGAGAAGAAACTAGAAGCCTACGGCGCCGCATACGGCGGCTAGGGACTGACAAACCGTATAGAACGCAAAGATCGCATAGAAAAGCCTTTGCGAACTTTGCGCCCTTTGCGGTTAAGAATTCCGAACCAAAACCATGAGCGAAGTCAAATTTGTCGATACCACGCTGCGCGACGGCCAGGCGAGCCTGTGGGCGGAGAACATGCGCACCGGCATGATGCTCGCCGTGGCGGAGCGCATCGACAACGCTGGCTTTCAAGCCATCGAGATCATCGCTTCTAGCCACATCAAAAAATGCGTGCGCGAGCTGCGCGAAGATCCCTTCGAGCGCATGCGTCTGATCGCCGGGAAGATTACCAAGACGCCGTTGCGAGCCATCGGCGCCGAGCGCATCGGCGCCTTCGAGCTGTCGCCGGAGGCAATCGTCGAACTCTGGTTCGAGCGCATGGTCGCCAATGGAATGAAGCAACTACGCATATCCGATCCAGCCAACGATCCCGCCGGCTGGAGGAAGTCCGTGGCGCGAGCCAAGAGAGTCGGCCTCACGACGATTGTGAATCAGATCTATTCGGTGTCGCCCAAGCACACCGATGAGTACTACGCGCGCAAAGCGCGCGAAGCGGCCGCCCTAAAGCCTGACATCATCTGTCTCAAAGATCCCGGCGGGCTGCTCGTTCCCGAGCGCACTAAAGCGCTCGTCGAAGTGATCAAAAAAAACGCCCCGGGCATTCGCATCGAGCTTCATGTCCACTGCACCACTGGCCTTGGACCGCTGTGCGCCCTCGAAGCGATCAAGCTGGGCGTTGAGCTGATCGACACCTCAGTCCCACCGCTCGCGAATGCCTCATCGAATCCGTCGGTGTTCAACGTCGCACAAAATGCCCAAAGCCTCGGCTATTCGCTTCATGTAGACATCGAAACCTTAGCGCGGGTAGAAAAGGCTCTGACGTTTATCGCCAGGCGCGAGAGCCTCCCCATCGGCGAACCGGTGGAATACGACTACAGCCAGTACGTGCATCAAGTGCCGGGCGGCATGATTTCCAACCTGCGCTTCCAGCTAAAAAACATTGGCATGCTCGACCGCCTCGATAAAGTTCTTGAAGAGGCGGTTCGCGTGCGCGCCGATCTCGGCTACCCGATCATGGTCACGCCGTTCTCGCAATTCGTCGGCAGCCAAGCTGCGATCAATATCATCAAGGGCGAGCGCTACGCCCAGGTCACCGACCAGGTGATCCAATACACTACGGGACTGTGGGGCGAAGAGGCCGCCTCCGAAGTGGAGACCAATGTCAAGGATAAGATTCTCGACCGCCCGCGGGCCAAAGAGTTCGCCGGCTGGCAACCGCCCCAGCCGTCGCTCAAAGAGATGCGCAGCAAGCTCGGCGGGCCGAGTCTCGGCGACGATGAATTGCTGATGCGCTACGTGGCCGGCAACGAAGACGTCGACGCCATGCGCGCCGCCGGCGCCCCCAAGGCGTACTCCGACACCAGAAATCCCCTGCTCACTCTGCTCCAGGAACTGTCCCAGCGGAAGGATTGCAGCCAGATCTACGTTCAGAAGGACGGCTTGACGTTGACGTTGGAAAAGCGCGCTGGGTCCGGCCGTCAGTGACATCCCGTCTCGGAAATCCTGCTCTTCCCCCCTTTATCCCTCGTCCTTCATAATTCATCCTTCTCTTTGCCCGCGCCCTCCGCGCCGAGATCGAGATCAAACTCTCCGCGTGAGGGAGCAAGAGCAAGTGGCAAAATAGTTCTCTGACCCCCAACGTTTGGATTTTCTGGGGGTTGATTTTATTCGTGTCTGTATTATAAAAGCTCTAATAGATTCAAATATAGGAGTCGTTATGGGAGCTATAGCAGTTTCCAAAAAAGAAGAAGATCAGATCGAGAGGCTTCGGAAAGAGCTTGGGATAGCCAGCAAGTCCGGGCTGATCCGGGTTGCCTTGAAAACCCTGGAGAGGAAGGCGCATGAGGAAAGGCTCCGGCGTGAGATTCAAGAGTCTGTGCGCCGCTGCGCGGCAGCCGATCGAATCGAGAATCGGGAGCTGTTCTCCGCCGCGATTGCCCGTCACGCCGGTGAGTAAATGGAGCTCAGACGCCGGCACCTCTACGTTATCGACTTTAATCCGCGTGTCCGAACCAAACCCGGCAAGCTCCGTCCCGCGGTAGTCCTTCAATCTGACATCGTTAGCGAAGCGGGCTATCCGTCCACCATAGTTATTCCCACAACCACTCGCCTAGTGAAGGAGGCGGGGTTCCTCAGGCTCCGAATCCAAAAAGGGGAAGCCGGGCTCGCGCAGGAAAGCGATCTCCTATTAGGTCAGCTCATCGCCGTTGCCAACGAGTCCTTCCGCCGCGAAATTGGCGTCTTGCCGGATCACTTGATGGAAGAACTGGAGAGGCGGCTCCGTATCATTCTCAGTCTCTGATTACTCGCTCATTTCGGATAGGCCGCCAAAGAGAGGCCGCTCAGCGCCAGCGGTCCCTCTTTTGATCCGAGCCAGGCTGAAGAAAGGCTGGACCCAGGCGGATCTCGCGCGGCGGGTCGGCATGCGACAGCCCAACATCGCGCGCCTGGAAGAGGGAAACTAGGATCGGGTATCTTTGCCGACGCTCAAACAAAAAAGTCGCCCGCGCCCTCGGCGCGGAGATCGAAATCAAACTCTCCGCGTGACGGAGCAAGAGCAGGTGGCAAAATAGTTCTCTGGCTCCCCACCTTTGTCACCCGGCTCCTTCTGTCCACAAACTGCCTCATGTTGCCGACCGGATCGTACTGATGGCCTCACTCCTCGTCAGCAGATCGACGCGCGTCGCCAGCCGCTCCATGTTGTCATAGGTGTATGTGGTCGCGTTGCTCCGCGCGTCGGTGACGCTAAGCAGGTTGCCGTTCGCATCGTAAGTAAACCCAGTGGTCCCGTTTAGCGGATCGAGCCTCCAGGGCAGCCGGTTCAACGCGTCGTAAGTATTAATTGTCGGGAAGCAGAGACAATAAAAT
>Ga0326597_10011571_pt1 | contig 11684 bp, 6 predicted proteins | sample RVTome_12_FD_203789 | JGI IMG/M metagenome (GOLD analysis project Ga0326597, IMG submission 203789) | Soil microbial communities from uranium-contaminated site in the Upper Colorado River Basin, Wyoming, United States - RVT100D185 | ecosystem: Environmental > Terrestrial > Soil > Contaminated >...
CCCGCGAGCTGCTCGACAACGGCACCCTGCGCCGCTACATCGAGGATTTCTCGATCACCGGCCTGACCTCGAACCCGAGCATCTTCGACGGCGCGATCGGCGGCGGCGACACCTATGACGCCTGCATCCGCGAGAAGGCGCAGGCGGGCAAATCCGGCGAATCCCTGTTCATCGAGCTGGCGCTGGAGGACCTGCGCCGCGCCGCCGACCTGTTCCGGCCGGTGTTCGACGCCAGCGATCGCATCGACGGCTGGGTCTCGATGGAAGTCTCACCGCTGCTCGCCGGCGACACTCAGGGCAGCATCGACGCCGCCCGGCAGATCCACCGGCAGGCCGCCCGGCCGAACCTGTTCGTGAAGATTCCGGGCACGCCGCAAGGCATTCCCGCCATCGAGGAGTCGATCTTCGCCGGCGTGCCGATCAACGTCACGCTGCTGTTCTCGCGCGAGCAGTATCTCGCCGCCGCCGGGGCCTATCTGCGCGGCATCGAGCGGCGTCTCGAAGCCGGGCTCGATCCGCGCGTCGCCTCGGTCGCCTCGCTGTTCGTGAGCCGCTGGGACGTGGCGGTCAAGGACAAGGTGCCCGCGGAGCTGCGCAACCGGCTCGGCATCGCGATCGGCGGACGCGTCTACCGCGCCTATCGAGAGCTGCTGGCGTCCCCGCGCTGGCGCAAGCTCGCCGATGCGGGCGCCCGGCCGCAGCGCCTGCTCTGGGCCAGCACCGGCACCAAGGACCCGGATGCCTCCAGGACGCTGTATGTCGAAGCGCTGGCCGCGCCGGACACCATCGACACCCTGCCGGAGAAGACCCTGCAGGCCTTCGCCGAACACGGAGTGCTCAAGGGCGCGATGGCCGTGGACGGCGGCGATGCCGAGGCCATGCTGACGCGCTTGGCCAAGGCCGGGATCGACATCGACGCGCTGGCGATCGAGCTGCAACGCGAGGGCGCCCAGTCCTTCGTCAAATCCTGGCAACAGCTCCTGCGGCGCATCGCCGACAAGAGCGCCGCGCTGGCGGAGCACTGACGGGAGCGGCCATGTCCGGCGAGCTCGATCAGCAATGCATCAACACCCTGCGCTTCCTGTCGGTGGACGCCGTGCAGAAGGCGAACAGCGGGCATCCGGGGCTGCCGCTCGGCGCCGCGCCGATGGCCTACGCGCTGTGGACGCGGGTACTCAGGCACAATCCGCACAATCCGCTGTGGTTCGATCGCGACCGCTTCGTGCTCTCGGCCGGTCACGGGTCGGCGCTGCTCTACGCGCTGCTGCATCTGACCGGCTACGGCCTTTCGCTGGACGACCTCAAGCAGTTTCGCCAGTGGGGCAGCAAGACGCCGGGGCATCCCGAGCGTGGACATACGCCCGGCGTGGAGACCACCACCGGGCCGCTCGGGCAGGGCCTCGCCAACGCGGTCGGCATGGCGATCGCTGAAGCGCAGCTCGCGGCGCGCTACAACCGTCCGGAATGTGCGGTGATCGACCACGCAACCTATGTGATGGCCGGCGACGGCGACCTGATGGAAGGCGTCGCCTCCGAGGCGGCCTCGCTCGCCGGACATCTCAAGCTCGGCAAGCTCACCTGCCTGTACGACGACAACCGCGTCACGCTCGCCGCCGGCACCGACATCAGCTTCTCCGAGAACGTCGCGCGCCGCTTCGAGGCCTATGGCTGGCACACCGTGCCGGTCGCCGACGGCAACGACCTCGCCGCGATCGACGCCGCGCTGCGGGCGGCGCGCGCGGAAGCGGCGCGGCCGACGCTCATCCGGGTGCGCACCCATATCGGCTACGGCTCGCCGGCACAGGACAGCTTCAAGGTGCACGGCTCCCCGCTCGGCGCGGACGACGTGCGCAAGACGAAGCAAAAGCTGGGTTGGCCGAAGGATCCGGATTTCCTGATCCCGAACGACGCGCTGGCGCACTGGCGCAAGTCGGTGGAACGCGGCGCGCGGGACGAAGCGGCGTGGAACGAGTGCATGAGCGCCTACGCCAGGAAGTTTCCGGATCTGTCCCGGGAGCTGCAGCAGCGCCTGCGCGGCGAACTGCCGCCGGGCTGGGATAAGGACATTCCGGTCTTTCCCGCCGACGCCAAGGGCCTCGCCTCGCGCGTCGCCTCGGGCAAAATAATGAACGCCGTGGCACCGCGCGTGCCGGCGCTCGCCGGCGGATCGGCGGACCTCGATCCGTCCACCTACACCGCGCTGAAAGGGCTCGGCGATTTCCATCCGCCGGCGGGCAACGACGCCGATACGCAAGGCTCGAGCGGCGGCGGCTGGAGCTACGCCGGGCGCAACCTGCACTTTGGCGTGCGCGAGCACGCGATGGGCGCCATCGTCAACGGCCTCGCCGCGCATGGGGGCTTCATTGCGTATGGATCGACTTTCCTCATCTTCTCCGACTACATGCGCCCGCCGATCCGGCTGGCCGCGCTGATGGGCCTGCACGTCATCCACGTGTTCACCCACGACAGCATCGCGCTCGGCGAGGACGGCCCCACCCACCAGCCGGTGGAGCAGCTCGCCGCGCTGCGCGCGATTCCGAACCTGACCGTGATCCGCCCCGGCGACGCCAACGAAACCGCGGTCGCGTGGCGCGTCGCGCTGGAGACGCGCGATCGTCCCGTGGCGCTGGTGCTGAGCCGGCAGAACCTGCCCACGCTCGATCGCAGCCGCTATGCGCCTGCGGAAGGCTTGCGTCGCGGCGCCTATGTCCTGCTCGATGCGCCCGGCGGCAAGCCCGAGCTGATCCTGATCGCCAGCGGCTCCGAAGTCGGCCTGATCGTCGCCGCCGCCGAACGCGTGCAAGGGCAGGGGATTGCCGTGCGCTGCGTGTCGATGCCGAGCTGGGAGCTGTTCGACGCTCTGCCGCAACGTGAGCGCGACGCCGTGCTGCCGCCGTCGGTGAGCGCGCGCCTGGCGGTCGAAGCGGGCGTGGCGCAGGGCTGGCACCGCTACGTCGGCGCTGCCGGCGACGTGCTGAGCGTGGAGCGGTTCGGCGCGTCCGCGCCGGCGGAGGTGTTGCTGCGCGAGTACGGCCTTACCGTCGACAACGTCTGCGTGCGCGCGCAGGCGCTGCTCGCCTCTAGGTGACGCCAGCGGGCAAGAGCATCGATTCCACCAGCACATCGACGCCGGCCTGCGGGCGGATGGCGCGTGCGGGAATGCCGGCACCCGCGCGCCATTGCTTGACCGCATCGCGCTTGGATTCGCCTTCGATCAGAAACAGCACCGCACGCGCGCGGCTCAACCGCGCCGCGCTGAGCGACACCCGTTGCGGCGGCGGCTTGGGCGCGTCGAACACGGCCAGCGCGTCCGGTGCGCTCGGCGCGACGCCCCAGTCGCGGCCGGGAAAGAGACTCGCGGTGTGGCCGTCCTCGCCGAGGCCGAGCAGCACCAGGTCGAAATCGCCGACCCCGCGCAGCGCTTCCCCGCAGGCGAGCGCCCCGGCACGCGCGCCGGATTCGGCCGGAATCGCGTGCACCTGGTCGCGCGGAATCGGCACGTGATCGAGCCAGGCATCGGCCGCCATCGCGCTGTTGCGCCCGGCGTCGTCCGCCGGCAGGCAGCGCTCGTCGCCGAAGTACGCGTGCCAGCGCGACCAGTCGGCGTGCGCGCCGCGCAGCATCCGGTAAACCTCCCGCGGCGTGCTGCCGCCGACGAGCACGATCAGGAACCGGCGGCGTCGCTCGATCGCGCGGGCGGCGGCGTCGAGGATGCGCCGGTACGCGGCCTGCCGCAGCGCCTCGGTATTGTCGATGCCGATCCAGCGTACGCCGCCGGGGCCGGCATCATCCTTCGGGTGCGTAGCGCTCATTCGGCGGTCATCATACGGCCATATAACGAGCGAGCATGCAATGCCCTATAAGAAGATCGGCGACTACGGTGTCATCGGCAACGGCGCCACGGTCGCGCTCGTCGGGCGCGACGGTGCGCTCGACTGGATGTGCCTGCCGTTCATGGATTCGCCGTCGGTATTCGCCGCCATCCTCGACGACGCGAAGGGCGGGCGATTCTCGGTCAGCCCCGATGCGGCCTACGACTCGTCGCAGGTCTACCTTGCGCACACCAATGTCCTGCAGACGCGGTTTCGCACGGCCGAGGGCGAGCTCGAGTTGACGGACTTCATGGTGGCGGACGGCGCCGAGCGGCCGGATCCGCTGCTGCTCCTGCGCCGGGCGATCGCGGTGCGCGGCCGGATCGGCGTCGCGATCGAGTGCTCGCCGCGCTTCGATTACGCGCGCCGCGTGCCCGCCCGCGAAGCCGCCGACGGCGGCATCGTGTTCAGCGCCGCGGACGAGCGGCTGGCGCTGGCGGCGACCCGCCCGCTCGAATGGAACGGCGAGCATGCAGGTGCCGATCTGGCCGCGGGCGACGTGCTCTGGCTCGTGATGGGCTACGGCGGCATCGACCTGCCCCGGACCGAGGCCGACTGCGAGCGGCTGCTCGAGAGCACTCGCGGTTACTGGCGCGACTGGGTGCTGCAGAGCGAGACCTGGTCAGCGCGGCGCGACAGCTTCTGGCAGGAGAAGCTCGACCGCGCGGCGCTCGTCCTGAAGCTGCTGCAGGTCAAAAGGACCGGTGCCATGGCGGCGGCCGGCACGACTTCGCTGCCGGCGATCGTCTACGGCGGGCGCAACTGGGACTACCGCCTGAGCTGGATCCGCGACACCAGCATGACGCTTTCGGCATTGTTCGAGCTGGGCCATGTCGCCGAGACCGGGCAGTACCTCGCCTGGATCGAGAAAGTCACGAGCCGCGGCGCGCGCGGCAAGCTTTCGATCGTCTACCGGCTGCAGGAGCCGGTGCCGCCGGACGACGAAACCGAGCTCGACCATCTTTCCGGGTACAAGGGCTCGCGCCCGGTGCGCATCGGCCAGTACGTCGTGCACCAGCGCCAGCACGACATCTACGGCGAGCTGCTCGATGCGCTGTTCGCCGTGTCCCGGCTGGTGGGCAAGATCAGCTTCGAGCACTGGAAGGTGCTGCAACCGCTGGTCGACGAGGTGATGCGCGTGTGGCGCGAGCCGGACGACGGCATCTGGGAGGCGCGCATCGGTCCGCGTCATTACGTGCACTCCAAGCTCATGTGCTGGGTCGCGCTCGATCGCGCGGTCAAGATCGCGGAGCACTACGGCTTCCCGGGCGATCTCGCGCGCTGGGAAGAGGAGCGCGAGGCGGTGCGCAAGGACATCCTCGAGCACGGCTACAACGAAAAGCGCGGCTCGTTCACCCAGCGCTACGACACCGAGGCGGTCGATGCGGCGCTGCTGCTGATCCCGCTCACCGGATTTCTGCCGTGCGCGGACCGCCGGGTCGCAGGAACGATCAAGGTCATCGAGCGCGAGCTCCTGCATGAGCGCGCCATGCTGCGCTACAAGGCTGAGGATGGGCTCGAGGGCCAGGAGCAGGGCTTCATGATCTGCCTGTTCTGGTACCTCGATTGCCTCATCCTGCAGGGCCGGCTCGACGAGGTCGACGGCTACCTGCGCGATGCCGGGCGCTACACCAACCACCTGGGACTCTTCGGCGAGCAATACGAGCCGCGCTACCAGGAGATCACCGGCAACTTTCCCCAGGCCTATTCGCACATCGGCTACGCGACCACGGTGCTGCGCTACCTCGAGGCGCGCCGCGAGCGCGTGGAGCCGGACGCGGTCGGCTGGACGCGCAAGCTTGCGCTGTTTTTCGGGCGAGCGGTGCTGAACGAATGCGGCAACGCAGCGCAGCCGGCCGCCGAGCGGCCGGCGCAGGCGATGAAGCGTGCGATGAACGTGGTGCGCGGGCAATTCTACGACGGGCACGCGCAGAGGGTGGACTACGCGGCGATTCGCGGCAGCCAGGCCTACGAGGGCTTCCGCGGTCTGGCCGCGCAGCTCGCGGACTTCGATCCGGCGGGCCTTGAGACCGACGCCGAGCGCATCGCATTCTGGATCAACGTTTTCAATACGCTGGTGATCCACGGCGTGGTCGAGCTTGGCATCCGCGACTCCGTGAAGGAGGTGCCTTTGTTCTTCGAGTGCATCCGCTACCGCATCGGCGGCGAGGTCTACACCGCGACCGACATCGAGCACGGCATCCTGCGCGGCAATGAAGTGCCGCCGCACCGGCTGCGCCGCCGGCTGCGCGGCGAGGATCCGCGCAGGCGCTGCATGGTGCGCAAGGTCGATCCGCGGATACATTTCGCGCTGGTGTGCGCGAGCCGCACCTGCCCGCCGATCGAGGCCTACGACCCGGACCAGCTCGAGGAGCAGCTCGACGCCGCGGCGCGCACCTTCATCAACGCGACCAGCAGGCTCGAGGGCGACCGGCTTCACGTGTCGGAGATCTTCCGCTGGTACCGCAAGGATTTCGGCGCTGCGCCCGACGCGGTGGCGCGCGCAGTTGCACGGCATCTGTATGACCGCGACGCGGCCGCACGCATCGAGCGCGACGCGCCGCGGATACGGCTTGCCTACACACCATACGACTGGCGCCTGAATCGCTAGCGCGGTCCGGGTCACCACGCCAGCCAGCGCCGCAGCAGCGACCGGATCGCCGGCGTCAGGCGCGTGCGGTTGTAGGCGTCCGCCGCCTTCCTGATCGCTTCGGCCTGTGTCGGATAGGCGTGGATGACGCGGGCAAGAGTGCGCAGACCGATGCCCGCGACCATCGCCAAGGTGATCTCGTTGATCATCTCGCCCGCATGCCGGGCGACGATCGTCGCGCCGAGAATCTGGTCGGTGCGCTCCTTGACGTGGATCTTCACGAAGCCCGCTTCCTCGTCGTCGGCGATAGCGCGATCCACGTCGTGCATCGGGATGGTGAAGGTCTTCACCGGGATGTCCCGCTCGCGCGCCTGCCGCACGTAGAGGCCCACATGGGCGATCTCCGGATCGGTGTAGGTGCACCAGGGAATCGTCAGTGCGCTCAGCCGCCGGCGGCCGAGAAACAGCGCGTTCTGAACCGCGATGCGCGCCGAGGCGTCGGCGGTATGGGTGAACTTGTGCTCCAGCCCGACATCGCCGGCGGCATAGATATGCCGGTTGCTGGTCCGCAGGAAATCGTCGACCCGGATGCCGTCCTCCTTGTCGTAGTCGACGCCGGCGGCTTCCAGATCGAGTCCCTCGACATTCGGCGAGCGGCCGGTGCCGGTGAGAATGGCATCGACCGCGACCGTGCTTTTGTAGTCGTCACTGACCAGATCGACGAGCTTCTGCCCGCCTTCGATGCGCACGCCGACGGCTCTGGTGTTGAGCCGCACCTCGATGCCGTCTCGCGCGAAGGCATCCGACAGCAGTTGTGCGGCGTCGCGCTCTTCCCGCGGCAGGAACAGCGGCCAGCCCTGCGCGATGATGGTCTGCGCGCCGAAGCGGCAGAACGCCTGCGCCAGCTCGCAGCCGAGCGGGCCGCCGCCGATGACCAGCAGGCGGCGCGGCAGCTCGGTCAGGTCGAAGACGTTCTCGTTGGTCAGGTAGCCGGCCTCGACGAGGCCGGGAATGGAGGGCGTGTCCGGCCGCGAGCCCGTGGCGATCATGGCCTTCCTGAAGCGCAGTCTGGCGCCATCCACCGTAGCCGCATCGGTGCCGGTGAAGCGTGCCTGGCCGAAGAACACGTCCACGCCGGCCGCGGCCAGCCGGTGCACCGAATCGGCCCGGCCGATGCGGGCGCGGATACCGCGCATGCGCTCCATCACGGCGGCGAAGTCGACGCGGATATCGGCCGGGATCTGCGCGCCATACTGCCCGGCATCGCGCATCTCGGCGTACAGGCGCGACGTGCGGATGATCGCTTTCGACGGCACGCAGCCGACGTTCAGGCAGTCGCCCCCGAGCCGGTCGCGCTCGATCAGCGCGACCTTCGCGCCCAGCGCCGCGGCGGCGTGAGCCGCCACCAGTCCCGCCGTGCCGCCGCCGATGACCACCAGGCCGTAGCGGTCTGCAGGCCGGGGATTGCGCCATGCCGGCGGATGTACGTTGTCCAGCCGCTCGCGCTCGTGCGCGTCCTGTGGGGCTGTGGAGGGGTCGTTGCGCTGCTGCATCGTTGTGATCCGTGGATGAAGGCAACCGCTACAGCCAGCCGCCGCGGAATCCGGCGCGCCGCAAACCGTTGCGGACATGAAGACAATCCCGCATCAGCCGCCAGATGAGCTGGCTGCGATGGTTCTCGACCATCATCACCACGATGCCCTGGTCGAGCCCGAAGTGGCCGGCGGATGCCCAGGCGCTCCGGCCGGCGCCGGCCATGGTTGGATTGATGCTGCTCGTGTACCGCCCGTCAGCCAGTATCTCGGGATAGCGTTGCAGCATGGTGCGCGCGGCGCACGAGGCGATCTCGGGCGCGAACGGCAGCGAGGCCAGCGCCGCCCATCCGCCGAGGGTGCCGTCATCGGGCCCGTACGGCACACCACGGGCGGCATAGCCGAACAAGCGGCGCCGCTCGTGGGCCAGCTCCGGCATTTGATTGTTCGGGCCATCACAGGCGGTCAGGCCCCAGCAGTTCTCGTCGTAACCGGCGAACCCGTGGGGGTTGCGCCGCGCGTACTCGCGCTGCACTTCGGTCGCGCGCCGGCTGTTCTCGAAATAGTCGCAGCGCTTCTCGCGCATGAAGCGGTCCCGGATGCCGCGAAAGTCGATCCAGGCGTGCGAGAACTGGTGTATGAACAGCGGTCCCGCGTAAAGAAAATCGCAGCCGTACAAATTTTCCCATTGGTAGGTTACGGTCCAGGCCTCGTAGCAGTCGCCCTCGAGCGGATGCGCCGGCGAGCCCAGCGCGAGCACGTAGAGGACGATCGACTCGTTGTAACCATCCCAACCGTAGTTCAGGAAGCCGCTTTCGGGTTTCCAGCCCATCCTGACCGTTTCAGACCCGCCCTGCGACCAGCGCCAGTCAACGCGCAGGTAGAGCGTCTCGACGAGCTCGCGCAGCTCGTTTTCCGCGGGCGTCTTCGCGTTGAAATAGCGGCCCGCGGTCAACATGCCGGCCACCAGCAGCGCCGTGTCGATCATCGACAGCTCCGAGCGCCAGACGCGAGCACCGGTGCGCATATCGAGGAAGTGGTAGTAGAAACCCTTGAAGCCGGTCGCCTCCGGGCTTCCGGTCTGATCGCTGTCGCAGAAGAAACGCAGCGTCGCGAGCGTGCGCTCGAGCGCATCGGCCCGCGCCATCCAGCCGCGCTCTACCGCCACCGGATAAGCCGACAACGCGAATCCGACCACCCCGATGCTGGCCGGCGAATTCTCGCGCGAGGTGTCGGCGACGAGTCCGTTGGCCGGATTCACCGCCTGCAGGAAGTAGCCGAACGCGGCGCGCTGGAGCTGGTCGAGCGTCTGCTCGTTCATCGAGGGCTCGCCGCTCACGCGGCGGCGCCCCGGTCGGACGGCCCGGGTGCGAGCTCCAGCGTGACGGCCGCGACCGCGTGCGGGGGCAGGTCGACGTCGACGCGGATCGTGCGGTTCTCGTACGAAAAGCCGATCGGCTCCTTCACCAGGCGAGAGGCCGCCTCGAGCTGCTCCACCTGCGAGCGGCTCGGATACTCGGGCTCGCCCATCTCGCGCCAGCGCCGGCGCGGGTTCGCGTGGTCCTCGTCGATGCGCTCGATGTACGCCGCGAGCGGCGCGGCAGCGTCCGTGAGACGCAATTCCACGAGCTGGGTCGCGATGGCGTGGCGCGGCTGGGCGTGGTTGGTGAGGAACAGCGTGATCGAGCGGCCTTTGCGCACCACCCAGGCATCGACCGTCTCGTGGGTGCCGGCGACCGGGAGCCGCGCGCGGCCGAGCGCATGCAGGAGCTGGAAGGCGCGGTAGACCGGCTTCGGCACGCCGTGGAGATTGAGCAGGCCGAATCCGCCATGGAACGGAATCGAGGGGAAGTAGTTCTCCTCGAAGATGTCGCTGAAGGTCCAGAAGCTGTAGCCGTGCACGAAAGGGTCGGTCTGCAGCACGATCCTGGCGGCGTAGGCCGCGGCGAACGGCTCGTCGTGGTAAGGGTCGCGCGGATTCGAGGAGATGTTCCATTCCGTGAAGTAGACGGGCCGTCCGCGCGACTGGTCGTGCACGAGCTTCGCCCGATCGCGCAGGAGATCGCGCGGGCTGTTGGCGAGCTGCTCCTCGGTGTGCGCGCCCTCGAAGCCGAGCGGGTCGGTCGGGTAGATGTGCGTGCTGACGAAGTCCACCGGCAGGCGGTGCCGCTCGCAGTAGTCGAGGAATTCGTCGATCCACGCGGTCATGGCCGTCGCCGGGCCGCCGACCCGGAGCGACGCATCGACGCTCTTGATGGCCTGGGCGGTGCGGCCGTAGAGCCTGAAATAGTCGTCCTGCGTCCCGGTCCAGAACGCCGGCAGGTTGGGCTCGTTCCAGACTTCGAAGAACCACTGCCTCACCTCGGCGATGCCGTAGCGCTCGACCCAGTGGCCGACCAGCTTGCGCACGAGGGTGGCCCAGGCGTCGTAGTTCGCCGGTGGGGTGACGTTGCCGTGATACTGGAAGACGGTCTCGCGGCCCGAGGCCAGCATCTCGGGCATGAAGCCCAGCTCGACGAAGGGACGCATGCCGATCGACAGCAGGAAATCGCAGATGCGGTCGGCGTTGAAGAACGAGTAGAGGGGCTTGTCCTGGTGCGAGATCAGCGTGCCCATGTCGTCCGAGAGAAGCCCATGGAAACGGACGTACTGGAAGCCGAGCTCGTCGTGGCAGCGTTGGAGCTGCTGCTGCCAATCCGCGCGCAGCGCGAGGACCGCGCGGCTGCTGCCCACGGTGTGCTCCCAGGCATGGGTCAGCGGTGTGGTCGCCGACGACAGGCAGGTGGTGAAGGTCGCGCTCAACGGGTCCAGGCCAGCCACTTGCCGAAGAGCCGCTTCACAAAGGGTGTCAGCCGCGTGCGGCTGAACTGATCGCCGAGCTTGCGGATCGCTTCGGCCTGCGTCGGGTACGGGTGAATCGTACTGCCGATCTTCTTCAGCCCCAGGCCGTGGGTCATCGCCAGGGTGATCTCGGAGATCAGGTCGCCCGCGTGGCGCGCGACGAGGGTCGCGCCGACGAGGGTGTCGGAGCCTTTCTTCACGTGGACCTTGACGAAGCCCTCCTCTTCGCCGTCCAGGATCGCGCGGTCCACGTCGCGCAGCTCCTGGACGAACGTGTCGACCTCGATGCCTTTTTCCCTGGCCTCGCTCTCGTACAGCCCGACGTGGGCGATTTCGGGCGAGGTGTAGGTGCACCAGGGCATCACCAGCGACGTGGATTTCTTGCGGCCCTTGAACAGCGCGTTCTGGATCACGATGCGCGCCATGAAATCGGCGGCGTGCGTGAACTGGAGCGGCGAGCAGATATCGCCCGCGGCATAGATCCTGGGGTTGGTCGTCCGCATGCGCTCGTCGACCTTGACGCCCTTGCCGTCGTAATCCACGCCGACGGCTTCCAGGCTCAGATGCTCGACGTTTGGCGCCCGGCCGACGCCCACCAGCAGCTTGTCGACGGGCTCGTCATATCCTGTGCCGTGCGATCCGACCACCAGCCGGATTCCGCCGTCGTTCTTGATCGCCAGGTCCTTGCCGCAGCACAACAGCCTGACCCCGTCACGCGTCATCGCCCGTTGCACGATCTGCGCTGCGTCACGGTCTTCGCGTGGCAGGATGCCGTGTTCCGCTTCGACCAGTAACACGCCGGCACCGAGCTGCGCGAACGCCTGCGCCATCTCGCAGCCGATCGGCCCG
>Ga0326597_10011572_pt1 | contig 11684 bp, 10 predicted proteins | sample RVTome_12_FD_203789 | JGI IMG/M metagenome (GOLD analysis project Ga0326597, IMG submission 203789) | Soil microbial communities from uranium-contaminated site in the Upper Colorado River Basin, Wyoming, United States - RVT100D185 | ecosystem: Environmental > Terrestrial > Soil > Contaminated >...
CTTCCATCATCGCCGTAACGGCTCACGCCCGGAAAGAAGATAGAGAAAAATGCTTGGCGTGGGGCATGGATGACTATGTTTCCAAGCCGATAAACCCCATGGAACTCAGAGCTGTCATAGACCGCACATTGACTGCGGCCAGAACTATCTCGCCGCCGGTCGCTCCCCTGGTTGATTCCACGGATGTTCTTAATTTGTCTGCGGCCATGGCTCAGATTGAGGATAACAGCGAGCTCTTCGGTGAAATCGCGCGGATGTTTTTGGCTCAATATCCGAAACTCTTGGCGGAGATCCATCGGGCCTTCTCAGCGTCGGACTGCGCAGTCCTCACCAGCGCCGTCCATACTCTCGGATCGTCAGCGGGTCAGATGGGGGCCGGCAGAGCTTTAGCCGCGGCCCGGAAACTTGAGGAAATAGGGCGGCAGGAAGATTTGGCCAGTGTGCCAGAGACTCTCGCGCAACTGGAAGCGGAACTCGCGCTGGTCGAATCGGCTCTGGTCGAACAAGACTATCCTTCGCCGGCTCCGACTGAGTCGCATCGCTCGCTGTCTCAGAGATCCCGCGGTCAGAGCCATCGCCCGCAACCTATCTAGATCCGAGTGTCGGAACTGCAATCATGTACTACCCGCAGAACGGGTAGTACATGATTCGTGTCTCAGCATTTTTACGCAGTGTGATACGACTTCTTGCTTCGGCAACCGTCATTTTGCGCCTCACTTAACGCCAGTGTCCTCGTTGATCGTTAGGAGGATGGTCTGCGTTCCAATCCCCTGGTGATAAATGCGCCTGGCATTGATGATCATTTTCTTCGGCCCAATCGTCGGAAAGCTACGCTCCACGACAAAATTCTCGATTTCGGTGTTTTTCGGCAAGAGTTTTTCCAGCAGCTCTCGTAGCTTGGGGATATCCCACTGTCCATTTGCAAGATTGAAAAAAGAGTCACTCATGGTGTCTTTTTCCGCGACCTGAAAGAGGCGGTAAAAAGCGCGGTTGGCGGCGAGGACACTGAAGCAGTCATCGAGCACCACCAACGGCTCGCGCACCGTTTCGACGATCCCCTCTGCGATCTCTTTCGCCGCGTTCGCCGATTCGGCAAGCTTCTGTTCGGTAATGTCCGTAAAGGTAAGCACCACGCCGTCGATCGACTGATCCAGCGTCCGGTAGGGCATCGCCCGATATAAGTACCAGAGCCCGTCTCTGCTTTTTATCTGTCTCTGTTTCGGAACCAGGGAGTCCAACACTTGCTGTGCGTCGGTGGACAGCGTGTCGTCCTCCAGCTTGCTGGCGATGTGGCTGACCGGGCGGCCAACGTCGCTTTGGATCAGGTTGATGATTCTGGTCGCCTCAGAGGTAAAGCGTTTGATACAGAGCTGATTGTCCAGAAAGACGGTCGCAATTTTCGTGCTGTCGAACAGGTTTTTCATGTCATCGTTGACCTGCGCCAGCTGATCGTTTTTGCCAAACAGCTCGGCGTTGACGGTCACGAGTTCTTCGTTGAGCGACTGCAGCTCCTCCTTCGAGGTCTCCAGTTCTTCGTTCGCGCTCTGCAGCTCCTCATTGGTCGACTGCAGTTCTTCATTGGACGATTTCAGTTCTTCGTTCGAGGTTTCCAACTCCTCGACGGTGGTCTGCAAGTGCTGCTGGCCATGCCTCACTTCCTGCTCGAGATCAGAGATGCGCCGGGCGGACCTGGGTGTAAAAACGTCGCGCGTTTTTCCACCTTTCTTCTGTGCGGCAGCGATATCCTCGAAGGCGACCATGAGAAGCTCGCCGCGGCCCTCCACCGCAGGCGTGGGCGTGACGGTCAAAGTAAGCCTCTGGTATCCGCCCTCGGTCTCGACCCGCAGACCCTCGAGAGAGATATGCTTATTTCGCAATCTTGCCATGCGGATGGCGCCAGCCAAGTCATGCCTGATCTCCTCGCGCGCCATACTGAGGATATTGAGGTTGACTTGGCCCTCGGTCAGTTCAAGGTAGTTCCCGGTTTTGCCGTGGCTATAGATAATCTTATCGTTGGAATCGATCATGACGCAGGGCGGCGCGTAGCTGGCAACGAGCAGGAGCAGTTTTTGCGCGACATCCGCGATGTGGCTTGCCGGCTCGCTCGGCTTCACAAGCGTGAGCTGGCTCCGTTCGTATTGTGGCCGTCCCAAGGGAAACTGCACCGGTACCGCGGCCGCCGCGGCGGGCCGGCGCTTGAAGAGCTTCCATTTTTTATTGACGAGCGAGAAGAGATCCGTGAACCCATCGCTACTCTCCGACGATCCCAAGAACAGTAAACCGCCCGGATTGATGGAGTAATGGAAGAGCGGCAGAAGCTTTTTCTGCAGCTCGGCTTCGAGATAAATGAGCAGATTTCTGCAACTCAGGAGATCGAGTTTGGTAAAGGGCGGATCTTTGAGGACGTCCTGAATGGCGAATACCGCCATTTCCCGGAGCGCTTTTCTGATCCTGAAGGAACCGCCCTCGGCAACGAAAAAACGTTTCAAGCGGTGCGGCGCCAAATCTGCGGCAATACTGGCGGGGTATAAACCGGCCCGCGCCACTTCGAGCGCATCGTCGTCGATATCGGTGCCGAAGATCTGCACTTTAAAATTCTTTTTGAGTTTATCCATGCATTCGCGCAGGATGATCGCTATCGAATAGACTTCCTCACCGGTCGAACATCCCGCCACCCAAACCCGCACGGTAGCGTCCTTGGCTTTGGCCGCCAGCACGTCCGCGAGCACGCGGCTGCTCAAATCCTCGAACGCCTCACGATCGCGGAAGAAGCTGGTAACCCCGATCAAAAGCTCTTTGAAAAGGGTGGTGATCTCTAGCGGTGTGTTCTCCAGATAATTGGCGTAGTCCGAGAGCTTTTCGAGCTGGAGCACGCTCATCCGCCTCTCGATGCGCCGGTTGAGAGTGTTTTTCTTATAGAAAGAAAAATCATGACCGGTTCGCGAGCGCAGGAGCTGGAAGATCTTTTGCAGCGACTCGGGAATTCTGTCGGTGGCGGGGATCATGGTGGAAATCCGCCGGGAAACGGCGTGTTTCGCATAGGCGACGAGTTGTGGCGGCATATTCTCGGGCGCAAGAATATAGTCCGCCAATCCGGTTTCAATGGCGCTACCTGGCATGCCGTTATACTCGGCCGAGGCAGGATCCTGGACCATCGCCATGCCCAATTCCCCTTTGATCGCTCTGATCCCGAGTGTGCCGTCCGTCCCGTTCCCAGACAAGATAATACCAATGGCGCGGTCTCTCTGATCTGCGGCGAGCGATCTAAAGAAAGTATCGATGGGCAGCCTGACGCCTCTAGGTTCTTTCATCGGCGTCAATACAAGCGATCCATGCATGATGGTCATTATTGTATTCGGCGGAATCACATGGATGCAGTTGGACTCGACCTTCATGCCGTCTTTAACCTGCACGACGGTCATCTTAGTGTATTTCTGCAACAGCTCGGGGAGCATGCTCACGTGGCTCGGATCCAGATGAGAAACCAAGACAAAGGCTACGCCGCTATCCGCCGGCATATTGGCGAAGAAATGCTCAAAGGCTGCGAGGCCGCCGGCGGATGCGCCGATACCGACGATGGGGAAAAGCTTGCTATCGTCTTGAGAAGAAGGGTTTTGCTTGTGCGGATCAGCGCTTTTCCGCGATGGTCGCCGTTTCTGAGATTTTTTAGCAGACATCCAAAGCCCCTCAACTATCTTCTCCACGACCCGAGGTGAATGCACACAAGCTAGAGCTGCGCCGGACTACAGTAGTTTCACGGGATGGTGACGTGGTCAGAGGTATCGCAGAGTGCTGCTTTTGGCAAGAACTAAGTTTACGAAGTCAAGGCGATTGCATTCAGATGGCCCAATTCTAGCCACCTGATTTCACGGTTTTTCAGCATCGCACGAGTTATTCTTTCATTGGCCGTAATCCCGGTCGCCGGCAAGTGGGTGCGGGATGGCACGCCGGGGTCGGAGGGCGCCGAGTACATTACCGTGTGTTTGCCGGCGTTTTCGCCGGTGACGGTGCACCGCGACGCGACATGATTCAAAAAAATCGCGCGACGACGAAAATTCCAATCATCGCGAAGACGAGAGCCAGCTTGAGCGCTGCGCCCAACACCAAGCCGATGGTCGCGCCGATGCCAGCACGGGCCGCTTGTTGAAGGCTCCGTTGCGCGAGCAGCTCGCCAATCACGGCGCCGATGAACGGGCCGAAGATCACACCGGGAAAGCCGAGAAAGACGCCGACGATGGAACCGATCACCGCGCCGATGATGGCGCGCCGTGACGCGCCGAATCGTTTGGCGCCGAACATGGTTGCCCACAGATCGACGCCGTAAGTAAGCAGGGCGAGCACGGCGAGAATCGCGAGGGTGCGCACACCGGCGTACATGAAATTCTCCGTCCATGCCGCGACCAGGAGACCGAGAAAGAGCAGCGGAGCGCCGGGTATCGCAGGTAGCAGGAGGCCGGCCACGCCGAGAACCACAAGCGATAGAGCAACGAGCCAATAAAATAGGATGGGGTCCATCGAGCGCTGGTAACGACCGGCGGATGATTGGCATCAGTGGCGGCGGCGCCTGGGTTTCGGCGGGGAAGAGTTCGGGCCGACTTGAACCTCATTCGCCAGCCGCTGGGCGATGATCCTGAAGACCTCGGGAGAAAAACCAAAACCCATGTGAGTCGTGCGAACCTCGACATGCTCCACATTCGAACCGTAATGGTCGATGCAGGCTTGCCACGCGACGAACGCATCGGCGCGCGAATAGATGGCGGTCACCGGAGTCTCCAGCAAAATCACGTTGCGGGATTCGATCTCAGCCGCCATCGCGTCGAGATCCACCCCGCGGCGGTGAAACGCGGGGGCGGCGACCGTGTATTTGGGACCGCCGACGACGGGCGTGCCGAGTGTGATGACTTGACGGATGGCCTCGGGGCGCTCGCGCGCCGCTTCGCGCGCCAGATAACCGCCGAAGCTCCAGCCGATAACCCGGACCGGTTGCTGAGATTTACGATACATGGAGAGAATGCGTCGCAACACCCGTGGCAATAGATCCGGCACGCTGCCCGAGCTGCGCCCGAGGTGCCAGCCGCTTACCCGGTAGCCGAGAAACCGCAAGTACGTCTTGAGAATCGCCGTCGATCCGTCGCCCGCGCCGTAACCGGGGAGAACGAGAACGGGCTCGCCATGTCCCCGCGGTTGGCACGCGAGCTCGACGGAGCGCAACACCAGGAGCGGAAATTCGAGGACCGCGCGAGCCTCGCGAATCAATCCAGTGGGACGCGGCGGCTGCAGTGCTTCGATCATCGTGGAGAATTATGTCAAACGCGCTGGCGTTGTGCCATTACTGGATTGTGAAAATTGCTTCTCATCGACCGCGACAATCATATCACCGGTTCACGGCTGATTATAGCAAAAGGATTGGCCCGATGCAGCTAGGATTTCGTTTTCTCCCGGTAAAGGCATAGGTCCTCAATCGCGCACTCGGGACAGCCCGGTTTCTTGGCCAAGCACACACGCCGGCCATGATATTGGAGTAGGTGGCAGAAGCGGACACGTTGCTTTTCAGGCACGATGGATGTCAGGTCAAATTCGATCTTGTCGGGATTGGTGTTATTTGTAAGGCCGAGTCGTTGCGACAAGCGCATGACGTGGGTGTCGACGCCGATCGCTTGCCGGCCGAAGGCGTTGCCAAGAACGATGTTGGCGGTTTTGCGCCCCACGCCTGGGAGCGAGATAAGGTCGCCCAGGTTATCCGGCACCTTGCCGCCGAAGCGCGCGGCGATCTCGCTGCAAGAGTTGTGAATCGATCGCGCCTTGTTGCGGTAGAAGTTGATCTTACGAATCTGCTCTTCGAGCGCCGAAACCGGAGCAAGGGCGTAGTCCTCGGCAGTTCGATAAATCTTGAACAGCGCAACGGTAACCTGATTGACCAAATCGTCGCGAGCTTGCGCCGCGAGGATCAACGCGATCAGCAATTCGAGCGGATTGGTGAAATCGAGATCGAGTTTGGCGTCAGGATGGACTTTGTCGAGCCGGTCGATGATCTTTCTAATATTGGTTATCGGACGGGTGACTTTTGTTTTGTTCGCGGCCGCCATTTTGGTTTTACCGGAAAATATGCTACCAGACAGTAAGTTTAAAGGGGAGGAACCACTAGCATGGAATCAATCCAATCGATGAAACAAAAAATAAGAGCGCTGAAGAAGCAGAAGGTGGAGATTTCAGCCGCTGCACCGCATCGCAAGAAAGTAAAAAGGATTCAGAGAAAGGTCAAGTTGCTCAAACGACAAACCCGCCAGTTGGGCCGTGCTGCCAAGGTGGCCGCGGCGGCTAAAGCTGCGGAGGCCGCGGTCGTAGCAGCCGCCGCGAAAGCAGCGCCGGTTACACCACCTGCGGAGACACCGCCGGCCGCTGGATAGGATTTCATGAAAACCTCGCGTCCGGCGCGCGGCCGGGGTTCGCCGAGCAACCCGAAGAATCGCTTCGAGGCCATCGAGTGCATCCCGGAGCCGCCGGACAACAACGACGAGACATCATCTCCTCAGACTCAATTTTTTACCGACAGCTCCAGATCGATCATCGCGTATAACGACAGCCCCGACGTCGGCTTCGATGCCAGCGTCAACCCCTACCGCGGCTGCGAGCATGGCTGTGTTTACTGCTACGCCCGACCGACGCACGAGTATCTCGGTTTCTCATCGGGGTTGGATTTCGAGACCAAGATCATGGTCAAGGAAGACGCGCCGGCGCTGCTGCGGGAGGAACTCTCCAGCTCGAGATGGCGGCCACAGATCCTCGGCATGAGCGGCGTCACCGACTGCTACCAGCCGGCGGAAAAAAAACGGCGGCTCACGCGCCGCTGCCTGGAAGTAGCGCTCGATTTTCGCAATCCGGTGATGATCGTGACGAAAAATTTTCTCGTCACGCGGGATATCGATATCCTCGCCGAGCTGGCGCGCTACCAGTGCATCGGCGTAAGGATTTCGATCACAACTTTGGATCACCAACTATCCTCGGCGCTGGAGCCGCGCGCTTCGCATCCGGCGCGGCGTCTGGCGGCGATCAAGGAGCTTGCCGAAGCGGGCATTCCCGTCGGCTACCTCCAAGCGCCGATGATTCCGGGTTTGACGGATGCGGAAGCGCCGGCGATCGCACAGGCGGCGGCCGAAGCGGGGGCAAGCTTCGCCGGCTACGTCGCGCTGCGGTTGCCGTACGCGGTGAAATCGCTCTTCGAGCAATGGCTCGAACGCCATTATCCCGAGCGCAAAGACAAGGTGCTCAATCGTATTCGCGCTATTCGCGGCGGCAAGCTTAACGACGCGAACTTCAAGACCCGCATGCGCGGCGAAGGCATTTATGCCGAGGAGATGGCGAAGCTGTTCGAGCTCGCCTGCCGCAAGTCGGGAATCAGCAAGCGTTGGCCCGAGCTGACGACGAAATATTTTCGCCGACCCAGCAGGACGCAGCTCGACCTGTTTGAAGGCAAATCGCTCTAGCGAACGAGCGAATTGGCGGGCGGCGAAAAGAGAATCACCTGCGCTGCCGTCGTCCGTCTCCGGTCAATTCTTCAGTCGCAGTAGTATTCGATCTGGTATCCGTTCGGATCGGAAAAGTAGATGGCGCTCTTGCCACGGCGGCCGTCGATGGCGATCCCATGCGCGTTAAGTTTCTTCTCCAGGCGCTTGAGCGCTGCCAGGGTGACTTTGAAGCCGATGTGCTCCAATCCCTGGTTGCCCGAAGGCCGCTTGGCGCTACGGACGAAGTTCAAGAGATCGCCCGTGCCGGGCGTGCGCAGAAAGATCATGCTGGGAGGGTGGCGAAAAGCGACTTCCAGCCCCAAGACTTCCGTGTAGAACTTCTCGGTTGCCTTTAGATCGTGCGCCCGCAGCGCGATGTGACGTAATCCGCCGTCGGCCATCAGCCAATGCCTCCGTGATTGTGTTCGATCTCAGATTACCTCATAAATTCGGATTTCCACAAGACGCAACGTCTATTGCCGTCGTTTGCTTTTACAAGCCTGCCGATCCTTGCTACTTTGAATACTCTCGCAGCATGGTGATTCCGCTTTGACTTCTCACGCCCGCACTTTTCCGACTTCACACCGGCCGCGTTTCTTTTACGGCTGGACTATCGTCGCCGTGGGTTTTCTCTCTCATGTGGCCTGCGCCTTTCACATTTCGAGCACGCTCAGCGTATTTCTCAAGCCGCTGACCGAGGATCTGGCGGTCTCGCGCGGTTTGTTCTCGCTACTCCGCTCGGGCGAAATTTTGATCGGCGCGGCGTTGGCGCCTTTCGTCGGTCCGCTGGTCGACCGCTTCGGCGGGCGCTGGCTCATGGCCGGCGGCGCGCTGGTAGCCGGGGTTGGGTTAGTCTTGCTCAGCCAAGCGGGCGCGTTCTGGCAGTTTCTCTTGCTGCGCTGGATTTTCGTGACCGTCGGCGGGGTGTTCATGTGTCACATGGTGGTCAGCGTTACCGTGGCGCGCTGGTTCGTGCGCAAGCGCGGCCGCGCCATCGCGATTGCCAACATGGGCCAAGGCCTGTCGAAGGTCTGCATACCCGTTGTTACCGCGACGCTGTTTGTCTGGCTCGGCTGGCGCGCGACGTGGACGATCTTCGGCCTGGTCACGCTCGCGTTGGTAGTCATTCCAGCGCTCATCTTCATGCGCCCCAGCCCCGAAGAGATGGGGCTTAGGCCCGATGGCATCGACGAGTTTATTGAAGCTTCGGCAACGCCGAATTCAAGGGGCGAAGCCGCTGCTGCGCGGCACGCCGCAGCGGACGAAAGGAAATGGACCTGGAGACAGGTTCTCCGCACCCAGACGTTTTGGATCATCTGTTTCATCTACGGCATGGCCAACGTCGGCATCGCCGGGTTGAACTTGCATGTGTTCGCTTACGTTACCGACATCGGATTCGAAACCATCGTGGCGGCGACGGCCATGAGCATCGTCGCCTCGGCGCAACTCGGCTCGACCATGGTCTGGGGCTTTGTCAGCGAGCGAATGGAAATTCGCCGCGCCAGCATGCTGATGTTTTTGATTCAGTCGACCGGTTTGGCTCTTGCTCTGGCCGGCAATCAGATCGCGGCGCTTTATGGCGGATTCTTTTTTTACGGCATCGGCCTGGGGGGCAGTTGGGTGTTACAGGAGATCATCTGGGCGACTTATTACGGACGCGTCTCCCTGGGCATGGTGCGCGGTTTGGGCATCCTCGTCACGCACGCCTTCGGCGCAGCCGGCGCGCCGTTCTTCGGTTTTATTCACGATGCCACCGGGAGCTACCGGTCATCCTTCGTCGCTTTTACCGTCGCCTTGGCAGTGTCCGCGCTTTTGAGCCTCGCGGTGCGCGCACCGCGGCAACCGGCACCGTAGCGCTGATCGAAACTCTCCGCGGTTGACCATGCCGAACGGCTAAGCATAATAGAACCAAGCTGCGCTCATGAGATCGTTTGTCCACGCTTCCGTTAACCTGCGTAAAGAGCCGCCGCGCGACGGCGTCTTGAGGCTCGCCATCGATGGGCGTTTGGATTCCGACGGTACGGGTCAGATCTGGCGCGACGCGACCAGTGGCGTGGCGGCGGCAAAGGCCGCCAGCGTAGTGCTCGACGCCTCGGGGGTCGACTACTGCGACGGATCGGGCATCGCGCTGCTAGCGTACCTACGCGATGGGCAAGCGCGGAGCGGCGGCGAATTGACGATCGAGGGGCTGCGCCCCGAGTTCCGACAGATGCTCGAAGGATGGGCGCCCGGCGATCTCGCGGGTCTTGGCGGCGGACCGAGAGAAACATCGAGCCTCGCGGCGGAAATCGGCGAAGCGGCGGTGGAAGTCTGGCGCGACATTCGGGCCTTGATCAGCTTCGTCGGCGAATTGACCGCGGCGCTCGGCTACGCCGCGCTCCATCCGCGCAGCGTGCGCTGGCGCGACGCGCTTCGGGTCGCCGAAGCGGCGGGTGTCAACGCCCTGCCGATCGTCGCTCTGATCAGCTTTCTGGTCGGCATGATCTTGGCCTTCCAAGCCGCGATCCCGCTACGCCAGTTCGGCGCGGAGATTTTCGTCGCGAACCTGATCGCGCTGTCGATGCTGCGCGAGATGGGACCGCTCATGACCGCGATCATCCTGGCCGGACGTTCCGGTTCGGCGTTCGCGGCGGAGCTCGGCACCATGACGGTCCGCGAAGAAATAGACGCGCTCAAGACCATGGGCCTCGATCCGGTGGGCTTTCTCGTCGTGCCGCGGGTGACCGCGGCCGTCGTCATGACGCCGCTGTTGACCGTTTTCGCCGATCTCTTGGGATTGATGGGCGGATCGGTGGTGATGATCTCGTTGGGCTTTCCCCTGATCACCTTTTTTAATCAGGTGCAATACGCCGTGACTTACGGATCGCTGGTCGGCGGCCTGCTCAAGGCTTTTGTGTTCGGCATTCTCGTCGCCGCCATCGGCTGCTTGCGCGGCTTGCAAACCGGATCGGGCGCCAGCGCGGTGGGCGAATCGACGACCCGCGCCGTGGTCAGCGGCATCGTTCTGATCACCGTTACGGACGGGATCTTCTCCGTGGTCTATTATTATCTTGGAGTCTAAATGGCGGCGAATCCACAGCGCGAGGTCATCATCCGGGTGGAGGATTTCACCGCGGCCTATGACGGACAAGTGGTTTTGGAGCACGTGAGCTTCGAAGTTTACGCCGGCGAAGTGTTCGCGATTCTGGGCGGCTCGGGCTGCGGCAAGAGCACGCTGCTCAAGCATATGATCGGTTTGTACCGGCCCGCCGCCGGCAGGATTCTGATCGACGGCGACGATATCGCGGCGGCGCCGGCGGAAAAGCGGCTGGCGATTCTGCGCAAGTTCGGCGTCATGTATCAGAGCGGCGCGCTGTTCGGTTCGATGACGCTGCGCGAAAACGTCTCGCTGCCGCTGGAAGAATTTACCAAACTGCCACCCGAAGCGATTCGCCTGATCGCGCTGATGAAGCTCCAGCGGGTGGGCTTGAGTGGCGCGGCGGATCGCATGCCGTCGGAGCTAAGCGGCGGGATGCAAAAACGGGCGGCCATCGCGCGCGCCATGGCCCTCGACCCCCAGTTGCTCTTTCTCGACGAATTGTCCGCCGGTTTGGACCCGATTACATCGGCAGGCCTGGACCAGCTGGTCTTGAATCTCGCCCGCAGCCTGAAGATCACCTTCGTGGTGGTGACCCACGAGTTGCCGAGCATTTTCGCGATTGCGGACCGGGTGATTATGTTAGATAAACAAGAGAGGGGAATCATCGCCATGGGACGCCCGCAAGAGTTGCGCGACCACTGCGGCGATCCCCGGGTACGCCAGTTCTTTGCGCGCGAGGCGCCGGGGGAAATTTAGCGCGGGTGTCATGGAAAGATTCAGCTACTTCAAAATCGGCTTGTTCGTGATCAGCGCCACGATTATCGCGGTGATCGGCGTCGTCGTGCTCGGGGTTGGTGCGCTGCTGCAAAAGAAAACGATCCTGGAAACCTATATTGACGAGTCGGTGCAAGGGTTGGATGTCGGCTCGGCGGTCAAGTTTCGCGGCGTGTCGATTGGAAAAGTCGAGCGGATCACGTTGACCAGTGTCGAGTATGCGACGCGACGGCGCTACGTACTGGTGCGCGCCGGCTTGACGTCGGATATCTTTCAATTTCCCTTGGCGGATGCGGGGAGCCCAGGTTTCACCACGGAAATTGCCA
>Ga0326597_10011573_pt1 | contig 11683 bp, 10 predicted proteins | sample RVTome_12_FD_203789 | JGI IMG/M metagenome (GOLD analysis project Ga0326597, IMG submission 203789) | Soil microbial communities from uranium-contaminated site in the Upper Colorado River Basin, Wyoming, United States - RVT100D185 | ecosystem: Environmental > Terrestrial > Soil > Contaminated >...
AGGTCCCAAAGAGCTGGTAAGTGGCAAAGAGTTTAGCCTTTACTCCCCTGGCATACTGATTCGCGTAGGTCATGATGCCGCCCGTTGCCATGGGGTATGATCCGGCGGCGAAATCGTTATAAAGTGACGCAGTAGAAGGCTGCTCAACCCATTCCACGTCAACGCCATTTTTGATGTCGAACTGCTTTCCTTCCATGATGGCTACCATCCAGGAGCTCGTGGAGGGAGCGCCTAAAGTTCCTACCTTGGCCTTCGGCACCTGAGCAACTCCGAGAACAGGCACGACCAGAAATGCTACGGCCACCATTAAAAGGATGTGGGCTCTGACAACGCCCCTACAGATTGGCTTTTTAAGCATGGCACGCCTCCTTTTCTTCAACTCACCCCTTTACTCTAACCCGTCGGATTTGTCCAGGTACAATTGGAAAGAGGGGGTGGCTTGACATAAACGGTTCGTATCCGATAGTTTCCCAACGTAGCGGCGGGTCATTTCGATGGAACATTCTTATCTTGAGCTTCGAGCAAAGACTGCAAAAAAGGATAAGGGACTCAAAGAAAAAGTCATGAGTCTGACTGAGGCCGTGACCCTCATCCCGGACAATGTCCACGTGGCGATCGGCGGTTGCCACTATTCGAGAACTCCCATAGCACTGATTTGGGAGATTATCAGACAAAAGAAAAGCGGGCTGGTCTTTTCCAAAAGCATTACCGCAACGGAGGGAGATCTTCTCCTGGTTGCCGGTACGACAAGACACATCATAACCAGCTGGTTCAGTCCCGGAGTGACCTGGGGAGTTTCCAGGATCATGAGGCACTTCGTGCAGTCCGGAGAAGCGACTTACGAAGAGTGGAGCCACATGAGTCTCGGGTTGAGGTATCGAGCCGCAGCGATGGGCGTTCCATTCCTGCCCACCAGGTCCATGCTGGGCTCCGATGTTTACAAACAGCTTACCGATATCAAGGAGATGCAATGCCCCTTTACCGGAGACAAACTTGCGCTGGTTCCGGCTCTACATCCCGACGTGGCGATCATTCATGTGCAGAAGGCCGATTCCTACGGCAATGCGCAAATTACCGGCTTCCCCTTTATGGACAAAGATATTGCCCTCGCAGCGGACAGGGTCATTCTGACGACCGAGCAGATCATCGACAACAACGAGATAAGGAGAACCCCGGATCGCACGGATATTCCCTTTTTCTGCGTTGATGCCGTAGTCGAGGTGCCCTATGGTTGCGTACCCCACGAGTGCTACGCGGCTTATGAGCCGGACTTTAATCATATGGATATGTACGTAAAGCTCATGATGGAAAGAAGCACCGAGGGGGTCCAGGAATACCTCGACAAGTACGTTTACGCGCCGCAAACCTTCGATGACTATCTCAGCCTTTTCAAAGTCAAAGATATCGTAAGAGCTACGTTAAATGCGAGGAAGGGATATGGCAGCTGAGCTTTCCTATAACACGGCGGAACTGGTGTGCATTTCCAGCGGAAGACTTCTCGAGGATGGCAAGGTCGTCTTTGCCGGTGCCGGGCTCCCCTTGCTAGCGGCCATTCTTGCCCAGAAGACCCACGCGAAGACCCTGACGATCCTGTTTGAAGGCGGCGTAATCGGTCCCTTCGTCGAGCCGGGGAAACTCCCTCCCTCGACGAACGAGCAGAGGTGCGCTACGAGAGCCAATATGGTTCTCCCCACGACGGACGTGTTGCTCCTGCAGCAGAGGGGTTATGTCGACTACGGGTTTCTGGGAGGAGCTCAGGTCGATCAGTACGGAAACATCAATAGCTCCTGTATTGGCGACTGGAACAAGCCCGCGGTTAGATTGCCGGGGACAGGCGGTGGCAACGATATCGCGAGCCTCTCTAACGTGATCGTTGCCATGCATCACGAGAAGAGAAGACTCGTGAAGAGAGTAGATTTTGTCACGAGCCCCGGCTATCTGAGCGGCGGTAATTCAAGAAAAGAGGCGGGGCTGATTGCCGGGGGTATCCTCAAGGTTGTGACCCACCTGGGAATCCTGGGCTTTGATGAAGAAGAAAAGGTCATGTGCCTGGAGGCCTTACAACCCGGGGCTACAGTGGAAGAGGTCAGGAAAAACACCGGCTTCGACCTTATGATTAAGGAAGATCTTGGCGAATCCACGCCTCCAACGGAAGAAGAGCTCAGAATCCTCCATATTCTCGACCCTGAAAAAAGGTACACGACTCCGAGGGGAGAATAGGATGACTAAAGATTTGAGAGGGTTCCTGGCGGCATATGAAAAGGCGAATCCCAAGGAGTTCTGCCGCGTAAAGAACGAAGTCGATCCCCAGTATGAAGTCGCCGCGATACTCACCAAGCTTGAAGAACTGCGGAAGCTCCCCATCCTCTATTATGAAAAGCTGAAAGGCTCAGCCTTTCCCGTCGTCACGAACGTCTACTCGACGAAGAAAAAAATCGCCTCCAGCATCAACATAGATCCCAGAAAGTTCAGAGAAAAATATATCGAGGCCGTTGAATCCCCAATCCCGCCTCGGCTCGTTACCGACGGTCCTGTGATGGAACAGAGAATCGACGCCAGCGAGGTGGATCTCAAGGCGCTGCCCATGATGATCTACCACGAGGGTGATGCCGCCCCCTACATTACCGCCGGCGTGGTGTTGGCACAAGATCCTGAGTCCGGAGAGTACAACGCCAGCTTTAACCGGCTGATGTATAAAGGCCGCAATAAGGCGGGAATCTTTATGACGGTCGGCAAGCACCTCCATGAAATTTACTCGCGCGCGGAGGACCAGGGAAAGCCCTTGCCCATCACGATCTCGATCGGAAACCACCCCGCCTGGGGGTTGGGAGCGCTCTACATCGGCGCTTACGGCCGTAGCGAGTTGGGCATTATCGGCGGGCTTCTCGGCTCCTCTGTGGAGATGATCAAAGGCGAACTGGAGGGCAATCTTTTCCCGGCCCACGCGGAGATGGTGCTGGAGGGCTATGTCGAACCCCACCTGAGAGAGGAAGAGGGTCCATTTTGCGAGTTTTCCGGTTACGCCACGGGCAAGGGATTGCGGCCGGTTGTCACCATCAAATGCATGCACCTTAGGAAAAACGCGATCTACCAGGATATCTGCGGCGGGCAGCATCGGGAGCATCTGGTCGTAGCCACCATCCCCATGGAGGCGAACCTGTACCAGGCCGTTAAGGCGGCCGTGCCCACCGTCGTCGATGTCCATGTTCCCGCGCCGTTTTGTCTTATCGTTTCCATCAAAAAGAGGTTTCAGGGGCAGGCGCAATCGGCGATGATCGCCGCATTTGCAGCGGAAATGTATCTCAAGAACGTCATCGTGGTGGATGACGACGTCGATGTTACGGACCTGCAGCAAGTTATCTGGGCGGTGGCTACCAGGACGCAAGCGGACCGCGACATGTTCGTTATCCCTGGAGCCCGGGGCTCATCGCTGGACCCGTCCGCCGGCGGCGAGGGAGTTATCACAAAGATGGGCATCGATGCAACTGCCAAACCGTCTCTTGCCGCATACGCTAAAAGAAACAAGGTCCCCAAAGAGGTCATGGATAGGCTTCAGCTCGATGCCTATGTGAACCTGGATCAACTCTGATCGGAGCTCGGCGATGATAAAGGTGCACGAACTAACCGGACTTGGCAGCGTCCTCGATTATTACGGCGAGCGCGGGGAAATCCTTGAGATTGATAAAGAAGTCGACTCGGAGTGCGAAGTAGCCGGAATCATTTTTGCCCTGAACTCACTACCGAAGACGCCGGGTGTCCTTTTCAAAAACGTCAAGGGCTATCGTTTTCCCGTTGCCTCATGTGTTCTTTCGGAACGATCCAGAACCTGCGAGATTCTCGGATTGCCTCTCTCGCCTCTCGAGTTCAAGGAGGCTTTCATCAAGGTCAGCCAAAACCTGATTCCCCCGGTCCGAGTTCAAGGCGGCCCCTGCAAAGAAGAGATTTGCAGGGGTGATTTCGATGCCCTGAAAATAGTCCCATCGATTAAGGCAACGCCCGACGACGGCGGCAAATATTTTCAGCCCATCGTCATCACGAAAGATCCCGAAACCGGAATTCAAAACGTCGCCATGAACCGTGCGATGCTTCTTCAGGACAACCGGGTCATCCTCAACGTGAGAAATGAGACCGGGGTCGGTCATGATTTCAGAAAATGCCGCAAAGAGGGGAAGCCTTTCGAGGTTGCACTGGTCGTGGGCGCTCCTTTGGAGATGTATATCGCGGCAGCCACCAAGCTACCCTTGGGCGAGAATGAGCTCGGGCTGGTCGGCGCCATCAGAAAGAAACCGGTTGAGGTGGTTAAATGCGAGACCATCGATGTGGATGTTCCCGCCGAAGCCGGTTTTGTGATCGAGGGAGTCATCGAGCCGCCCTACGAGCTGAGCACCGAGGGGCCATGGCCGGAATTCCTGAGATACCTGAGCATTCCGCAGCAGAAGCCTATTATGAAAATTACCGCTCTGACGCACAGAAAAGACGCCGTCGGCTACGCCATCATTGCCGGAACGAAGGAAAATTATACCTTGAGACTGTCCAACGATGTCGCCTTCTACAAATACGTCAAGGACCTCGAACCTAACTTCGTCGTGGACGCGGCGCTCACTCCGGGAACGGCTCACTGGCATCACGGCATCATTCAAGTGAAAAAGGACGACTACGATTTCGAGGGCCTGCAAATCCACGTGGCTATGGCAGCCTACGGATTTTCCGTTTATCTCGAGACCATCACCATCGTCGATGAGGACGTAAATATTATGGATATGGACGAGATCGATTGGGCGGTGACGACCCGGTGTGACCCCGCGGAGCAGATCCACATCATCCGGAATGTCAAAGCCCATCGAAACAATCCCATTGCCGGGGGTAAAGAACTCATGGACGGGAGTTTCGTCGGCAAAGCGAAGATGATCATTGATGCCACGGTTCCGTGGAAGTATAAGAACCTAAAGAGAGGTACGAGCCTGCCCATCTTTGAGCGGGCGAGGTTCCAGAACGTTAATCTTAAGGACTACATGTCGGCACACGATTACCGACGCTGGATCAATAAATAGCAAGAGAAGAATCGTTCGCCGACGGCACGAGGAATCACTGATGCCTGATACAGCCAAGAGTTCTACGCCAAAAAAATGGGTAGGCCGCAGTCTTCGGCGCACCGAAGATAAGCGTCTGCTCACGGGAAAGGGACAGTTTCTCGACGATATGAAACTCCCGGGCATGTATCATGCCGCCGTGCTGCGCAGCCCCTACCCGCACGCCATCATCAAATCGGTTGATGCATCCGCGGCGCTAAAGATGCCAGGGGTGAGAGGCGTACTGACCGGTGAGGACGTGGCACAGATGTCCAGCCCCTTTCCCCAGGCTGTAGACGAGCCGCTCGAATACTACTGCATTGCCGTGGATCGCGCCCGCTTTGTGGGCGAGGGCGTGGCGGTCGTCGTCGCGGAGGATCGCTATTTGGCGGAAGACGCCCTGCAGGCAATCCAGGTCGAGTATGAACCGCTGCCTCCCGTGGTGGATGTGGAAAAGGCCGTCGAGGAAGGAGCGCCTATTCTTCATCCCAAATTGGGAACCAATGTTATCAACCATCGGGAGCTTCGCTACGGCGATCCGGATACTGCGTTCGCCCAGGCTGATGTCATCGTGGGTGAAAAATTTTTCTTCCCGAAGTACTCTTCGACGCCGATGGAAACTTTTGCGGTCATTGCCCAATATGAACCGGTGGAGGACATCATCACGATCTGGTCCAACTTCCAGGGCCCCTTCACCATGCATCCTGTCTCCGTAGCGGCGCTGAGGACCGTCGAGAATCGTCTCCGCTTTATCGTGCCCCCGGACATAGGCGGCGCCTTTGGCATCAAGTCCAGTATGTTTCCACAGATGGTCATGACGGCTCTAGCAGCCAAGAAAACGGGTGTCCCGGTAAAGTTTGTTGAGGACCGGATGGAACATCTCATGTCCTCTTCGAGCGGAACCGATCGTGTGACCGACATCGAGGTGGCGGCGAAGAAAGACGGAACGATCTTGGGCTTTCGGAAAAAGGTCCTGGACAACGTTGGAGCATACTTGCGCAGCCCCGAGCCAGCCTGCATGTATCGTTCCACGGGCAATCAGCTCGGTGCCTATGCCACCCAAAACCTAGCTTGGGATGCCTATGTCGTCATGACCAACAAGTGCCCCACCGGGCCCAACAGGGGCTACGGCTGCCAGCAACTCTACTTCGAGATGGAGCGTATAGTCGATCTGCTGGCCGATCGCCTGGAAATGGATCCGGCCGAGTTACGCAGAAGAAACTTGATACCTACAGATCAGTTTCCCTACACCAATCCGACCGGCGGCATTTACGATGCCGGCGACTATCTAGCCTGTCTGGATATGGCCTTGGAGAAGGCCGATTACAAAAAACTGCGCCAGGATCAGGAGCAGGCCCGGCGGGAAGGCCGCCTTTTCGGTATCGGGCTCGCGACCGTCGTCGATCCGTCCGTGACCAACATCGCGTACATTACCGTCGCTTACACCCCCGAATTCCGGGCTAGTAACAAGTTCAACCCAAAATCCGGCTCCGGCGAAACCGCCGTCGTTAAGATGGATCCGCTGGGTCAAATCAGCGTCATTATAAACACTGTCCCCGAAGGTCAGGGACACGAAACCGTTGTGTCGCAAATCGTCGCCGATGAGCTCGGCGTTTCCCCCGATGCCGTTCGTGTCATCTCGGGGATAGACACGTTCACGAGGTTCTGGAGCATCACGACAGGAACGTATTCCAGCCGCTTTGCATCGGTGGGCGCCAGCGCCGTGGCCATGGCCACGAGAAGGATGAAGGAAAAACTGCTGAAGATCGCCGCCCACAAGTTGGAGGCAAATATCAACGACCTGGAGCTGGTCAACGGCGTCGTGCAAGTCAAGGGAGCCCCGGAACGCAAGATCCCGATTCGCCGCCTTGCAGGCTTGGCCCACTGGAACCAGGGCGACCTGCCGGAGGGTATGGAGCCGGGCATCCACGCAAGCTACACCTATAACTTTCCAACCTCCGTGGCGCCCGATCAGCAGGACCGGGTGGATTCCTCCGCAACTTATTCCTTTATTGCCGACCTGGCGTGCGTCGAAATAGATCCTGAGACCGGACAGGTAGAAATCAAGAAATATGTAACTGTCCACGACTGCGGCAACGTGATCAACCCCAAGATCGTCGAGGGACAAATCTACGGCAGCTTTGTTCATGGCCTGGGCGGCGCCTTTTATGAAGAAATGGCCTATGACGAAAACGGCCAGTATCTCGCGGCCTCCTTCGCAGATTATATGTGCCCGACCGCCGTCGAGACGCCCGAGCTCGTCGTCGGTCATATCGAGACCCCCTCTCCCGTGACCGTCATGGGGTCCAAAGGTTGCGGCGAGTCGTGCACCATGAGCGTTCCCGTCTGCCTTGCAAATGCCGTCGCTGACGCTTTGAAACCGCTTGGCGCAAATGTCACGCGCCTCCCGCTCAGGCCCGGTGAAGTCTGGCAGCTAATCCAGGACGCGAAGACAAGAACTGCTTCCGCGGGCAGAGGGGGCAGAAAATGAAGCCAGCAGCTTTCAAATACATTCGCGCACAAAGCCTTGAGGAAACGCTCTCACTATTGGCAGACAAAGGCGGTGAAGCCAAGATCCTGGCCGGCGGTCAGAGCCTCGTCCCGATGATGAACTTCCGCGTCGCCCAACCCGGGACCTTGATCGACATCGACCCGGTCAAGGAGCTGGATTACCTGCGCGTGGAAAACTCGTGGCTCCCTGTCGGGGCACTAACCCGCCAGAGGACCTTGGAGAAATCTCCGGTCGTAAAAGAACAATGCCCGCTCATCGCCCAAGCTGTAAAATGGATCGGTCATCCACAAACGAGAAACCGCGGGACGGTGGGCGGCAGCCTGGTTCATGGTGATCCGACCGCCGAGCTCCCGCTGGTGGCCACGCTTCTCGATGCCCAAATCCTGATTCAGAAAAAGGGCAAGTCCCGCACCGTGGGGCCGGCCGATTTCTTCGAAGACCTGATGACGACCCGCATCGCCGAGGATGAGGTCCTCACACAGGTGAGCTTCCCCCTGGCCCCGCCTCGATCAGGCTGCGGTTTTCGCGAACTCTCTATCCGCCACGGAGATTTTGCCATCGTGGCCGCCGCCGTCCAGCTCACCCTCGGCGAAGATGGTCGTTTTACCGATGCCCGCGTTGCCGTATCCGGGGGTGGACCGAAAGCGGTGCGAATTCACAAGGCGGAACGGGCCCTGATCGGCCAAAAGGGCAACGGCAAGGTCTTCCAGGAAGCGGCCGCTTGCGTTCCCGATGCCGTCCATCCCCCGGCCGATCAGAAGGCCAGTGAGGCTTACAGAAGAGAAATGGCAAAGGTGTTTGTTCGCCGGGCGCTCGATGATGCATGGGCGATGATGAGGGTTCAACAATGACAACACGCGAAACGTTTCCAGTTCAACTAAGAGTCAATGGTGTCGAATATGCGCGCGTGGTCGAACCGCGTCTCCTGCTATCCGACTTTCTCCGCGACACACTGGGCCTCACGGGCACTCATGTGGGGTGCGAACATGGTGTGTGCGGCGCTTGCACGGTCATGCTGAACGGCGAGACCGTGCGCTCTTGTCTTGTATTTGCCGTTCAAGCCGATGGTGCCGAAGTCACCACGATCGAAGGGCTGGCGGATGGTGGGAAACTCCACCCCCTCCAGGACGCCTTCTCAGAACATCACGCGCTCCAGTGCGGTTTTTGCACTCCCGGGATGCTTTTTAGCGCCCTGGAGCTCCTGCGCGATAATCCGACGCCGACGGATCGGGAGATCCGCGAAGGGATCGGGGGAAACATCTGCCGCTGCACCGGCTACCAGCACATTGTCGACGCTGTGAGGGCTGCGTCTCCTCATATCGCGCGCGGTCCGAAGTAGCGAAAGAAACGAATGAATCCCCCCGCAGCAAGCCGCAGGGAAGTGAAACTCCATGCCCGTACGGGCGTAGCCTCTTACGTGAGCTATAATCGTCGCGCTACCTCGCGACCTTGCTCTCACCCCCACCCTTACAGGCGGGGAACTCTCGCCGGATTAGACCCATAGAGATTAAAGAGCACGGGGAGTAATTTCCGCAAAGAGCCATGCCGAAAGTTAAGAGCCTCCATGAGGCCATTGCAACGGACGTGCAGGACGGCATATCTGTCGCCATGGGCTGCGGGCTGGAATCGCTCATTCCATTTGCGGCCAGTTACGAAATCATCCGCCAGAGGAAAAGGAAGCTGACGCTGATCGCGCCGATTTCTGATATCCAGTTCGATCAGCTCATCGGCGCGGGCTGTGTCGAAAAGATCATTACATCGTGGGTCGGCAATGTAGCAGCGGGTCTGGGACATAACTATCGCCGCGCCGCTGAGGCGGGGATACCCAATTCAATAGAGATCGAAGAGCATTCCAACTTCACCATCGGTCTTGGCTTGCAAGCCGCCGCCAGCGGGCTGCCCTTTCTTCCAACGAAAACCGTCAAAGGCAGCGACTTCAGCACGGGCGCGCAATTCAAGCGCGTAAACTGCCCGTTTACCGGCGAGGAGCTTCTGGCCGTGCGCGCCATCCGCCCCGACGTAACGATTTTACACGTCCAGCGCGCGGACAAGGAAGGCAACGCCCATGTCTGGGGCAACTTCGGCGTCACACGCGAAGCCGCCTTGGCCGCCAAGAAAGTTATTCTAACCTGCGAGGAGATCGTCGATCACGAGGTGATCCTCAGCGACCCCAACCGGACCGTCATCCCGGGCTTTGTCGTGTCGAGCGTGGTGCATGAGCCCTTCGGCTCCCACCCGTCACCGACCCAGGGTTACTCCCGGCGCGACGACGATTTTTATTTCGACTATCACAAGGCAACGCGCACTCGCGAAGGCTTCGAGCATTGGCTGCAAAAATACGTGCTTCGCGTGAAGGATCATCGCGCGTTCCTGAATCTTCTCGGCAGCGAAAGAATCGCCAAGCTGAAGCCGCAGGGCGATTTGTTTGCGCCGGCAGTGAGTTTCAATTATTGACGGCGCCAAAGCATGAGATAGCAAAGCCGCAACCAATTCGGAGTATCTCGCGCAAAGGCGCAAAGACGCCAAGTGACGGGCCGAGGTCCGTCATCCCGAGCGAATGCGAGGGATCTAAGAAAGATTTCTCCCTTAGGTCGAAATGACACCGGGTGTCACTTTGCGCCTTGGCGTCCCTTCGATTCGTCTCAGGACATGCTTGGCGGGAGATATTCTCTTGCAGTCGTTGTGTCAAACATTTTAAAGGTAAGAATGTAAGGAGAAAACCATGAAGACCGTATCGACTTACAAACTAAGTCAGGAAGGCTGCGACATCATCGTCAACGCCGCCCTCGAGAAGGCCAAAGAACTGAAGCAGATCGTCAGTATCGCCGTCGTCGACTCCGGCGGCCACTTGATGGCGTTCAAGCGCATGACCAACGGACGCACACACAACACGCTGATCGCCCAGACCAAAGCGCGCTCCGCGGCGCTGACCACCGCTGCGACGGGAAAAACCGCGCGCGACGGCAGCGAGATCCCCGATCATCAAGTGCTGGCGCAAACCCTCGCCGTCGGTCCGGGCTGGTTCATCAGCATCGAAGGCGGCGTGCCTATCACCGTTGAAGGGCAATGCATCGGCGCGGTCGGCGTCAGCGGCGCGCCTTCGGCGGTGGACCGTCAGATCAGCCAGGCGGGGGTCGATGCGTTCAATAGAGCATGAACATCAGTTCAAGGTTCCGGGCCTGTCCTGAGCCGAGTCGAAGGGTTCAAGGTTCAAGGTGGAGAGCGGGAACCGAACATTGAACGTTGACCATTGAACAGCTCGCGCTGCGAGCGTTGAACCTTGAACTTGGAACTGCGACGACGATGCACTACACCCGAAGAGAGCTAATGGTCGCCGCGGCGGCGCGGGAGATTCGCGACGGCGAAAAAGTTTTCGTCGGCATGCGCCTGCCGCTGCTGGGCTTCGCCGTGGCCAAGGAGCTGCACGCGCCGCACGCCATCGGTATTTTCGAGAACGGTGTCATCCGCGACTGGCCGGCACTGGAATCCATTTTTACTATGAGCGATCCGCCCAATATCGCGCACGCACTGTTCTGTGGCAGCACGAACGACAACATGTTCCTGCTGCAAAGCGGTCACGTTGATCTTGGCTTCCTTGGCGGCGCAGAGGTCGACCGTTTCGGCAACTTGAATACCCACTGGGTCCAAGAGCATGGGAAAAGAACCCGCTTGCCGGGAAGTGGCGGCGCCGCGGATGTGGCGACCATGGCAGGGCGCTCCATCATCATTATGAACCACGAGCGGCGCCGCTTCACGCCGCGGGTTCACTACGTCACCTCGCCCGGCTACGGGGAGGGCGGCGATTGGCGAAAGCAAAACGGGCTCAGCGGCGGCGGCCCGAGCCGGGTCATCACCAGCATGGGAATATTCTCTTTCGATCCGGTAAGCCTTGAAATGGTGCTGGCTTCCAACCACCCCGGTGTGTCCGTGGACGAAATCAAAAACGAAACGGGCTGGCCGCTGCGCGCGTCACCGGAAATTCGCGAGACCGCACCACCGACCGGCGACGAACTGGCCGCCGTGAGAAAGTACGATCCGAAAGGAGTCTGGACTTCTTAATCCCAATACTCCATGACTCCATTACTCCAATCTTATGGCTCTC
>Ga0326597_10011574_pt1 | contig 11682 bp, 11 predicted proteins | sample RVTome_12_FD_203789 | JGI IMG/M metagenome (GOLD analysis project Ga0326597, IMG submission 203789) | Soil microbial communities from uranium-contaminated site in the Upper Colorado River Basin, Wyoming, United States - RVT100D185 | ecosystem: Environmental > Terrestrial > Soil > Contaminated >...
GCGCCCAGCTCGTCGCCCGCAGCATGGGCGCCGGCCAGGTCTTCGCCATCGACCGCCACGCTTACCGCCTCGCCGTCGCCGCCAAGGCCGGCATGGTGGCGCTCGACCTCGATAACGCGGACGTCGCCGCGGCGATCGCCGCGGCGACCGGCGGCCGCGGCGTCGATCTCGCCGTCGAGGCCGTGGGGTCGGCCGCCGTCCTCGGCCAGGCGGCGGCGCTGGTCCGTCCCTGGGGCCGGCTTTTGAGCCTGGGCCACGGCATCGAGGCGGAGGCCGGCTTCCCGATCGGTCGCCTCACGGCGCGTCACGTCCGCTTGATCCCGGCGAGCTTCCCGCCGACAAAGAACTACATGGCCCCGCTGGCGAAGATGCTCGCCCGTGGCGTAATCGACCCGGGGCCAGTCGCCAGCCACGTCCTGCCGCTCATGGAGGCGGCGCGCGGCTACGAGCTCATGGCGAACCACGCGGACGGCGCCCTGAAAGTGCTGCTCCGCCCCGCCTAGGCAAGCGAACGCCCCGCACGTCACCAAACGAGCAGTCGCGCTTTTGGGCGATACGGCGTTGACCACTGTGCTATCCTGATCATATACCCCCTACGGGGGGGTCTGGATAGATCGGATAGGGAGTGAAATATGGAATATACGAGCCGCCTCGGCGACCGACCCAGTCAGGCCCACGTCAACTACCAGTGCCAGTGTGGCTGCGCCGCCGGGCTCACGTACGACCGGACATCGGGGCCGGAACACCTCGGCCAGTGCTGCTGCGGCCGTCTCCTCTGGGTCGGCGAGGACGCCGAGGCAACCGTGCGCTCCCACGCCGAAGCCGGCGTCGACTACGAAGTTGACCTCGGCAGCGTCACCCTCCCATGGGGGGAGAGCGCGAAGACGGCCCTCGCCGTTCCCGTCGACGCCGCAGGCGCGAGCCGATGACGACCCCGGTTACTGACCAGGTGCCGGTCGATACGAGCGCCAAGCCGGACGTCCTCCGCCGCCTTGCCTACATCGAAGGCCACCTCCAGGGCGTGCGGCGCATGGTCGAGGAGGACAAGTACTGCGTCGACGTCCTGAAGCAGACGTACGCCGTCCGCCGCGCGATCGAGAAGCTGGAGGCGATGATCCTCGAGAGCCACCTCCAGGGCTGCGTCGTCGCCGGGATCAGGGACGGACGCGAGGACGCCGTGATCGGCGAGCTCATCGACCTCTACGAGCTTGCCGGCCGCTGACCTCCGCCAGCAGCCGTAGCCGCCTTCAGTGCCGACTTTAGCCAAATCAGGTGACCAGATGACGACAGAAGCGAAAGAGCGCCAGGAAGTCGAGACGCTGACGATCGGCGTCGAAGGGATGACCTGCGCCTCCTGCGTCGCCCGCGTCGAGCGCGCTCTCAAGAAGGTCCCCGGCGTCGAGGGCGCTTCGGTTAACCTCGCGACCGAGAAGGCGACGGTCTCGTTCGGCCCTGCTGTTGGCGCCGAGTCCCTCCTGACCGCGATCGAGAACGCCGGCTACGAGCCCCAGCGCGACACCCTGGTCTTCGATATCGACGCAGACGCGGCGGCGGTCGACGGCCGCCTCACGGGCGCCCTGCTCGGGATCGGCGGCGTCCTCGCGGTCGACCTGAACCCGGCGGCCGCTCGCCTCACCGTGACCCTTACGCGCGGCGCCCTGGACGCGAAGCAGGTGCGTCAGGCCGCCGCGGCGATCGGCGTCGAGCTCGAGGAGCGGCTGCCGGAGAACCAGGCGGCGACGGCCGAGGAGGGGCGGGCTGCCGACCTGGCGGCCTTGAAGCGGAAGTGGATCGTCGCCGGCCTCAGCGGCGGCCTGCTCATGGCCGCCGGCTACTGGCAGGAGGTCGCCTTCCTCAAGGACGCAATCCCGGTGCAGGCGATGCTCACGTTCATGTTCATCGTAGCGCTGCCCGTGCAGCTCTGGGCCGGCTCCCAGTTCTACGTCGGCACCTGGCGGACGCTGCGCCACCGCAGCGCCGACATGAACACCTTGATCGCCATCGGGACGACGGCGGCCTTCGTTTACAGCGCCTTCGCGACCTTCTGGCCGTCGCTCTTCGCCGGCGCTGAGCGCGCCTTCGACGAGGCCCTGGACCGGCCGCCCGTCTACTTCGAGACCGCCGTGATCATCGTCGCCCTGATCCTCTTCGGCCGCTGGCTGGAGGCGAAGGCGAGGGGCAGCACCGCGGCAGCGATCACGCGCCTGATCGGCCTGCGGCCGAAGACAGCGCGCGTCCTTCGCGACGGCGTCGAGGCCGACATCCCGGTCGAGGAGGTCGTGGCCGGCGACACGGTGAGCGTTCGCCCGGGCGAGAAGGTGCCGGTCGACGGCGTCGTCCTCGACGGCCACTCCGCCGTGGACGAATCGATGCTCACCGGCGAGAGCCTGCCGGTCGAGAAAGGCGCCGGCGATCCGGTCTACGGCGCGACCCTGAACCGGGTGGGCCACTTCCGCCTGCGGGCGACGCGCGTCGGCCGTGAGACCGCCCTGGCCCAGATCATCCGCCTCGTCGAGGAGGCGCAGGGCTCGAAGGCGCCGATCCAGCGCCTCGCCGATTTCGTCGCCTCGATCTTCGTGCCGGCGGTCCTGGCCGTGGCGACGGCCGTCTTCGTCATCTGGCTCTTCCTCGGCCCAGAAGGGGCGCCGATCTACGCCACGCTCGCCGCGGTCGCCGTCTTGATCATCGCCTGCCCCTGCGCCGTCGGCCTCGCGACGCCGACGGCGATCATGGTCGGCACCGGCAAGGGCGCCGAAGCCGGCGTCCTCATCCGCAGCGGCGAGGCCCTGGAGACGGCGGAGCGGCTCACGACCGTCGTCCTCGACAAGACGGGCACGATAACCGAGGGCAAGCCGGACGTAACCGACGTCCTTACCGTCGACGGCGGCGATAGAGACGGCCTCCTGCGCCTCGCGGCCGCCGCTGAGCGCGGCTCCGAGCACCCCCTGGCCGACGCGATCGTCCGCGCCTCCCAGGACCGCGGCCTCGACCTGCCGGACGTGGCCGACTTCGAGGCGATACCCGGTCGCGGCCTGCGCGCCCGCGTCGAGGGCGCCGCCCTCCTGATCGGCACGCCGGCACTCATGGAGGAGCAAGGCATCGACCTCGCCGGGCTCGCCGGCGACGGCGACGCCCTGACCGGCGAGGCGAAGACGGTAGTCTACATCGCGGCGGACGGCAGGGCCGTGGGCCTGATCGCGGTCGCCGATAGACTGAAGCCGACAGCGGCGGCGGCGGTCCAGCGCTTGCAAGAGCGCGGCCTCGAAGTCGTCCTGCTCACGGGCGACAACTACGCCACCGCCCGGGCGATCGCCGCTCAGGTCGGCATTACCGCCGTTGCGGCCGAGGTCCTGCCGGACGGCAAGGCGGAGCGCGTACGCGAGCTCCAGGCCCAGGGCCACCGGGTCGCGATGGTCGGCGACGGCATCAACGACGCGCCCGCGCTCGCTCAGGCAGACGTCGGCATCGCCATCGGCACCGGCGCCGACGTCGCCCTCGAAGCGTCGGACGTGACGCTGATGAGCGGCGACCCGCGCGGCATCGCCACCGCGATCGTCCTGAGCAAGGCGACGATGCGGACGATCCGCCAGAACCTCTTCTGGGCCTTCTTCTACAACGTTGCGCTCATCCCGATAGCGGCCGGCATCCTCTATCCCGTCTTCAGCAACGGCGGCGTGCCGGACGGCCTCGGCTTCGTTCTTGGGCGCTACGGCTTCCTCAACCCGATGCTCGCCGGCGCCGCGATGGCCTTCAGCTCCGTCTCCGTAATGCTGAACTCGCTGCGCCTGCGCAGCCGGGCGCTCTCTTAGGGGCGGCCTCTCCGATGCAAGGGCCGGCCGAGCGCGTTAGACTGATCTCAACGTGAGAGGCAGCATCCGCATCGTCAGACTGCTCGGGATACCGGTCTTCGCCAACGTCTCGCTGCTGCTGACGCTGGCGATCGTGACCGGGCTCCTCGCCCTGAGCCTCTATCCGGCCGTGATCCCGGACGCTTCTCCTTACAAGGACAACCAGCTGGTTCACTGGCTCATGGCCCTGGTCAGCGCCATCGCCTTCTTTAGCTCCATCCTTGTGCACGAGCTCGCTCACAGCGTCGTCGCGCGCCGCCAGGGCCTCGATGTAGAGCGGATCACCCTGTTCATCTTCGGCGGCGTCTCCCAGATCGCCGGCGAGCCTCGCCGCCCCCTGAACGAGTTCGTTATGGCGATAGTCGGGCCCCTTGCCAGCCTTGCCCTCGGCGGCGTCCTCTTCGGGCTCTGGGTGCTCGGCGGCTCCTCCGATTCGGACCCCTTCTGGATCGTCATCCAGTGGCTCCTCTTCATGAACCTGGTCGTCGGCATCTTCAACCTCGTGCCCGCCTTCCCGATGGACGGCGGCCGCATCTTTCGCTCCGGCCTCTGGGGCCTGAGCGGCGACTTCCTGAGCGCGACCCGCTGGGCCTCGTTCCTCGGTCGCGCCTTTGGCTACGGGATGATGTTCGTCGGCGGCCTGGCGATCTTCGGCCGTATCGGCTTCCTCGGTTCCTGGGAGAGCGGCATCTGGCTCGCCATCCTCGGCATCTACCTCGAATCCGCCGCCCGTCAGAGCTGGCTGCAGGCCCGCGCCCTCGCTACCCTGTCCAGCTATCGCGCCGCAGACCTGATGTCGGCCGAGCTGAAGACGGCCGTAGGCAGCGACTCCTGGCGCAACCTGCTCGGCCGGGCCGACGGACGCTTCATCTTTTTCGTTGCGGACGCCGATGACGCCGTCGTCGGCGTACTCACCGAGAAGGAGACGGCGGCCGCCGGGCTGGACCCCGGCGTCGGCACGACGGTCGCTGACCTCATGGTGCGCACCGCCGATGCCAAGGTAGCAGCGCCGGACGATGACGCCGCCAAGCTCTTGCAAAAGATGGAGGAGGGCTCCGTCTGGCACCTGCCCGTCGTCTCCGAGGGCCGCGTCGTCGGCGTGGTCAGCAAGGATAATCTGCTGCGCCTGCTCTCCCGCAATCTGCTGCCGCGACGGGCGCTGCCGGCCGACGCCCGCGGGCGATGACCTCGGCCCGCACCCTCGCCGCCGTCTGGTCCGCCAAGGCGGCGGCTGGAGCGAGTCGCGCTCTCGGCCGGGGCGGCGGCACCGCGGTGGGCGGCCTCGTCGGCCTCTCTCTCCAGCCGGCGCTCGTCCGCGACCTCGCCGGCGGCCTCGGTCACGGCTCGGTCCTGATCAGCGGCACGAACGGCAAGACGACGACCGCGAGCCTGGTGAGCGCGACCGTGGAGGCCGCCGGCCTCCAGCCGCTCGCCAACGCAAGCGGCTCCAACCTCATGCGCGGCATCGCCGCCACGCTCACCGCGGCGGCCGGGCCCACGGGCCGCGCCGCGGCCGCCGACCGCAGGCTCGGCGTGTTCGAAGTCGACGAGGCAACCCTCCCCTACGCCCTGCGCGACCTGCGGCCGCGGGTCGTCGTGCTTACCAACCTCTTCCGCGACCAGCTCGACCGCTACGGCGAGGTCGAGAGCCTGACGCGGCTCTGGCGCGAGAGCCTCGAGGCGGCACCGCCAGACCTGGCGCTCGTCCTCAACGCCGACGACCCTACGGTCGCCTCCCTCGGCGAGGGCCGGGATAACGTCCTCTACTTCGGCCTCGCCGACGCCGCCCTCGACCGCGGCAGCCTCGATCACGCCAGCGACGCCGTCACGTGTGGCTGCGGCACGCCCTACACGTTTAGCCGCGTCTACTTCAGCCAGCTCGGGATCTGGCACTGCGACGGCTGCGGCCGCGCCAGGCCGGAGCCGAGTGTCACTGCAACCAACGTCGCGGTCGGTGACGGCCACTCACTCCGCTTTCAGCTGGTGACGCCCGACGGCGGCGAGCAGATCGAGATGGCGCTCGGCGGCCTCTACAACGTCTACAACGCCCTCGCCGCCGCGGCCGCCGCCCATGCCCTGGGCCTGCCTGCCGCCGCGACGACGGCCGCCCTCCAGTCGGCCGCCGCCGCCTTCGGCCGGCAGGAGAGCTTCGCGGTCGACGGCAAGCGAGTCGATCTCTTTCTCGCCAAGAACCCGGCCGGCCTCAACCAGGTGCTCGCGACACTCTGCCTCGACCCTGGCCGCGATGCCGCCCTGATCATCCTCAACGACGGCATCGCCGACGGGCGCGATGTCTCCTGGATCTGGGACGCCGACTTCGAGGTAGCGGCCGGGCAGTTCGGGGCGACGGTCGCCGCCGGCAGGCGCGCCGCCGACCTCGCTCTACGCCTGAAGTACGCCGAGTGGCCGGAGCCGAGCTTCGGCGTCGAGCCCGCCGTTCCCGCCGCTCTCGACGCCGCTCTTGCCCGCACGCCGGCCGGCGGCAGCCTCTCGATCGTGCCGACCTACACGGCGATGCTCGAGGTGCGGGCGCTGCTGGCGAAGCGGGCGGGGCGGGCGCCCTTCTGGCAGCAATGACGGAACGCGCCCTGCGCCTCGGCTACCTTTACCCGACGTTGATGAGCATCTACGGCGATCGCGGCAACGTCACCTGCCTCAGGCGGCGCTGCCGCCTGCGCGGCATCGAGCTCGCCGTGACCCACATCGAGGTGGACGAGCCGCTGCCGACGGACCTCGACCTCCTGCTCATGGGCGGCGCCCAGGACCGCGAGCAGAGGCTCGTCGCACGGGACCTGGCCGAAGTCAAAGGCGAGGCGCTGCGCGCCGCCGTCGCCGACGGCCTCGTCTTCCTCGCCGTCTGCGGCGGCTACCAGCTCGCCGGCCGCTACTATCGCGGCCTCAACGGCGAGGAGCTGGCCGGCGCCGGCGTCTTCGACCTCCACACCGTCCACCCCGGCCCGGGCGCCAGGCGCCTGATCGGCAATCTCGTCGCCGAGTGGGAGGGCGGCAGCATCGTCGGCTTCGAGAACCACGGCGGCCGCACTCAGCTCGGACCAGACGCCGCGCCCCTCGCCCGCGTCGTGCGCGGCTTCGGCAACGACGGCGCCAGCGGCTTCGAGGGCGCACGCTTCCGAAACGCTTTCGGTACCTATCTCCACGGCCCGCTGCTGCCGAAGAACCCCGCCTTCGCCGACCGGCTGATCGGCCTGGCCCTCGAGCGCCGCTACGGCAGCGCCGAGCTGGCGCCCCTGGACGACCGCCTCGAAGCCGCCGCCCACGCCGCCGCCATGCGGGCCAGCCGTTAGCTCCGGTTGTCCCGAGTGTGGGCCTTCCGTATCCTGGAATCAGGATAATCCAGGAGGAAGCGCCTGCGTTTGGCAATGATGATTCTGGTCGCAAGCCTGGGAGTAACAGCGGTAGCGGCGTGCGGCGGCAGCACGGAGGACCTCGTCCCGGCGCCGCCGGAGCCGACCGCGACGCTCGCGCCACCGACCGCGATCGCAGCGCCGGCGCTGCGCGGCTTCAGCTTCCCGATCGGCGGCGGTTGCCTGCCCCAGGGCGACCAGCTGATGCCGAACGCGCCGCGCACTTACCGCAACGGCATCCACGAGGGCGTCGACTTCTACGCCGTCGACAACTGCGTCCCGGTCGAGCGCGGCACGGCCGTCATCGCCGTCGCGGACGGCACGATCATCCGCGCCGACTTGTCTTATGTTGACTTAACGCCAGCGGAGCTCGCCGCCTACCAGGCGGAGCCGAACACAGACGCCGCGCTCGACAAGTTCCGCGGCCGCCAGGTCTGGATCGACCACGGCGGCGGCGTCGTCAGCCGCTACGCCCACCTCGAGGCGATCGCGGCCGGCATCGCCCCGGGCCGAAGCGTGCGGCAGGGCGAGGTCATCGCCGCCGTCGGCGAGTCCGGCACGCCGGAGTCCGTCACCAACCCCGGCAACGAGTATCACCTCCACTTCGAGCTGCGCCTCGACGCCTCCTACCTCGGCGCCGGCCTGGCGCCGGCGACGGTACGGCCCCTCTACGAGGAGCTCTTCGGCCCCTAGTCATGGCAAACCAGGAACCGCCCGAGATCGAGGAGCGACCGCAGAGCCGGCGGGAGTGGTCTGGCTGGCTGCGCAGCCTCGTCCTGCCGCTCGCGCTCGTCGTCGTCATCGTCGGCGGCCTCCTCTACTACGAGTCGCGACGCGCTCCCGAGGCGAGCGACCCCCGCTTCGGCACCCTGGCCCTGCCGGCGCCCCTGAACGCCACCGATGAGGCGCCGGCGGGCAACGCCGGTAGGGCGGCGCCGGACTTCCGCCTCGAGCTCCTCGGCGGCGGCGAGCTTCAGCTCAGCGACCTCCAGGGTTCGCCCGTCCTCGTCAACTTCTGGGCGACCTGGTGCACCACCTGTCGCATCGAGACGCCGGACCTCATCGAGACCTACGAGCGGAACAAGGAGCGCGGCCTGGTAGTCCTCAGCGTGAACCAGCGCGAGGCCGACGCCGGCGTCCGCCGCTTCGTCGACGAGTTCGGCGTCACCTTCCCGGTCGTCATGGATCGGCGGGGCGAGGTCGCCCGCACCTGGCAGATCGGCGGCCCTAACCAGGGCCTGCCCGCCAGCTACTTCATCGATTCCGAGGGCGTGATCCGCAAGGTCATCTTCGGCCTCCTGCGCGCCAAGGACCTCGAGGCCGGTCTGGCGCTGATCCTCGAGGACGGCTAGCGTGGCCGGCGCCCGCACGACGGCCGGCACTCCCCGGCTCGAGGTCGAGCCCCTGCTCTGGCTCTGGCGCGCCCTCACCTCCGTCCGCTTCGCGCTCGGCCTCATCGGCTTCCTCGCGGCCGCCTCGCTCCTCGGCGTCGTCCTGCCCCAGGTGCCGACCGATCTGCGCGCCAGCCCGGCCGCCGTTGCCGTCTGGCTCGAGTTTCAAAGGGACCGCTTCGGCGTTCTCGGCGGGCCGATGGAGAGCCTCGGCCTCTTCGAGGTCTTCCGCTCCTTCTGGTTCGTCTCCGGCCTCGGCCTCCTCGTCGTCAGCGTCTGCGTCTGCACCGCGAATCGGCTGGCGCCGATCTGGCGCAACGTGGTCCGGCCCCAGACCCGGGTTCCCGACGACTACTTCGATCGCGGCCAGCCGGCGATCAGCGTCGCCGCGGCCGATCCGGCCGCCCTGGCGGCGGAGCTACGGCGGCGGCGCTACAACGTAACGGAGAACGAGGAAGGCACCAGCACCTACGTCTTTGCCGATCGCTTTGCCTGGGCCCAGCTCGCGACATTCGTCAGCCACCTCGCCCTGATCCTCTTCCTCGCCGGCGGCCTCGTGACCCTGATCACGGCCCGGGAGGAGCAGATCTTCGTCGGCGAGGGCGAGGCGGCGGTGCCGGTGTTCTCGACCGACGACGCCGACCACATGCAGGTCTACGTGGAGGACGCCGTCGGCCGCTTCGACGAGGCCGGTTTCCCGCGCGACTTCCGCACACACCTCGTCGTCTATCGCGGCGGCCGCGAGGTCGCGCGCGGCGTTTCGACCGTCAACGACCCGCTGTCCTACGGCGGCTTCAAGTTCCACCAGTCCGCCTACTTCCCGGACGGCGCCGCCTTGCGGGTACGGGAGCTCGCCACGGGGAACCTGGTCTATGACGAGGTGCTGGCGCTGACCAGCACCGCGGCCACGCCCCAGGTCGTCGTGCGCGACGGCGCCGGCAACGTCGTCCTCGACGATGTCATCGTCCCGACCGATTTTCTCGCCGACGCTGCCGGCACCCTCGTTACGCTGCCCGGCCACGCCATCTGGGTCGGCGCCCGCCCCAGCCCGGACGAGACCGGCTGGCAGCTGGTCGTCTTCGAGACGGGCGAGCCGCAGGGCGCCCGCGCCGTGCTGGCGGAGGGGGAGGACTTCGCCCTCGCCGACCTCAGCCTCAGGTTCGTCGGCATGAAAGGCGTTCCCTCGACCACCGTATCCCGCCTGCCCGGCAGCGACGGCGAGGTCGTCGCCGAGGTCTCGGAGGGACCCAACGGCAGGCTCCTCACCGTCGGTCCGGTGGCCGGCCACGCCCTCGCCCTCTCGCCGGGCGAGCCCGTGGCACTGGGCGGCTACGAGTACACCTTCGTCGGCTCGCGCGAGTTCAGCGGCATCACCGTCCGGCGCGACTCGGGCGCCACCTTCATCTGGATTGCGACCGGGCTCTTCCTCCTCGGGCTCGGCCTCACTTTCTACACGCCCAGAAGGAGGCTGTGGGGTAAGATAACGGCAGGCCGGGCCGTCTTCCGCGGCCTCGGCGGCCGCGCCGTCGCGATCGAGAGTGAGGTCCGCCAGGCCGCAGCGCGGGCGGACGAAGCCGGGAGAGCACGCCAGAGATGACCGGTCCCTTGAGCATCGAAATTGGCCTCGACCCGAACCTGACCGAGCTCTTCGGCCTGCTCATTACCTGGCATGGCGTCTTCACCGCCCTCGGCATCGTCGCCGGCGTCGGCCTCGCCGTACGGCTGGCGGCGACGCGACGGGTCAACATCGACGCCGACACCGCCTACACCCTCGGCATGATCATCGTCTTTTGCGGCATCGTCGGCGCCCGCGCCCTCTACGTGATCGAGCGTTACGGCGACCCCGGCTCCGGCGTCGAGAGCTTCCTCGACATCTTCCGCCTCAACGAGGGTGGCATCTCGATCTACGGCGCGATCATCGGCGGCACCATCGGCGGCTGGGCCTACGCCCTCCGCAATCGTCTGCCGGGCGGCGTAGGCGCCGACGCCGCCATCTTTGGCATGCTGATCGGCCTCGCCGTCGGCCGCCTCGGCGACATCATCAACGGCGAGCACCTCGCCAAAGCCTCGGACCTACCCTGGGCGCTCGTCTACACGCACCCGAATAGCCCCGGCTTCAGCCACTCCTTCGAGCTGGGAGCGACCCATCCCGCCGTCGCCTACGAGGCGCTGGGCGACCTGGCGATCATCGGCGTCCTCGCGCTGCTCTGGCAGCGGGGACCGAAGAGCGGCGTCATCTTCTCGCTCGGCCTGCTCCTTTACGGCGTCATGCGCTTCTTCGTCAGCTTCCTCCGCGTCGACAGCAAAGTTGTGTTCCTCGACCTGACGACGCCGCAGGTCGTCTCCCTCCTGGTGATCGCCGTCGCCGCCGGCCTGCTCCTCTTCTTTCTCAAGCGCCAGGAGCCGGGGCCGGCGCCGACGCCGGCGGAGCGACAGCGAGCGAGCGTCCCCAGGGCCGAGCGCCGCCGCCGCCTGCGGACCTGAGCGTCGTGCCCCGCTACGTCGCCGGCCGCCGGCTGACGCTGCTCACCCGGCCCGACTGCCATCTCTGCGATGAAGCCGCCGCTGCTCTCACCAAGATCGGCGCCGTGTTCGATGAGGTCGAAGTCGACGGCGAGGCAGAGCTCCTGGCGCGCTACGGCGACCGGATCCCGGTAATCCTCGCCGAGGGCGTCGAGATCGCGAGCGCGCCGATCGATCCGAGCTCGCTCCCCGGCATACTGGCGAGCCTTTGAGCGATGGCTTAAGCAGGCGATGAGCGAGTCGTTCCGGATCCGCGTCGACGGCATCCGCTTTGCCGCCGCCCACTTCGCGACCTTTGGCGGCGGCTGCGAGCCCCTCCACGGCCACAGCTACGAGGTCGCGGCCGACGTGGAGGGCCCGCTCGCCGAGGACGCCTGGGTCGTCGACTTCGTCGCCGTGAAGTCGCTCCTCCGGTCGATCTGCCGCGAGCTCGACCACCGCTTCCTCCTCCAGCGCGAGAGCCGCCTGCTGGCCATCGAGGACGGGGAGGGAGCGTGGCAGGTGCGGACGCCCGCCGGCACGGAATACACCCTGCCGAAGACGGACGTCGCCGCC
>Ga0326597_10011575_pt1 | contig 11682 bp, 10 predicted proteins | sample RVTome_12_FD_203789 | JGI IMG/M metagenome (GOLD analysis project Ga0326597, IMG submission 203789) | Soil microbial communities from uranium-contaminated site in the Upper Colorado River Basin, Wyoming, United States - RVT100D185 | ecosystem: Environmental > Terrestrial > Soil > Contaminated >...
GCTGCTGAAAGGCGCACAGTTCGAGCACGTCTTCGCGGCGCCACGCCGCTCCAGTGACCGCTTCTTCACCGTGCTCGTACGCGACAACGACCTGGCGCATGGCCGTCTCGGTCTGGCGGTGAGCAAGAAGCGGATCCGGCGCGCGGTCGCCCGCAACAGGATCAAGCGGTTGGTGCGCGAAAGTTTTCGTCACCACGCGGATTGCCTTTGCGGACTGGATGTCGTCGTGATGGCGCGTGATGACGGTGTCGCGCCGAGTTGCGAGCTGCGCCGCTCCCTGGCCGCGCACTGGCTGCGCCTCGGCATCGAGCGCGCGCCTACCTGAATCCAGACCTGGGTCCCGAACGGATACAAGAGAGCGAGCCGATGCCCATCGAACAGCTGCGCACCATGCTGATCATCGGGCTCGTGCTCGTGAGCTTTCTCATCTGGCAGGCCTGGCAGGAGGATTACGGCCCCAAACCCACCGCCGTCGATGCGTCCGCGCCGGTTGCCGCACCCGCTTCCGGCCCGACAATCACCGTTGACGTGCCGGTGTCGCCGCCATCGAGTGCGCCCGCCGCATCCGCATCGGCTGGCGCCACCGTCGACGTGCCCGCGCTTCCAGGGCAGGTCGAAGCGCCACCGGGCGTCGCGGCGGACCCAGCACTGGTGCACGCACGCACCGATCTGCTCGATGTGACGATCGACGCGAACGGTGGCACCTTGCAGGACCTGAAGCTGCTTGCCTACGCGGAAACCGCGGCCGACCGCAGCAAGCCATTCACGCTGTTGAGTCCCGCGGGCAAGGATGTATTCCTCGTTCAGTCGGGTCTGGTCGGCAACGAGCAAGCGCCGACGCATCGTACGCTGCTTGCGCCAGCGGGCAGGGAGCATGCGCTCGCGGACGGGCAGGACACGCTGGTCGTGCCCATGGCATGGCGCTCCGGCGACGGCGTCGAAGTGACCAAGCGGTTCGTGTTCACGCGCGACAGCTATGTGGTGCGAATCGAGTACGAGGTGCGTAACGGATCAGCACAGCCGTGGTCGGCCCGCATGTACGGTCAGCTTCATCGCAACGAGGTTGAGCGCAAGGGCGGGCTGTTCTCCACCTACACCTACACCGGCGGTGTGCTGTCCCAGGCGGACAAGCCCTATCAGAAGATCGACTTCGACGACATGGCCTCCCAGGATCTGGATGCCACCTACCAAGGCGGCTGGGTTGCGATGATCCAGCACTACTTCGCCGCCGCCGTGGTACCGCCGCCGCAAGGCGAGAATCATTTCTATACCAAGGCGCTTGGAAATGCCCGCTTCGTGCTCGGCGCCATGGGTCCGGCGCAGACGCTCGCGCCAGGCGCGGCCGGCACCTTTGCGATGGACGTGTATGCCGGACCCAAGGTGCAGGAGCGGATGCAGTCCGCGGCGGCCTACCTCGAGCGCACCGTGGACTACGGATGGCTGTGGTTCATCGCCGAGCCGCTGTTCTTCGCGATGCGCTGGATCAACGGCTTCGTCGGGAACTGGGGATTCTCCATCATCATCCTGACGCTGTGCGTGAAGGCGTTGTTCTTCCACCTCTCGGCCGCGAGCTACAAGTCCATGGCCAGGATGCGCAAGCTGCAGCCGCGAATCCTGCACCTGCGTGAGCGTTATGCAGCCGACAAGGCGCGCATGAATCAGGCGATGATGGAACTGTACAAGACGGAGAAGATAAACCCGCTGGGTGGCTGTCTGCCGATCCTGGTCCAGATCCCCGTGTTCATCTCTCTGTACTGGGTACTGCTCGAGAGCGTGGAACTGCGTCACTCACCGTTCGTGCTGTGGATCACGGATCTGAGCGGTTACGACCCGTACTTCGTGCTGCCGCTGCTGATGGGCGCAAGCATGTTCGTGCAACAACGACTGAACCCGGCTCCGCCTGATCCGATCCAGGCCAAGGTAATGATGATGTTGCCGATCGTGTTCACCTTCCTGTTCCTGTTCTTCCCTTCCGGGTTGGTGCTGTACTGGTTCGTCAACAATCTCCTGTCCATCGCGCAGCAGTGGGTGATCACGCGAAAGATCGTCGGCCCCGACAGCTGAAGAACAGCGGCGCGTGGATGTGGACCGCTTCACGTCTGGTAGCGAAATCGCCCGCGGCGCTGCGCCGCGAGAGGTTGATGGCGCCGTGCGCGACACCATAGCGGCCATCGCGACCGCACGCGGTCGCGCGGGAATCGGAGTCGTGCGCATCTCCGGGCCGGAAAGCCCGCGCATCGCGACCTGCGTGCTGGGTTCGCTACCCCCCGCGCGGCTTGCCGTATTGCGTGACTTTCTGTGTGCTGACGGCACCGTGATCGATCGCGGTCTTGCGTTGTACTTTCCCGCACCCGGCTCGTACACGGGGGAGGATGTGCTGGAACTGCACGGCCACGGCGGCGACGTGGTGCAGCAGATGGTGCTCGAATCCGTGTTGCTGGCAGGCGCGCGGCTGGCACGAGCGGGCGAATTCACCGAGCGCGCGTTCCTCGCGGGCCGCCTGGACCTGGCCCAGGCGGAAGCCGTGGCCGACCTCATCAGCGCGGGCAGCAAGCAGGCGGTGCGCGCCGCGCAGGCGACACTGGGCGGGGAATTCTCCCGCCGGATCCAGACCCTCGTCGAGGAACTGACGGCGCTGCGGGTGCAACTGGAAGCCAGTCTGGATTTCGCCGACGAGGATATCGCCGAGATGGAGCCCGCGCTCGTCGCGCGCGCGCTGGAGCGGCTCGAGGAGCGGGTCACCGTAACGCTGCAGGCCGCTGCACGTGGTGTGCGGTTGCGCGACGGGTTGCGCGTGGTGCTGGCGGGTGCACCGAACGTCGGGAAGTCCAGCGTGCTGAACCGCCTCGCGGGCGAGGAGCGGGCGATCGTGACCCCGGTACCCGGCACCACGCGTGACGTGATTCGCGAGACCCTGACCATCGGCGGCGCGACGGTCGAGCTGCTCGATACCGCGGGCATCCGCCACAGCGACGATGTGGTGGAGCAGGCAGGCATCGCGCGTGCCGTGCAGCAGATGCGTCAGGCGGATCTGCTGCTGTTGATCGAGGACGACAGTGCACCGGAGCCCAGAGCGCCGATGGACATCGAACCCGATCTCGACCGGCTGGTGGTACGCAACAAGGTCGACCTCAGTGGACGTGCACCGGGTGTTTTTCACGCTGGCGTACGCGTGAGCGCGCTGAGCGGTGCGGGATTCGATGCGCTGTGCGAGGCCATCGCATCGCGCGCGGCGCATCTGGTCGGTGACGGGCAGTTCACCGCGAGGCGCCGTCACGTGGAGGCGCTGGATGAGTGCCTTCAGTGCGTGCGCGCGGCGCGCGGCACGCAGTGCCGTGCTGGCGGCACGGAACTGGTGGCGGAGGAACTCAGGCGCGCCCAGCTGGCGCTGGGGAGGATCACGGGCAGCGTATCGAGCGATGATCTTCTGGGCCGCATCTTCGCGAGCTTCTGCGTCGGCAAGTAGACAGACGGCTACTTTCCATCGCCGTCGTGCCGCGTGTCACAATCTCGCGCGACGGTGCACGCGTCCGGCACGGGTCGGATCACCACGGAGGAACGAGGGCATGAAGGGCATCATCCTGGCGGGCGGCGCCGGTACCCGCCTGGAGCCGGCCACGCGGGTGGTGTCGAAGCAGTTGCTGCCGGTGTTCGACAAGCCGATGGTCTACTACCCGTTGACCACGCTGATGCTCGCGGGAATCCGCGACATTCTCGTCATCTCCACGCCCCGTGACACGCCTCGCTTCGAGGAGCTGCTCGGCGATGGCTCGCGGTGGGGCGTCGCGTTCAGCTACGAGGTGCAGCAGGCGCCGCGTGGGATCGCCGAGGCGTTCCTGCTCGCCGAGCGTTTCATCGGCACGGATGCTTGCGCGCTCATCCTGGGCGACAACATCTTTCATGGACATGGGCTGTCGCAGCGCTTGCGCGGCGCCGCCTCGCGTTCGCGGCCCGGAGCCACGGTGTTCGCGTACCGGGTCCAGGATCCGCAGCGCTTCGGCGTGGTCGAGATCGATGCGCGGGGCCGCGCGGTCAGCATCGAAGAGAAGCCGGTGCGCCCGCGCTCGCATAACGCGGTGACGGGTCTGTACTTCTATGATGCGCGGGTGGTCGAGTTCGCGCGCGAGCTGCGCCCCTCGGCGCGCAACGAGCTGGAGATCACCGATATAAACCGCCGCTACCTGGAGCTGGATGAACTCGACGTGGAGATGCTGGGGCGGGGCATGGCGTGGCTGGACACGGGAACCCACGACAGCCTGCTCGAGGCTTCCATGTTCGTGCAAGCCCTGGAGCGCCGTCAGGGGCTGCGTATCGCCTGTCCGGAAGAGGTGGCATGGCGGATGGGGCTCATCGACGCAACTGCGCTGGATGCGCTCGCGCAGGACTTCGGTTCCGGCCCTTATGGGGACTACCTGCGTGGCCTCACCCGCGATGGACGCAACTGATCGTGGCTCGTTGATGATGGCGATGACGATCGAACACACCGCGTTGCCGGAGGTGCTGGTGCTGCGCCCCGCCGTGCACGGTGATGCGCGGGGGTTCTTCTTCGAAAGCTACAACGCGCGCGAATTCGCGGTGGCTACGGGCAGCGATCCGCGCTTCGTGCAGGACAATCACAGTCGATCCCAGGCCCGCGTCCTGCGCGGATTGCACTATCAGGTCGCGCCGCACGCTCAGGGCAAGCTGGTGCGCGTGCTGCGCGGCGAGGTCTTCGACGTGGCGGTCGACCTGCGTCGCTCGTCGCCGCGATTCGCACAGTGGACGGGTGTGCGGCTGGACGCGAGCAACCATGCCCAGATGTGGATCCCGGCTGGATTCGCGCACGGATTCCTGGTGCTGGGAGATGGCGCCGATGTCGCCTACAAGACCACCGATTACTACGCGCCGCAGTTCGAGCGCAGCATCCGATTCGACGATCCGCACATCGCAATCGAGTGGCCCGAGGGCATCGAACCGCTGCTCTCCTCGCGCGACGCGGCCGCCGGCGGGCTCGATGCCGCGGAGCTGTTCTCTTGACCGCCGGCGCGGAAGGAGGCGATACCTGGTTCAGCCGCGGACACGTGCTCGTGATCGGCGCCGGCGGCCAACTCGGCGGGGAGTTCCGCCGCGCCCTGTCGGCGCGCGGCGTGCCGAACCGCGGCGCGGGCCGCGCTGCGCAGGCCGGATCTCTTGCGATCGATCTGCGCGCGCCGGATGAACTCGAGCAGCGGGTGGTGGCCGATCGGCCGGCGGTGGTGATCAACACCGCCGCGTACACGGCGGTGGATCGCGCACAGGTGGAAGTCGATGAAGCAATGGCCGTGAATGCGCGCGCGCCGGCGGCGCTCGCAGCCGCGTGTGCGCGGTGCAACGCGCTACTGGTGCACTTCTCGAGCGACTACGTTTTCGACGGCGCCGCGGGACGTGCGTACACGGAGCAGGATCCGGTGAACCCGCGCAGCGTGTACGGCCTGTCCAAGGCTCGCGGCGAAGCGGCCGTGTGCGCCTCGGCTGCCCCGCACCTGGTGTTTCGCACCAGCTGGATGTACACGCCGGGCGGGCACAATTTCGTCGCCACCATGCTGCGCCTGTTCCAGGGCGAGGCCCCGGTGCGGGTGGTGGACGACCAGGTCGGTTGCCCGACCTGGGCGCGCCTGCTCGCGCAGTCGGTCAGCGGGCTGCTCGCCACCACGCAGGCCGCGCGCATCGATGCCGCACGCGGCCTCTATCACCTGTGCGGCAGCGGTCACACGAGCTGGTACGGGTTCGCGCGCGCGATCCGCGAGCGGGCCGTGCCGCCGGCGCGCGCGGCGCTGGAGCCCACCGACACGCAGCGCTTCGGCGCCCCGGCGCCTCGCCCCGCGTACTCGGTGCTCGACTGCGGCAGGGCGCAACGGGAACTGGGCGTTGCATTGCCGCACTGGCTCGACCAGCTGCAGGCGGCGATGCCGGAGTTCAACGCGGGTTGCGTCGATGAGCGGTGACGGGCGCGCCGATGCCGCCCTGTGGGCGGTGCGCTGGTGGCCCACCTGGCTGCTGGTCGGTCTACTGGCCGTGCTGGGCCGCCTGCCGTGCCGCGCGCGCCTGGGCCTGGGCAGTGCGCTGGGCATGGTGATGCGCTGCGTGATGGGACGGCGCCGGCGCATCGCGCAGGCGAACATCGCGTTGTGTTTTCCCGCCCGGGACGAGGCCTGGCGGCGGCGCCTGCTGCGCGGGCATTTCGCCGAGCTGGGCATCGCCGTGTTCGAGACCGCTGCCGCGTGGACGCTGCCCGGCGCGGCGCTGGATCGCATGCTGCGGCTGCGCGGCCGGGAGCATCTGGATGCGGCGCTGACCAAAGGGCGCGGCGCCATCGTGATCGCGGCCCATCTGACCAGCATCGAGATGTCCATGCAGCTGGCATCCAGGCAGCAGGCGGGCCATTCCATCTACCGGCGCAACAAAAACCCGGTGCTCGATCGGGTGATCCTGGCCGGGCGAGGGCGCCAGCGCGCGGTCATGTTCGAGCGCGAGGACATGCGCACCTTGCTGCGGGCCCTGAAGACGAATCGCGTGGTGTGGTTCTCTCCGGACCAGGACCATGGCTTGGCGCAGGGTGCGTTCGTCGAGTTCTTCGGGCAGCCTGCCGCCACCGTGACCACCGTCGCGCGGCTGGCTGCCCGCACCGGTGCGCCGGTCGTGCCGCTGCTGTACCGCCGGCTTCCCGGCTGTGCCGGCTACGAGCTCGAGGTGCTGGCGGCGCTGGAGGATTTTCCGGGCGATGATGCGGTGGCGGCGACCCGGCGCATCAACCAGCTCATCGAGCGACAGGTCTTCCTGGCGCCAGCCCAGTACCTGTGGGTGCATCGACGCTTCAAGACGCGCCCGCCCGGGCTCGCGCCCGTGTACGCCGCGTGAAGTCCCCCGGCGCGCGGCGGGTCTGGAGCGCCGACCTCGCTACGCTGCCGCCGGCGCCGCGGGTGCTGCTGATGAAGTGGAGCGCGCTGGGGGATCTGGCCCTGGCCACCGCGGCGATCGAGGACGTGTTCCGGGCCCTGCCCGGTGCGCACCTGGATCTGGACACGCCGCCACGCTTCGCGCCGTTGTTCGCGCACGACCCCAGGTTCCGTCAGGTGCTCGGCATAGACGTGCGCAGCGCGTGGCTGGGCGGCATGGCGCGCTGGCTGGCGCGCGTTGCGGCCGCTCGCTATGACCTCATCATCGACATGCAGTCCACCGACCGTTCGCGGCTGCTCATCGGTGTGCTGGTCGCGGCAGGGCGCGGGCCACGGATCCGCGTCGGCAACCACCGGCGCTGGCCGTACACCGCTGCGCCGCCGGCGCAGCCCAGACACACGCATGCGCTGGAGCACCTGCGTGCGGCGCTGGCGAGCTGCGCCATTCCCGTGGGCACCGATCACCCGATCCTTCATCCCGGGCCAGAGCACCACGCCCATGCGCAGGCGCTGCTCGAGGAACACGGGCTCGTGCGCGGGCGCTTCGCGCTGTTCATGCCCGGATGTCAGCGCGCCGGGTGGCTCAAGCGGTGGGGTTGGCGACGCTTCGCGACGCTCGCGTTGAGTCTTGCGAGGCACGGAATCGAGAACGTGCTGCTGGTGGGAGCAGAAGATGAGCGCGAGGAATGCGATGCGATTGCGACGGCATGCCCCGAGGTGGCGGTGAACGCCTGCGGCAAGACCGCGCTGCTGGACCTCGTTCCGCTCGCGCAGGCCGCCGCCTGCGTGGTTGCGAACGATACCGGTACCGCCCACGTGGCCTCGGCTGCCGCGCGTCCCACGGTCGTCGTGTGTGGACCCACCGATCCCCGGCGCGTGCGCCCGGCGGGCACGCGCGTGCGCGCGCTGCAGGCCGAGCTGTGGTGCCGCAGCTGCTATCGCAAGGACTGCACCCACCACTCCTGCATGGATGTGCTCAGTCCCGAGCAGGTGCTCGATGCGCTCGCGTCCCTGGGCGCGCTGGGAGCGCATGGCGTGCCGGCAGTGACCGCCACGCGGGGCGCGCCGTGATCCTGTCGCGATCGGTCGCGCTGCGCCTTGGCCGCCGATCGCTGGCCCGATGCCGCAGCAGTGCCGGTGCACTCGCCTGCGCACCGGCCAGACTCTTCGCCCGCGTCATCGGTCGCGCTGGCGCTGGCTGGCCTCGTAGAGCTTCGCGTACTTGAGAAATGCGTAGAACGCACTCACCACCGAGGCGATGAAGCCCGCCCAGCCGTTGAGGAAGTTGCGCTTGAAGAAGTAGATGCGCAGGAAGAACAGCGGCGGGTAGAACACCATGATCCAGGGGTTGGCGCGCCGCCCACGGGCCTGCTTGTCCGCCACCAGGCCGGTGGAGTATGCGTTGATCTTCGCCACCTTGGTGTGGATGTCGGGTTCGCCGTAGTGGATGAACGGCGCCTCCAGTTTCTCAACCCGGCCATCGACTTCGGGTGCGGCGTGGATCGGCATGTCGCCCAGTCGTCCGCGGGTCTTGTCGAACAGGCGCAGGTAATAGTTCATGCGTGAACGGCGATGCGGCATGCGCCAGAACATCCGCTCCACGCGCGGCAGCGCGTAGCCGTGCGCCGCGGGGCCCGCCGCGAGCAGCGCGCGAATCCGCTGCTGGGCTTGCTCGCTCAATGCCTCGTCCGCGTCCAGCAACAAAACCCAGCGGTGGGTCGTGTGATCCAGGGCGTCTTGTTTCTGCGCGCCGTAGCCTCGAAACTCCTGCTGGAACACGCGGCAGCCATGGCGGCGTGCAATCTCCAGGGTGTCGTCCTGACTGAAGGAGTCGAGCAGCACGATCTCGTCCGCCCAGGCGACGCTTGCAAGGCACGCGTCCAGGGTGGCTGCGTTGTTGAGCGTGGTGACGAACACTGACAGCGGTTGCATGATCGGGTTCCGCGCGTGGCGGTGCATGGTAACGGCAGCCCGTGCGCCGCGCCCGTGCCGGGCGTGAGCGTGCCGCGCACGGCCGTGGGCGCCCACGGCGCGGCGGCACCGGCAGTGCTGTGGTGGGGCCGGTTCGATGCCGGCTACTCGCGCAACGCCATCCTGCGGCAGTGCTTCGAGGCGCTCGGCTGGCAGGTGTGCGATTTTCGCCCGTGGGTGTCCCGGCTCGGCGATCTGCAAGCCCGGCTGCGCGCGCCGGCCGTCCCGGCGCTGGTGTGGGTGCCCTGTTTCCGCCAGCGCGATCTTGCCGCCGCGCGCCGCCATGCGCGCCGACTGGGCGTTCCGCTGGTCGCGGACCCGCTGATCAGCGCTTACGACAAGCAGGTGGGCGAGCGCGGCAAGTTTGCCGCCGGCAGTGCCCGCGCGCTGCGCCTGCTCGGCTGGGAGCGGCGCTTGCTGGCCGGAGCCGATCGCGTCGTGGCCGACACGCACGGGCACGCGGACTACTTTGCCGGGACACTGGCGGTGCCGCGGGATCGACTCACCGTGGTGCCGGTAGGCGCGGACGAGACGCGCTTCGCGCCAGCGCCGATGCCGGCAATCGACGCCGGCGTGGAGGCGCTGTTCTACGGCAGCTTCCTCGCGCTGCAGGGGCCCGATGTGATCGTCGCCGCCGCGGCGCGCGTGCGAGCGTCCGGATTGCGCATTACCTTGCTGGGCCACGGCCCGTTGCAGGCACGTTGCGTGGCTCTGGCGGGGGCCAACCCGCGCCTGCACTTCGAGCCCTGGGTGGCCTACGAGCGCCTCGCGGCCCGCATCCACCACGCCCACATCCTGCTCGGCGCCTTCGGCGTCACCGACAAGGCCGCGCGGGTGATCCCGAACAAGGTGTACCAGTCGCTGGCCTGCGCACGGCCGGTGATCACCCGCGCGGCCTGCGCCTACCCGCCCGCCTTACGCGCAGGCGAACTCGCGGGCTTGCGCTTCATTCCCGCCGGCGACGCGGGTGCGCTGGCCGGGGCTTTGGATGCGATGTGCCAGGATGCGGCGCATCTGCCCGAACACGGGCGCGCGGCGCGCACGCTCTACGAGCGCTGGTTCGGCGCCCGGTGCGTGCGCGGCGCACTGGCCGCGCTGCTGTCAGCGCTGGGTCTGCCGGTCGCGGGCGATTCGTCCGACCCTTGATCCGGGCAGATGCGCCAGGGCGCGGCGGTGCAATTGCACCGTATGCGCGAAAGCAAATGCCCACTTTCAGGAACACCTCACCAGCATATGGACCGATGCGCTGCCTGCCGCTGCGACCGCCAAATGGGCTGCCCGGATTGCGGCGGCTTCCTGTAACGTCTGCATCCCGCCCCGGGAGCGAGAGTCAATACCGCCTCCATGCGCACCATGCATGTCATCGGCAGCCGCCAGGAGGGCGGGGCAGAGCGCGGCTTCCTGCGCCTGACCCGCGCGCTGGCCCATCACGGCCAGGAGGTGCTCGCGGTGTTGCGTCCCACCAGCGTACTCGGCGCGCGCGTGGCCGATGGCGTGCGCCGCGAGCTGGTGCGCATGCGCAGCATCTTCGATCCGTTCGCGCGCGCGCGGATCACGTCGCTCGCGCGCGCTTTCGATGCCCAGATCGTGCAGACATACATGGGCCGGGCAACGCGGCTGACCCGCCTCGATGCGAGTGCGTCCAGCCCCAGGGCCCTGCACGTGGCGCGCGTCGGCGGTTATCACGATGCGAAGGGTTACCGCCACGCGCACGCCTGGATCGCGACCACCGAGGGCATTCGCGATTACCTGGTGGGCCACGGCTTCCCCGCCGAGCGTGTGTTCTGCGTGCGCAACCCGGTGGACGCTCCGGTCCCGCGCGACGCTGCGGCGCTGCTCGCCCTGCGTGAGGAGCTGGGGATTGAGCGTGATGCGCACCTGCTGGGATGCATCGGACGGCTGCACCGTGATCGCGGTCTGGACGTGTTCCTCGACGCGTTGGCGCGCCTGCCCGCGCGCAGCGGCGGGCGCCCGCTGCGCGCACTGATCGTCGGTGACGGGCCACAGCGCGATGCGCTGCGCGAACAGGCGCTGCGCCTGAGGTTGGCTGAAAGGGTGTGCTGGGTGGTGGGGCCGGCGCAGCCGCAGCCGTACCTCGGGTTGTGCGATCTGTTTGTCTATCCGTCGCGGGAAGCCGCGGTGGGTACGGCAGTGGTGGAGGCATGGAACAGCGGCGTGCCGGTGGTGGCCACCGATACGGCGGGGCCGCTGGAACTCATCGAGCACGGGCATTCCGGCCTGCTCGTGCCGCGCGAGGATCCGGACGCACTGGCCGGCGCCATCGCCGGCATGCTCGATGCCGATGATGCGGAACGCGAAGCGATGGTGGCGGCAGCGCACGAGCGGGTGAGCCGCGAACACGAAGCCTGCTCTCCAAGGCCGCCTGATCGGCTGGCTTCAGGCGCTAACCCGACTTCGCCAGCGCACCCGGAGCATGTTCTTGCGCGCCAAGACCCGTCGCAAAGACGGCAACTCCTCGAGCGACGGTGACCCGCCTTCCCGGTGCGCCGGGGGCGGCGCCGATCCTCGAGTGCTCGACGCGCCCCGATCGTTGCCTCCCGCACGCTGCTCGATGCCGTGTCCTCGGGCGGCGTCCGCTGCATGCCGAGCGCGTACACTTCTCGTTCACGCGGCCCTCGAAGCGCTCGCGCCACACCCCGTTCGCGCGTCGGTCCAGGCGTCGAGCCGGGCGTTCGCCGTGCTAATATTGGCCCGTTCATTGATAGCAGGAATGCGTTCGAGATGAAGGGTATCGTCCTCGCAGGGGGGTTGGGCACCAGGCTGCATCCAATGACGC
>Ga0326597_10011578_pt1 | contig 11681 bp, 9 predicted proteins | sample RVTome_12_FD_203789 | JGI IMG/M metagenome (GOLD analysis project Ga0326597, IMG submission 203789) | Soil microbial communities from uranium-contaminated site in the Upper Colorado River Basin, Wyoming, United States - RVT100D185 | ecosystem: Environmental > Terrestrial > Soil > Contaminated >...
TATTTCTTCACTGCGCTCTCTTTGCTGCCCACGAGTCCGCTCCGTCGTTGGTGACGGGGACATCGATTCAGAGAACGGGCGCAGAATCAACGACGGAAACGACTAGGATCGATGCTGTGCGCGCGGAAATCGACGCTGCGGGCCTGGATCGAGGAGCAGGAGAAGAGCGGGTGACGCGGCTTCCGCTCCGTGAGAATCCCTGTTGTCAAGAAGACTCCTCCCCACGCCGGCGACCCGGACGCCGATCACGGCCGCGGGCAAAATCCAGAAGGGATTGGGCCTGGTCAGCCGTCCTGAGGGCGCGGGCCTCGCCTTCCCTGAGTCGCTTGAGGCGGCAGTGGATTGCCGACCGCAGGTCGGGCGCTGCTCGGCGTCGGCGGCGCTTGCGCCTGGTACGGTGCTGCTTGTCTCGAACGCGCGAGCCGCGCTTGAGAGACGCCGAAGCCCGCGGCGGGGGCGCCGCGGGCTTCCTGGGGGATACCTTTTTCATGGATGCGAGACGGGCGCTTTCATGAACGGCCGGTTCCCTCGGCCTCGGCCCCGTCGCGTCATCGGCACGCGGGTCAGGCTTGTATCTGACCGGCCCTGCACCGTGACCGCGAGCACCGTTTCCGGCTCGCTCAGCAGCAGCTTGCTCTGTTCGTTGCCGTCGAGATCGCGCCACAGCAGACGGGTCATATACGCCTTTGCCGGCGTGAAGCCCTCCGCCGGGAGAAACGTCTCAACGCGGAAGTGAACGGCCGGGTTGGCCGCGACGCGATCCGCCTCAAGCATGTTGAAGCCGTTGGCTTCCGCGAAGACCTGCGGCAGCTCCTCGACCAGGACGCTATCGCGATTGAGCAGTACGACGCGGCCGTGGAACTCCCGAGCTGTCTGGAAACGCGGGTTCGCCGCAGGATCATAAGGCTCGACGAACGCGATGTGCTCACATGGGATAAGTCTTCTTCCGACAGTAACGATATTCGCCATTTGCAAACCTCCTTCAGGTGGGACGAACTCGTTATTGAGAAGGTTTGCTTCGCATGGGACAAGCGCAATGCCTTGACATGCGTGGTAATCTTTTTACACGATTGGGAATGGAACATACACGAACAGTCGATTACGCTTGCAGTAGAATGCACTAGTATTCAAAGAGCTCTTTCCTTGGCCTTGTCCGACCGCAGCAAGCGAGTGGTGAGGTGTACTCTGGCGGCGCAGCGGAAGCCGGCCTCGGCTTAGGGCTTGCAGATTTGCAGCTAGCCGTTGGTCGGATTGTGGTGGAGAAACCGTTGAGCCTGCCGCCGCGCCGATACCAACATTTCCAGCGAAATCGTTGAATAACTTCGCGTCGCATCGAACAAGCGGGAGCAGTTGAACTACATGGTAAAGATTGACAATGCGTTGTGATACGGCGGTCAAAGGCATTCAAATGGCTTGGCAACTGAGAGCGAGCGCTTCATTCTAATTAGCGGCAGCCGAGACATTACGATTGCCGGTCAACCATCCCACCGCTGTCCTGTGCGCGGCCCGGTCGGTGCTGATCAAATGGATCAGGGACCAGGATCGCAACTGGCATCACGGCAATGACAAGTAACCGTTGGTGAAGAATGGTTGCTTATGCGTCACCACCTCTCGGTTGAGTACCTGTGTGCGGAATGACCTGCACGCAGCGATCGAACAGGCATTTCGCCACACCGCAGGCGTCGGCTGGCAGGGAGAGCCAAGCCAATTACGAGCACGCGCATCACGCCGCTATCGGCGAGACGGATCGAGAACCTGATGTCTGAAACAGTTCGAGAACGGAGAAGCAACCTGCCCCGGAACAGCATCTCGAAATTTCATTACGCAAGAAAACCAATCACGTAATTATACACTCGATACACAAAATCATTGGACTCTGATGCAGTCGATTGGCAAGATTTCTGCAACTATGTACTCCACAGATCCTATCCAATAGGGGGATTCGCATGACCACGATTACCGGGACCAGCGGCAACGACAACAATCTTCAAGGTACCAGCGGCGACGATACTATCTATGGATTAGCCGGTGACGACGCCCTTTATGGCGGCGACGGTAACGATATTCTATTTGGCGATGACGGTGCCGATTATCTCGACGGGGGTGCAGGCACCGACATAGCGACATACTGGAGCAGCACCAGCGGCATCAACCTCAACATTGCTGGGGACGGCTCTTTCAGCAATACCGGGCACGCGGTCGGCGACACGGTTACTGCCTCGATCGAAGAGGTGGGTGGTTCGAACTACGCTGATCATATACGCGACGACGGTAGCAACCGCACGCTGCATGGCTTCGGTGGCGACGATACGCTTGAGGGGATGGCCGGCACCGATAATCTTTATGGCGATGATGGAAACGACACCTTGGCGGGCGGTAATGACGCCGACAACCTGTACGGCGGTAATGGCGATGATACGTTGTTCGGTGGCGCTGGGGGAGATACCCTCGATGGCGGCGCGGGCTTCGACATTCTGAGTTACTGGGAGAGCTCTTCGGGCATCGTGTTTGATCTGAACACGCCCGCCAACAATACGGGTATCGCCTCAGGCGACACGATTACTTCCGTCGAGCGGATCGATGGGTCAAACTACAACGATACAATTTACGATAACAGTACGGCACGCACGCTCTATGGCTGGGGTGGAAATGACACCCTTGGCGCCGGTGGCGGTAACGATTCAGTCAGCGGCAATGACGGCGACGACACCCTCTACGGCGATGCTGGCGATGATTTGCTCTACGGCGGCGCCGGTGACGACGATTTGTATGGCGGAAGCGGTGCCGGCACGTTGTTCGGCGATGGCGGAGCGGATTATTTCGACGGCGGCGCGGACTACGACATCGTCACCTATTGGAGCGCGTCCGGCGGCGTTACCGTGGCGATGGACAGCTCTCTCACCTGGACGGGAGATGCTGCGGGGGACTCGATCCTGGGTTCCTCGGTGGAGCGGATCGACGGCTCGAACTATGACGATGTCATCAGGGATGACGGCGGAGGCAGGACACTGCATGGGTGGGCCGGCGATGACTCCATCCGCGGCAATGGATGCGTCGATATTATCTACGGAGATGATGGCGACGACACGATCACAAGAGGGGATGGAGAAGACACATTGTACGGCGGTGCAGGTGCTGACCTCATGGAAGGTAACGGTGGCAATGACACGATATATGCTGGAGACGGCTCAACCAGTGACGTGACATCGCTTTATGGCGGCACTGGGATCGATACCCGCTACGGCGGAAGTGGAAAAGATGCCTTTCTTACAAATATCGGTGATATCCCGGCGGGCCAAACCGAGGTTATTTACGACTTGGTGGTGAATCATGTAGGATCTCAATTGGATTATTTTGCCGGCAACGCGCACATGACGACCGACGCTCGGCATTACAACGCGCAAGGCGATATGGACTGGGCGCGCTACGAGATGAACTATGGCACCGACGGGTTCCTGGAGGTTTATTTCGTTCATTCTTACAGCTAGGTCCGGGACGCACAGAATCCGCAGAGGAAACAGTGAATAGCGTGCGAATGGATGCTCCTGACAGCACGGACACGGGATTGAGTAGCGATAACAGTATTGGCACGGCGCGGGGCGCGATTATAACTCTGTTCCATTCTACTGGATTGTATTTGTTATTTCTTGTGTTATCTGTAAATGATCTCGCGACGCTGTGACATAAAAATTGAAGATCCGGACGCCGACGGCGGAGCCGGTAGATTCCGGATACTCGTAACACGATGTCTGTGGTGCGCACTCGGCAAATTCGGCCGTTCGTACAATTCTGATGATCCTGGATTAGCACCACCACTGCCCAATAATTCTCACCCCACTCTTACTGATTTCGTACCGCTGCTGAAACGTGCTGGCTTTGCGACAAAGATTATTTCAGCCAAGGTGGAGAGCCTCTCTACGCTGCCGTGCCCCTCGGTGCTTGCAGCTGCGGACAGATCGGATTGCTTCACGTTGATCAGGAACGGCGCAACCCTTGAGATATTCAATCCGGAGACTGGCAAAACGGAGTTCTTAAGTGCCGCCGAGTTCAGAGCTCGGGCCTTACGGTGCGATGTCCTGCTGATAAAGCCCGCGGTGGACGATGATGACCCGTAGCAAACTGCGGTGGTCGCGGGAACACGGGGAATATTGGCGCACGTCGTTTTCGCTTCGATTTTGATCAATTTCCTCGCCCTTGGAGCTCCGCTCGTCACGCTCGTCATCTTCAATAAGGTACTGCCGCACGAAGCGCTCTCAACCCTCAACATCATCGTTATCGGCGCTTTGGGCCTGTATTTCTTCGATGCTGTGCTGCGCGGCGCGCGTTCTTATATCACTATCCATACGGGCGCACGGATTGACGCGCATCTCGGTTCAGAGGTAATTGCGCACTTATTACACCTGCCGCTGTCCTTTTTCGAAACGACGCCCAGCGGTCAGCTTATAGAGCGCGTCCGGCAGCTGGATTCGATCCGTAATTTCCTGACCGGCGAGACACCACTGCTTCTTGCAGACTTTGCATTTTCGGTGATCTTTTTCTTGGCATTGTTTGTCATCGATTGGCGGATTGGGCTGGTAGTGCTTCTCGCAGCGCCGTTGTTCGCGGTCGGATCATTCGTGCTCGATCGCAGTCAGCACCAGCTTGGGCAAAGGAGCTTTGTGGCGAACAGCGGGAAGACCGCATCGCTTAATGAAATCGTGCGGAATGCGGCAACTATCAAATCCCTTGGTGTCGAAAGCGAGATCGAGGCGCGCCACGGTGAGCACCTGGCCCGGTGCAGCTGGGCAAGTTCCAAGACGCAAAGCCTTGCCGCCTATCTGCTCAGCGCCAACGGCCTCCTTCTGATGATTTCAAGTCTCGGAGTGCTCTATCTCGGCTCGCGCCTAATCATCGACGGGCAGATGAGCGTCGGGGAGTTGATCGCAGCCAACATGCTGGCAGGCCGGGCGCTGGCTCCGATCCGTCATCTCGGCTCCGCCTGGCATCGGCTTCGTGAAACCCAGCAGGCATTTGCGCGGCTCCATGCCCTGATGGGGGAAGCGGTCGAGCACAGCGCGGCGAATTCCGTGCCGGTGCCGGACGGCGCGGTATCGGTTGATCTTGACGGCGTCAGTTTTGCACATGCTCCCGATCGAAAACCAGTGCTTACGAACGTCGCGCTGACGCTGGCGCCCGGGACCATCACGGCCCTGGTTGGCACGTCCGGCAGCGGCAAGACTACCCTGGGGAAGATCATTATGGGTTTGTGCCGACCGTCAAATGGGCGGGTGCTGATCGGGGGGCACGAAATCGCTCGATTTTCTCCTGTCGCACTGCGGCGTCGAATTGGCTATGTGCCCCAGGACAACCAGCTCTTCGCCGGAAGCGTTCTCGACAACATCCTGCTGGGCACCGCAAACCCCACGTCCGCCCGCGCCGTCAGGGTAGCAAAAATCGTTGGAGCGCATGCGTTCATCGATGCCCTGCCCCAAGGATACAACACCAATCTCGGGGAAGACGGGGGACGGCTGAGCGCCGGTCAGCGGCAACTCATCTGCATAGCGCGCGCGCTCGTCCGGGAGCCGCGCATCGTCATTCTCGACGAGGCGACGAGCGCGCTCGATCCGCTTCTTTGAACGGCATCTCGTTACCAGCTTGCGCCGGGTGACAAAATCGGCGGGTCTGACCGTCCTCCTGATCACCCACCGCACCGCGATATTGGAGCTGTGCGACCGGATCGCCGTGCTGGCGGATGGGACCATCGCCAGGCAAGGCGCCACCGGCGAGATGCTTCATCACCTGTCTGGCCGGTCTGTTTCTCCGGCGGGCATCGTAAAGTCATTGCAATGAGGTGGCGCTCCTTTCTGAAGGTTATTCGGGGACCACGCTCGCCAGAGCGCAGCTCCGATGTTCCCAACCTCGCTGGGCGAGTTGCAACACCTGGTCACGAGTTCAGCGAATTTCTTCCTGGTGCACTCGCAGTCACGTGCCAGCCACCGCCGGTATTCGCGAAGGCGCTGATATATATCGGCGCAGCGTTTGTTCTTACTTTGCTGCTTTGGAGTGCTTTCTCGTCGGCCGACAAGGTGGTCACGGCACAAGGAAAGGTTCGGCCCGCCGGACAGGTTCAGATCATCAACCATCCGACCGGCGGCGTGGTCTCCGCGGCCTACGTAAAGGCGGGAGACCACGTGGTTCCGGGTCAGAAGCTGATGAGCTTCGATCCGGTGAGCACGACCGAGGAGTTGAACAAGCTTCGTGTTCAGTACGACACGTTGAGTGCGGAGATCGCACGCCTGGAAGCGGAAGACCGTGAGACCGATGCTCCCACCTTTCCTGACGGCTTAGGTGTCCTGTCTCCCGATATTGTGGTCGTCCAGGGGTCGCTGTTCGCGGAGCGAAGGGCGAGCAGAAAACAGCAGCGCTTGGCGCTGAGCAGCGAAGTCCTGCAGCGCCAAGCGACCATCAGCCAATATCAGGCCCGGGTGAAAAGCGCGGAGCATGTGCTTGAAATCGCGGAACGGCAGGAGAAGGCGGTGAGTTCGCTTGCCGCCAGGGGTTACTACCCGAAGCTCCGCGCGCTTCAGATGGAGCGGGAAGTCGCCTCGCTGCGCAGCGAAAGCGAGCAGAGCGAAGCGCTCCTGACGACCGGGCGTGGCGCACTCGACGAAACAATGGCAAAACTCGCAAGGCTCGATCGCGATTACCGGTCTGAGATCCTGCAAGGCCTATCGGACAAGCGCGCTCAAATCGTGCAGACAAGGGCGGCGATTGCCCAGGACGAAGAGCGGCTTCGCAATCTCGAGCTGGCCGCGCCGGTCGCCGGAATTATCGAGAAGCTGCAGGTGGTCACGATCGGCCAGGCCGTGACACCGGGGAAGGAGATCATGCATGTGGTCCCGGATAACCAGAATTACATTGTCGATGTCAGCGTTCACAACCGGGACATCGGCCTGATCCGGGAGGGGTTACCCGTCACGCTGAAGCTCCTCGCGTATGATTATCAGCGCTATGGCACGATCCGAGGCAAGGTGACCGTCGTAGCCACCGACAGTGTACCTGACGAGCGTGAGGATGAACTCTACTTCACGGTTCAGGTTGTGCCAGAAAAGCCGTATCTTGGAGACAACCCCCGGTTCCGCATCCAGTCGGGCATGGCGGTTGAAACCGACTTTCATGTCGGTACGCGCACGGTCCTATCGTATATTGTCGATGCAATCATGCGGCAAAGAGACGAAGCATTCCGGGAATAGGTAACCAAGATATTGATTTTGACGGGCGACCAAGTATTCGCTAGGGTTCTTTTCTACGAAGGGTCCGAAATGAAGATAATAACCATCGCCAAATATACAACGTACCTATTCTGCATGGCGTGCCTCGGCATGATCTTTGTCGTCGCATGGGCAACTCGGAACGTCCTTTGACCTAGTTAGCCTTCAGCCACCCGCGCCTTATGACCCCGACTGTCCCGCCACTGCCGTCCATCTCGCGAAGCCTCCGGATCATCCTGTTTTGCTTCGGGCTCTTGTTCTGCTCCGCGTATTACTGGAGTACGGCTTATTTGAGGGTCGACGACGTCTTCATCTACCTGCGTATTGCCGAAAACATGATCGCAGGCCACGGCCCAGTATGGAATGTCGGCGACAACTTTACTAATTCGACCTCCGCCCTCTGGCCGTCTCTGATAGCCCTGTTCGGGTGGGTGCTTGGCGTTGCCGAGATGCCAATGATCAACAAAATTCTCTACTACCTGTGCCTGTGCGGCGCGACCGGTTTTCTATTCCTGCTGATAAGGAACTCCAGTTTGCGGCACTTGGCCTGGATTTCTTCGTTGGCCGTGTTCCTTCCCGCGCAGCTAGTATCCATCGTCGGCATGGAATCTGCGCTGGGATTACTGAGTGTCCTCGGAGCGATTTGGGCCTATACAACGAACCGCTCGGTATATCTTGTTGCGGTTTTCCTGGCCGCCTTCTACCTGGCGCGCGCCGAAGGCGTAGTTTTTGCAGCGTTCGTCTTCGTCGATTACCTGGTTTTCGGGCTCTACCGGTCGCAGCGCGAGATCACGATTTTAGAGCGCCTGCGAGCTCTTATTGGCCCCGGACTCGTCTACGTCGGTTTGTGCGCAAGCTGGCATGTCTACGTGTTTGCATATACCGGCTCGTTCCTTCCTGCAACGCTGAACGCCAAAATCATTCAGGGCATGAGCGGAACATTTTGGCAGCCCTACCACGCCAAGCTCATTTCAAACTCATTCGCCACCCTTCGGGAGAACGTCTTCACAGTGGCTTTGGCTGTGTTCGGCGCAGGCTATTTATTTCGCGCCCTCCCGTTGGTCGCGTGCTGGGTCGGTATCCACGTGACCGCCTACTCGTTGCTACAGGTGGCAGGCTATGGATGGTATTACTATCCGGTCTTTTTCATTGCGAGTCTCGCGGCGTTTCTGGGGTTGGGTCAGCTGCTCACCATAATGCTGCGAGGAATGAACGACGGCGACCCGCCGAGATATGCAGGCGTCATTAGCACAGTCGCGGGGACAGTTTTGCTGACGGCCGCGGTCGTGGGTACCCAGGCCGGAATTGCCAATCCGATCACCTGGGTAAAGGAGCTACGGTTTTATGGCTATCCCGACCCGGGCGACGATCGTCGCAGCGCATACGAGCAGGTCAGCAGATGGTTTCGGGACAATCGGCCGCACACAAGAGGTGCCGCGATTTTGACCGATGAAATCGGCGTCATCGGCTATCACCTGCCGGACTGGAGGGTGGTGGATGAAATCGGCCTTACAGACCCAGGTTTCACGCAAGATAAAATTCATAACTGGGACTTCTATGTAGGGTACTTTTCGCCGCTATTTCTCGTTCGGAACTATATCCCCAGTCAGTCGCCGACACTGAACTTCAATGTCGGGGGAGAGAAATTTGTTTCTTATCAGAAGGTATTCACAGCAAAAAGCGGCTTTCCATCGCAAATCTACGAGCGGCAGTTCGAATACCGGGACACCGCGCCGCCAGGATTTCATAAGTTCGATAGCGAGGTGAGCCCGCAGTCATATGAAAATGAGCACTTCCAGTACAAGGGTCTACGAGTCTATAAAAGCGATCTCAACCCGGACCTTTATGCGTTCGTGCACACCCTGAGGGTCAAAAAAGCCTCAACGGTTCCGTATGAATTTTTTGAGCATTTTCTGCGGGACCAGACAGAATTCATTCCAATCGGTGCGATGCCGCTGACACCGACGAGTGCCTGGGTGTCCGGGCAGATCATCCGTCACGTTGCGGTCCATCAACTGAAGCCGGGACAGTACGAGTACTTTATCGGCTTCTATGATCAGAAAGCGCGGCAAAGGCTGGAACTCCCGGGCACTGGCGACGATCGTCTCAAGGTTGGTGTTTTGCGGCTGGGCGATGGAGATTGATCTTACGGATTCCGGTCATGCGTGCCCGCAGCGATCGCCAACTCGATCGTCTTGAGAGGCAGGAGGAGGCTGAGCGGCGTGTCGTCGAGCGGCACCGCGCCGAAGCTGGCATACCATGCGGCGGCGCGCTCGTTCTTGGCGTCAATCAGCAGGGCCACCCCGCCGACTTGCTCAGCCACCAGCAAGGCCCGCTCCCCGGCCGCGAGGATCAGCTTGCCGCCGAGGCCATGGCCCTGAACGCTCCTGTCGACCGCAAGCCGGCCAAGCCGGAACACCGGCACGTCATAGCGGGCAAGCCCCCGCCGCACGATTGCCGGCGCGCGGGCGTAGGTCAGCGATGCCGGGCTCAGCGTGTAGAAGCCGAGCACCCTGTCGGGGTCGAAGCGGTCGACCGTGACGAAACACTTGGCGCCGCCGCTTTCATGGTTCTGCCGCGCGTAGCGCTGGAGGTAGGTGTCGAGGGCCGGCTCGCCGCAATCGAACGCCTTGCGGTCGTGATGGGCGGCGATGGGTGTTTCGATCCAGGCTGCGGGATCGATCATGCCCGCTCAAGCCGCGCCCGCGCGGCGGCGACAAGGCGCGGCGACGGCGACGGCGGATTCTCGAGCAATTCGAGCACGCGCAAGCTGTCGCGCTCGGAGAGCTCGATGGTCTCGGCCGCGGCGATGACGCTCTCCGCTTGCGGCAGGGCGGCGCGCATCACAAAGCTGGTGACGTCCAGGCGCTCCAACGCGGCGGCGCGCAGCAGCAGCGCCTTCTCGGCAGGGTTAGCGCGCAACTCGATGCGCTCGGTGCGCGGGGAATCAGATGGGGGGCGGGCCATGGGTGTTCTCCTCGCCATCAATATAGCGTACGGACAGTGTCCGTACAAGCATAATGTTACGTTTTCAATGTCCTATTTGCCGCAAAATGTACTTTCGAGACCGTGCAATTAAGACATTGGTGAGCATCGATAGTCTATATTCAAGCTTATTTCATTTAAGCGCTTGGCCTCGGATGACTATTGCGTGTGAAAAATACGTTGAATATATCAACAAGGATCGAAGTTCAGACTCGGTATACCGTTTCATATCCGCAATGTTGAAAGCAGCGGCGATTCCCGGCCAGCCAGGGCGGACCGACCTGCGCAAGGCCCAGGCGTTCATGGCCATGTATGAAGCCGTACAGAAGAACATGTGCGATGCCGCGCCGGAAGCGATCCAGGCGGAAACGGAGCGGCGCTGGGACGGCCTCCCCGACCGGCAGAAGGATGCGCTGGCATCGAGGCCAGGGCCATTATCGCGAGCATTCGCAGGCATGGCCGAGCCGCAATAGCAAAGTATTAATCATATTACCCTACAAATCGCGATTACGTTGCTTGCGGCATCCAGTGCTTTTGCTCCATGTTCAACAAAAAGAATTCAGAACTCGGTCAACGTGTGCGCATGCTGCGCGAGCGGAAAGGCTGGACGCAGCAACAGCTGGCCGGGATGATTGGTGTCAAGCAGCAATCCATTGACCACCTCGAACGCGGTAGCGTCCGGCGTCCCCGTTTGCTGTCCGAACTTGCCGCAGCGCTCAGCGTGCGTGAGGAATGGCTGCGCACGGGAGAAGGAAAGATGGCCCTCCCCCAGCCCGAGGATGATCGGGAAGGCGACCCCGACCTGGTGCGCGACGTCGTTCTCGGGGTCGACACGGCGCTGAAGCTTCATGGGATCGACATAAACGAGGAAGACAGGGCCGACCTAATCGGCAGGGTCTTTTGAACTGGTGGCGGCAAGCGAACTCGGCAGCACGCGCGAGCGGCTCACGGCGGCGGCCGACATCATCGTCCGCTATGAGCAGCTCCGGCAGCGGGAGCGGAAATAAGCCTGGGTCTGCTCTCGTCTCACGCCACGGATCAGAGAACGGAGGCGATGTCCGTGGCGGCAAAATCCCCGCCCTTGAAGAGCAACGGCGCCCCCCTGCTCCTTGCAAGCGCGTAAGCGGCACAGTCGGCGAGGTTCAGGCGGGCTCCGGGATGGATGCCCTTGCCATACCGGTCGAACGCGGCCAGCGCCTCGCGCGCCTGCGCTTCGTCGAACGGTACGATCTCGAAGTCATTCTCCTCCGGAGGAAGAGCGCCAGATGCGCTCGGCCGCCGCCATGCCGCGCCGGGCGCGCATGACGATGCCAGTCTCGTGCACGGTCACGGCGGAGATCAGCAGCCGGTCGGCGTCTTCGATGATCGCGGCAAAGGTCGCCGCATCCGGTTCATTCTCGAAAATGGCGACCAGCGCCGAACTATCGACGACGATCATACGGCGTT
>Ga0326597_10011579_pt1 | contig 11679 bp, 8 predicted proteins | sample RVTome_12_FD_203789 | JGI IMG/M metagenome (GOLD analysis project Ga0326597, IMG submission 203789) | Soil microbial communities from uranium-contaminated site in the Upper Colorado River Basin, Wyoming, United States - RVT100D185 | ecosystem: Environmental > Terrestrial > Soil > Contaminated >...
ATCGCGGATCCGTTGGGCGAGATGTACGGCACCCGGCTCATGAGCTGGCAGGACTGACGGGACCGGCTCGGGACGGCGGCGTCGGTGAATTCGGCGCGGTCAACCGGTGGATGAACCGCGCCGCTTCGTGTACTCCTTGATCGCCTCGAGCATGCGGTCCATCGTCGCGACGTAGGCCTTGGAGTCTTCCTTGATGGATTCGCCCAGATCCTTGTGACGGAGTCCCATCGCCAGCGCTGCGAAGCGCGCACCTCGGAGGTAGAACCAGAGTCCCTCGAACGGCATGGCGCTCGGCCCGGGCTCGGCGGTTCCCTGATTCATCGGCTCGGCGGTGGTCGGGGGAAGGCCAAGCTCTGCGGCAACCTCCAGCACCTTGTCTTCGGGATATCGGTCGGCGAAGTCGCGCGAGACGAATCGGAACCGTTCCTCACCGGCGGTGTCCACGAGGATCATCGCCGGGCGGGCCAGGTTGCGGGCGTCGTTCTCGTCCACCACGTCGAACGGTGCGATCGCCTTCGAGCGATCGGGATCGGACAGATACGGGAAGGGTATGTCGAGCTTGGAGATCATGGCCGCATGCTGGGCGGGGCTGTCGACGTCGATGGCGACGATCCGCGCACCGGCGTTCCGGAACTCGTCATACCGTGAGGCCAGGCTGACCAGCTGGCCGTTGCAGTACGGTCACCAATCGCCCCGTAGGAAGAGAAGAAGAACGGCTGTGTCCCTGTGTTCGGACAGGCTCCAGTCCGTTCCGGATTGATCGGGGAGGGTGAAGTCCGGTACCGGCATGCGTCGAATGTAGCGCCGTGGCCAGACCATCGATCCGCCGGGACGGGGCCCGGTCCGATAGCGTGATCGCGTGCGCATCGCGATCCGACTCCTCGCCCTGGTCCTCGTTGCCGCAGTCGCCTTCGTCACCGTCGGCCAGTACGCACCCGACGGATCCTGGATCGCGGAGGCGTCCGGTCAGTTCCTGCGGGCGATCCGGGTGTCGTGGATGATCGATCCGATCTCGGGTTGACCGTCGCGAAATCCTTCCTGCCACCCGATTTTCGCGCCCCGGTGATGGCGTCGTAGGTTCGCCGGACGCGCCTCCCTTCGGCACCGAGTTCGCGAAAACTCTTTGCGAATAGGTCGAAGAAGTCATTGCGAACTCACACGCGTGTAATTACAGTCGTGTTCCCTTCACCCTAGATGTGGTGTCTGCGACGGCCTCGACCACAACATGTTGTGGTTCCGACCGGGAAGGTGGCAGCCAGCGGACCAGATCATCGCCGGTGCAGGGCGACCGAGGAGGAAACGCAACGGACCCGGAACCGCCGGAGTCCTGCAAGGAGAGAGGTTCACACATGACTGATGGTCTGCGGATCGAGCGCCGATTCACCACCGAAGGCGCCGACGTGTACGACTCGATCGAGTGGTCCCACCGGGACTCGCGCATCGCCAATCCCGACGGCTCGGTCGTCTTCGAGATGAACGACGCCGAGATCCCCGGCGGGTGGTCCCAGGTCGCCGCGGACATCATGGTCTCGAAGTACTTCCGCAAGGCCGGCGTGCCCCAAGTCGATGCCGACGGCAACCCCGTCCTGGACGAAGACGGCAACCAGGACACCGGACCTGAGTCATCCGCCAAGCAGGTCTTCGACCGGCTCGCCGGCACGTGGCGCTGGTGGGGTGAGAACCACCGCTACTTCGCGACGGCCGATGACGCCGACGCCTTCGAGGACGAACTGAAGTACATGCTCGCCACCCAGATGGCGGCGCCCAACTCGCCCCAGTGGTTCAACACGGGGATCTACCACTCGTACGGCATCGCCGGACCCGCTCAGGGGTTCTGGTACGTCGACCCCGAGACCGAGGAACTGGTGTCGTCCCCCGACTCCTACTCCCGGCCCGCTCCCCACGCCTGCTTCATCCTCAGCGTGAAGGACGACCTCGTCAACGACGGCGGGATCATGGACCTGTGGGTCCGAGAGGCTCGGATCTTCAAGTTCGGCTCCGGCGCCGGCTCCAACTTCTCCTCCATCCGCGGCGAGAACGAGCTTCTCTCCGGAGGCGGGAAGTCCTCTGGCGTGATGTCGTTCCTCAAGATCGGAGACCGCGCCGCCGGCGCCATCAAGTCGGGCGGCACCACCCGCCGTGCGGCCAAGATGGTCATCCTCGATGTCGACCATCCCGACATCGAGACCTTCGCCGCCTGGAAGAAGGTCGAAGAGGACAAGGCACGGCTGCTCATCGAGAAGGGCGGCTTCCCGGCCGACTTCAACGGCGAGGCATACGCCACCGTCTCCGGTCAGAACTCGAACAACTCTGTTCGGGTGACGGCCGAATTCATCGAGGCGGTCGTCGACGACGCCGACTGGGACCTGATCGAGCGGACGACCGGCAAGGTTCGCAAGACGATCCGGGCCCGCGACCTGTGGCGGACGATCGCCGACGCCGCCTGGGCCTGCGCCGATCCCGGACTTCAGTTCGACACCACCATCAACGAATGGCACACGTGCCCGGCCGGCGGCCGCATCAAGGCGTCCAACCCGTGCTCGGAGTACATGTTCCTGGACGACACCGCCTGCAACCTGGCGTCGCTGAACCTCGTCAAGTTCGAGACCGCCGACGGCGGCTTCGATCTCGAGGCCTTCCAGCACGCCATCCGGCTGTGGTCGATCGTCCTGGAGATCTCGGTGGCGATGGCGCATTTCCCCAGCCGGGAGATCGCCCAGCGCAGCTACGACTACCGCACGCTCGGACTCGGATACGCCAACCTCGGTTCCCTGCTGATGCGTTCCGGCATCGCCTACGACTCCGACGAGGGCCGGGCGATCGCCGGTGCGCTCACCGCGATACTCACCGGCTACTCCTACGCCACCAGCGCCGAGATGGCGTCGGTGGTGGGACCGTTCCCCCGATACGCCGAGAACGCCGACCACATGCTGCGGGTCATCCGCAATCACCGCCGCGCCGCCTACGACGCACCGGCCGAGGACTTCGAAGGAGTCTCGACCAAGGTGATGGGAATCAACGCCGAGCTGACGCCGCGGGCCATGCTGGACGCCGCCCGCCAGTCGTGGGATCTCGCCCTCTCGCTCGGCGAGAAGCACGGATACCGGAACGCCCAGGCGACGCTGCTGGCGCCGACCGGGACCATCGGGCTGCTGATGGACTGCGACACCACCGGCGTCGAGCCCGACTTCTCCCTGGTCAAGTTCAAGAAGCTGGCCGGTGGCGGCTACTTCAAGATCGTCAACCAGTCGGTGGCGCCGGCTCTGCGGACGCTCGGGTACTCCGAGACCGAGATCGCCGAGATGGTCACTTCGATCGTGGGGACCTCGAGCTTCGAGAACGCACCCCACATCAACCGGGAGTCACTGGCCGAGAAGGGGTTCACCGCAGAGGAGATCGCCAAGCTCGAGAAGCAACTGCCGTCGGTGTTCGAGTTGAAGCACGCGTTCAACGTCTTCGTCGTCGGCGAGGCGGCCCTGCAGCGGCTCGGGTTCGAAGTCGACGAGTACACGTCGTGGGAGTTCGATCTGCTGTCTGCCCTGGGCTTCACCAGGGCTCAGATCAGGGAGGCGAACGACCACATCTGCGGTCGACAGACCATCGAAGGCGCCCCCTACCTCGAGGACGGGCATCTTTCCGTCTTCGACACGGCGAACCGCAACGGCCACTACGGCGAGCGTTTCATCCATCACACCGGGCACATCCGGATGATGGCCGCCGCCCAACCGTTCATCTCGGGGGCGATCTCGAAGACGATCAACATGCCCAACGAGGTGACGGCCGAGGACATCGAGCAGTCCTACATGATGTCCTACGACCTCGGCCTCAAGGCGATGGCGCTCTACCGGGACGGATCGAAGGCCAGTCAGCCGCTGTCTTCGATGTCGGACGAGGGCGACGACAACGAAGAGGAGAGCGCCGAGTTCAGCGCCGCCATCGAGGCGGAGAAGAAGCTGGCATGGGGTGCCATCCCCGCCGGGATGAGTCCGACCCAGGCGTACGCAGCCGGAATGCGGCCACCGCGTTTCCTCCTTCCGTCCCGCCGACGCGGCTACAACCAGGAGGCCCGTATCGGGGGCCACAAGGTGTTCCTCCGTACCGGTGAATACGACGACGGGACGCTTGGCGAGATCTTCATCGACCTCGCCAAGGAGGGTGCGACCCTGAAGGGCATCCTGTCGTGCTTCGCCATCGCGGTGAGCAAGGGCCTGCAGTACGGCGTGCCGCTGGAGGAGTTCGTCAACACGTTCACGTTCCAGACGTTCGAGCCCCGCGGCATGGTGGAGGGTCACCCCAACATCAAGATGTCGAACTCGATCGTGGACTACGTGTTCCGGGCACTCGGAGTCGAGTACCTGCATCGGGACGAACTCGCCCAGGTTCCGCCCAACCGGGAAGGCGACCTGCCGGAGCCACCGATGGGCCTGGCCGTGGAGGCCGGCGTGCAGTTGGACCTGGACGACGCCGCCGCCGAGACGGACGTCGACACGGTGCAGCGGGCAGCGACGATGGCCGACGGCCCGATGACCGCTCCGTCGGAGCCGGCCCCGGTGCCGACCGTGAGCGGCGGATCGAACGGAAACGGTACGAACGGTTCGGTCAAGACTGCGGCAGTGGCCACCACCACCGGTGCGACCCGGACGATGGACGTGGGGACGGCCAGCATGCAGTCGGCGCTGTCGGAGATGATGGGCGACGCGCCGCTGTGCGACACGTGCGGCCACATCACGGTCCGCAACGGCTCTTGCTTCAAGTGCCTCAACTGCGGCAACTCCCTCGGCTGCAGCTGATGTGAAATGCCACACTCTCATTCGCCTTTTTGCCACCAAATGAGAGTGGGTTTGCCACGGAATGAGAGTGGTCTTGCCATCACTCTCATTCCGTGGAGCAAGGGGGTTTGGGCATGACAACGACCTCGTCGACTCGAATCGCTGCTCGGTCGGGCGACCTTCTGCACGGTCTCGCCCTCCTGAACACAAACTGGGAACACGGTCGCAGCTTCATCGACAACTTCCGACCGTTCGTCGAGGACTCGTGCAGGTGCATCGCCAGCCCATTCACAGCCGAGGACGTCCGCGACCACGTGCAGAGGACATGGGACATCGAGATGCCCTCACGCGTGGTGACCAACGTGCTGCGACGGCTGGTCACCGACAAGCTGGTCGAGACCACCGGCCACCGGCGGGATGAAAGAAAGTACGCCGCCACGGATCGACTGCGGTCCACCACATCTCTGAAGTCCAAATCGCAGACGGTCCACAGGGAACATGAGGCGCTGCTCGACAGCCTGATCGTGTTCGCCGGGACGAGGGCCCAGCCCCTCTCTCTGGAGGAAGCCGAGACGCTGCTTGTCGACTTCCTCCAGGTGTACGCCATTCCCGTCCTGCAGGGATCCGTGCAAGGTGACCGACTTCCGACGTTCGACGGAAGCCTCGTCGCCGAGTTCGTGCTCGAGTTGAACGACCGCCGTCCGGCGGAGATGGCATACCTCCTGTCACTCGTAAAGGGCAACATCATCCGGAGCGCGCTCTACCTGGACGACTTCAGCAAGATCGAACAGAAGTTCCGCAACACGACCGCATACCTCGACACCCCACTTGTGCTCGAAGCCCTCGGCGTGGCAGGTCCCGTCCTCCAGGCGGCCGCGCTTGAGGAACTGGAACTGGCGCAGTCTCTGGGAGTGAGACTTGCATGTTTCAAGATCACTGTGACCGAGATGCGAAACGTGATCATCTCGGCTGCCGGACAACGCAGAAGCGGAAGAGCAGCCGTGGACAGCACGTCACGGGTCGTCATGATGGGTTCCTCCCAGCTCGAGTTGCTCGGGGTCACACTCGAGAACCGACTCGCCCAGCTCGGAGTCACGATCGAAGATCGTCCTGACTTCGTCGAGACAGACGCGACCATCGAAGCCGACATTCGGGCAGCGCTCGCTCGCCGGATCGCCTACCGCAACGAAAACGCCCAAGAACATGACATACGCGCGGCCGTTGCTATTCATCGTCTGCGGCGCGGGAGGAGCACCGAACGGATCGAGGACAGCCGTGCCATCTTCCTGACTACGAACACAACTCTGGTCGCCGCCGTGCGGGAAGCCGCCCCGCCCGCAGACCGGGTAGCAGCCCCGCTCGTCATCGTCGACCACGAGTTCGCCGCTCTCCTCTGGCTGAAGAAGCCGATGGCGGGACCCGATCTCCCCCGCCGTCAGGTGATAGCCGACTGCTTCGCTGCCCTCAACCCGCCGGAAGAAGCGTGGGCCGAATACCTCCGTCAGTTGGAGCAACTACGCAGAGGCGACGTGATCGACGAGGCCACATACCTCGCCGCCAGGGACGGGTATGAAGCTCAGCGTCTAGTGACCGTCATGACACGAGGCACCACGACGTCTATCCCACCATCGCTAGGAATCGATGTGGTCGAGGCTCTCAAGAAGGAACTGACACAGGAAGAGCGGGAGCGAGCCGCCGAAGAGCGGGTTGAGCTTGAGCAGCGGTTCAAGCTCGACCTGACGCAGATAGCCCAGGAGACGGCGACCGAGTCAGACGGACGAGTGAATCAAGCGTTATTGGACGGCGAGCGTAAGGCCGCGCAGGCACGAGAGGCGGGCGAGCGGGCTGGATACGCTGCTGCCAACCGCGCCTTCGCCGAACTCACGGGCCGGACGGGCGGATGGATCGTGCGCACGTTCCTTCTATTCGTAGCCCTCGCTGGTGCTGCGACCGTCGCCTACCGGATCCTCAACCCCGACAACGCCGTGATAGGCAGTTTGCCGTTCCTCGCCGGAGCTCTGATCTTCTTCGTCGTTCAGGGCATTGACAGCATCTTCGGCGTTCCAGTGAAGGCCGTTCTCGACCGTTTGGGCGACAAGGTCGCGACGCAGCTGGCTGATGCCGTCGAGCGTCGTCTAAACGGTTAGTCGGTAGAGCCACCAGATTGACCGGCCACAGCAATCAGTCCTGCGTTCATTAGCCGGGCGTAGGCGATGTGGTCGTTGGCGTCGAAGTGTTGTGTGCGGAGAGCCCCTCGCCTGTGTTCATCGAGGATGCGGGCTTCGGTTGGTGTCATTCCATGCCGGGCGTGGACCCATCGGACAGTCGCTGCGACTACGTCCTGGTCGACGGTCTGCTGGTCGGGGTAAAGCCGAACGCCTTCATCTGTTTCGGCGACCGCTCCCCCGAGCGCCCGAATCTTCGCTTTCAGCGTGTCAATCGCTTCCCGAACGGCGATGAGGTCCACATCACAGATCTCGGCGATCGTTTCGATCCGTACTTGTCCGTCGACGGTGAGAAGGATCGCACCGACCTTCCGCACCAGCTCTTCGTCGCCGTCAGCTTCGGTCGGGTGGTCGTCGAACAGCCGGCCGGCGGGAACTCCGAGCAGGTCGGCGAGCCGGGTAAGAATCCGGACGGGCAGGTCCGCATGGTTGGTGCCTTCTTCGATGGCGGCCACCAGGTTGCTGTTCACGCCGAGCTGATCGGCGACCTGTCGTTGCGAGTAGCCGCGGGTGTGACGGAGCGTTCCAATGAGCTGATGGTTGAGCATCGTCATGCTGTCTCACGAAGCCGGGTGATCGAGTGGATGTATTTGTTGGCGAACTGGTCGACGGTGGGATTGCGGCGGCCTAGGTCGTGGCCGTAGAGGTTCACGCCTATCTCGGTGCGGAGGACTGTGATGGCGTCTGCCAAGCGCCGCTCTGGGTACGGCGCCCCACTAGGAGCTACGAACAGCCGGTCACTGCTGGCGGCGCCAGACAGGTTGCGTTCCCAGGCGAGTGCACGAACGAACAGCTCGGATCCCGGATGCAACGCATGTAGCTGTCCGCCACAGGTGACGGTGGCTTCACCGACGTCTCCAAGCTGGAGGTCATGCATGCCGTCAATGGGGATGCCGGCCGCCTGAATAGCCGCGGCTGCACCCCGATACGGCTGCCGGTAGGCCCGTAGCCGCACCCATGTTTCAGGGTCGAGCGCGGTATGCCGGCCGAGGATGGCCCAGTCGCCGGCAAGACGACGTTCGTGGAAGCTGACGTGGATGCTGGCCGCGTCGAAAGCGGCCTGCTGGAACGCTCTGACCGTGGTGATGATCTTCGCGATGGTGGATGCGGTGTGGACGGCCTCATGTGCGAGCCGGCGGACCTGGTCGTCGGTCGGCACCCCTGCCAACTGTCTCGAGAAGTGCGCGTACGTGAGCGCGTGGAGCGTGCGGACGTGATGAGCGTCGTCCGGAGTCAGTAGTCGCTCTACGTCTTCGATGAAGACGGGATACGAGGAGAACGGGATGACCGCCGGATAGTCAGCAGCATGGTCACGGGGAACCGGGCGTCTGTTCATGTATAGGGCGAAGGTCCGGTCGAAGGAGCGCTGGTCGACAACGTCGACCTGACGCCCGATCACCGTGTCTGCGATCGCCTGGGTGATGTGCCGTTCGGCGCAGATCCACAGTCCGATTTCCATCGCATCGGCGAACTGCTGCATGTGAGCTAGGACCTGCCGGCTGGCGTTGCCTGCGTCGAGTACGACCAGCTGAGTGATGTGATGAGCTCTCAACCAGGCGGCGGTCGTGATATCGGTCAGTTCCGTGAGGCTGGTCGTTCCGGTCACGCTTGGCAGCTTCCCGACGGCGGCGAGAATGTCGCGGTACAGCCAGCTCTCCCGACGCATGCCCGGTCGGATGCGCACGGCGACAATCCCGTGCTCGGGTTGGTTGAGTTGTTTGAGGAAGCCGACGTACCGGCGGTCGGCGCGATAGACGACAAGGCGGGTTCCTGGACCTGTCACGCTCCATCTCCGATCTTGGCGAGTACAGCCCGAGCCGTTTTCTCGTCCAGGACACCGGCACCACCCGCCAAGGAGCGCCCCTCCTTCAGAATCTTCGACCACCTGCGGAACATCCCACGCGCCCATTTCCCGTTCAGGTCGAAGATGAGCCCCGGATCGGCGTCTCCCAGGTACGGGTGATACTGGCGGAGGACGCCGATCAGCTCCGTGTCGGCCAGCGGTCGGAACGCCACCCGGCCTGCCACCCTGTCGGACAGCTGCGGGTCAGCTCCGATCACTCTGTTGGTCGACGCACCTCCGACGAGTACGAGTGGAAAACCCGCCGCCGATCGGTCGTAGATGTAGCGGAGTTGGTCGATCCCGACCTTGGTGAAGTTCTGGGCCTCGTCGAGGACGACGATGCGTGGCTGGTCGTCAAGTAGTTCGATCAGCCGGTCGGACATCTCATAGAGGGTCTCCCCTCGCGAAGGGAACTTTCCTTCGATCCCCTTGAGTAGTTGGACGACAACTTCTTTCGGGCTCGGCTTTGGTGCGACCTGCACCCACAGGTGCGGCACCTCGTGAGCCTCGACGAGGTGTGCGACGGACAGGGTCTTTCCAAGTCCAGGGTCTCCGTAGACAAGGATGATCTCGCCGTGCGTCACGGCGGACTCCAAAACCTTTTCTGTCATTCGCAGATGTCGAGTTCGGACGATGCCGACGTCATCCAAGCCAGCGAGGTGCAGGGAACCGCGGCGGGTCATGCGAGTTCACCGCCGTCATCGTCGCCTGCTTCCGGAATCTCCTCTTCCGCCTCGGCCTTCGTTTCGTCGTCGACGTCTGCGTCGACCTCGACGCCTGCCTGGACCGCGACGTCTGCCTCGACCACCGTGCCGACCGATGCCTCGGCGACCTTGTCGACCATGACCTCGTTGACCTTCTCGTCGACGTCGTCCTCGTCGTCGTAGCCGAGGAAGTCGTCGATGTTGCCGGTGAGACCGCTGGCGGTCGATCCGAGGTGTTCCAGGGAGAGACCATGGGCGAGTTCAGGGTCGGCGAGAGCTTCGGCACGCCGTCGTTCCGCCGCGCGCTTCTGGAAACCGCGTGCTTCAGTGAAAGACTTCCTGGACTCTTCGAGGATCTCCTTCCGTTGAGCTGCGGTCAGGTTGACCTGCTGATAGGCAGTCCCGATCCAGTCTCCATCGGGACCGAAGACTTCGATGAACCGCTCCTCAGACGGGAAGTACTTGACCTGAACCTGCCGACCGATCCACGGGCCCAGCTTGGACGACGTGTAGTACTGGTTGTTGAAGAACACGCCGCTCGGCTGGACCTTCCGGGTCCGGTCGGTCGTCATCATTGCCAACCGGAGTGCCTGCTCGTCGGGTGCTTTGAGGCCGCCGTTGAACGATGCCCACTTCTGGTTCGGTGTCATCCCGATCATGCTGTGCGTTCGGTCGTTGTTGTATCCATCCACCCATGTCTCCAAGAGCACGCTGAACGCGTCTTGGTGGAGCAGTGGCCCGTCGACACCGAACAAATCCGTGCGGCTCAGGGTCCGTCCGCCATGGGCGTAACCGACGATTCCGGCAAGTAGCTCCTTCTGCATGGTCTGCTGAACTCGTTCAGCCTTGCCGTTCTGATGCTTCATGTACGGGTAGGTGCGGGTGCTTTGGATACCAAGGGCAACGGTCGCTGCCAGGTAGCGGTTGGAGCGGAACTCGGCTCCATTGTCGGAATGCAGTTCGACCGGCATACCGCCAACCTGGACGCCGTTGTCGGTACGGATGCGCACTGCTTCGGCGACCGTCACAACCAGCGATTCGGCGGTGGCCGACTCAACAGTGAGCAACGTCGCCATGATCCTCCGAGAGCAGTCGTCGATGATGGTGGTCAGCCACGGCTTGGTCGGCGTCGTGTGTCCGTTGGGGATGATCCATATCGGCATCTGCTGATGGTCGGCATGCCAAACCCTGTTTCGCTCGTCCGTGCTGTAGACGATTCGCAGCTGCTGCTGCAGTGACGCTTCGGCACCGCCTTCTGCCATAGCCCGCAGACCGGCAGGAAGGGCGTCCCATCGGCGTCGGAAAGTCCGCTCGGACATCGCCGCAATCCGCGGGTCATCCTGATCGAGCTTCTCCTTCGCTCGGGTCAGGTTCCCGCCGCAGCCGATAATCACCTCGATATGCAGATCATCGAGATCTGGATGCTGTAGTCCACGTTCTGCCTGCTCGCCGCTTCGGGCTTCGGCAAGCCACCGCCATACGGTGGACTCGCCAACTCCGAGTTCGCTGGCCCGGAACCGGACCAGTCCGGTCGGTACGGTCCGATTGGGGTGTGTGTCGGCGAAGCGAAGCAGTTCACCGACGATGGCGGCGCGCTCGAGAGTGGAAAACGCCATCAGAAGCTCCTCTCCCCAAGCTTCCGGACGAGTGCGTCCGGGCCGAGCGGTTTAGCCGTTGTCCACCATCCGGTTTCGAAAAGGACGATCAGCGGCGAGGTCTTCGATGTCAGCACGAACGACCCGGACGGGTCGGCAAGGCTGACAAGCCGCACCACCTCGGGTCGGGCGTCTTCGGTGAGAAGCCGACGGGCCTGCTTCTCCTGAGACCCGCCGCCAGCCGGCCCGTCCAGGGCGACGATGTCGACGAGGCTCCGCCTTCCGGACGTCCAGGCGATGCCGACGCCAGGTTGCAAGGTCGGCACCCAGTCGGGGATGGCAAAAACATCTCGGTAGATGCGGGCTCGGGCGGCCAGGAGCATCGGCTGGGCGCACACCTCGGCGGCCAGGCTGAAAATCTCACCAGGAGGTGCAGTGACCGCGGCGAAAAGGAACCGGTGAAGGTCAGGAGACGCTGCCCCGCCTGATGTGTTTCCCATGCCCACCACTCCACTCGACCACTCGATGTCAGTGTGGTGGATA
>Ga0326597_10011580_pt1 | contig 11679 bp, 11 predicted proteins | sample RVTome_12_FD_203789 | JGI IMG/M metagenome (GOLD analysis project Ga0326597, IMG submission 203789) | Soil microbial communities from uranium-contaminated site in the Upper Colorado River Basin, Wyoming, United States - RVT100D185 | ecosystem: Environmental > Terrestrial > Soil > Contaminated >...
CGCCGCATACGGATCGTCGGGCTGCGGCGCCTCACGCGAGAGGCGTGCCGCCTGGCGGGCCTCGTTGCGCGCCTCGGTCTCGGTGATCTGCTCGTCGCTCATCACAGCACCTGGTCGATGAGCGCGTGGAAGGCGCTGTCGAGCACGGCGATGTAGGCCCCGACCGCGATCGACACGGCGAGCACGATCAGCGTCAGGTTGATCACCGTCTGGCGCGTCGGCCAGGCGACCTTCTTCAGCTCGGACCAGGCCTCGGTGAGGTACTGGCGAATGCTGCGAAACACGATGGCTTCAGCTCGCTCCTGCTGTGATGGTTGTTGATTGACCGATGAAGCTGGCAGGGGCGACAGGACTCGAACCTGCAACCGCTGGTTTTGGAGACCAGTGCTCTACCAGTTGAGCTACACCCCTACCGACGTCGTGAGCCTACTTCGTCTCTCGATGCAGCGTGTGCTGCCGGCATCGCGGGCAGAACTTGTTGAGCTCCATCCGGCCAGGGTCGTTTCGCTTGTTCTTGCGGGTGCTGTACGTGCGCTCCTTGCAGGTGGTGCACGCCAGCGAGATCACGGGTCGATTTTCGGCCTTGGCCACGGTGCGATGTCCTCGTCAGTCGCCCGTCGCCGCCCACGCCAAACAAGGGCTGGTCACCGGGGGAAAGCGCGCTGATTCTAGGCTCGCCTTGGCGGCGGTGTCAACGCGGCCGGCGGCCGGATGGGCCCCGATGGTGGGCCGGCGACGCGCGCCAGGATGATCCGGGGCCGATTGGGAGGCTCAATTCTCAGCCCTGGAGACGAACTTCCCGATTCGCACTCCAAAGCAGATTTCGGACCCGACATATCTCTCCGAGCGAGACGTAGCCCGCGAACGAAGGACCTTCCCCACCGAAGCCTCCGCCGCAGAGAGATAAACCCTCCCGAGGGCCCGGAGTTCGGCGAGGACGCCGCCGCCGACTGATCAGGCGGGCGCGGCTCCCGGCGGGTCGGCCTGGTTGCGGCGCACCAGGACGACCTTGGTGAACGGCAGCCGGATGTCGCTGAAGACCTCGATGCTCACCAGGAACCCGACGAAGATGAACACGATTCCCAGCATCTCACCAAGGAAGAAGCTCCAGGTGATGCCGAATCGGTTCAGGCCGCTGGTCAGGCCCGGCACGAATCCGCCGAGCGCGATCAGCAGCGTCGCGGGCACGCGCGAGTTCAGCGTCCCGGCGCGGAAGGCGCGGAAGGCGCCGGGGATCGACGCGAAAAAGTTGACGACGACCGCAACGGCGCGGCCGATCGAGCCGATCACGGGCGGCCCGCCCTCGATGCGCAGCAGCCGCCGCTTCGGCATGAAGATGTACGCCGAGTAGACGGCTCCGAAGACGAGCGCGAAGGCGCCGGTGATGTTGAAGGGCGGCGTCAGGATCCGCAGGTCGCTCGGGAAGGCGGTCCCCACCGGGACGCCGGTCGCGGGGTCGAGGGCGAATCCGGGAGCCGGCAGCGGAACCGACAGCACCAGGACGGCGACGATAGCGGAGGCGATGCCAAGGATCCCGGCTGCGATGGGCGCCACCAGCCGGCGGTCGAAGCGGGTCGCGATCGCCAGGGCCAGCGCTCCCACCGTCGAGAAGGCCACCACGACCGCGACCGCGCCTCCCGAGGCGGGCACCCCCTCCTTGGCGCGCGCGGCCGCGGCCAGGATGCTGAAGAGGCCGCCGGCAAAGAGGCTGAATGCCACGAAGTATCCGAACCGGGTGCGGTTCAGGAGGAAGACCGTGCCGAGCCCGAGGTACGCAGCGACGCCGAAGGCGCCGATCAGATACCACGCGCGATACAGCGGCTCGCTCCAGCCGAAGGCGCTGCCGGCGAACTCGGTTCCTGCGCTGATCCCGTACCAGAGCAGGCCGATGGTCCAGACCAGCTGGTACGGCTGGCGGCGGCGCAGCCACTGGTCCCCCACCATCACGGCGAAGACGAACGAGAGGACCGATGATAGCAACGGCAGCGCGGTGTTCACCGTGGATCCGACCTCCTACGCGACAGCAGATACGGCTGGCCACCCGGATGGGTGGAGCCCACGTCCGGGCTCGAACCGGAGACCTCGTCCTTACCAAGGACGTGCTCTGCCAACTGAGCTACGTGGGCGCGCGCAGATTCTGCCGGAACCGCGAGATGCCGGGCAACCATCGGCCTATCTTCGCAAATCTATGTATCAGATTGTTCCGGACGCCGATGGTGGTGGGCAGGGAGGGAATCGAACCCCCACAGTCGAAGACGGCTGATCTACAGTCAGCGGAGCTCACCACCTGCTCAACCTACCCACGCCTTCCGATCGGCAGGTGGTGCGCTGCCGACCGAGCGGGAGTATAGCGAACCATCGAGCAGAGCCTCAACCGGGCGATCGGCGCCGGTCCCCGCGTAACGAAATCGCGCCTCCATCGTTCCTACGTTCACCGATCCCACGCTTCGCACGAGGACTCCATTCCCATGCACCGATGGAACCCCCGAACCCGACTCCTGCGCGGTGGCCTGCTCGCCATCGTCCTCTCCGTCGCCGGCGCGCTCGTCGCCTACGCAGCGCTGCCCTCCGCCGCCGACGACGGGCAGGCGCGGGCCGCGGCCGGCGCAGCCAACGGGCAGGCCGAGCAGGAGCACGGTCAGGCAGCCGACCTTCCCGCCGGGAACGCGGCAGACGGCCAGTCGACCGCGCTCGACAAGCTGGCCGAGAACCAGGATCGCCTCCTCGCTCACCTCAACGACGTGCTCGAGCGGCTCAGCTCGAACGAGAACGTCCCTGATGCGGCCACCGACGCGATCCAGCACGTGATCGACATGCTCGGCGGCGACATCGGCCTCAACCGCGCGATGGATGCGGTGGGCGGCGAGACCGGTGCCCCGGATCTTCCCGAGGCGGCCACGAACCACCCGGGCAAGCCCTAGCCCCAGGATCACGCATGCCGCGGCAGGTACGCTTGCCGCGGCATGGATGACCCCCGTGGGCATGAAGCAGATGTCGAAGCGCTCGTCGAACGAGCCCAGGCAGGCGATCGAGAGGCGCTGGGCGCCATCTACGACCGGCTGGCTGGCCGGGTCTACCGCTTCGCCCTCTTCCGCGTCGGCAGCCGCGCCGATGCGGAAGACCTCATGCAGCGGACGTTCCTGAAGATGATCGAGTCGCTCCCCCGCTACCAGCGTCGCGGCATTCCGTTCGAGGCATGGTTCTTCCGCCTCGCGCGCAACGGCGTGATCGACCATCTGCGCAGTCGGCGCGCGCACCAGCCGCTCGACGCGCTCGCCGACATCGACAGCGCCGAGCCGGGCCCGCATGAGGCTGCCGAGCTTGCCGTCGAGTTCAGGCGCATCGAGGATGCCATGCAGGAGCTGACCCCGATCCAGCAGGAGGTGATCGGCTACCGATTCATGGCCGGCCTCAGCCCGCGCGAGATCGGCCTGGTCATCGGCAAGCGGGAGGGCAGCGTGCGAGCGCTGCAGTTCCGGGCTCTGCAGGCCCTCCGACGCTCCCTGGATCGGCCATCGGACCCCGATCCGGAAAGTCCGAAGGCGATTCCTGAAGCGGGGCTCGAACCGTGAGCCATCGCCTCGGCAGCGACGCCTCGTGGTCGCCCACCGACCTCGCTGAGAGGCTCGACCGGTACGCCGCCGACCGGTTGGCCCCGGACCCGCCCGAGCTTGATCGTGGCCGTGCCGCGGTGCTCGCTGCCTTTGCACAACGCCCCGCGCCGTCTACGGCCCCCGGAGGCAGGCGCGGACTGCACAGCTGGTCGCTGGCCGCCGCACTGGGGCTCCTCGTCATCGGCGCCAGCGTGGCCGTCGCCGAGAGCGGGCCGGGCCAGCCGTTCTATGGCCTGCGACTCGCCATAGGGTCGGTGACGCTGCCCGGCGAGGAGCCCGCCCACGAGCGTGGCCTCGCGTCGCGGCTCGACGACCGCCTGACCGAGGTCCGGGCCGCTGCTCGAAACGGCGATGGGCCCGGTGCGCAGGCCGCCATCAACGAATACCTGAACACGCTATCCGAGCTCACGCGCAACGGCATCAGCGATCCGGACATCCTCGACCTGCTCCAGCGCCATGAGCACACCCTGCAGGAGCTCCTCACCGTCGCGCCGGCGCAGGCGACCGGGGGCGTGCAGCAGGCGCTCGACGCGGCCGGGCACGCGAGCGGGGTCGTGCAGCCCGCCGAGAGCACCGCCGCTCATCCGACGCCCCCACAGAACCCCGGCGACTCGCCGCCGGGAACGGGGAAGCCGTAGCTCGGGTCTCCGGTCTCTCCAGGTATGGTTGGAGCCGACGGAGGGAGTCGAACCCACAACCGGTGGTTTACAAAACCACTGCTCTACCGTTGAGCTACGTCGGCGTCGCGCTCGATTCTAGTCGAGGGCCCGAGGCTCGCTGACGAACCACCTCGAAGAGCAGCAGCGCCCCGGCGGTGGCGGCGTTGAGGCTGGCGATCCTGCCGGCCATTGGGAAGCGCACGAGCACGTCGCAGCGTCGCCGCATGGCGCCCGACACGCCGCTCCCCTCGCTGCCGACCACGATCGCGATCGGTCCGGCCAGGTCGGTGGCCCAGGCGGCCGTCGCTGCATCCTGGTCTGCGGCAACCAGCCGGATGCCGCGCTCCTGGAGCTGCCTCACCGTCTCACCCAGCGCCCCGACCCGAGTGAGCAGGAGGTGCTCGCTGGCCCCGGCCGATGCCTTGACCGCCGCCGGCGAGAGAGGGGCGGCTCCCCGCTCCGGGAAGATGACGCCATCTACGCCCGCGGCCTCGGCCGAGCGAAGGAGCGTGCCGAAGTTGGTCGGGTCCTGGAGATGCTCGAGGATCAGCAGCAGCGGATCATGTCCGCGCTTCGTCGCGGATGCGAGGAGGTCGGCCAGGTCGGCGAACCGGCGATCCGCCACCTCGAGCAGCACGCCCTGGTGCCCGTCGAACCCGGCGAGCTGCCGGAGTCGGTTCGCGTCGACCGTCTCGACCGGGACCGATCCCCTGCGCGCCGCGGCGAGGACCTCGTTGAGCTCCGGGCCCGGGCGTGCACTGTGCGCGACGAGGAGCCGGGTGGCCGGGCGACCTGCGGCCAGCGCCTCGACCACCGGGCGTCGTCCGCCGATCCATTCGCTCATGCGTGGGCGATGACGGCCACCGCGAAGGCAGCGATCCCCTCCGCGCCCGCGAAGCCGAGGCCGTCCGAGGTCGTGCCCTTCACCCCGACGGCACTCGGGTCGATGCCGCACAGCTCGGCCAGCCGCGCCGCGATCTCCGTGCGTCGAGGAGCGATTGCCGGGCGGGTGGCGACGATCGCCAGGTCGATCGAGACCGGGCGCCAGCCGGCACCCAGCAGCGTGGAGACCGCCCCGCGCAGGAGCTCGCCGGAGTCGGCGCTCCGCCAGCGCTCGTCGTCCGGCGGGTAGAGGCTGCCGATATCCCCTGCCGCCGCCGCGCCCAGCAGCGCGTCGATGATGGCGTGCAGCGCGGCATCGCCATCCGAATGACCCGCCAGCTGCGGCTCGCCCTCGAACTCCAACCCTCCGAGCCGCAGCGTCCCACCCTGACCGAAACGATGCGCGTCAAAGCCGATCCCGGCCCGGTGACCTTCCCCCACCGCGGGCGCCGCCAGCGGCATGGAGCGGCCGGCAAGGACGCCGGCGACCAGCGTTTCGTCGCCCCGCTCCGTCAGCTTCTGGTTGCCCGGCTCGCCGGCGACGGCGTGCACCACGACGCCCGCTGCCCCAAAGGCCGCCGCCTCGTCGGTCATCTTGCGTCCCCAGGCCTGCGCCTCCTCGAGCGCCGCCCGCAGCACGACCAGCGTCGCCGCCTGCGGTGTCTGTGCCAGGGCCAGCCCCTCGCGCTCGAAGGCACCCACCACCCGCCCCGAGCTGTCCACGTGCTTGAGCGAGTCGTGGAGCGTGACGACCGGGATGGCTCCATCGGTCGGGGTGACGGCCGCGACGATCCGCTCCATCAGCTCGCTCGAGGCCGCCGGTCGGGCGGCATCGTGAATCAGGACCGGGGAATCCTCCGGGAACCCCGCCCTGGTCAGGGCCGCGATGCCGGCCAGCGCCGAATCGGCTCGCTCGTCGCCGCCGGCGACGACCTCGCATCGGGAGCGAGCCGACTCGGGGATCGCGTCGCGGTAGCGTTCGAGGGCATCGGCGGGCGCCACCACCACCACCCAGCTCATGCCGGGGACCGCCAGCAGCGCGTCGAGCGCCCAGCGCCAGGCAGGCTTGCCGGAGAACTCGATCCAGAGCTTGTCGCCGCCCATGCGGCGGCCGCTTCCCGCGGCGACCAGCACCGCCCCGATCAGCACGGCCGGCTCACTCCTTCGGCGGGGTGTCGCGCGGCTGGGCGAAGATCATTCGACCCGCCACGGTCTGCAGCACACGGGTCACCGTCACCCCGACCTCCTCGTTGATCGAGCGGCTCCCGCCCTCGACCACGATCATGGTTCCGTCGTCGAGATAGCCGACCCCCTGCCCTGGCTCCTTCCCCTCCTGGATGATCCTCACGGTCATCTCCTCGCCGGGGTGGACGACCGCCTTGACGGCATTGGCCAGCTCGTTGATGTTGAGGACCCGGATCCCCTGCAGCTCGGCGACGCGGTTCAGGTTGAAGTCGTTGGTCAGGATCGCCGCCCCGTGGTCGCGGGCGAAGGCGACCAGCTTGGCGTCCACCTCGCCGATCTCCGGGTAGGTCTCCTCGCTCACCTCCACCGGCGAGATCGAATCCTTCTGCAGCGCGGTGAGCATCTCCAGGCCGCGTCGGCCGCGGTTGCGCCGGATGGCATCGGGCGAATCGGCGATGCGCTGAAGCTCGTCGAGGACGAAGCGCGGGACGATCAGCGTGCCCAGGATGAATCCGGTTCGGCCAACGTCCACGATGCGGCCGTCGATCACCGAGCTCGTGTCGATCACGATCTGCGAAAAGCCGCCCCGACGGCGGCCGCCGGGCAGGATACCGGCCACGGCAGGCAGCAGCACATCGCGTTTGTACATCGTCGCGGCCAGCAGCAGCAGCGCCGATACCACCGCGACCACCGGCGGCAGGACCGAACCGGCCCAGCCACCGATTGCGATCAGCGGCAGCCCGGCCAGGACTCCGGCAAGGAGGCCGACCACGATCGCGGCCACGCCCAGCGCGAACTCACCGGCTCCCGCCTGCGCGAGCCGGTCGACGGCCCAGCGCGCGGGCCTCGTCGTCACGTACGGGATCGCGAGATAGCCGAACAGCAGCGTGGCGGCGACCATCGCCATCAGGAAGGCCGGCCGATTCGGCGTGGCGATGACGCCGGTGTCTGCCTTGCTCAGGATGAGGAGCCCCAGGGCGAAGCCGAGCAGGGTTCCGAGCAGGGCGCCCACGAGTCGGATGAATGTGGTCATGAGCCGATGAGTCCGTGATGATCCGATGGCGCGGGCAAGGAAATGGATGAATCCGATGATGCCAATCCCGCGCCCGCCATTCGACGGGCGGCCACCTTAGCACCTGCCGTTCGGAAGGTCTACGGCCGGCGGGCCGATCAGTCCTCGATGAGCGCCTGGCGCAGCGCCTCGCGCAGGTCGGCCGCCGCGACCATTCGCCCGGCCGGCTCACGCGCCGACGAGCCCCGCTCGGGCCCGGTGACCATGCGGTCGAACCCGAGCCGCACGGCCTCCGTCATCCGCCGCTCGGCCCGGGCCGCGGGCCGCAGCCGTCCGGACAGCGACAGCTCGCCGGCGAGGACGGTCCCCTCGCGCACCGGACGCTCGCGCAGGGACGAGGCGAGCGCCGCCGCCACGGCCAGGTCCGCCGCCGGCTCCTCAATGCGCAGGCCCCCCGCGACGTTGACGTACACGTCGTGCCCGGTCAGGTTCAGGCCGGCGTGGCGCGCCAGCACCGCTATGAGCATCAGCACCCGGTTGACGTCGATCCCCGTCGTCGCACGGCGCGGGGACCCGTATCCGGCCGGGGCCACGAGCGCCTGGATCTCGACGGCGAGCGGGCGGGTCCCCTCCAGCGCGATGGTGATGGCGCTGCCGGCGACCGGCGGTTGGTCCGACTCGAGGAAGAAGCGGCTGGCATCGGCGACCTCGACCAGGCCGTCGCTGCGCATCTCGAGGACGCCCACCTCGTCGGTCGAGCCGTAGCGGTTCTTGGCGGCCCGCAGCAGGCGGGTCGCGCCCATCCGCTCGCCCTCGAGGTAGATGACCGCGTCGACCAGGTGCTCCAGGGTCCGCGGCCCCGCCACCGTCCCCTCCTTGGTGACGTGCCCGATCAGCGCCACGCAGGTGGCGCCGGCCTTGGCCACCTCCGCCAGCCGGGTGGCGACCTCGCGAACCTGCCCCACGCTGCCGGCCGGGCCGCCGAGCTCCGCGCTGGCGAATGTCTGGACGCTGTCCACCACGGCCAGCGCCGGTGAGGAGGCCTCGATCGCACCCACCGCGGTCGCCAGGTCGGTGCTCGCGACCAGCCCGACCCCCTCGACCACCGCCCCGACCCGCTCGGCGCGTCCACGGACCTGCGAGGCCGATTCCTCGCCGGTCAGGTAGAGCGTGGCGTGCCCCGCGGCAGAGAGTCGGCCGGCCAGCTGGAGGAGGAGCGTGCTCTTCCCGATCCCGGGGTCGCCGCCGAACAGGACGATCGAGCCGGGTACGAGCCCTCCGCCGAGCACGCGGTCCAGCTCACCGATCCCGCTCGGCAGCCGCGACGCCTCGGCACTGCTCACGCCGCCGATCGGCGAGATGGCGGCGGAGCCGGCGGCGGTTGCTCGTGCGCGCGCCCGCGCCGACCCTCGGGTGCTGACCGTGGCGCGGGTGACGACCGTCTCCACCAGGGTGTTCCAGGCCTCGCACGAGGCGCATTGCCCCGACCAACGCGGCGCGCTGACGCCACATTGCTGGCAGACGTAGACGGAGCGGGTGACTGGCACGGGTCGCGCCATCTTGCCACGCTCCCCCGTACCGCGGCGTTATCGCGCGGTCAGCGAAGGGTCAGCGCGCCTTGACAGGCACCTTCGCCGGCTTGCGCTCGATGACGAGGCCATCGGGCGTGGCGTCGACCACGATCGTGTCGCCCGCCTCGAAAGTCGCCTGCAGCATCCGCTCGGCCAGCGGATCCTCGATCTGGTGCTGGATCTCGCGGCGCAGCGGGCGCGCCCCGAAGGCGAGGTCGTAGCCCTTGACGATGATCGCGTCCTTGGCGGCATCGGTCACCACCAGCTCCATCTGCTGGCCGGCAAGCTGGGACTTCACGCGCTCCAGCAGCAGGTCGACGATCTCGCGAATCTCCTCGCGGGTCAGCTCGCGGAAGACGACCGTGGCGTCGATCCGGTTGAGGAACTCGGGGCGGAAGACGTTCTTCAGCTCGCCGAGCACCTTCTCCTTCATCCGCTCGTAGTCGGCCGTGGCCTCGGCCGCCGAGCCCGCCTCGCCCTCGGCCCGGAAGCCGATGCGCGAATCCTTCTGGAGCAGCTGGGCGCCGACGTTGCTGGTCATGATGATGATCGTGTTGCGGAAGTCGACCCGGCGACCCTTGGCATCGGTCAGGTGCCCGTCCTCCAGGATCTGGAGGAGGATGTTGAAGACCTCCGGGTGCGCCTTCTCGATCTCGTCGAGCAGGACCACGCTGTAGCTCTTGCGTCGCACCGCCTCGGTCAGCTGGCCGCCCTCGTCGTAGCCGACGTAGCCGGGCGGGGCGCCGACCAGCCGCGAGACGTTGTGGCGCTCCATGAACTCGCTCATGTCGATCTTCACCATCGCGTCCTCGGAGCCGAACATGAATTCGGCCAGGGCGCGGGCCAGCTCGGTCTTGCCGACGCCTGTGGGCCCCATGAAGATGAATGAGCCGATCGGACGCTTGGGGTCCTTCAGGCCGGCACGTGCGCGACGAACCGCCTTGGAGATGATGTCGATCGCCTCCTGCTGTCCGATCACGCGCTTGTGGATCGCGTCCTCCATGTGCAGCAGGCGCTCGGACTCCTCCGCGCTGATGCGGATCACCGGGATCCCGGTCCACATGCTGACGACCTGCGCGATCTCCTCCTCGGTCACCTCGGGCACGTCCTTGGCGGTCTCCTCGTGCCACGCGGCGCGCAGGGCCTCGATTTGCTCCTTGCCCTGCGCCTCCTCGTCGCGGAGTCGGGCGGCGGCCTCGTAGTCCTGGGCGGCGATCGCCTCGTCCTTCTGGCGCGTCACCTCCTCGAGTTCGCGCTGCGCCTCCTTGATGGTCGGCGGCGCCTTGGACTGGCGCAGGCGCACGCGCGACCCCGCCTCGTCCATCAGGTCGATCGCCTTGTCCGGTAGCGCCCGATCGGCCACGTAGCGGACGGAGAGGTCCACGGCGGCGTGGACCGCCTCGTCGGTGATCTTGACGTGGTGATGCTCCTCGTACCGCGAGCGAATCCCGAACAGGATGGCGACGGCCTCGTCGACGGTCGGCTCCTCGACCATGACTGGCTGGAAGCGACGCTCCAGGGCGGCGTCCTTCTCGATGTACTTGCGATACTCGTCGAGGGTCGTCGCGCCGATGCACTGGAGTTCGCCCCGCGAGAGCGGCGGCTTGAGGATGTTGGCCGCGTCGATCGCCCCCTCGGCGGCGCCGGCACCCACCAGCGTGTGGAGCTCGTCGATGAAGAGGACGCTGTCGCTGCTGCTTCGTAGCTCCTCGATGATCTTCTTGAGCCGCTCCTCGAACTCCCCGCGGTATTTCGTGCCGGCCACCAGCGAGCCGATGTCCAGGGTCAGCACGCGCTTGTCGGCGAGGGTCTCCGGCACGTCCCCGGTGACGATGCGGTGTGCCAGCCCCTCGGCGATCGCAGTCTTGCCGACCCCCGGCTCGCCGATCAGGGCGGGGTTGTTCTTGGTGCGCCGGCTGAGGATCTGGATGACGCGCTCGATCTCCTTCTCGCGGCCGATCACCGGGTCGAGCTTGCCGGAGCGGGCCATCTCGGTCAGGTTGATCCCCAGCTGGTCGAGGGTCGGGGTCTTTGAGGGGCGCTTTGTCTCCTGCGCCGGCGACACGCTGGTGCTCTGGCTCAGGACGTGGATGACCTGGTGGCGCACCTTGTCGAGGTTGACGCCCAGGCTCTCCAGGACCCCGGCCGCGATCCCCTCTCCCTCGCGGACGAGGCCGAGCAGCAGGTGCTCGGTGCCGATGTAGTTGTGGCCAAGACGGCGAGCCTCGTCGATGGCCAGCTCGATCACGCGCTTGGCGCGTGGCGTCAGTCCCACCTCACCGACGACCGGCCGATCCCCCCGGCCGATGATGAACTCGACCGCGGTGCGAACCTTGGAGAGCTCGACGTTCATGTTCTCGAGGACGCGCGCAGCGACACCCTCGCCCTCGCGGACGAGGCCGAGCAGCAGGTGCTCGGTGCCGATGTAGTTGTGGTTGAAGCGCTGCGCCTCGTCCTGGGCAAGGGTCAGTACCTTGCGTGCCCTGTCCGTGAACTTGTCGAAGCGATCCATGGCGCGTCCCTGCGTGCTTGCCCGGCGACCCTGGCTGGACCACCGAACGTGTCCAGAGTGTAGAGCACCACTCCCGCGCGGCGCCTTCAATAGGTACTACGAACTACGGTGACGGTTCGCTCAGGGAATCCGCCCTTCAGGCTAACGCGGGTACGGACTCCGGCGGGGGCGACGGGCGATCTAGGAAGCCTCGGTGTCGCTCTCGGCGGCGACGGCCTCCGGCTCTTCGGCCACCACCTCCGCC
>Ga0326597_10011581_pt1 | contig 11679 bp, 20 predicted proteins | sample RVTome_12_FD_203789 | JGI IMG/M metagenome (GOLD analysis project Ga0326597, IMG submission 203789) | Soil microbial communities from uranium-contaminated site in the Upper Colorado River Basin, Wyoming, United States - RVT100D185 | ecosystem: Environmental > Terrestrial > Soil > Contaminated >...
CGCGGCGGGTGGCCCAGGACCTCAAAGCCGGCCCCGTGCAGGCCGTCATCGCGCGGCTGTACACGCTGCAGCCGAATACTCCGGAGAGCCGGGAGGCGCTGGCGACGCTCATCCGCTCCTACACCACGCACGCCGCGCGCATGCCGTACGACGAGTATCAGCGGTTGGGGTACGGCAGCGGCAGCGGCGCCGTCGAGAGTGCCCACAAGCAAGTCGTCCACGCGCGGCTGCGTCAAGCGGGCATGCGCTGGTCGGCGGTCGGCGCGCGGCGGCTCTTGGCCCTGCGGCTCTTGCTGCTCAATGGCGAGTGGGCGCAGGCCGACCAGCTCCGGCTCGTCCGGGTCGCGGCGTGACCGGACGCGGCCGGCGCCCGCGCGGCGCGCCGGCGCCAGCCGATCTGCGCGCGCGGCTGGAACGGGCACGCCTCGAGACGCGCGCGCTCCTGCGCGCGCTCGATCAGGGGCGCCTCGCTCCGCGCGATCTCCCGCACGCGGCGCTCGCCCACCTGGCCGCGCTCGCCGCCGATTGCGCCGAAGCCCTCTGGGCCCTCGATCAACCCCTCGCGACGCTCGATGTCGACGCCATGGTGCGCGATACCCTCACGTCGCTCGACGCGCTCCCCCTCGCTCGTGATCAGGTCCGCACTAGCGTTGCACTAGCGTGCCCGGAGACACCCGCGCCCGACGCCAGACCCTGGAGCCGATGATCCGCGCCACCCTCGACCTCATCGACGCGTACGACGACGTGCCCGGCCGAGATCCCCCAAACCGTTAAGCACCCGTATCGCGCCATGGTAGGCCGCATTGCTCTATCAAACGCAGCCGCCGCCCGAACAGCGTCGACTGCTTGATACGGGGCTCTCAACTGCACGTTCGTACAGCTGAGCGACAGCGGCTGGTATGTCGAGCCGTTCAGAAAAGCCCGGATTAAAATAGCCAGATGCAGGACTTGATCAGGCAGCTGCTTGTTGAGCTTCGCGAAAACCCGGAACGAGAAGAGCTGCTTCGAACGCCAATAAGGGTTGAGAAGGCGCTGATGTTTCTCACGAGTGGGTACCGGACGGACATCGACGCTGTGCTCAACGACGCACTGTTCAGCGTGGACTACAACGAGATGGTGATCGTTAAGGACATCGATTTCTACAGCTTGTGTGAGCCTCACCTGCTGCCGTTATTCGGCAAGTGTCACATCGCCTATATCCCCAGCCACAAGGTCATCGGCCTTAGCAAGATTCCCCGGCTGGTGGATGTCTTCAGCCGCCGGCTGCAGATTCAGGAGCGATTGACGAACCAGATCGCGAACACGATTCTCGAAAAGACCGCACCGCTCGGCGTGGCTGTCGTGATCGAGGCGACCCACCTGTGTATGTTGATGCGCGGCGTCGAGAAGCAGAATTCGTTTGCCGTCACGAGCGCGATGCTGGGTGCCTTTCGGAACAACGCGCGGACTCGCATGGAGTTCCTCGAGCTCATCAAGCTGCGCAGCGCGGTGCCAGGTCTGAGAGATCACGTGCCGGCCGGGCTTGCGTGTATCGGAGAAGATTGATGTCACGCTTGGGTTTCGCGGTCGGGTAGACCAGGGTCGTTGCTGGCTGGGCGGTAAGAAGCTCCGACTGGTGTTCGGCGACTGACGATTTGTTAAGTCGCTCGGTGGGCGTGGGAATCCAGGCTAGCTAGCCAGAAACCCGTCGTTCAGACACGCCGCCGGACAGCCGATCGTGCAGAATCAATCACTTCGGTGGGGATTCCTTCACCGGAAAGTAGTTATAGCGTCGCCACGTAGTACAGGGAGTAAAGTAGTACATAGTAAGTAGTACGTGGGAGCTTATCAGTTGAGGTGCGCGGAGGATCTTATGACTCAAGCGTACGCTGATCCGGAGGTGTTGGTCAGTACCGATTGGGTGGCCCAGCATGGGAACGACCCCAACGTCAGGATTGTCGAGGTCGACGTCGACACAGCGGCCTATGATGGCGGGCACGTTCCCGGCGCCGTCGCCTGGAACTGGATGACGCAGCTGTGTGACACGCTGATACGTGACATAGTCCCGAAGGCGCAGCTCGAAGAATTGCTCGGACGCTCCGGGATTCGCCCCGAGACCACGGTCGTGCTGTACGGCGATAACAACAATTGGTTCGCGGCCTGGGCGCTGTGGCAGCTGAAGATGTACGGCCACAAGGACGTCCGGATTATGAACGGAGGCCGGACGAAGTGGCTGGCCGAAGGCCGCGACCTGACGACGGAGCGCCCACGGGTTCCGCGCGAGACCTACACCGCCTCCACTCCCGATTTTTCGCTCCGGGCAACCCTATCAGAGGTGCAGGCTGCCGTGACAGCGGACAACCCGGCGCTGGTGGACGTCCGGAGTCCGGAGGAGTTTACGGGGCAGATTCTTGCGCCGCCGGGCTTACCGGAGACCTGCCAGCGCGGTGGCCACATCCCCGGCGCCACGAACGTGCCGTGGGCGACCGTCTGCAACGCCGATGGCACCTTCAAGAGCGCGGATGAGCTCCGGCAGCTGTACACGTCGGTCGACGTCACACCCGAGCGTCCAGTGATTGCGTACTGCCGGATCGGCGAGCGGTCGAGCCACACCTGGTTCGTATTGAAGTACCTCCTCGGGTACCCGAACGTAAAGAACTACGATGGGTCCTGGACCGAGTGGGGCAATCTCGTTGGGGCCCCTGTCGAACGGTCGTAGCTCGACGTGGTGCCAGATCACCCCCCTCCGTCTGGTGGTGCCACATGAGGGTCACCGAGTATTCCGAGCGGTGTGAGACGATCAGCGACTGGCCAGTGCGGATCGTGACATACCGGCTGGACGATCGCTACATCTGTACGATCACGAACGTCGATCCCGGCGCCTGTATCGCCCGCGGCGAGGGTCCGACGAGAGACGACGCCGAGCGCGTGGCTGTGGGGCAGGCCTCCCGATCCCTGGCGTTGACGCGCCGGTCGACCCCATTCGCCACGCACTGCGAGGTGTGCGGGCGTCCTCGAGCGAGCGGAAGCCTGTTAGCAGCTAACCCCGCCAGCCCCGATCGCGCGCTGTGGGTGTGTACTGACTGTCAGCGCAAACTGGCGAGGCGCGTCGACGACGAAGTCCCGGGAGGCTAGCCAGAAAGCTCTGGTCCGGAATGGTCTCAGAGTCGCCCACCAGACCCTGCGGTGAGGGTCATGTAAACGCCGGCGTGTATTGGTGCGAGAAACCGGCGGAGGCAGGCCCCAATACTCACCCGCGACGGACCATCACGAAGGAGATGAACCGGCCCGACACGAGCGACAGCCATCACGTTGATGCTGGGTCGCTCGCCTTCTCCCGCCCACCACACGGGGCGACGCCAGTGTGACGACGGCCATCGAGGAGTCTCTACGTCATTCAGTCGTGCAATCTCTCCCAACAGGAGCGCCTGGTCTTGATCGGCTTATTGTGCAAGTTCTGGCCCAGGCGTCGACCCGGACCTCGACGGGATCCGGGTCCGTCCTCCGATCCCCTCACGCCGTCTGCGCAGTCCGCCCGGGCCAACCGGTCAGCATCGCCCGGATTCCTCGAGTTCTTCTCTCTCGGGTCGCCTTCAGTGTGGAGAGGTGAGCGTCACATGCGTGTCGTCCTGCGGCTCTCGGGATGATGATCCGCAGCATCCGCTCGCGGGGCGAATCGACTGACAACGGCGACGGCCACCGGAAACGCTGGCGCATCGGGAAGACCGCCCACCGTCCCCTGCTTGATGATTGGCCGGAGCCCGAATGTCGACGTCAACATCCCTTCCCTTAGCGTGTCGAGCGGATCCTCGATACTCGCCCTCTCATCTCTCGAGGCACGACGGCGTGTCTCTTGCGTGGCGCAATCGCGCGATCACAATGTCTGTGACCACCGTGCGCGGGAAGCGATGTGTTGTCCGCTCCTTCGATCGGTCCCTCGGCCGCGGCCGTGACGCCACGCCGCGCCGCGCGACCTGTCATCGTGTGCGATCGACGGCCTTCTTATCCTCGCTGTCGTCCTTTGACGTCTCCGGTGTGATTTCGTCGTGACGGTCTGGATTCGGATCAGTAGACGGTGGGTCGCTCGCCGGAAACGACTGTTCGATCGTTTCGTCGAGCGCCGCCTCCCGGCGCTCGCGTTCCGTCGTATGATCGTGCGCATGCGTGCGTGCCGGATAGGCCATGCCGACCTCGAGCTCTCTCGTCATCGCCCAGTGCCCTGCCGATGGTCGTTGAACGCGATTACGATCTCGCGATTGTCGGTGCCACACACCGGCAATGTCGCCTCTTAATCGCACTACTCTTGCTGGCCGCTCCGGACGTCAGGGCGTGAACACGCCTCCGGGGGGACCCGCCGGCCCCATGGTCGCTCCCACCAGAGGATACGCCTTACGACCGACGGCTGGCGATCCCTGCGGCCGGTTCACGTGGGATCACTATCCGGCCGGCTCCATGCGTCTGGTCGAGCGCTTCACGATTGTCGACGCGAACACGATCCGCTACGAAGCCAAAATCGAGGACCCCAACGGATGGGCAGTGCACCAACGCCTCCTGGACGTGGTGCTGACACTTGCCAAGCACCGCGCGCGTTTCGACCCACGTCGTGTGAATGTCGGTGACGTTCAGGGAATGGAGAAACCCGCCCGATACGCGGCCTGTCCGGCCCTTGGCTTCCGTGCTAGGATATCGCCGCTCCGTGGTTCAATCCAGAGAGGAAGGCCCTTGTGAAACTCCACGACCCGGTCGAGCTCATCCTCAGGCGGAAGGGGTCGGAGGTATACTCCATCTCTCCCGATGCCATGGTCTACGAGGCTCTGGAGAAACTCGCTGAAAAAAATGTCGGAGCCCTTGTCGTCCTGGACGGCACAGAGATGGTCGGGGTGCTTTCCGAACGGGACTACGTGCGAAAGGTCATCCTCAAGGGGTTTTCCTCTAGGGAAATTCACGTCAGCCGGATCATGACCAGCCCGGTTGTCACCGTGGACCCGAAGACCACCGTGGACGAGTGTATGCAGCTCATGACGGGCCACCGGACCCGCCACCTGCCGATCGTGGAGAAGGGCCGGCCCGCCGGCCTGGTCTCGATTGGCGACCTCGTCAACTGGATCATGACGGCTCAGGATCAGGTGATCCATCAGCTCGAGGACTACATCACTGGCAAATACCCGGCCTAGGGGTCAGAGACCCTGGTGGGTTCAGAGACACCTGATCGGTCGACCAGCACATGGCCATCCTGTTGTGAGCGGCCTACGCGATCCGATTCGCGACGCATCGCATGAGAAACTGATCATGGCGCGGCGACCGGGGTGCTTCCGCATACGATGCGAGCGCATCCGGGAACCGAGGCCGACCCGCCACTGGTGCTGGTGAGCCCGTTTGTTAGCGTGGCCCGGGGAGTCGCGGTCACATCATTGGTGACACGCGCGGTGAGAACGCTCGTGATCCCGTTTGGGAGATTGCTCTCCGAACCGCCTCCCTGTTCCCGGATGCTCACTGGAGTATGGAGGAGCGTCCGATGAAGCACAATCGCCGTCGGTCGACCGGCAAACCGCGCGTCTCCGCGACCGCGTTGGAGCGCATCAACCCCAATGTCGCGGGCATCGACTGCGGATCGGCGGAACATTTCGTGGCAGTCCCGCCCGATCGCGACCCGAACCCTGCGCAGTCCTTCAAGACGTTCACGAGCGATCTGCTGCGCTTGGCGGACTGGCTCGCGGCCTGTCGGGTGAAGAGCGTCGCCATGGAAGCCACTGGCGTCTACGGGTTTTCCGGTGTACGAGATCCTGGAAGCCCGCGGCTTTGAAGTCCTCCTCGTCAACGCGCGACACCTCAAGAACGTACCCGGCCGCAAGAACGACATGTCGGACTGCGAGGGGATCCGTGAGCTGCACAGCGTGGGGCCTTCTGCGTGGCAGTTTTCGGCCCACCGACGGGATCGTCGCCCTCCGCGCCTATCTCCGCCATGGCCAGACACTGATTGAAGCGGCGGGGACCTACGTGCAGCGGGTGCAGAAAGCCCTTGTGCAGATGAGTCCGCAACTCCCCTTGGTCGTCAGCGACATCACTGGTGTCACGGGGCTCCGCATCCTGCGCCACATTGTGGCGGGCCGCCGCGATCCGCAACAGCTCGCCGAGCATCGCGATCATCGATGCCACACGTCCAAGGCCGACATCGTCGCCGCGCTCACCGGTCACTATCGGCCGGAACATCTCTTCGTCCTCCAGCAGAATCTTGAACTCTTCGATACCTGCCAGGCGCAGTTTGGCGCCTGTGATCGCGCCATCGAGGCACACCTCCAGACGGGTGCCCCGGCGGGGTGACCCTATGGATGGACTCGAAAGTCGCCGCCTGGCGTGCAAACGTGCGCAATTCCGAACATTCGGTCGGCGATTAGAATTGCACAACTTCTGCGGGATTATGGGGTGATTTTGAGTGGGGCGAGAACGAACTATCTGGCGTGCAGCACTACAACACTGCCATCGAGTTATGTGCCCGTGTGAAGGACAACGGGACGCGGGAACTCCTGGAGCCGATCCTCGCGGAATCCGAGGAGCATGTCGACTGGCTTGAAACGCAGCTGAGGCTGATCGCGAGCCTTGGAACGGACAACTACCTGACGGAGCAGATTGGATAAGACCTGACAGCGAATTCATGTGCGGAGTAGACGGCCTGGGTGAAGGCGGCCGACGGGTGCCGAGACCTCTATGGCCTTGGGTTGCAGGCGGTCGAAGCGAGCGCGGATGATCCGGTAACACTCGCACGCCGCGGCTTCCAGCCCGTGACGGTTCGTGACGGTGATGTGTCCATGCACGTAGCGGATCAGGCCGGCGTCCTGGAGCGTGGCGGCCACTGCGCTGACGGTCGGACGCTGCACACCAAGCATCACTGCCAGAAACTCGTGACTCAGACGAAAATCCCGCTGGTGCATCCGGTCATGCGTCATCAGTAGCCAGCGGGCGCAGCGTTGTGGCACCGGGTGCCTCGCATTCCACGCCGAGGTGTGCGTCATCTGCGCGATGACGTGCGTGTAACACCCCGTCAAACGATGCCGTGCACCGCGTCTGGCGAGTTCACGTCGGAAGCGTGTCACGTCGAGCCGTTCGGCGTTCGTGCCTGGCACCTACAGCAGCGTGTCACCCGCGGCGACCGCATCCGTGTCCGGGAAGGCTTCGATGCCAAGCATCCCTTCATCACCAACCGTGGCCGCTTCCATGCTCGTACCGTCCGACAGCGTCGTGGTAATGGAGGCAGCCCCACCATTCAGGAAATATACCGCGTCGAGCGGTTTGCCACGTGTGTGCAGCACCTGCTTCACGCGAATGGGAATCGTCTTGAGATACGGTCGCAGCCGACGGAATTCGGCAGCTGGGAGAGCGGAGAGGAGCCGGTTCTTCGGTCGCGTCGGCTGGCGCGACGACTGAACGGACGACAAACGCTTCTGCGACATCAGACGACGGGCCTGTGCATGGCGAATTACAAAATGCTCAGGGATTAGCAATTCGCCATGCACACCCTCCGCATCGGTCATCCGCAGTGAGGCAACCTCGGCGTAGTCGAGTTCCCGTTCGACGCCAAGAACTCGCCGGCCCACGTTGGCGCAGTGTGTAGTTGGCTCGGAACACATACCGGATCGCTTCCTGGGATCGGTACGCCTCCGGGAACTGCCGGTTCATGTACAGGGGCGGTTTTCTGTCGCGGTGCGGCGTGCACGCCTTATAATCCCCGTAGCCGTGAGCCCTGCGTGAACGTGATTCCAGAGGTCTTGCCATGCCGAGCACGCCGAGCGCCCTCGCTCCGTTACTGTTTGCTGTCGGTCTCTTTGTCCCGGTCGTTTTTGTCGTTGCGGGGGTTGCCTTCGCCTTGGTGACAAGAAGCAAGAGCTAGGGCGCAGCTCTGCCGGGGCTGCAGAACTCCCCCCATGAATGTACTTCAAATCACCCCGTGAGCTCGCCTGATCCCTGACGCACACATTGAGCAAGAATGAAACCAGGCGAGCGACGCGACGGATCAGAGCTGCTTCTCCCTGAATCTCGCCCCGCGAAGGCGACGAACAGGTGCTCGATGCGCGTGCGCGGTGTCGAGGACTTGGCTGTCGAGACTGGTCGCAGCGGCACGCACCTACTGTGAGAGGCATGGAATCGGCACGAGCCTTGCTGGCATAATCAGGTTCGCCCATGGAAATCCTCTACATTCTTCTGGTCATCCTCGTCGTCACGCGACTCGCTGGTGAGCTGGCGACTCGCGTGGGCCAGCCGGCCCTCGTCGGCGAGCTCGTTGGAGGCATCTTGCTGGGCGTCGTGGTCCATCGCTTCGACGCGGCTTTTCCGATCCTCTCAGAGCTGTCCAGTAATCCCGCGTTCTTGGGCGTGACTGATCTCGGTGTCTTCTTTCTCATGTTGCTGGCCGGACTCGAGATGCACCCGCGCGGAATCGCGGAAGCTTCGCGAGGCGCCATTGCGGTGGCGCTCGGAGGGCTCGTCGTCCCATTCGCGGCCGGATGGGCGCTTGGCGCGATCTGGATCCCTGAGTCCGACTGGAAGACGACGCAGGTGATGTTTCTCGCGACAAGTCTAGCCATCACGGCTATACCCGTCGCCGTGAAAGTCCTCATCGATCTCGGCCAGCTCGATTCCATGCCCGGTCGGATCATCGTGTCGGCAGCCGTACTCGACGATGTGTTCGGACTTATTCTTCTGGGAATTCTGACGGCGCTCATCGAAACGGGGCAGTTGCCGACGGCAGCTGGTCTGCTCGCAATCCTGGGTCGGGTCGCGCTGTTCTTCGGGATCTGCACAGTCCTGGGCCATTGGGTTCTGCCACGTCTCGCTCACTTGGTCAAGACGCTCTGGATAGAAGAAATGGAGTTCAGCTTCCTGCTGATCGTTGCGCTCGGCTTCTGCGTGTTGGCTGAGGTTTTCGGGCTCCACTTCATCGTCGGAGCGTTTCTGGCCGGCCTGTTCTACACCCAGCGCACGATTGGGCCGCGGCTTTTCAATGACGGGCGGCGCAAGGTATCCGCCGTGACGTCCGGCTTCCTAGCGCCGGTATTCTTTGCGTCAATCGGATATCACCTCGACCTGTCGGCTCTCGGCGCGATTCCCCTGTTTGTCACCATCCTCGTGGTCATCGCGATGATCAGCAAGATCCTGGGCGCGGGCCTCATGGCGAGCGTCGTTGGATTGAAACGCAGAGAGGCCGCTCAAGTGGGGTTCGCCATGAGCGGACGCGGTGCGGTCGAGCTCATCATCGCGGATATCGCCCTTCGGGCCGGCCTTTTTGTCGAGCCCCAACCGACGCCGCCCGTGGTCAGCCATCTCTTCTCCGCCGTCGTCATCATGGCCGTCGCCACCACGTTGTTCATGCCCATCGGCCTGAGGCTCATCGTGAGAGATCGCTCGTGAATTCAAGCCGCCCGAACGCCGACGCGCCACCAGCTGTTCACGGTCGCCGGTCGGGTTCGGTCTCCTGGAATGGACGAGACTCTCTGGCGGGTGCTCGCGGATCGAGCTCGAGGACAGCCGGCGTCGTCTGTGTAAGCGACTCGTAGCGATCCTGCTCAACTCGAGCGTATCGGTGAATACGCAGCGCGGCGTATCTGGCCAATGCCGCGCGCGGCGCGGCGGCTGCGTAGAACAGTCCGCTCGCGCCGACGCCCAACATCACCGTGGTGGCCAGGATCGGCCCGACGATAGCTCCGATCCCGTTGGCCAGGAGCAAGCACGCCGTGATAGCGACGACGTTCTGATCTCGCAGGCGGTCGTTGGCGCGATGGCTAGGATCTTGTGCGGTCGCCCGCGCACCCCAGATCCCCGACCGGCGTAGACGGCAAGAGCGCTCTCACGAGCGTGGTGATAACATGGATCGTCCACCAGCGCTGTGATCCGCTCGTGAGAGCGACAGCGCATATCACGGGCGTATCGGGTGGGAGCAGCATGAACGAGAGGTCCTCGCGAACGAGTAATGTCTGCGCGAAGGGGATGCGGCCTTGCGGTGTCGGTCTTCGACCGCATCGGGGCGCGTGTGCTCTGGTGCCGATGGGATGTGTTGCAGCGTCTCATGGATCTGTCTATCGAGATTGCCCGTGAGGGGCGTGAGGGCCGCCGGATCGGTACGTTGTTCACGTTGGGAGAGGCAGATCTCGTGCTGGCGCGCTCGCGCCCGCTCATCCTGGATCCCCTGGCCGGTCACGCGCCGGCACGCACGAGCATCTTCGATGAGAATCTGCGGGGCACGGTCAAGGAACTGGCTCAGCTCGACGGCGCGTTCGTCGTAGACGCAGACGGCACCGTCCGGAGCGCCTGTCGGTACCTCGACGTTGCCGTGGAGGACGTCGGTCTTCGGCTGGGGCTCGGCAGCCGCCACCTGGCGGCTGCGTCCGTCTCGAAGCAAATCAGGATGACGAGGCTCGGTCACCAACGTCATTCCCTGTTCCTATTCCACAGCGTTGGTAACTTCACGATGCCCATTTGGCCCGCTGGTCGGTTCTGAGGCTTGCCTTTGCGCCACGTGATCGCAACGCCTCTCCCTGCCGCCAGCGTTTGTAGCGTCCGTCCACGCTCACACACAGCACCTCTTCGTCCACCAGCGCGTCAAGCACCATCTGGCACAGGGTCCGCTCAACGCCGCACAGACGTTGTGCCTGGGCGACGGTCAGCTGCAGGCCCGGCATTTCCACGAACTCAGCACGGAGACGATTCAGCACCTCGTCAATCGTTCTCATGATGACTCCTCTGAGGAGCGATATCCTTGTCGGTGAGGACCGCCGGGGTCGCCAGCGACTTCGGTGTGGGGTTGGCTCCGCTTGCCGCTGTCTCGTCTGTCTTTGCTCTTGCCATCATGGCCCCTCGCTCATTGTCCGTGGACGGGTGTCCACCACGCGACAGTCTTCAAGCAGCACATGATCCCACCAGTTGTCGGTCAGCCACGCGCACACGCGCTGGCTCTTCGCACACGTCAGGGCATACGCAACGGCTTCTTCACGTGTGCGGAACCGGTCGTGGTGTGCGCCAGTCGCGCCAGTATGGACGTAAACCAGCGCCAGTCCCTGCCCTTTCTGTCTGGTATGGACGTCAACCACGATGTCACCGACCGCCGGGCTCGCCTGTGCGTTAGGTTCTGTCGCCGCAGTCATCACAATACCTCTGTCGGTCCCTTCGTCCCCTCGGAACGTCCCGAGCAGCACCGACGTGCTCGTCGCTGTTCGCAAACCACGCCCGCACATGCTGGTGCCTGGGCGAACGCAAGGGCGTTCGAAATGGCTTCGTCACGGGTGCGGACCCGTTGTGCAGCGCGTAGGTGGCGCTGCGGCCGCCGCGCTTTTCCCGGACGACGACATCATCAGCGTCAGGACATCTCACCATCGCCCACCGCCCGTCTCGACTGCGAGACCGGCAGTGTATCGAACCGGGACACCGCGATCCGTCTGGTGTCTGACAGTTACCGCCGGTTTCCTACGGCCTTGGGTTGCAGGCGGTCGAAGCGAGCGCGGATGATCCGGTAACACTCGCACGCCGCGGCTTCCAGCCCGTGACGGTTCGTGACAGTGATGTGTCCGTGCACGTAGCGGATCAGGCCGGCGTCCTGGAGCGTGGCGGCCACCGCGCTGACGGTCGGACGCTGCACGCCAAGCATCATCGCCAAGAACGCTGCTCCAGGTGCCAGACACGAACACCGAACGGCTCGACGTGACACGCTTCCGA
>Ga0326597_10011583_pt1 | contig 11678 bp, 4 predicted proteins | sample RVTome_12_FD_203789 | JGI IMG/M metagenome (GOLD analysis project Ga0326597, IMG submission 203789) | Soil microbial communities from uranium-contaminated site in the Upper Colorado River Basin, Wyoming, United States - RVT100D185 | ecosystem: Environmental > Terrestrial > Soil > Contaminated >...
CACGGTCTTGACGCCGTACTTTTACCGCATAAACGGAGCCATTTCGAGTATTTTTTTGCAAAATCGCTACAAAATTACGCTGGTTCCGGGGCTAGGGGCAAGGCACGTCGCAGCCGACGTCGCGGAAATGCTCGCCCTGAAGAGCGCGAATGGCCATTTGTACGTCGGAGACATTGAGGATCTGCTGCGGCGCGCAGGCGCCGATGCCGGCGAGATCGTCGGCGACTACGGCACTGAAGTTGTATGAGCCTTGAATCGCCAGGAGTATCAACTGAACGTCGGAGACGTTTACGAATCCGTTGTGGTCCGTGTCGGCCCATCGCCAGGTGCTGGCCGCGGCCCCGAGCGACATGTCGGGTGCCGCAAGCGTGCCGCAGTTTGCACGCACGATGTACGTTGAAAGGACGTCCGTGTCGGCGACCAAATCGCTGGCGGCGATGCCGTCTCCGGTGACGTAGATGCGGCCGGCAACGCAGTTTTCGTTGAGCACGCAAACCGAAAGGTCGCCGCAGTTTTGCAGAGAAACAGCGCAGAACGAACCGTTGTCGCAAATGCCCCTGTCGCAGTCGGCGGGAGACGCGCACATCGTGCCGGTCTTGCTGCAGCGCATCAAGCTTGCGCCCCATTCGTTTGGTGTCATAAATACGGCACTTGCCGGATCGTCAACCAGCTCGGCCACGACGCCGTCAAACATGCCGTCGTTGTTGATGTCGATCGGTACGGGATCGCCGGGGATGCACGACTGTCCTGACACCTCACAGAAATCGACGCCCACGCACTCGGATTGATCGACGCAGTTTTGCAGCGTTACCCAGCACTCCTGGCCGCTGTCGCAGAACCCCACCGGGCAGTCGGGGTCGGCGAGGCAGGGTTCTCCTGAGAAGCTGCACGAATTGCAATCTGCATCCGTGTTGCACCTTGGCCCCGTGCCATCACACTTCAGATATCCAATATACTTGGGCGTGGATCCGGAACAGTCCGGTGTTACGAGGAACGCCTGGGGCGTGTCGGAAGAGACGGGCTGGGGAGTGATCGCCAGATATCGCGCGCCCACGCCCTCAACGATCGGCGCGGCGCACAGGCCGGAAAGACAAGTGTCAATTGCCTCGTCGCACACCCCGCCCGGGCAGGGATCGGTTCCGGGTTCGCAAAACCGGCCGACACAACTCTCTTCACCGGTACAGAACTCGCCGTCGCTGCAATGGCCGTCATTCATGCAATCGACCGGAAAGTCGACCTGGGCGTAAGCGCCTATGTCCGCGGCACCCTGGTCCGTTTCACCCGCGGCGAGCCACGACCCCATGGGGCTCGCCGGCTGACCGAAACGTATCTTGTGCAGCAGTTCCCAGGGGTTGTAGACGGCGATGGTGCCGATCCACTCCGGCTGCTGGGCGGTGCCGAAGTTGATCGCGGTGCCGTTCGATCCGTGACAGGCGGTGCAGGCCACGAAGCCGCCGTTTTGGTAGTTGAATTGCCCTTCCACGGGGTCACCGTTGAACTGGCCGGCGGCGTCCACGTAAAGGTCCGTGTCGATGGCGAGGTCCGTAATGAACTGGGCAAGGTCCCAGGCGTCCTGCTCTTCCAAACCGTAGTTGCGAAACCCGTGGCCGTTGGGCACGTCATCGAGGCTGATCAAGTCGACGATGTCCGCCGGCGCCATCGCCGTGTTGAACACGCCCTTGATTCCGGTGAAGTGCGGGCCGGAGCCGTAGGCACCGTCTACGCCTTTATAGTCCCAGCCGTGACACTCCTTGCACCTGTACGTGGTGGTGCCGGTTTGCTGTCCGATGAGGGGGTAGAGGGGATGCTCCTCGGGCGGGGCTAGTTCGCCGAGAACCTCCCACCATTCGTCCCATAGGAGTCCACCGCGCAGGGCGTTCGCGGCGCCGCAGGCGTCCGACAGTTCGTCACACGGCTCATCGGGACACGGGTCGATGCCGGCAAGACAGGTGCCTAAGTCGCAGGATTCCAGGCCGTTGCAGTAGAGCCCGTCGTCGCAGTGGCCGTCGTCCAGGCAGTTGGAAGGGAAGTTGAGCTGGGCGTACCTTCCGATGTCGGCGGCGCCCTGGTCGCTGCCTCCGTCAGCCGTCCAACCAGGCATAGAGGTGCCCGGTGCGCCCATGCGTATTTTGTGGAGCAATTCCCAGGGGTTGTCGGTGGCAACGGTTCCTACCCATTGCGGATCCTGGGGCGTGCCGAAGTTGATTGCCGTGCCGTCTGCACCGTGGCAAACGACGCACGCCACGCTCCCGGCGGCGGTGTAGTTCGCCTGCCCCTGAGGCGCGTTACCGATAAACGCTCCGCCGGTGTCTATGTAATCTTCGGTATCGATCAGCAGATCCTGCATGAAGTGGACGACGTCCCAAACGTCGCTCTGGTCCATGCCGAGGCTGTCGAAGTCGTGCCCGTCGGGACCGCCAGCGCTTGTCAACAGGTCGAACATCGCGCTGTGCGTGCGCGTTGAGGCGAACACGCCGGGTATGCCGGTGTAGTGCGGACCGGAGGAATACGCGCCGTCGACGCCCTTGTAATCCCAGCCGTGGCATTCCTTGCACCGATACGTCGTGCTGCCGGACTGCACGCCGCCCGGCGGGTAAAGCGGATGGACGCCGGTGGGCGGCTCGGCGCCCGTCACGACCCACCACTTGTCCCAGAGCAGCCCGCCGCGCAGAGGATCGCCTGAAATAAGTTTGCAGTCGGTGTGGCAGGTGCTGCCGTCGGGAGGGTCACATTCTTCAAGGCCCTCGAGTTGACCATCACCGCACACGCCCGTAATCCTGGGTCCGATCGTGGAGCCCTTAAGGAAGCCCGGGGTCCCTGGTGCAAACAACTCGACGGTGGCAAGCACTTCGGCCGGCTGCACGTTGCTGTCGAATCTAAAGCTATAGAGCGTGCCCCAGCGCAGGGCGTTGGCGTTGGGATTGGCGGCGTGCGTGTCCGTCGACCATTTGATCTCGTTGTTGACGACTTCCCATGTCCAGCTGAATCCCGAGTAGGGCTCGCCGCTGTGGTGATCCACGTCGTGGAAACCGACGTTGGCAACCAGCGCGCCAGGATCGATGGGGATGCTCAACGAGCGCGCCCCGCGGTTGGCGTTGAGGTTGAATAGGGCATAATCGTAGTGCCAAAAGCCGTTGCCGCCATATATCGCCTTGGCCGACAGGATGTAGAGCCCGTCGTTGGGATCCTGGATGTCGGTCTCCACCACGTCCGGGTCGTTGTCTTTCCAAGCGCGGATGGCGGGCTGCCTGCGGACGGTCTGGCCCAAGAGGTTAATGTAATAGATGCCGTCCTCGTTGGTGATGTACGCTCGGCGATACGATGCGTTGTTGTTCTGATTCCCCGCGGCGGCGTCGTCCTGCGTAACGTAGTGTCCCTCGACGAAGTAGACGGCGCCGAAATTCAACGTGGAGTTCAGGTCGTTGTTGTGGACTTGCAGGCGGCGCCCGATAGTCGGCAAGGGATCCGGTGCGGACCAGGGATAGGGGAACACTCCCGTATGGGGATTCACCTGCGACCTGGGGCTCAAGTTCTCCTGGACCCCGTTGAGCGAAGCGCTGTACGGGTCGGAACAGCCGATGCCCAGTTGATTTCCGCCGGTGACGTCGTCGCACGGGCCGCAAAGCGTTCCCGAAACAGCATAGAAGCCGTGCTTGACCCAGCTTATTCCGATCTGTTCGAAGCCCTGGTTCTTCCAGCGATAAAGGGACTGCGAGATGACCGGATGTGCCGGCGTGTTTGCGTACCAGTCGAGGCGTTCATCACCGACGTTGCACGATACGGTTCCGACCGCGAACGCCGAAATGTCGTCAACGCTGAACTCGCCGTAGCTGGACGTTTGATACAAGTCGCCCACGATAACGTCCGGGCCGATGACCCCCGCACGCGGCTCGGGATCCGTTCCGGCGTCGTCCTGCTCCCCGGTTCCGAGATGGGGGCCAGGCGACGACCGATCGCCCTTCGCGGCGGCCAGATGGACGTCAGCAACGAAAGTGCCTAGCGGAAGATCGGCCGCGTCGGGCCGACCTATGTCCGTGGTCCACTGGGGAGAGAGCGCAAGCTCGCCCGCTAGCCTAAGCCTTCGCTCATCCCGCGAGAAATCGATCAAGACGCTCGCAAGGTAGAATACCTCCGAAGGCGCATCCGGTGCGTCCAGCGTGCTGCGAACGCTCCAGCGGCCATCGGCGTCGGCGGAGACGGTAAGATTTCCAATTACGGCGCGTGTCCCAGGTCCGGTAATGAGCATGGCACCGCGGGTCCGAAGTGAGCCAGCCACCGCTCTGGGAGTCCCGTCGTCATCAATCACGAATTCGAGATCGGATTCGGGCAAGACGGGGATGTTTGCGGCCCGAGCGTCGGTCGTCTTTCCGAAGTCCCCGTCCGTCGTCACGCTCCAACCCATCGTGTCTAAGACGACGTCGTCAAAATCAACCGCGATCAGCCCGGTTTCGGAAACGAACGCGCGCGGTTGCGGCGCCCTGACCTGCGCCGTTTCGCCATTGGCGTCCAAACCGACGGAGGAGAAAACCGCCGCGCCTGCAACAAGAAGCGCGGACAATCTCCGCGCATTGCATAATGGGCCATCCCCAAACGGCATATGAGTTGTGTGCACGGACTTCTTACCCCAGGACGACGAAGCCGGCGTGTTCCCAAAAACGAATCCCGCTTCGCCTTTCGCCTTAGCATACTGGAAAGCGGGCAAGACTTCAATAGTCGCCTGCGTGAAGGGACACGGATAGGGAGTTTCCGATAGTCGTATGGCGCGTGGTGCAATTCGGCGGGCTCCGCCCAAGCCAGTCCGCGGGCGAGCGAACCGGCGTAGCGTTTCGTCATTCAGCCTGGACAGCGTTGGGACAGGGCGGCCACCTGACAAGCCGGAATTCAACGGGCGCTGGACACGTCGGCACGGACGCCTGCATTGCTATGCTGGTGCGCCGATTCAGGTGAACATGCGGGTCGCGAGTGTCCCGCTCCCTTACGGTCACCTGCCCGTCGCCTGCCTGCCGGCAGGCAGGGCAGACAGGCGGCTCAGTCAGGGGCATCGACACCCAAGAAAACTGGTGTGAGGGAGCAGTACGACGGGCGGCTGATAAGCGCATATCATTACGTCCGCACGGACCCGCCGGTCCGGGGCGCAAGGTCGGCGCTCTGAGAGTCGAGTGCTATAATCGCCGGTAAGAAGAGTGCGGCCGCGGGTGCCGAAATGCCGCACACACGCGGTAAAGTGAAAGCGGAAAATAGCCACACTTTGCACGACACTAGTCCATCCCCAGTCGCATTGTCAATCGAACGGCCGACGGAAACGTCCACGAGCCACGGCGTGTGGTATCTGATCATTTTTGTGTTCGCGCTCACCGTGCGCGGTGCTTACCTGCTGGAATTACGGGATTCCCCCTTGCTCGCAGTTCTGGTCGTTGACGCCCGGCAATACGACGATTGGGCGCAGGAAATCACGGCCGGCAACTGGGTTGGAGACGAAGTCTTCTACCAAGCTCCGTTCTATCCTTACTTCCTCGCGGTCATCTACAAACTGTTCGGACATGATACATGGATGGTGCGCTTGGTGCAGATAGTGATCGGGTCGAGCTCGTGTGTTTTAGTTGCGATTGCCGGCGGCTACCTTTTTTCGCCGGTGGTCGGGGCGGTCACGGGCTTTCTGCTGGCTCTATACGCCCCGGCAGTTTTCTTTGACGTATTGGTCCAAAAAGCGGTGCTCGGGTTGTTCTTCACTTGCGCTCTGCTGGCATTGATTGGACGGTTGGTGCAGGGACAGCGCTGGTGGTGGTTGATGCTCTGCGGCGCGGTTCTAGGCTGCTTTGCCCTCACCCGCGAAAACGCGCTGATCCTCGTGCCGATAGTGTTCGCCTGGCTCTTGGTGTACTTCAACACGTTGTCCTGGGCGCAGCGTCTCCGCTCTTGCGGGCTGGTGGCGTTTGGATTGGCAACGGTGCTGGTGCCGGTGGGGGTCCGCAACCTGGTGGTCGGCGGTGAGTTCTTGATTACGACTTCGCAGTTCGGGCCGAACTTTTTTATCGGAAACAACATCGACGCGGACGGGCGCACCGCGCCCATGCGTCCACGACGTGACGACCCACGCTTCGAGCGCCAGGACTCGGTTGAAATAGCGGAGAGCCAGCTCGGGCGTGAGCTGACTCCGGCGGAAGTGTCGCGCTACTGGCTCGATCTGTCGGTGGATTACATCCGGTCCAATCCCGGGCACTGGTTGCGGCTCCTGGGCCGAAAGTGGCTGCTGCTGACGAACAAGACGGAGATAATGGACGCGGAGGCGATTGAAGCTTACCAATTGTCCTCGAATCTGCTCAGGGGCCTGGGTAGCAGCGCGCACTTCGGCGTGCTGCTTCCGCTGGCAATACTCGGATTATGGGCAACGCGGGCTCGGGCGGCCCACCTGTGGGTGCTCTACGCCGCGGGTCTTGCGGTGGCCGTCAGTGTCACCCTTTTTTTCGTGAACGCGCGTTACCGAATGCCGCTGGTTCCGATTCTGGCCCTGTTTGCGTCCGCGGGGTTGCAGGCCATCGCGCGGCCTTGGGACATGCCGAAACTAAGGTCATTGTCGGTAGGGTTGTTCCTCGCGGCGGCGGCCGGCGCGTTGTCCAATGCGGTGAAGTCTCCGCAGGCCGATCCGGTGGCCATTACCTACGCCAATCTCGGGAGCGCATTCGCGGCCCAGGAAAGACCGGAGGAGGCTCTGCGTTTTTACAGGAAGGCGATCGAACGCATCCCCGCATTGGAGGCTGCGCATTACGGCGCCGGGCGCGTGGCCGGCGATCAGGGCTTGTTCGACGAGGCCGAGGCCCATTTCAAGAAGGCCATCGAGCTGCGCCCGGACTACGCCGCCGCGCATAAGGAGCTTGGAATCGTCCTGCGCGGCCAGGGGAAACTGGACGAGGCCATGAGGCACTATGAGGCCGCCATTGAACTCTATCCCCGGTATTACGACGCGCACAACAACCTGGGCAACGTCTATTTTCAGCTTGGGGATTTGAAAACCGCCGTGCGCTGCTACGAGACCGCGTGCGGGATCGATCCGGAGCAGTTCGAGTCGCGTTACAACCTGGGCGTGGTCATGATCGCTTCCGGGCGTCTCGAGGATGCCAGGCGTCATCTCGGGAACGCCTTGCGCATTGACTCCGAAAGCGCCGATGCCCATTTTCAGATGGGGCGTGTGCTTGCCGGCTTGGGTGATCGTGACGGCGCCCTCGTCCACGTCGAGAAGGCGACGTTATTGGACCCCACCCACCGCGAGGCGCGTAGCGCCCTGGCGCAGTTGCGTCGTGCCCCCTAAGGCATGGCGCACGATGGACTCATTGGACGCACTGCAATGGACGACGTGTGTGGAGGATCGAACAAGCACGGCGGGCAGGTTGAGCTCTCCGTTCTCATCCCCGTATACAATGAGGAAGCAACGGTCGCAGCGCTGGTCCTTCGCGTCCTGGCGGCACCTTACCGCAAACAAATCGTCGTCGTCGACGACGGTTCCACGGATGACACGCCGCGGGTCTTGCGGCGCTTCGCCGGAATCGACAACCTCGAAGTCCATACCCATGCGCGAAACCGGGGGAAGGGGGCGGCGGTCCGCACGGCGCTGGCCAGGGCCCGCGGAAGGTTCACGATCATCCAGGACGCCGACCTCGAATACGACCCGCAGGACTATCCATTGCTCATCGAGGTCCTTCGGCGCGGCGAGGCCAGAGTGGTGTACGGGTCTCGCTATCTCGACGGGCGCAACGAACTTCCCGTGACCAGGTTCTGGTTTGGAGTTAAGCTGCTAAACTTTATGGTAACGTTGTTGTACGGGGCGAGGGTTACGGACGAAGCGACCTGCTACAAGGCGTTCGACACCGAGTTGCTGCGCACTTTGGACCTGCGCTGCACGGGCTTCGAGTTCTGCCCGGAGGTCACGGCAAAGCTTCTGAAGCGCCGCGAGCGGATCATGGAAGTGCCGATTCGGTACGCTTATCGCACGGTGGCGGCCGGAAAAAAAATCGGCTGGAGCGATGGCGTACAAGCATTTTGGACTTTGCTGAAGTATCGCTTTATTAAATAACAGCAACTCTTGCAGTGCCGCACAAGTTTACCTAAACTTCCCAGTTTCTTGTAGCACACTAACGCGGACGCTAGATTTATGACGGCATGTATTATAGGCCGTTGAGGTTGTTATGCCTCGGAAACGGTCGCGAGATACGCTGAAAGACGGACAAATCCCCCAGCTTTTCGGACTTCCGGAATAATTCCGGTAAAAATGCAAAACCTGGTAAAGAGCTGGAAGAAGCAAATGCTTAGTAATCCTGGAAAAAGTCTTGACCTGTTTTGGCGGTTTGGTTAATATCGGCCTTGTTGGACGGGCGCTGCGGCTCGCTGATGGAGTTGTTTCCAGCCTTGCGAAGCGGGTCGGCGGTGCCATGAGAAAGAGGCTCCTCGCTGGGAGGGCGAAGTTGGCGAACCACCTGCGGTTTCATCTTGAAGATGACATGGTTTAGTTACTTTTTGTTTGCCGGGAAGTGCCGCGGCTTCGGCCTGCGCCTTTCCGTTAGAGACGATGGTAGATTGTTCTGTATTCGTAAGCGTGCTTTGCGTGGATTGAGTGAGTGGGGACCGTTTTTGTGTTGATGGAGGTACGGATATATGAGTGCTAAGGATAAACGAAAGTGGGGGCCGGTTGTGGGCGTGCTGGGCATCGGCATGCTCGCGTTTGGGCTGAGCCTACAGGGCGCGCCGTCCGGCGAAGTTACGGCCGAGCGAGCCAAGGCGACGGACAGCAGCGCGAAGGTCCCGGTGAAAGCCATGCGGCCGGCGCTGCCCGCGCCGGTGGCTGCCGCGAGCAAGCGGGCGCCGTCTGACGAAACGCGGCGTAAATTGTTGGAGGAAAGTGATCCTCACGTGATTACACGTGAGGGGCGAATCTCGTCGGCGATGCACTACGCGCCGGTTCCCGCTGCGGAGGGGCGCAGCGCCCAGGGCGGCGGGGTCGGTGACGCGTGTACGTGCGACTCGGACTGCGGCGGAGCGACATCCGACGGGGGCTGCAAGCTCGGCCAGTGTACGGACGGGCTGTGCGAGGCGTTTCAGCTTCGCGAGGACAGCCGTTGCGACAACGACGGTCTGGCGTGCACGAGCGGGCGCTGCCTGCCCGACGGCACGTGTTCGGACGGGGGAACTGCCTTGTCGCCGTGCGCCAAGGAGTGCGCATCCGGCGCGGACACGGGCTTGAACTGCTTCCAGACCAGCGACTGCGCCGGCACGACGTGTGTCGCCAAGAGCGGCGTCACGTGCACCGAGGGCGTCGACGAGTGGCATGCGATCTGCCACAACAGCGTGGGTTCCGAGATCGGCCGCTGCTGCGGCGGGACCGAAGACAACAACTATGTGACCGAGGCGGACTGTACGAGCGGCGGCGGCACGAGTTGGTTGGAGATCACGGACCCGGACGACGCGCTGCACACGAACCGTTGTCCGAAGTACAGCTCCGGCGTGGCTCCCCAGGCGTATGACGACGCCAACGTGATTCAAAAGGTCGTTCCGCCGGCGCGGGAGTGCAACACTCACCCGAGCACGCCTCACGGCGCGGTTTGTGAGATAGCGGCGGACTGCCCGCGGGTTTGCGATGCGAGTTCTCCGCCCGCCCTCGAGGACTTCCCGTGCGACACCTCGGCGGATTGCGACGGTGGCCTCTGCGTCGCCGACACTTGTGTCCTCAACGCCGACGAGTGCGACGGTGCGGGCACGTTCTTCGAGATCGGTGACGACTATGAGATTGCGAACGGTTCTTACCTGCGGCTTCAGGAGATTCGTTTCCGCGGCGGTGTTCAGAACCCAAACGAGATCGTCACGTTTGATATCCTCGATGAGAACCTGGTGCGGGTGGCATCCTGGCGCGTGCGGTTCGGGCTTCCGGGTATTTTCACGTATGGCCTGGATGTAGACTGCGACCCCGATTGCGACACGTCTCAGAACCCCGCCTGTACCCCACCCCGCGCCGCATGCGAGTGCCTTCCCTACCCTGAGGGCTGCATTCAGGACGAGCCGGTTATTATCCCGCCGAAGGGCTGGATCAAAATGCGCGCGGGCCGTGAGACGTTTACGCTGTTCGGCCCGGACGACCTCAACGGTATGTGGGTTCCCTCGGCGGGTGCGGCGCTGCAAGTGGGAACCAACGACCCCAACGTGATGTGGGTGAAGACGCTTCCCGAGGATGCCGGTCCGATCGGCGTGGGCGATGCACCGGCCGGTGTGCCCGCGGCGGGCAGCCGAGTCCTGGTGTTCGAGCTGGTCGGCGAGAAAGTGCCGAACCCGCTGGGCGCGTGCTGCGACCCGGACGACGGAAGTTGCCTCGACACGAACAGGTGGGAGTGCCGCTTCTGCGGCGGCAGCGGCGCGCAGGTCGGCAACGTCTGCGACCGGGGCAGGGTCGCCAACTGGAACAACATCGACCGCGACTGCCCGACTCAGGCGCAGGACTGCGACACGGCCAACTGGCAGGGTCCGCGTACTCGGGCACAGCTTGCGGGATCGTGCAGCAACGATCCGAGTATCCTGTGCACGCTGGACGCACAGTGCCCGGACGGTTTCTGTGACAACGGGGCGCTTTGTGCCGAGGGCGCGTGTGCGGCCGGGGCGTGCTGCGACACGGACGGCGGCTGCACCGAATTGGACAAGACCACGTGCGAAGGCGGTGGCGACACGTTCCTGGGCTTCGGCACGTCTTGCGACCCGAACTGCTGCCCCCAGCCGATCGACATCCACGGCGACTGCTGTGAGGACTCGTACGCGTGCGTGGACCAGGGTACGGGGTTGTTTGAGCAGGCGGACAAGTGCGATCCGAATCACCCGAACTTCCCCGATCAGTGCCCCAACGATCCCACGGATAAGTGCCAGCTCGTTTGCGGGGGCCCGATCTTCGTGGACGCGGTGCCTCCATCGCTGTTCCCGCTGGGCCAGACGAACGTGACTAGCGCGACGATCCACTACACCAACTCGGTGACGAACCCGGTCGACGACTGCCAGCACGGCACGGATACGTACATCGCGCTGGGTATCAACATCGAGGAATGCGTCATTCTGACGATCGATTCCTGCTGCACCGACCCCTCGCTCGAGGCGTTCGGTGGGGCGGCGGTGCAAACAGGCTGTCCGTGCAGCGCACCCAGAACGATCATTCTGGCCGATCCGGGCAAGAGCGGGTTCGGTGCGGACTGCGGCAACGGCCACTGCTGCACCGACGGCAACTACTCGGCGCAGTGGACGCTGGGTGCGGGGAGCTACTACTACGAGCCGACCACCCGGCAGTTCTGTGCCAACAGCAGTGACGAGTGTGCGACTTCTGCGGATTGCGATCCGGGCGAGATTTGCCGCGACTTCCGTCGCGACGATGTCCAGGTCCACTTCACGGTAGAGCCGTGCAGGCCGGCGGCTTGCTGTGGCGGACCTGCGGGCTCGGATTCCGGCGGCGCATGCGGTGCCGGCGCACCGGAGTGCTGTAGCGAAGCGACCATTTTCGACTGCGAGAGCGCCGGCGGCGACTGGCTGGGGCCGGCACCCGGCGAGCAGCCGGTGCCATTCTGTGTGCCCCCTGGCTTGGCCACGACGTGCGAGACGGGTTCGTGCTGTATCGGCGCCGGAGAGTGTGACGACAACGAGGGCGCGGGTATCACCCTGAC
>Ga0326597_10011584_pt1 | contig 11677 bp, 10 predicted proteins | sample RVTome_12_FD_203789 | JGI IMG/M metagenome (GOLD analysis project Ga0326597, IMG submission 203789) | Soil microbial communities from uranium-contaminated site in the Upper Colorado River Basin, Wyoming, United States - RVT100D185 | ecosystem: Environmental > Terrestrial > Soil > Contaminated >...
TGGGAATCTGGCGGCCATGGCACCGGCGTAACCACGCCAGCCGACTAGAAGCAGGAGCGGGATGCTGGGCCCGATCCCACACCCCCGCAACGCGTCACCCGCCTCCATGAGACCCGTGTTCTGCAGGATCACAAATGGCTTGCAACCACCGACCCAGAGCCCGGCGGCGATGGCCAGGCCTTCCCCTTCCCGGGTCGGCGTGATCACCTCGAACTGAGGGTCGTTGGTCAGCGCTTCGAAGAGATGACGACTCTCACCATCGGGGATGGTCACGACGTGGGTGATCCCGAGTTCCCTCAGGATCCGGACCGTTTTGGCGGAGCTGACCCCGCTCATTCGAGACCGATCTCCACTCCGAGACGCTGGCCCCAACTCTCCAGTTGGGACTTCATAGCCGGGGAGACTCCGATCCCTTCCCTGCGGTTGGACGCCTCGGCCATCGCCTCGGGCTCGCCATGGATGAAGATCCGATCGTGTCCCGGCGCTTTCGAGCTTCCCCGGATCAGGTCGAAGGTGGTGGCCATCTCGGCCTGAAACTCCGCCAGGGTGCGGAAGCCTTCGATGTCGAGCGCACCCATCAGATGGCCCATCGCCGGCGGGCCGCTCCCGTCAGCCCCGGCGATGCGGGCCTCGAACCTGGTGCCGGTCAGGGCGCCGCAGAGCAATTCGACCATGAGCCCGAGGCCATATCCCTTGTGGCCACCGCCATCGGTGCCCTCTCCGCCGAGCGGAAGCAGCGGGGAATCGAAGGAGAGGACGCCATTCGAATCCAGCTCGGGTGCGGAAGCCGACGCCAGCCAGCCGGGAGGAAGGCCACGTCCTTCCCGAAGCGCGGTCTCCACCTTCCCCACTGCCACCGCCGAGGTGGCCATGTCGAGATAGAAGTCGGTCTCACCTGCCGATCCGGGCATGGTCACCGCCAGTGGGTTGGTCCCCAGAACCGAGTCGGTTCCAAAGGTGGGCGCCACTCGCCTCCCGCTGTTCGACATGCTGATCCCGAGCATTCCGGCCCGCATCGCCTTCTCCGCCCAGAAGCCGGCATAGCCGAAATGACTGCTGTCCTTGACCGCGACGAACCCCGAGCCGCTACCGGTCGCCATCCTCATCGCCTCCGTCATGGCTCGCTCGGCGGCCACTATCCCGATGCCATTGCCCGCGTCGAGGACGCCGGTGGTAGCGCTCCGTTGCTCGAACGGCATCTCGGGAGCGGTGGCGATGACACCGCTCTCCAGCCTCACCAGAAAGTAGGGGATCCGGGCGAGGCCGTGACTTCGGATCCCTCTCAGGTCGGCGCTAACCAGTACTTCGGCCACCAGATCCGCATCGGTCGGAGGGACTCCGACGGCGTTGAAGAGGTCACTCGCCAGACGTCTTGCCAGCTCAGCGGAGATCCGAATCGAGTCCTCGGGCAGTTGAGTGGTCTCGACCATGGGATCGCCATCGATCATATATGATGCAGGATCGCCCCTGTCGAACTGGACACTGATGGAGCCCTCGACCGATATCCACGTCGAGATCCCCTTGCCGACGACCCCCTCCCGTCGGCGGGTGGTGTGGGCTCGGGTCATAATCCTGACCGCGGTGGCAATGGCGGTACTGGTGTTTGTCGTCACCACGGCCCCCAGGAGCCAGTCGACCGAGTGGACGAGTCATCGCGGCCCCTCAGGCGCGGTCAATCTCGACAGTCTCGTTGCCTTTGATGACGGATTCGCGGTGCTGTCGGGGATGACTGGCGAAGGGGTCGTGCTCTGGTCGTCCATCGACGGAAGCGTCTGGGAACGAAACACGCTGCAGGGGACCCCGTCACAGCTCTCCGCTCTTGGAGACACTTTGATCGCTTATGACAGTCTCAGTGGCCGGATGATCGAGCAGGTGAATGATGAGTGGGTCGAAGGTGGCCCGTTCGCCTTTCCCGACAACGTTCGGTCCCGGCAGGGCTCGGGGCGTCCCAGTGTGATCGGCGACGTTGACGCCTTCCTGTCGGTGGCCCTCGCCGGTCATGTCTGGCTCTCCGAGGATGGATCCGTCTTTGAAGAGGTCGTCTCCGAGCCGATGTGGGGACCAGGGGTCGAGCAACCGTTCGACTCAAGATGCCGGCCCCGATCCCGGACCTCACCGGACATCCCACCGATCGTGGCCACCGAGTCCGGGTATCTGGCGATGACATCGAGCAACACCGCCGAGCCTTTTGGGGTCTCTCCGGTGTGTGAGCCCACGATCTGGCATTCGGTGGACGGGCGGGCCTGGTCCCAATCCGACGCCCGTCTGGAGAGTCGTGCATTCGTCTACGACCTCGCCTGGAGGGAGGGTCGGTTTGTCGCCGTCGGCGGACTCGGTCTGGGAGACCCGGCAGCCTGGACCTCGGCCGACGGGCTGGAATGGGAGCCATTGCTGCCCGGCGAGTCGTGGGGAGGAGTCGATCTGGTCAGCGTCGACGCCGGGCGGGGGGGCTGGATCGTCGTGGGGAAGGTCAGCGAAGGCTCGGGTTATGCCGGGTGGACCTCTCCCGACGGGGTGTGCTGGGACGCTCTGCCTTGGTTTGTCGAGGGTGGGGAGGCCGTGATCGCGGCGAGTCACATCATGGTGGCGGACCGAGCCAAATTTCCCGAGCTGTGGGTGGGAACTCTGCTCGCGACCGTTGGGTCGTGTCGATGACGGCGATCAGGACCGGGGCGCATCTCCTGATCGAATCGCTGCTCGAGGAGGGGGTGGAGGTCGTGTTCGGGATTCCGGGCGTGGGCACCCTCCCGGTCTACGACGCCTTCTTGGACCATACCGAGCTGCGTCATATCGAGGTCCGACATGAGCAGGCGGCGGTGTTCATGGCCGACGGCTACTCCCGGGCCTCGACCGGGATCGGGGTGGCGTTCACCTCGAACGGGCCGGGAGCCCTCAACACGGTCACTGCCATGGCCACGGCCTACAACGACAGCGTCCCGCTGCTTCATTTGGTCAGTGAGAACCCTGCCGAAGTCCGACGCAAAGGTAAGGGCCACTTCCACGACATCTCCGATCAATTCGGGGTCTTTCGATCCGTGACCGGCTTCACCTCGTCGGTGAGTCTTGCCGACGAGATCCCGACCGCGATCAACTCGGCGTTCTTCGCCCTCCGCAACCGGAGGCCACGGCCGGCACTGGTGGAGATCGCCAATGAGGCGTTCAACATGAGCGCGGCAGCCGTGACGTTGCCGGCTGCCGAGTCTCGGTCTCCGGTGATCGATCCGAAATCCTTGGAGCAGGCCACCGAGATCATCGCCTCCGCCAGCCGTCCCTTGATCTGGGCCGGCGGGGGAGTGGCCACACTTGAGGCGTCACGTGCCCTGGTGGCCTTGGTGGAGCGTCTCGGGGCACCGGTGATCACCACCCAGAAGGGAAAAGGGGCGATGAGGGCCGATCATCCGTTGCATCTGGGGAACTGGGCCAACGAGCAACCGGTTCGCGACCTGATCTCCAGTTGCGATGTGCTGGTCGCAGTCGGCACCCGCTTCTCCTATTTCCCAACTGGAGGCTGGTCGCTGCGGCTGCCCGACCGGATCGTCCAGATCGACATCGATCCCGCCGAGATCGGGCGGAACTACCGGGTCGAAGCGGGCGTTGTCGGCGATGCGGGGCAAGTGCTGACCAAGATCGAAGCCGGCTTGACCCGGCTGGGTCACGATCCCTTGCCTTGGCGTGACGATGAGGTGGCCAAAGTAATCGGCCGCATCAACGAAGCCGTGGGCAGTCCGATCGAGATTCAGGTCCTGGATCAGATGCGGGCAGCCCTGCCCGATGACAGCCTGGTCTTCAACGATCCGACGACGATTGCCTTCTGGGCGCGGTCGCACTGGAGAACCGACCGCCCTCGCACCTGGTTCGTGCCTTCCGGTTTCGGGACGCTCGGGTACGCGTTGCCGGCTGCCATCGGGGCCAAGCTGGCCCGCCCCGACACCCCGTCTGTCGCGGTGATCGGCGACGCCGGGATCATGTTCACAATCCAGGACCTGATGACCGCGGTTCAGGAGCAAATCGGTGTGATCGTCCTCGTCTTCAACGACGAGGGGTACGGCGTGGAGCGACGCCATCAGGACCACCTCTACGGCCGGCGAAGCGGGGTCGACATCCGGCCCCCGGACTTCGTGGCGCTTGCCGAGTCTTTTGGTGCCAGGGGACTCCGGGTCGACGACCACGCTCTCGTCGGCGAGACGATCGCTTCGGTTCTCGGCGCCGCCGGGCCGACCTTGATCGAGGTCCCCAATTGCTTCAACCATCCCGGATATGGGTCTTTCGGCAACTACGACAAAGGAAATGGACCTTGAAGACAATCGATCTGCACGCTCATGCGATCGTGCCGACGGCCCTTGCCGAGATGGCCTCAAGCCATCCCGAGCATGGCCCCAGCCTCGTCGTCGACGAGGGTTTGCGCTACCTCTCCTACCCGGGACGTGAGCGGCTGGGCCCGCTTCCGGCGGCGATTTTCGACCCCGACCTCCGGCTCGCTGACATGGATACCCAGAGGGTGGACGTGCAAGTGATTGCGATTCCCCCTCCCAACTTCCACTACCACGTCCCCGAGGAGGTAGGCCACGACTTCGCCGTGATCCAGAACGACGCCTTGATGGACCTGAGCGACTCGCAACCCGAGCGATTCCACATCTTCGCCACCCTGCCCCTGCAGGACCTGGATAGCTCGATGAAGGAGATCGCGAGGGTGGCCGAGCACCCACGAGTCCGTGGGGTCCAGCTCGGGACCAACATCAATGGTGTCGAGTTGGACAATCCCAAGTACGACCGGATCTGGGGTGAGCTCGAGATGCGCGACCTGCCGGTGTGGTTTCACCCCGATCAGCGCTCCATCGCCGGCCCTGAGCGGCTGCGCTCCTACTACCTGCAGAACCTGATCGGGATACCGCTGGATTCGACCATCGCCGCCGCCAAACTCATCTTCGGCGGGGTGCTGGATCGGCATCCCGAGCTCCGATTCGGCTTCACCCATGGGGGAGGGTTCGCTCCGTATCAGATCGGTCGTTGGGAGCATGGTTGGAATGTCCGGCCCGAGCCGCGGAAGTTTTTGGCCGTGCACGGGCCCCGTCATTACTTCGGGCGGCTGTATTTCGACTCGCTCACCCATGACCCCATTTCCCTCGAGATGCTGGGACGGAGGATGGGCTGGGATCACGTGGTGCTGGGAAGTGACTATCCCTTCGACATGGCGTCGACCGACCCGGTCGGCGGTGTGGAGGCGGTGGAGATGAGCGATGCGGAACGGGGAATGGTCTTCGGGGGCAGCGCCGCCAGATTCCTGCGACCCGAGGGAGGTTTGCCATGAGGACGGCTCGACTGGGCAATCTCGAGGTCTCGGTCGTGGGTCTGGGATGCAACAACTTCGGAAGGGCACTCGACGCCGAGCGGTCGGCCGCAGTGGTCCGCGCCGCCGTTGATTCCGGGATGACTCATTTCGACACCGCCAGCAACTACGGGGAGGGCCAGTCGGAGTCGTTTCTCGGGGCCGCCCTGGGCAAGCATCGCGAGGACGTGGTGATAGCCACCAAGGTCGGGGTGGCGATTCCAGGTTGGGAAGGCAGTGGCGGGGCTAGCCCCGACTATGTGCGTCAGGTTCTGGAGCGAAGTCTCTCCGAGTTGGGCACCGACTACGTCGACATGTACATGATCCACTTCCCCGATCGGGAGACCCCGATCGAGGACACCCTCGGGGTGCTTCACGAGTTGGTGGGGGAAGGCAAGGTGCGGGCCATCGGGTGCTCCAACTTCGACCCGTCACAGCTCACCGAAGCGCTCGAGGTTTCCGAGACGAAGGGCTGGGAGGGGTTCGTCTGCGACCAGGTGCAATACAGCATGATCCACCGCGAGCCGGAGACCAACGGCCTGGCCCAGCTCTGCGTGGAGCGCGGGATCTCCCTTCTGCCCTACTACCCCCTGGCCAACGGGCTGCTGACCGGTAAGACCCGACGTGGCGGCGAGCCCCAGGGCCGGTTGAAGATGGATCGGTACCAGGAGTTCCTCACCGACGAGAACTTCGACCTCGTGGAACGGGTCGAGGCCTACGCCCGGCAGCGTGAGCTCACCATGGCTCAGGTTGCCCTGGGATGGCTTCTGGCCCAAGAGGCGGTCCCGGCGGTCACTGCCGGAGCCACCACTCCCGAGCAGGTGGCGAGCAATGCCCTGGCTGCCGGGTGGGAGCCGTCGCCGGAGGATCTGGTCGAGCTCGAGACTGTGGTCAGCGGCTGAGGCCGAACCAAGGCCTTCCCGGTCACGATGCAGCCACCGGGGCGTGGATTGCATTCAGCACCACCCGCCGTGGATGGATCCGACAAACGACCCGGGTCTCCAGCGCTTGCTGCTCGACGGGATACACGTAACCGTAGAAGCGAGGATGGTTGGTGTAGCGGCGGGTCAGCTCGTCGAGGTGCTCCAGGGCGCCATCCGTGATGAGCTCGGCGTCGCCGCGGATCTCCATGAAGCGGACCGTGTCACCTGGGTCGACGACGAGGAGGCTGACCTTGGCGTCTCTGAGTAGGTTGCGCCCCTTCCGGCGCTCCAAGGTCGTGTTTATCCTGGCGCACTCTCCGTCATGGTCGACCCAGACCACGCTCGATTCCGGCTGGCCATCGAGCCCCATCGTCGTCAAGACGCCACAGATCGGACGCGTCAATAGGTCGAGGTGAGTGGGCGGAATCGTCGTGATGCTCAGCTGGCACCCACCGGCGAATACCAATCACGAGCCACAACCGTGGTGGGCAGGATCCTGCACAGCACGGGGACCTCGGTCTCGGCGAATCGGGCCGGGATCATGTCTCCGAAGTAGCGAACCTCTCGTCGCGCATATTTCGAAGAGAGGGCATCGAGATGCTCGAGAGCGCCTTCTTCGAGCATCTCCACCACCTGGCCCCGAATCTCGAGATAGCGAAGGGGCCGACGCGGGTCATAACAAAGCACCGTGACGAGCGAGTTGCGGCGCATATTCCGTTCCTTCCGGAAACCGCGCATGGTGTTGACCCGCACACAAGCCCCATCGAAGTCACACCACACCACCGAGGTCTGCGGGTAACCGTCGGGCATGACCGTGGTCAAGGCGGCAACCGGGGGGTATTCGACGAGATCGCGATGCGACTCCGGTATGGAATCCACTCTGAGATCTTGCAAGGTCGCGGCCATCGGGTTCTAGGGCCAATTGTCCTTCCGTTCCGGTCAACGGTCACCCCGTGCGTAGTGATCCTGGACTTGTCTTCGACTTCCCAGCCATTGCCATCTCCAAAGACGACCTCGTGCCCGTCCCTGAATTGATCGTCTCCGACGTTCGCGGTCACCCTCTCATCTGAGAAGCCAGTCGAGGGCTACCCACTCGCCACCGTCCCACACCAGCGGGTTGATCTCGACTTCTGTATACCCCGAGCCGACCAGGCCCCGGCTCACCAGACTCACGATCGAAGCCAGTTCGCTGACATCTGCAGTGGGGTTGCCTCGGTATCCGTCGAGGACGGTTCGGCCCCGAAAACGGGCGATCATGGCCAGTGCCCCTTCCTCGTCGACCGGTGCCGGGGCGAACACCACGTCATCAAGCAACTCGGTGAGCACCCCTCCCAGCCCCACCGACACCAACGGCCCAAACACCGGGTCGATGACGGCGCCGACGATCATCTCCAATCCGGGTCGGAACCGCTCTACCCGGGCACCCTTTACGGTCAGCTCTGCTGCTCGTGCGGCCGCAACCACCTGATCGAAGGCGATCCTCACTTCCTCATCACCATTCAGATCCAGCGCAACGCCCCCGATCTCGGTCTTGTGGGCCAGACCAGGCGAGCTGACCTTGAGCACCACCGGATACCCCAGACCCTGGGCGATGGCGACGGCAGCGTCGGCATCGGTGGCCAGGTCTCCCTCGACCAGCGGCAGCCCCCAGTCCTCGAAGGACGCCACCAGCGGACCGGGTGAGGCTGCGGGTTGTCGTGATGCCAGTCGCCCCAACCCGGCCAAAGCCCTGATCGCCGCCCTCGGCTCCTCAGTGACCGCCGCTTCGGCGGTTAGCAGCTCTCGCAAACCGTCACGAGCCTGATCCCCGGCCATCCAAAGATGAAACAGGGGCACTGGCGGCTCGAGGGCGACGAGACCGCTCACTCGTTCCTCGGTGTGGGCCGGGGGATGGGCGGTGGACACCGCCAGCACGATGTCGTACTCACCCGATCCGGCGAAAGCTTCCACGACCTCAGCGAACCGTCCCGGGCCGCCGATGATCCCCCCCATGTCCAACGGGTTGTTGGCCGCTCCATGGTCGAGTAGAGGGTCGAGACGGCCTCGGAGTTCGGGGCCCGGTTGCGGCAGGCTGAGTCGATGTCGCTCTGCCAGATCGGCGAGGTGGATGGCAATCCCACCGGAGTGGGTCACGATGGCGGTTCGATCACCGGTGGGCATCGGAGAATGGGCCAGCATTTCCGCCACCTCATAGGCCTCACCGGGTGTCTCCGCGATCACCACGCCGAGAGAGTCGAGGACACCGTTCAGCACCCGGTCCGGAAGGGCCATGGCGCCGGTGTGGGTGGTCATCAAGGTCTTCCCATGGCGCCCGGTCCCGATCCGGCAGGCCACCACCGGTTTGCCTCGTTCCAATGAGGAGCGAACCGACTCGATGAACACCGGGCCGTCCCGCACCGTTTCGATCAGGGCCAGCACCACCCGAACCTCATCGAGTTGGGACACCGCGTCGATCGCCTCGCCCAACCGGATGTCGACCTCGTTCCCGGTGGAGACCGAGATCGCCAGACCCCCGCCGCGGGCGGTGGCCAGGTTGTGCAGATAGCTCCCGGTGCCCCCGCTTTGGGTGACCACCCCGATGCGGCCCGATCGGATCTGGTCGGCGGGCCGGTCGAGACAGGTGAGAAAGCTGGCGGCCACACCCTTCGTGGGGCGGATGATCCCGCCACTGTTGGGCCCCAGCACCCTGACCCCCGCCGACCGGGCACGGTCGGCCAGTTCCTGTTCCAAGGCCTGTCCGTCGGGCCCGGACTCGCCGAAACCACCGGCAAACACCACCAAGCCGCCCGCCCCCTTCGAGTCGGCCACCACGTCGACCACCGCCGCCGCCGGGATGGCGCACACCACCAGATCGGGCGGCTCCGGCAACGCCGCCAACGACCCGAACATCTCGAGATCGTTGACTTCCGGCAGCCCCGGGTTGACCCCGTAGACCATCCCCGCGAAGCCGAGCCTCCGCAGGTGCCCGAGCACCCGTCCCCCGTGTTTCGACTGGTCCTCAGAGAGCCCGACGATGGCGATGCTGGCCGGATCGAGGAGACGACCCAGGTCGCTCATCGCAGTTGAGGCATCACCTCGGAGGCGAACAGCTCGAGACTGTCGCCCTCCCCCATGTCGTAGAAGTAGAGGATCATGTCGGTGCAGCCCTCCTCGATGAACTCGCCCATCTCCTCCACTGCCTGGGGCAGGGTCACGGCAAAGTGCTCCTCGGCGAACTCCTCGGGGGTGCAGGAGCGGCGGCCGGCCGCGATCTCCAGCTTTCTTTGCAGGTCGGAGTCATCGCGGCCGATCAACGACATCTGATGTTCGGTGCGCCCGATCTCCTCGAACGGTCGCCCTACCGCTGCGCAATGCCCTGCCAGCACCTGGGACTTGTGACGGAAGACCTCGATGCCGTCTCCGAAGTTGGCGAAGTCTCCGTACTGAGCAACGATCCGGAGGGTCCGCTGCTCTCCGCCTCCGGCGACCCAAAGCGGTGGGTGCGGCTGTTGGATCGGCTTGGGCCGGTTTACGGCCCCGTCGACCGTGTAGTGCACACCAGCGAACTTGGCGTCGTCCTGGGTCCACATCGCCAACAGGACCTGGATCGCCTCCTCCAACATGTCGAGGCGCTCGCCGGGCGAGGGGAACCGATACCCGTAAGCCTCGAACTCGCGTTTCGACCAGCCGGCGCCGATCCCGACGTCGAGGCGGCCACCTGAGATCACGTCGATGTTGGAAGCCATCTTCGCCAGCAACGACGGCGGCCGGTACAAGGCGCAGGTGCACATCTGGCCCAACCTGACCCGGCTGGTCACGGCGGCCAGGGCGGCCATCAGGGTCCATGCGTCGAAGGTGCTCTCCTGGGTGACCACCGGATGGGTGTGGAAATGGTCGTAGACCCAGATCGAGTCGTAACCGGAGTCCTCGATCAGCTCGGCGAATCCCAGGATCCGGTTCCATTGATCTTCGACCGGGATCCCGTTCTGGTCTCCCTTCCACCCTTGGGGCACGAATGTACCGAAACGCATGTCCTTCCTCAGCTCTCCGGCCAGACCTTGACCACGCCTTCTTCGGCCAGCTTCCTGACCTCCGACTCGTCGAGTCCCAGCCTCACGGTCAGCACTTCGACGGTGTGCTGGCCCAGCATCGGGGCCGGCTCATTTGGGCTTTCCCAGTCGCTCCATTTGATCGGCGTGGGTGGGTACCGGATCTCGCCCAGGGTCGGGTGCTTGTAGGTCCCGACCATCCCCCGTGCCAGGACCTGGGGGTCGGTGAAAACCTGTTCCATGTCGTTGACCGGGGCGTTGGGGATGTCGTACTCGTCGAGAATCGCCAGCCACTCGGGGTTGCTCTTGGTGAGGAAGACTGCGGAGAGGATCCCAACCACATATTCGCGATTGGCCACCCGCTGCGAGTTGTTGGCGGACCGAGGGTCATCCTTGAGGTCGGGGCGGCCGATGGCGTCGCAGAGGTTCTGCCAGAACTTCTCGTCACGGGCTGCCACTACCACGTAGCCGTCACTGGTCCGAAACGCCTGCCAGGGGACCATATGGGCGTGCGCGGTGCCCAGCCTGGTCAGTTTTCGCCCCGAGTTGAGGTGGTCGAGGGCGTCGTAGGAGAGCAGCGATACCAGGGTGTCGAGCATCGCCACGTCGGCGTGCTGGCCGTTGCCGTGCAAGCCCCGCCCCACCAGGGCGGCCAGCACCGAGATGCAGGAGTAGATGCCACCGGCGATGTCGGCGATGGGGATCCCCACTCGCGCCGGGTCCCCGTTGGCGGGCCCGGTGATGTCGACGTGGCCGCTGTACGCCTGGACCACCAGATCGAAGGCTGACTTGTCCTTGGCCGGCCCGTACTCGCCGAACCCGGTCACCGAGGAAGTGATGATGTCAGGGTTTCGCTGCTTCAGGGAGTGGTGGTCGATGCCGAGCCGGGCCATCACCCCGGGTCGGAAGTTGTCGATGACCACGTCGGCCTGTTCGGCCAGGGCGTAGAACATCTCCAGGCCGCGTGGATCCTTGAGGTCGAGCACCACGCTCTTCTTGCCCCGGTTCATGAAGAGATGGATTGCGCTCTCGCCTTGGAGGGGGGCGATGGTCGCGTTGCGTGCGGTGTCCCCCGAGTGGGGCTCGATCTTGATCACCTCGGCGCCGAGATCGGCCAGGATCACCCCGCCGAAGTTGCCCGCGATCACCTGACCCAATTCGAGGATGGTGACCCCGGTCAGCATCCCGACCGTCATGCGATCCTCATCTTGCCCAGGTCATCGGCACCACCTGGCCGGTGCGTGCCGACTCGTCGACGGCGCGTGACACGATCAGCACATCCATGCCCTCGTTCCCGGTGGCCAGGATCGGGTCGGGGCGACCGGTGCCCACGCTGTTGATGAAGGCATGGGTCTCCTCCTGCATCGCCCCGAAATGCTCACCCAATGCCCAGTCACCAG
>Ga0326597_10011585_pt1 | contig 11677 bp, 8 predicted proteins | sample RVTome_12_FD_203789 | JGI IMG/M metagenome (GOLD analysis project Ga0326597, IMG submission 203789) | Soil microbial communities from uranium-contaminated site in the Upper Colorado River Basin, Wyoming, United States - RVT100D185 | ecosystem: Environmental > Terrestrial > Soil > Contaminated >...
GACATCGAGACTTCTGAACTTGCGTCGGATGCGGGCGATGGTTCGAGGGTCTGTCACGCACTCTGATTATCGGCATCACGCGGTCGACGGGCCTACATTCTGGCCATGTTATTCTTGAGCGCGCCCTTAGTGCCTTAGTGCCTTTGTGTTGAGCGCTCAGCAGACGAAGTTGAATCCATTTCGCGGCTCAATCGCCACTTCAACCGCAGGGAGTTGCCGATGACGGAGAGGTCGCTCAGGCCCATCGCGGCGGCGGCGAGGAGCGGGCCTTGCATCCCCAGCAGCCCCAGCGCCGCCACGGGAATCGCCAGCGTGTTGTAGATGAAGGACATGAAGAGGTTCTGTCTGATGGTGCGCAGCGAGTCGGCGCTGAGGCGCAGCAGGTCGATCAATCGATCCAGGCTCTCGCCGGGAATGACGACATCCGCCGCTTCGATGGCGATGTTGGCGCCCGAGCCGATGGCGATGCCCACGCCGCCGCGGCTGCTTGCCTCGGCGAGCGCGGCGGCGTCGTTGATCCCGTCGCCGACCATCGCGACGACCTTGCCGCGCTCCGCTGCTTCGCGCACGGCCGCCACTTTGTCCTCGGGTCGCAACTCAGCACGAATCATCTCCGGATCGAGTCCCGCTTCGGCGCCGATCCGCTGTGCAACGGCTTGGCGATCGCCGGTGAGGAGCATCGCCTCGACGCCTCTCGCGCGCAACGACTCGATGAGTTGCCGCGCCTGCGGGCGCATTTGATCGACGAAGGTAATCGAGCCGATGGTCTTGCCATCCACGACGACGACGCTGCGCGTGGCGTCATCGTTGTCGTTCGCCGTCGATTCATAGCCCGCCTCTTTCGCGGCGCTGGGCGAAAGGACGTGGACCTCGCGCCTATCCACGCGGCCCGAAAGTCCCTTGCCGCTTGATTCATCGACGTGATCGGCGCGCGGCACATCGAGCGACCGCTCCTGCGCCGCGGCGACGATCGCCTTGCTCAGCGGATGCGTCGATGCGCTCGCGAGCACGGCGGCGAGGCGCAAGGGTTCATCCGCCGCTTCCTTCACGGCCGGCTTGCCTTGCGTGAGCGTTCCGGTCTTGTCGAACATGATGAGGTCGATCGAAGCGCAGCGTTCGAGCGTGGCGGCGCTCTTGACGAGGATGCCGCGCCGGCTCGCCGCGCCGCTGCCGACCATCACCGCCGTCGGCGTCGCCAGCCCCAGCGCGCAGGGGCAGGAGATCACGAGCACCGTCGTCGCGTTCACCAGCGCCCGCGTGAGATTGTCGGCATCGGCGAAGACAAGCCAGCCGAGAAATGTGATCGCCGCGATGCCCAGCACCGATGGCACAAAGATCGAACTGATGGAGTCGGCGAGTCGCTGTATCTCCGCCTTGCTCGATTGCGCGCTGCGCACCATCTCGGCGATGCGCGAGACGGTCGTGTCCAGCCCGCTCGTTTCCGCCCGGACGACGAGCCGCCCCGTCTGATTCAGCGAGCCGGCGATCACTTTGGACCCCGCCTCGCGCTGCACCGGCATGGACTCACCCGTCACGATCGACTCATCCACCGTCGACGCGCCGTTCACCACCTCGCCATCGACGGCGATGCGCTCGCCCGGGCGCACGAGCATGAAGTCACCGGGTTCGATGTCGGCGGAACGCACCGATTCGCCCGATGAATCCTCCCTGCTCGCCAGTCGCGTCACTTCGTCAGGCTGGAGTGAGAGGAGTTCGCGGATCGCGGACCCGGCGGCGGCGGTGGTTCGCGCTTCGAGCCAGTGACCGAGGGAGATGAGCGTGAGCAGCCCCGCCGATTCGCCGAAGTAGAAGGGCTGCTGCGGGTCCATGCCCAGCAGGTGACCGATGAGGACGACGACGGAGAAGCCGAACGCCGCGGTGGCGCCGATGGCGATGAGCGTGTCCATGTTGGTCGTGCGCTTCGTCGCGGCGTGCCAGGCGGACTTGTAGAACGCACTGCCGACGTAGACCTGCACGATCGTGGAGAGCACGACGCTGAGCCAGGTGTACCAGTTGAGTTCGCCGTGAAGGTGCTCGATGCCCGTCCACGAGGCGGGCAGGTGCATGGGGATCATCGGAATCGAGGCGACGATGCCGATGAGGGCGCGGCGTTTCCACGCGATCGCGTGATGTGCCTGGCGGTGCTCGATCTCGCTGCGCTGGTCGGCGACGGAGACCCGCGCGGCGACGGGCCGGGCCTTGTAGCCGGCGCGGTCCACGGCCTTGACCAGCGCCTCTGCATCGAGAGCGGACCCGGACACATCGGCCGAGGCGTGCGCGAGGCTGACGCGCCCCGACTCGACGCCGGGCACCGAGGCCAGCGCCTTCTCGACGCTGCCGACGCACCCGGCGCAGTGCATGCCCTCGATGGAGAGGCGGACGGTGGAGGCGTCTGTTGAATCATGAAGCGCATGTGCGTCACTCTCCATGGTGAAGTCTAGCGGCGATCGCCAAGCCGCAAGCGGCCTCAGATCGACTTCAGTTTCCGCGCCACCATCGCGACGTAGAAGAGCGGCTCGCCGTGGATGCTCAGCCGGTGGCAGTAGCGCCGATACGCATGCACTTCGATGTAGCGCTTGCGCATCAGTTTGCGGATGAGGCCGGCGAAACCCGTGTCATCCTCCACGTCGTCGAGGAAGTCCTGCTTGATGTTGAAAGCAAGCCAGCCCGGCGTTTCGATGAGGTTGTACGCCGCGATGAATGCTTCCGCCGGAACGTCGCCATAGCCCAGCGCCGCCACGGTGGTGAGGCAGTTGGGCTCGGCGTCGGAAATGCGCTGCCGCGCCTCCTCCTCGAAATCAGTCATGTCGGCGATGACGTAGTCGTCATAAACGCCGGGGCGGTCGCGGAAGGTCGCCTCCAACGCTTCGGGGATGATGTCGGCGCCGATGATGCGCTGTACGCCGATGTTGCGCAGTTCCTGCCCGACCATGCCGTTGCCGGCGCCGAGGTCGAGAACCCGCAGATCCTCGACGCTGCGCGGATCGTCGCGCAGCACGTCGTCGAGCAGTTGCACCACGCGGTAGGGCGAGCAGCACTTCAGGCACTGGTAAAAGAGCGCTTCGTACAGACCCGGCACGCGGTAGACCTCGTGATAGTCATGAAAGCGGACGCGCGTCCATTCGCGCTCGCCCTCCGTGCGCACTTCGCACCACTCCTGATCCTGATCGAGATCATCTGAATCGATGGGAAAGCGCAGGTGAAACTGCGCGACCTGGTCTGTCAAACGGTAAACGGACGAGGATGTCGTCGGCATTGCGGTGCTCCTTCGCAGAGACTGAGTTGACGGAAGAGTGTGCGGCCGCGAAGCACGCCACGCCGGTTGAATCGGTTCGAGCAGCGCGTGCAGCCTGGAACCGGACCATACGGCCCGATCGCATCGAGTCAACCTCAGGCGCGATTTCGAGCGGTCAATCGGCCCTCACAGCCCCTGAGGGGGGTTGTGCGCGGCGACCCGCGGATCGGATAGACTCTGCGATGCCCGGAATCGAGACTTCTGAAATCTGGCAACTCGTCTTCGCCGGCCTCATTGCCGGAATCGTCGGCGGCCTCATGGGCGTGGGCGGGTCGATCATCATGATCCCCATCCTCACCCTCGCGCTCGGGCACGATCAGCACGTGGCGCAGGCGGCGGCGATGATCGTGAATGTCCTCGTCGCCGTGCTCGCCCTCTCGCGACACCATCGCGCGCGCGTGGTGCGCTGGGACGTCATGCTGCGCATGCTCCCGGCCGGAGTGGTATGCATGGTCGGCGGGGTGCTGCTGGGCAACCAGTTGGACGGGGCGACGCTCAAGCGTCTCTTCGGCCTGTTCCTGCTCGTGGTGCTCGTGGTCTATGCGCTGCGCCTGTTCCAGGACCGGCATCGCGTCGAACCGCGCGAGCCTTCCGTGGGCTGGCTGCCGGTCGGGGCGGTGGGCGCGCTGATGGGGTTCTTCGGCGGGCTGCTGGGGATCGGCGGGGGCCCGATCGCCGTGCCCATGCTTCAGCGCCTGTGCAACCTCCCGGTGCGGGAAGCGATCGCCGCCAGCAGCGCCGTCATGGGAATGACCTCGCTCCTCGGCGCGATTCAGAAGAACATGGCCCTGGCCTCGCTCGTCGGCGAGCATGGCCAGCCGCTCAACCTCGAGTACGCTGAGAGCATGACCATTGCTTTTTTCCTCGCCCCCACGGCCATGATCGGCGCCTTCCTCGGCGCCGGATTCACCCACGCCCTGCCCGAACGTCTCCTTCGCGCGGCCTTCATGGTGCTGCTCCTGTGGGTGAGTCTACAGATGCTCGGGGTGCTGTGAGCGAACATCGCCGCTTGCGGCTTCGCGATCACTCCTTCACGCGAAACGCCTCCGCGCTCGGCCGCACTGCCCGCGCCAACCACAACGGACGGCGCAGGCCGCCCGGACCCGGACCCGGCCGCGTCATTGCCAGCCACTCGCGATAGACCTCCATCGACTTGTTCGTATCGACGAAGACATCGCCGTACTCATCATCGGTCCCCGTGCGCGAGATGGTGACCGCCTGGTGCCAGCAGTGCTGGCCGGAGATGGGATCGGGCTGCACGGGGAAGGTGAGGTTCTGATGCACGCCGCCGTCGGACCACCAGATGCGCTTCGTGTCGGGGTCTTCGCTGGCGTAGGCACGGATCTTCTCGATTTTGCGGAAGCGGAACTGGCCCGGCGCGATCTCCTCGCGGACGACCTTGCACGCCGCCATGCGATCGGTGCTTTGATCGTCGAAGAGACGCCAGCGGCCGAGGTGGTGCGAGCAGGCAATCACGCCCGGGCGCATGCCCTCCGTCACCCACACCTTGTTGATGAAGTGGCCGATGCGGGTGGCGACCTTGATGAGGTCCGTCGTCTTCACGCCGAGCAGTACGGCATCTTCAGGGTGCATCCACACGGGATTGGTGTTGGAGAGTTCATAGAGCCACTTGGCGTTGGCGCTGCGCGTATGAATGAGCGTGGGCAGGCGAAAGGTCGGAATGAGGACGTACTGCCCCTTGGCGCGATCCATGTGTTTACGATGGATGTGGCTTTCGATGTACGCGGGCAGGTCATGCTCGGGCCAGTTCCACTGCTGCATCGTCTCGCTGTAGATCTCGAGTTTTCGCGACGGGGTGTTGAAGCCGGTGACGACCGCGTCGCCGTGCTGCACGCCGATGGGTATGCCGCTCTTGACGACGCTGCCATCTTCGTGTTTCTCCGCGCCTTGCACCTGCTCGGCCTTGAGTTTCGCGAGGTGCCCGGTGTACGCCTCGGCCTCGACGAGAAACGCGCCGTGGCGCTTCATGTATTCGAGCGGCGTCATGCCGACGGCCTTGGCCGCCTCGGGCAGGCCCGGCACCGAGTTCTCGAAGATCCAGCGGTAATACTCCTCGATCGTGATCTTCTGCCCGGCGCGGTAAGGCGATTCGAAGTACTTCCGCACGCCCAGCGCGCCATCCGGATCGATGCGCCAGGAGAGTTCGATCCAGAACTCATCCTCTTCCCAGACCTCGCCGGGATTGGCCTGGTAGGTGAACTCAACGCTCTTGCCGAGGCGCTCGGCCGCCACGCGCAAAACCGGCTGGCGGAAACTGATCCACTTGGCCGCGTGCGTCTCCTGGCTCATCAGGTCGTGGCGCTCGGCCCCGTTGCCCATGGGCAGGACGTAGTCGGCGTACTGGGCCGTCTCGCTCCACACCGGCGTGAGGGCCGCGTGCAGGCCGATCTTGCTTTCATCGCGCAGCATCTTCTCCCACATCATGCCGTCGGGATTGGTCCAGACGGGGTTGTAGACGCGGGTGAAATAGACATCGACCTTGCCGCGACCCTCTTCAAGAAAGTGCGGCAGCAAGTAGGAGAGTTCGTGATACGCCAGCGGATACTCGATCGGGTAGAGCAGTTCGCTCCAGACGTTCTGCGGCGGCGGCTTGAGGAAGGGAGGCGGGACGAACTTGTTGTTGCTGTTGAGGTGCGTACCGCCGACGGTGTTCACCGCACCCATGAGCACGACGATGAACTGGAGGCACCGGGCCACCTGCCATCCGCCGAGGTTGCCGGCCGCGGCGTTGCGCCAGACATGGGTGGCCAGCGCGCTGCCGGCCGCGCCGATCTCGCGCGCGATCGTGCGGATTCGCTCGGCCTCGATGCCGCATTCACGCTCCGCCGCCTCGGGCGTCGCGTAGGCGTAGTGCGCTTTGAGGTGCTCGACGAAGCGATCGAACTCGACGGGTGCGTCAGGCGCCTTGGCGCGCATGTACTCGCGCCAGTTCACCCACTGCTCCACGTACTCACGATTGAAGAGATTCTCGTTCAGGAGGATGTGCGCGATGGCGAGCAGGAGCATCGCCTCGGTGCCGGGCCAGGGGGCGAGCCAGTGGTCGGCCATCGAAGCGGTGTTCGAGTGGCGCACGTCGATGACGCAGATCTTCGCCCCCTTGTTGCGCCCCTCGATGATCCGCTGCGCGTGCGGGTTGAAATAGTGCCCCGTCTCAAGGTGCGACGAGAGCATGAGGATGAACTTGGCGTTGGCGTGATCGGGCGAAGGGCGGTCGGCCCCCGACCACAGCGCGTAGCCCACGCGCGCGGCCGACGAGCAGACGTTGGTGTGCGAGTTGTGCCCGTCCACGCCCCACGCCTGGAGGACGCGGTCCATGTACCCGTCGTGCCCGGGCCGGCCGACGTGGTACATGATCTCCGTGCGGCGGTCTTCGATGAGCGCTGTGCGGATGCGGCCGGCGAAGGTGTCGAGGACTTCATCCCACGTCGTGCGTTCAAACTGGCCCGAGCCGCGCGGCCCGACCCGCTTGAGCGGATAGAGAATGCGATTGGGATCCTGCACCTGGTTGATCGTCGCGGGGCCTTTGGCGCAGTTCCTTCCCCGCGAGGCGGGGTGGTGGGGGTTGCCTTCGAGTTTGGTGATGCGCAGTTGAGGAAGTGAAGACGCGAAGCGTTGAGGCGAAGACGCAAGCGGAGTTCCACGCGATGCGCCACCGCTTGCGTCTTCGCTTCGCCCGCTTGCGTCTTCGCTTCCCGCGCCCCTATCGACATACGCCACCAGCCCGCACGCGGCTTCGCAGTTGAAGCACGTCGTGGGCACGAGGATGTAGCGCTTCTCCACCTTGCGCGGCCACGCCGCGGGGTCGTACTCCACCCAGTCGTCCCACTGATCCATCGGTGGGAAAGACTCGAGCGGCGTGGTCGTCATCGTTTCAGGATCGTGTGATCGCACAATCTTCACTCCATTCGTCCGCGCTGCAGCGCTCCATTCCGTAGCATAGCCCCATCCAGCGTTCACCCGCGCCCGCACACCGCTTGCGTCTTCGCCTCACTCCACTACGACAGCGGCGGCAACTGGCCGACGCGGATGAAGGCGTATTCGTAGAGGTACAGGCCCACGGGTATCGCGAAGATCATTGTGCCCGGAAGCAGCATTCCGAGCGAGAAAGACACGAAGAGGATTATGAAAGAGACAGAGAAGCACGGAATTCCGGAGCAACGAACGGCGCCAAGGAAACCAGCAGCCTGCTTTGCATTGTCCGTCGAGTGCTCTCCCTTGAGTTCGTTAAACGCGAACAGGCAATGAGCAATCAGCGACGCCAGGATAATGAAGTAGAGGTTGTCCAGATCGCCGTTCGGAGAGTGGTAGTGCCAAGCGTCCGGCCGAAACGCCGCGACCACGATGCCTCCGAGTGCCACCGCCTGCGCGATCAGATGCGGCAGGAGCCACTTGCTTTCCCACAGGTCGCGGCCCTTGCATTGGGCAAACAGAAACGCCGTGTATCCCGCCACGACCAGGGCGATCGGCACGTTGATCCAGCGCACCACGTCCGCCGCCCCATCCAACTCCATCCAGCGCAGCAGCAGCGCCAGCGGCGTCGTCACGAGGTACACGCCGAGGATCACACCTCCCTTGACGAGCCACGAATTCCAGTTCGGCCGCGTCATCATGCGATAGAACCGCATCGGCTTGGCGAGATCCTCGACCAGCAGCGCGCAGGTGATGAGCGTGAAGAGCAGCGCGACGACCTCGGGCAGAAACTTCTGCGCCCAGCCGCCGTATTCGAGGCCGAGGAAGTGCGCGAAGGGGGCAAGGATGCCCGTGCCGGCCGCGAGGCCCTTCGTGACGAGGTAGAGCGCCACCGGCCAGCCCCACTCGACCTTGTGCCCGGCATCAAGCACGGTCCGCGCGTTGGGCGTCGTCGGCACCGAGGCTGGCCAGGGCTCGCGCTTGTGCGGCGGGCGATCGCTCCAGAGGTACGTCGCCGGCCTTTCGGCGTGGCCAGGGTTGAGCGCCACATCCGACGCGCCGATGTAGCGGACGTTCGGCCCGGTGCGCTGCTCGGGCCGGCGGACCTTCGTTTCGTTGTTGAGGATCATCAGCGAGATGCGCGAGGCCGGATCGTGCAGATCGCCCGAGACGATGGCGCCGACGGGGCAGACGTTCACGCACGCCGGCTCGAGATGCTTCTCGACTCGATGCGCGCAGTAGTGGCACTTCTCCACCGCCCCGAGATCCTCGTTGAGGTAGATCGCGTCGTAGGGGCACGCCTGCATGCACGCCCGGCAGCCGATGCAGGCGTCTCGGTCGAGATCGACGATGCCGTCGCGGCGCTTTTCAAGGGCGTTGACGGGGCAGATCGTCACGCACGGCGCATCGGTGCAGTGGTTGCAGCGCTGCACGAGGAACAGGCGGCGGATGTCGGGGAACAGCCCGACCTCGGTGTACTTGACCGAGGTGCGGAAGCCGCCGACGGGGACGGCGTTCTCCGCCTTGCATGCCACAGTGCAGGCGTGGCAGCCGATGCAGTCGTCGTGATTGATGACAAAGCCATACTGCATGGGTCCAGTGTATGAGGGTCGCGCGCGATGTTCATCGAGCAGCGTTCAGGCGGTGTCGTGAACATCCGGCGCAATGGCCGTCGGCGGCAGCCGACGGTTGATAAGGGTGTAGTCCGAGTTTATGGCACTTGGCAGTCTGACACTTGAAACGACTACGAATCATCCGCGTGGCTCATGATCGTCATGCCCGCGAAGGCGGGCATCCAGTCGCAGGGTCTGTGGCGCCATCGCTGGATTCCCGCCTGCGCGGGAATGACGACGTTCAGCCGGCGTGCCGCGCGTGCCATAAACTTGGACTACACCCGTTGATAGCTGCGACGTTCGCGAGCATGATCCCACAGTGATAGAATGCACGACACGATCCGCAAAGCCCGCGACAGGAGACTCGACATGGCGAAGCGATCAACGGCGAAGCACTCATCCGGGAAGAAGTCGAAGAACGCCTCCGGCGTGCCGCAGACCTTCAAGGACTTCATCACAAAATACCCCGCGCTGGGCGAAGCGCACGAGCGCATTGCGCGAGCCGTCGAAAAGGCCGGGCCGCTCGACGAAAAGACCTGCGCGCTGGTGAAGATCGGCATCTGCATCGGCGCCGGGCTTGACTCGGCCCTGCGCAGCCACGTCCGCCGCGCCATGCAGGCCGGCGCGAGCGAGAAGGAGATCGAGCAGGCGATCCTCCTCGCCATGAACACCTGCGGCCTGCCGCGCACCGTCGCCGGATGGTCCTGGGCGCACGAGCAGTTTGCCCGCGGGGTGTAAGGGGTTGTCCGCCGCAGTTTGCAGGTCTTTCCGTGTCATCGGCAGCCGTGGGTTCACCACGAAGAACACGAAGTCACAAAGGGGGCACAAAGGGTGAAACTCACGTACGCCACCCTCACGGTGGACCGGATCTGATCTGACGACCGATCCCTGAGTGCCCTTGGTGAAACCTTCGTGCCTTGGTGTCCTTCGTGGTGAATGCAGGACATCTCGATTGGAACCACGTTCCAACGCACGCGATTGAGTGCTGAACCATGCCTTCGCTGCCGGTCTACATCCTCGCGGGCGGAAGGAGTTCGCGCTTCGGCAGCGACAAGGCCCGGGCGCTGCTCGACGGCGAGCCGCTCATCGCGCGGCTCGCGCGGCAGATCGCGCCGATCGCGGCGGGAATCACCGTCGTCGCCGATGCGCCCGAGAAGTACGCCGACCTCGGCCTGCGCACCATCGCCGACCGCCGCCCCGGCCTCGGCCCCCTCGCCGGACTCGAAGCGGCGATGCTCGACCTCATCGCATCGACCGCCCCGCTCGGGAAATGGTGTCAGACACCTTTTCCTGATAAATGGTGTCAGACACCATTTTCGCAGGCGCCGACACCCGAGGGCGGCTGGCTCGCCATGCTGACGTGCGACATGACGGGCCTCCAACCCGCGTGGATCGAACTGCTGCAACACGCGGCGCGGGATGGCAAGTGGGTTGCGACCTTTCACGATTCAGCCGGGCGTCGTCATCCCTTTCCCGGTCTCTATCACCTGGACCTGCTCACCGCCGTGCAGCAGCGCCTCGACGCGGGCTCGCTCGCCGTTCACGGGCTGATCGACGCCGTCGATCACGTCGAGATTCCCGTGCCCGCCGACTGGCCGGCGGTCGCGCAGGCCAACACGCTCGATGATCTCCATCGTGCCGCGCGCGGGCTATGCTCATCGGAACAACCCGGGCCCGCGCCCGATCCGGACCCGCGCAAAGGAGATTCTCGAACATGAACGGCGCCTGGCTGCACCTCGGCTCAGTTCACCTTCCCATCGCCCTCGCGGTTATTTCCGTTCTGCTGGTGCTTTTTGCGCTGGTGACCAGGAGTCCGGCGCGACTCAAGTTCGCCCTCGAAATCACCGTCATCGGCGCGGTGCTCAGTTGGGCCGCGTTCCTCACCGGCGAGAAGGCCGAGCACGTCGTCGAGGACTTCCGCGGCAACGTGAGCGAGCGCCTCAGCCAGGAGGACGCCGACCTCAAACACTTCATCCACAAGCACGAGGAGTGGGCGGAGAAGGCGCACTACGCCTTTCAAGCGGCCGGGGCGTTCGCGCTGCTCGGCTGGATTTTCTGCCGCAGCGCCGACAAGTTCCGCATGCCCCTGGCGATCGTGGCGCTGCTGCTCACCGGCGGCACGGCAGGGCTGATGGCCTGGACCGGTCACATGGGCGGACAGATCCGGCACCTCGAAGTGCGCGCCGCGGCTGATTCCAATGCAACGGCGCCGACCCCGACGCCGGCAACCGGTGAATCGGAGGGTGAACGGGATGCCGAGCACTGATCGATTCCCGCGCGGAGGCGTCTCTCGCCGCGCGCTGCTGATGGGCGTTGTCATTCTCTGCGTCGCGCTCGGCGCGATCGCGCTCAAGTCCATCACTGATTCAAGTACGCCCACCCCGCCACAGCCAGTCAACTATCACGAGCAGTACGCCGCTCTTGCGAAGGCAACTCAACCCGAGGGCGAGAACGGCTGGCCCGCACTCGCCGCCGCGCTTGATGAATTGCAGCAGATACTGCGAGCCGACATTGAAGGCATCGAACCGGACTCCGATCTGCTCCAGACCATCCGCAGTTTCGATCGCGTTCGCAAGGGCCCGTTCGACCCCGAACTGATCGCGCCGGAGCGGCTGCTGCTCAAACGCATCCGGTCATCCGGCGTGCTCGATCGCATCGATGCAGCGCTTGCCAAGCCGCGCATCGTCCGCGAGGACTACGGCGACCCGAGCGTGATGATGATGAACATCCTGCTGCCGGAACTGTCGGCGGCGCGGGACCTCGGCAAGGTCAGTGCGGCCATGATGCGGATCGCGCTGTACGAGCGCGATGATGAGGCGTTCATCCGCGCTCTGGATCG